>AATN01000197.1_pt1 | contig 15279 bp, 13 predicted proteins | sample 270648 | NCBI WGS metagenome assembly AATN01 (sample SAMN02954269, study PRJNA17659) | bioreactor sludge metagenome | biome: terrestrial; feature: bioreactor; material: sludge; isolation source: Enhanced Biological Phosphorus Removal (EBPR) bioreactor sludge | place: Australia: Brisbane, Queensland
GGCATTCGCGGGCGGATCAAGAAGTTTTGCGGTGGCTAGCCATCAAAAAGCAGCAGCAGCTCAGCAAGCGGGTAAATTAACAGAGGAAATTATTCCTGTCGGTTCAGTTTCCAAAGACGGCTGTATCCGTCCAGAAACCACCCTTGAAACTTTAGCCGGCTTAAAGCTCGCTTTTGATGAAAAAGGTACAGTCACAGCGGGTACTTCTTCGCCTTTAACCGATGGTGCTTCCGCCACCTTAGTTTGCAGTGAAGAGTTCGCTAAAGCTCATGGTTTGCCGATTTTAGCTAGAATCAAAAGTATCGCAATTTCAGGTTGTGCACCCGAAATTATGGGGATTGGTCCCGTCTTGTCCAGCCAAAAAGCCTTAGAGCGTGCTGGTTTAAGTGTGAATGATTTAGACATCATTGAGTTGAATGAAGCGTTCTCGGCTCAATCCTTAGCCTGTATTCGTGATCTGAATTTAGATTTAGCCAAAATCAATTTAGATGGAGGCGCGATTGCTTTGGGGCATCCTTTAGGTGCAACCGGTGCACGCATTACTGGCAAAGCTGCTGCTTTATTGAAGCGTGAAGGTAAACAGTTTGCTTTAGCCTCTCAATGTATTGGTGGTGGTCAAGGCATCGCAACCATCTTGGAGGCTGTGTAATGGAAATCTGCAAAGTGGCTGTCATCGGCGCAGGCGTGATGGGAGCTGGCATTGCCGCTCACATTGCCAATGCCGGCGTACCTGTCGTGTTACTCGATATTGTGCCTCAAGGTGCGACAAATCGTAATGTAGTAGCAGAAACAGCAGTCGAAAAACTTTTAAAGTCTGATCCGGCTGCTTTCATGCACAAGCGCAATGCGCGTCTAGTGACGACTGGCAATATTGATGATCACATGCCTCTGCTAGCCGATTGTGATTGGATTATTGAAGCAATTATTGAGCGCTTAGATCTCAAGCAAAGTTTGTATAAGAAGATTGATGCGGTGCGCCGTGCAGATGCGGTGGTGTCTTCAAATACCTCAACGATTCCTTTGCATGATTTAGTGTCAGGTTTACCAGCAAGCTTTGCTGAGCAATTCATGATTACGCATTTCTTTAATCCGCCGCGTTACATGCGTTTGCTAGAAGTGGCTGCTGGTTCACAAACTAAGTCTGAAGTCGTAGAGAAAGTGAGCCAGTTCTGTGACCTTAAATTGGGTAAGGGTGTGGTCGGCTGTAAAGATAGCCCCGGGTTTATCGCTAATCGGATTGGCATTTACTGGATTCAGACGGCGATTTTAGAAGCGATGAATTTAGGATTGACTGTTGAAGAAGCGGATGCTGTGGTCGGCAAACCTATGGGTATTCCTAAAACAGGCGTATTTGGTTTATCCGACTTAGTTGGGATTGATCTAATGCCTCATTTGATGGAAAGCCTGAAACGTACGTTACCTACTGCAGATGCTTTCCATGCTAAGGCGATTATTCCGCCAGTCATTAGCAAAATGATTCAAGATGGTTACACGGGGCGCAAGGGTAAAGGGGGGTTCTATCGCCTGAATCGCGCTGGCAGCGAAAAGATTAAAGAGTCGATTAATCTGCAAACCGGCGAATACAGCAAGTCCCGCGAAGGGCGTTTAGAGAGTGTGACCAATACCCGCAAATTAGCCGATTTGGTTAGCTATAAGGACAAAGGTGGTGAATATGCTTGGAAAGTGCTGGCACAAGTTCTGAGCTATGCTGCGTCTTTAGTACCAGAAATTGCGGACGATATTCAGTCCGTCGATACCGCGATGCGTTTCGGTTACAACTGGAAATACGGCCCGTTTGAATTACTCGATCAATTAGGGGCTAAAGCTTTTTCTGAGCGTTTAGCGGCCGAAGGTTCTATTGTCCCACCTTTACTCAAATTAGCCGCTGAAGTGGGTAGTTTCTATCGGATTCAAGATGGCAAATTGCAGTATTTAGCGACCGACGGTCAGTATCAAACTGTACAACGTCCAGCCGGTGTCTTATTACTTGAGGACATTAAGCGCTCGAGTAAGCCAGTAGCGAAGAATGCTTCTGCCAGTCTTTGGGATATTGGTGATGGCGTAATTTGCTTAGAGTTCACTAGCAAGATGAACGCAATGGATCCATTAATCCTCGCAATGATTCAGCAAGCAATTGGGATTGTTTCCAAAGATTATAAAGCTTTAGTGATTTATAACGAAGGTAGTAATTTCTCGGTGGGTGCTAATTTAGGCTTGCTGTTATTTGCAGCGAATATCGCTTCTTGGGAGCAAATCGAGTCAATGGTGAAAGGTGGGCAAGACACTTATAAAGCGATGAAATATGCACCTTTCCCGATTGTGGGGGCGCCTGCAGGGATGGCTTTAGGCGGTGGCTGTGAGGTTTTACTGCATTGCTCAGCGTTGCAAGCCCATGCTGAAACCTATATGGGTTTAGTGGAGGTGGGGGTTGGTGTTATCCCGGGCTGGGGTGGTTGTAAAGAAATGTTGCAACGCTGGGTTACCAATAAAAAGCGCCCCGGTGGTTTGATGCCCGCAGTAATAAAAGTGTTTGAAATGATTAGCACAGCGACGGTCTCTAAATCTGCACAGGAAGCTCAAGACTATTTATTCTTGCGCCCATCTGATGCGATTACGATGAATCGTGACCGTTTATTGGCAGATGCTAAAGCTAAAGCCTTAGCGATGGTGGAAAGCTATCAAGTACCTGAGCCAATTGAGCTGAATTTACCTGGGCCTACAGCACGCACCGCCATGAAAATGGCTGTGAGTGATTTCCGTGCGATGGGTAAAGCCACACCACATGACGAGGTTGTATCTAATGAACTCGCGTATGTATTAAGTGGTGGCAATACCGATATGGTTGATAAGGTGAATGAAGATCAGTTGCTACAATTAGAGCGCAATGCCTTCATGAATCTGCTGCACAATAATAATACGTTAGCCCGCATGGAAACGATGCTGGAAACGGGCAAACCGCTGAGGAATTAATCATGCCAACTTATCAAACACCTTTACGCGATATGCGTTTTGCTTACAGTGAACTGTTTAATCCAGCGGATATTCAAGCACTACCCGGTTTTGAGGAAGTGAATCATGAGTTGGTGGAAACCATCCTTGAAGAAGCTGGCAAGTTTTGTGAAAGTGTCCTACAGCCTCTGAATCGTTCTGGAGATGAGGAAGGTTGTCATTTCGATAATGGCACTGTGACGACACCTACAGGCTTTAAAGAGGCTTATCAAGCTTATTGCGAGAATGGTTGGGGAGCCTTGACGACTAGCCCAAAATATGGCGGCCAAGGTTTGCCCAATACGGTGGGCACAATGGTTGAAGAGATTATTTGTGCAACTAATATGTCCTTTGGTATGTATCCCGGTTTAACGCATGGAGCCTATAACGCCATTGAACATTATGGCACGGAAGCCATGAAAGAACTCTATCTGCCGAAAATGGTCGAGGGCGTTTGGAGTGGTACGATGTGTTTGACCGAGCCACATTGTGGAACAGACCTTGGTTTGTTACGCACTAAAGCAGAGCCTCAAGCCGATGGCAGTTATCGGATCACGGGTACTAAGATTTTTATTAGTTCCGGTGAACATGATCTAACAGAAAATATTGTACATTTGGTCTTAGCACGTCTACCCGATGCGCCTGCGGGCATTAAGGGGATTAGCTTATTTTTAGTGCCGAAGTTTCTAGTGAATGCGGATGCGTCTTTAGGTGAGCGCAATATGGCCGTTTGCGGCGCTATAGAGCATAAGATGGGGATTAAAGCTTCATCCACTTGCGTCATGAACTTCGATGCTGCCACCGGCTATCTCGTCGGTACACCTAATAAAGGCATGCAGGCGATGTTCGTAATGATGAATGCTGCCCGCTTAGGTGTGGGGATGCAAGGTTTAGGCATCTCGGAAGTCACTTATCAGAATGCAGTGGTCTATGCCAAAGAACGCTTACAAGGACGCTCTTTAAAAGGGGCTACTCAACCGGATAAGCCGGCTGATCCTTTAGTAGTACATCCAGATATACGCCGCATGCTGTTGACGATGCGTGCCTATACTGAGGGTAATCGGATGCTAGCAGTCTGGATGGCGCGTCAGTTGGATATTTCTTTGCATGCGACCGATCCTGTGCAAAAGCAAACGTCTGAAGACTTTGTAGCCTTAATGACACCTATTGTAAAAGCGTTCATGACCGACTGTGGCTCAGAAATTGCTAATTTAGGTATGCAGGTTTATGGCGGTCATGGCTTTATTCGTGAGTGGGGCATGGAGCAGTTTGTACGCGATGCGCGCATTTCGCAAATCTACGAAGGCACTAATGGTGTGCAAGCGCTCGATTTAGTGGGTCGGAAACTGCCTGCGCATATAGGGCGGAATTTACGGCCTTTCTTCCATGAAGTGAGCCAATATCTCAGCGATAAGCAAACCGATACTCGCCCTGAGATTCAGACGTTTGTGCAAGGTCTAGCCAAAGCCTTTGGACGCTTGCAAACGGTCACGAGTTGGTTGGCTGAAAAAGGTTTATCTAATCCAGAAGAAGGTGGGGCTGCAGCGACCGATTATCTGCGTTTGTTTGCTTTAGTAACCTTGGCTTATCTCTGGCTACATGCTGTTGAGATTGCTTTAGAAAAGCGTTCAGGCGATGAGGCTCTGTTCTATCAAGGTAAATTGGATACGGCACGCTTTTATTATGAGCGCTTATTGCCACAAACAGGCGCTTTAATGAGCATTATTATGTCGGGTTGTGGCAGTTTAATGAGTTTTAATGCAGAAGCATTTTAAGCTCTACTGAGCTCCTCATCGCAGGGTGAGGAGCTTATAATCCTTTCGTGTCCATTCATCTGATCTATTTATACAAGCGAATTCGCTCTCCCTAGAATAAAACTTCATGTAACCCTACGCGAAGTGTCAATTGTGCGAACCTTAGTCATTCTCAGTCTCTTGTGTGCTATGAGTTCAGCCTCTGCTGAAATCTATCATTGGATCGATGCAAATGGTAAGCAAGTGTATGGTGATGAGCCTCCAAACAATGCACGCTCTATACAAGCAGTCGAGTTGCCTGTTTTAACAGTAGCAGAAAGCTTCAAAGGTAAACCGAAACCTGTGGAAGCTCAGACTACGGCTAATCAATCTTCTACTAAAGAGGCTACAGCTCGTGCGCCCGTTAGCTCAAGCCAAGTCGCAAAGTCTAATGACGAGTCAACCGCCGCTACGGGTTATGCTAGCTTCAGCATCTTAGTACCGGGTCGTGACGAGGTGGTTCGTTCTAATGCGGGTGATGTCAACATCAAAATTGATCTGCAACCTGCCCTAAAGCAAGGGCATGGTATCGTTATTTATGTTGATGGCCGCCAAGTCGGTGAAACGACGAATGATAGCCTTGATGTAACCGGTATCGAACGCGGTGAGCATAGTGTATTTGCAGTCTTACATGATGCAAAAGATGCAATTTTAGGTAATACCGAGGCGGTGAGTTTTACTATGATGCGTAATTCGGTCATCTCAAGAGTTAATTGACCATTCTAGCGCCAAAAATAGCAGTCCCAATACGCACAATAGTAGCACCCTCAGCAATCGCCGCTTCTAAGTCATTGGTCATCCCCATCGATAGAGTATCAAGCTGAAAGCCTTCACTATTTAGTTTTTCTAACAAATCGCGTACTGCTGCAAAGGCTTGGCGTTGTTTAGCAAAATCCTCTGCAGGGGCGGGAATGGCCATCAGCCCGCGTAAGTTTAAATTGGGTAGTTTCTGCACAGCGCTGGCCAGTTCAAAAATTTGTTCCGGTTGCACACCAGACTTACTGTTTTCAATGCTGATATTCACTTGCAAACAAATTTGCAGAGGTCTATCCGCTTGAGGATTTTGTACACTCAAACGCTCTGCGATTTTCAAACGATCTACGGAGTGTACCCAAGTGGCAAGCTCAGCAATTTGCCGAGTTTTATTGGATTGAATAGGGCCGATAAAATGCCATTCGATAGGATAGTTCGTTAATTGGCGGGCTTTTTCGGTCATTTCTTGAGCGTAATTTTCACCTAAAGCCCATTGTTCAGCTTGTAAAGCCTCCTGTAACGCAGTCACGGCTTGATGTTTGCTAACGGCTAATAATTTAACGCTCCCTACGGGACGTCCATACTTAGCTTCAGCGGCACGAATACGTTCTCCGATTATCAGAAGATTGTCCTTAATGGTCATACCTTGTGTTAACTTTGATTAAATCCTAAAAATTATAAAAAACTTAGTAACGATGGACATTACTCAGCTCTTAGCCTTTGGCGTGAAGAATAATGCCTCTGACTTGCATTTGTCAGCAGGTTTACCCCCTATGATTCGGGTCGATGGCGAAATGCGCCGCATCAGCTTACCGGTATTAGAGCATAAACAAGTCCATGGCATGGTGTATGACATCATGAATGATAACCAGCGTAAAGCCTATGAAGAATACTGGGAGTGTGATTTCTCCTTTGAAATTCCCGGCATTGCACGTTTCCGGGTGAATGCGTTCAACCAAGGGCGTGGTGCAGGTGCGGTTTTTCGGACGATTCCAAGTAAAGTGCTCACTTTAGAACAGTTGAATGCACCGACCAGCTTTAAAAAGATTGCGGACAATCCGCGTGGCTTAGTTTTAGTTACAGGACCTACAGGGTCGGGTAAGTCAACTACCTTAGCGGCGATGATTGATTATAAAAACGATAGTGAATATGGGCATATTCTGACCATCGAAGATCCCATCGAATTCGTCCATCAAAGCAAAAAAAGCTTAGTCAACCAGCGTGAAGTGCATCGAGATACGCGTAACTTCGAGGCTGCTTTACGTTCAGCCTTACGTGAAGACCCTGACACCATTCTCGTCGGGGAGATGCGTGACCTTGAAACGATTCGTCTAGCTTTGACAGCGGCTGAAACTGGGCATTTAGTGTTCGGTACTTTGCATACCACCAGTGCACCTAAAACCATCGACCGTATTGTTGACGTGTTCCCTGCTGCGGAAAAAGAAATGGTGCGCTCGATGCTTTCTGAGTCTTTGCAAGCAGTTATCTCCCAAACTTTATTGCGTAAGCGCAATGGTGGTCGAGTTGCGGCACATGAGATTTTGATTGGTACACGGGCTATTCGTAACTTGATCCGTGAAAACAAAATCGCCCAGATGCGCTCTGCCATTCAAACTGGTCAAGGGGATGGGATGCAAACCCTTGATCAGTCACTTCAAGCTTTGGTGATGAAAGGCATTATTGATAAAGAAACTGCACGCCGTAAAGCCGATAACCCTGATGCGATTTAAGCACACAGGTCTGAATGATTAAAAGGAGTAACGCTCTTGGATCGCGATAATGCAATGGGCTATGTACAGAAGCTACTGCGCGGCATGCTTGATAAAGGTAGTTCAGACTTATTTATTACCGCCGATGCAGCCCCTTCGGTAAAAGTGAATGGGGAAATGATTCCGCTTACGCAGAATATCCTCTCAGAAATGAATACACGTATGTTGGTACGTTCGATTATGAATGACTACCAGCTACAACAGTTTGAATCGCAGATGGAGTGTAATTTCTCGATTAGCCTGCCCGGTACCGCGCGTTTCCGGGTGAATGCGTTTACTCAACGGGGTTGTTCGGGCATGGTGCTGCGGCATATTCCCACCAAAATTCCCAAATTCGAGGATTTAGATTTACCGCCGATTTTACGCGACCTATCCATGACTAAACGCGGCTTAATTATTTTCGTGGGTGCAACAGGTTCAGGTAAATCCACGTCCTTGGCCGCTATGTTGGATTATCGGAATGAAAATTCCCGTGGACATATTGTCACGATTGAAGACCCGATTGAGTTTATTCATCAGCATAAAGGCTGCTTACTCACCCAGCGTGAGGTTGGCTTAGATACCACCAGTTATGAAGTGGCACTAAAAAATACTTTGCGTCAAGCACCTGATGTGATCTTGATGGGAGAGGTGCGTGATAAAGAGACTATGGAATATGCGATTGCCTATGCGGAAACAGGGCACTTGTGTTTAACCACCTTACATGCAAATAGTGCTAATCAGGCAATCGAGCGGATTCTTAACTTCTTCTCAGAAGAGCGTCATCCGCAGTTATTAATGGATTTGTCGCTCAATCTTAAATCAGTCATTTCTCAACGTTTAGTCCGCTCGGTGGATGAAAAATCGCGGATTCCAGCGGTCGAGGTAATTATCAATACGCCCTTGATGGCTGATCTGATTCTTAAGGGCGATGTTTCAGGAATGAAGACCTTGGCTTCTAAGTCACGTGAGTATGGGATGTGTACTTTTGACCAAGCCTTGTTTGACTTGATTGAAAAGCGAAAAATCACTGTACAAGAAGGTTTACGCAATGCGGATTCAGTCAATGATCTGCGTCTGCGTCTGAAGCTGGAAAGCCGCTTCTCTAAAGAGAACGATTTCTTCCGTGGTACGGATCAGCTTGAAATCGAACCTGTGGCGAATAATGTGAGAAGGTAAACCATGGCTAATCTAATTGAAGAGGATATGCGCCTGTCACCATTATTACACATGATGGTAAAGCAACAGGCTTCAGACATTTATTTAACCACCGGTGCACATGCTTCAGTCAAAGTGCGTGGCTCTTTGCGCAAAATCAGCAGAGAACCGATGAAACCCGGTAATATTCGCCAACTCGCGGAAGAAGTTTTGACCGGTAGTGAAATGGAAACCTTTTATAATTCCCGAGAGTTTAATAAAGGGATTGCCTTAAAAGGGATCGGTCGCTTTCGGATGAATTTGTACTTCCAGCGTGGCGAAGTTTCAATGGTGGTAAGGCATATTCGCAGCAATATCGCTAATCCTGATGATCTAGATCTGCCAGCGGTTTTGAAAGAGTTGGTGATGCGTCGAGATGGTTTGATTCTATTCGTAGGCTCGACAGGTTCCGGCAAATCAACCTCTATGGCTTCCCTGATTCAATATCGCAATGAGCGCCATTGTGGGCATATCTTGACGATTGAAGATCCTATTGAGTATACCTTTCGTCACGGTCAGTCGATTGTCGGCCAACGCGAGGTCGGTTTTGATACCTTAAGTTATGCTAATGCCATGCGTGAAGCGATGCGCGAGGCTCCTGATATGATTATGGTAGGAGAAGCGCGTGATAGTGCCACAATGGGAGCCGTCTTGGGCTTTGCAGATACCGGTCATTTGGTGCTTTCAACCCTGCATGCGATCAATGTTGTACAAGCTCTAGAGCGGATTTTATACCTGTTTAGTTCTGAAGATAAAAACCGTGTGTTGATGGATTTATCGCTGAACTTACGTGCGATTGTTGCTCAGCGTTTGATTCCAGCCTCCAATGGAGAAGGTATTCACTTAGCAGCAGAAGTTTTAGTGAATACCCCCTATGTGACTGAGTTGATTAGAAAAGGCCATTTCAATGATCTGCCTGAGATTATTGAGAAGGGTACTTCGGATGGAATGGTGAGCTTTGATCAATCCTTATACCGACTATTGCGGGATAAGAAGATTACTAAAGCACATGCTTTAGAGTATGCCACTTCACGTAACAACCTTGAATGGCAAATTAGTTTTGGAAATGGCAGTTTCGCCCCCGATAAAACTAAGCACGCTGAACCTAGCGTCTATGAAAAAGTACTGGAATCGACGAAAAATAAAATTACTGGCTCTGCAGACGCTTAAAGTTTATGTCCAACGAATAATGGGTAAATCCAGCAAGGTTTGCAAATCTTGCTGGTTATCCATTCCCCTTGGTGAGGGTTGAAGCGGATTGAGAATAATACCGACTAGGTCTAGGCGACGTGCTTGAATAGCTTCAACGCTCAGCAGTATATGATTAATACAACCCACCCGGTCTTCACTCACTAAGACAATCGGTAGCTTTAAAGTAGCTGCCAAATCGGCATTTAAACCATCACTGGCTAAGGGTGAGTAAAAACCACCAGCGCCTTCTACATATAGAAAGTTAGGTGGTTTGTGGTTTTTGTGACATTGTTCAGCCAGTTGTTGAATGCTTAACTGCTTACCTTCTAGCTGAGCTGCCCGCGGCGGTGAAAGTGGTGCTAACAAGCGATTAGGACAGATTTGGTTTAAGGCTTGAAAACCGCTAGCTGCTAAGGCTAATTTCCACGTATCGCTTTCAGTGATTTGCTCAGTTGACCAGCCCGACTCTACAGGTTTACGTGGAGTAATCTGTACACCAAGTTGTCGCAAATGCTGTAACAGCCGAGTACCGATCCAAGTTTTACCGACACCTGTATCCGTGCCTGTCATAAAAAGACCGGGTAATTGACTAATCTGCTCTAGCCATGTTGCAAAAACACTGGAATTCAATTGGGAAGCTCTGAGTCGCGAAAATTTTCTATTATACTGTAGGCTCTTCAACTGCATAGCGAGCTTTAGGATGCGCGCCCGATTTTGGCATGAGCGTTGGCAGCAAAACCAAATTGGTTTTCACCAAGATGAAATTAATCCTTATCTACAAACTTATTGGTCACAGCTCAAGTTAGCTATAGGGAAGGGCGTATTTGTGCCTTTGTGTGGCAAAAGCAGTGATATGCTCTGGTTGCGGTCACAAGGCTATCCAGTGTTAGGAATTGAACTAAGCCCAATTGCGGTCAGAGATTTTTTTGCAGAGCACGGACTAGAGCCAGAAGTTACTCAACAGGGTGCTTTTGAGTTGTGGGAAGTAGACGGCTTAAAAATTCTACTCGGTGATTTCTTTCAGCTCACAACTACTGATTTGGCAGAGTGCGAGGCTATTTATGATCGTGCTTCCTTAATTGCCTTACCGCCGGATATGCGTGAGCAGTACGTGGGGCATCTTCAACAGGTCGCAACGGGTAAACCAAACCTCTTAATCACCTTAGAATACGATCAGACCATCACCGGTGGGCCACCCTTCTCAGTAACGCCTGCAGAAGTGCAATCCTATTATGCTGCTCAGTATCACATTGAGCTGTTAGCGCGCGTCGATATTAGCCACACTCAACATGGCATTATTGCCAAGGGGGCTAAAGAGTTGTATGAGGGGATCTATTTGTTGAACCCCAAATTCTAGGCTTCTAAGTAATGCACTTGTGTGGCAATACGTCCATCTGCATATAAACTTAATTCACGCCAGCCCGGTTTGGCGTGTTTAAAGCCTAAGCGCGCTTCATCGTGGGTCAACTGCACACAAGTGGCCGGTGTGCCATAGACAGCAATATTCTTCCCTTGTTGATTCGTGACTGCACCAACAAATTCAGCATGAATATGCCCAAAAGCCACTGCCTTGACTTGCGGAAACTGAGTTAAAATTTCCCAAAATGGCTCAGGCTGTTGTAAACCCATATTATCCATCCAAGCACTCCCAATGGGTAATGGATGATGATGTAGAAAAATCAGGGCATGTGCTTCGACTGGCAGTTGCTTGAGTTGGTGGGCTAAAGCATCTAACTTTGCTGTAGTTAAATAACCTTCTCCATGTAGTGGACGGCTGCTATCTAAAAAGAGTAAGTGCCAAGCCCCCAATTGTTTATGGTCGATCAGATGAATATTGGGACTGCTGAGCTTTGCTTGCATCAATTCAGGGTGATCATGATTGCCGGGTAACACATAGACAGGCGCTGGGAAGCTGTCTAACTGGCGATTAATCCACTGATAAGTGGCTGCCGTTTCTTCTTGTGCTAAATCTCCACTTAGCACTAAGGCGGTACAGGGTGGTTGTTGCTTAAGATGATTAAGAACTCGGATCAATGCTTGATTTGGATAGACCAGTAAAGGTGACCAAATGAGATGAGAAGAGTCATCAGCATAGCAGTGGGTATCACTGAGCTGCCAAATGCGTAGCGGAGTCGTTTCAGCCATTGATTTAAAGCCCAGATAAAGACTGATCTTGCGGATAGCTAATGCTATAACCGTAGTTAAGTTCTACCTTAGCACCTGCCGCTAGCTCACGCACCCAAGTATTCACCCCTTTTTTATTATCCACATCTTTTGAGCTAGGAGTATCGCCTGTTAGCGTCACACTAATATCTGAGTTATTCGCTACGGGAATCATGTCATAGAGTTTGATGCTACGTGTATCTGCATGTTCATTTTGGATGGTGACTTGATAGCTATAGTCCAAACGCTTGCGGCTGCTTAATAAGCCGGGTTGAGTGGTTTTTTCAGGGGTCGGTTGAAAGCGAATTTTTACTCGATCGTCCTCACCAAACGCCAGTTTTATGAGTTCACCGGTTTTTAGCTCAGCTAATTGTGAGTTACCAATAAAATTGCCATCACGATATAAGGCGATTGATCCCGGAATGAGTGGTGCTTGGCCTGAATAAGTTGCTTCCGTTGTTAAAATAGCTCTTGGATCTAGGCGAGGAACGCTGCTTAATTGTAGTTTAGCATCCAAGGTTTGATTTTCTAAAGTGACACGCCGCGTATCACTACCCGAAGCGAGTGTCAAAGTACCGGGAACTTGATACTCAGCATTATAACTGCCAGTCACTAAAGTGCTGTTTTCTTCAAGCATCTTCATCGCAGGGCGCTCTTGGGTCATCATGGGCATGGGAGCAGCAGGAGCTGGCATAGCTTCATTGGCTACCATGCTGCGCATCGTATCCGCAGAGGCTTCAGAAATGATTGGTGGTGCATACAAAGAAATCACCCAGCTATGAAGTTCAGGCAGGGTCGCACTCGCTGTTGGACGTAAAGTAGACAGCTTCACGTTGACATTTGACCAGTCTTCACCAGTACTCTGTTGGATAGCGGCTTGGGTTTTAAATTGAAGCTTACTAGTACTGCTATCTAATTCAGCTTCATAGACGGGAGACCAGTTAGCGGCAGGAATTTGATAACTCAAGCTAAGCGTCAGATTGCTAGGTTGTGTAGCTTTTACATATAAGCTTGCAGTACGGTTACTCGTTTCACCAGTAGCAATTTGCTCTAACTGTTCTTGGAGTTGAGCTAAACCTTTATCAAAGTCCTGTAGCGTTTTGTCAGCAGCACGTACTTTGGCTTGCGCTTCAGCCGTTGCTGTTTCTAGAGTCTGCCAAGCTTGCTGCCATTGAGTTAGGGGTAGGGCAGTTGTACCTTGTGCTGAATTATCTTTGTTAGTCTGTTGCATACCAGTGGCACGAATAAAGGCTAATTGTTGCTCGGCACGAGTTTTGGCATCAGCTACTTCCTGACGCTTTTCTTGCCAGCGACGAATTTCTTCTTTTAATTGGCGCTCTTTAGCTTGCACTGCTTCTGAACTTAATTGCTCAATGAGTTGGATACTGCCCAAACTTATTGGATTTGAGCCAACACCAGATACTCGTAAGGATGTGGCATCCATCTGTAAAGGTAGTCCGGGTAAAATAATTTTGGTCTCACCAGCAGCTAAGTTAAGCGTGGTGGTACGCGTAATTCGTGCACTATCTGGGTATACTATAACCGCACTAATAGTGGAGTTAGCTTGTAGATCGGCATAAGCAGTTTGCGGGAAAAACAACACCATTGAAAGACCACTAATCACTGCTAAGCTAATACGCATTTTGTCAAAACTCCGAGGTATTTTTTCTTCATTAATGGATATTGCTAGCATAGCAACAAAAATAGGACTTGGAAAATCATCCAGTTAATTGATACTCACTGCCATTTCGATGATCACAGTTTTGCGCCTGATCGTCTGCAGCTTTTAAAGGAGATGCAAACTTTAGGTGTAAGTGATTTGATTATTCCGGCGATTACTCAAGCAAGCTGGGGTGGTATTCAAACTTTATGCACAAGTCAGGCTGGACTACATGCAGCCTATGGCCTACATCCGCTTTATTTGGTAGAACATACTCAGCAGCATCTCACTGATTTAGCTGATTTTATTCAGGGGAATCGTTTGCAAGTGATTGCAGTAGGTGAGTGTGGCTTAGATTTTTTTCTGCCAGATTTAGATGTGCAGCGCCAAACTGAATTCTTTAGCGCGCAGTTAAAACTAGCCAAGCAGTTTGATTTACCAGTGATTATTCATGCACGGCGTTCAGTAGATGCTGTTTTGAGTTGTATCCGGCGTGTGGGTAGCTTGCGGGGCGTCGTACATAGTTTTTCAGGTAGCCTGCAGCAAGCCGAACAACTGATTGCACAAGGTTTTTACCTAGGTGCAGGGGGAACTTTGACTTATGAGCGTGCCCAGCGCCTTAGATATGTGTTAAAAACAGTACCCCTAGAGTTTTTGCTACTAGAAACCGATGCGCCGGATCAGCCAGATAGCCAATGGCGCGGACAGCGTAATACCCCTTTACGCTTGCCAGTGATTGCAGAAGCTTTGGCAGAGTTGCGGTCTTGTTCTGTAGAGTCTATAGCGAAAGTAACCACTACAAACGCACAAAATTTATTTGGAATCAATTAGATGAAATATTTTTTTCCAGTCTTAATGGGAGTTGTCATTTTATTAGGGCTTGGTTTGACACTGACCCCGTATCTTGCTGATTGGCTCTTACCAGTCAATGCTGCTAATTATCAGCAAGCCAAACCAAATGATGCACGTCAAGCTGTGGCTGACTGGTTTGGGGTGAAGCCAGAGCAAATTAAGTCTGCTCAAGCCATTCGCCGTCGTACCAATGAAGGGCATACCAGTTGGCTAGTGTTTGAGGCTGACAGGGAGCCAGTTGCTCAATTTGTAATGAGTGCTCGTTTACAGCAAGCTAATTTGGATCAAACAGCACTGCAATCAATTTGGCTAAGTAATCCTCCCCCAGTGAATTGGTGGCAACCGACCGAGTTAAAGCGTGAAACTTACTTTTCTGGTAAAACAGAAAACCGTAGCCTGACACTTATTTATAATGAGGAACAGCAAAAAGGCTACTTAATGGTTAAGTCTACAGAGACGGCCAATGATAAAACTAAAAATAGCTTTTGACAGTCTCCTAAAATTAATTCGCCAAACTATTAGGTGCTTGGGGAGCTTGAGCTAATAGACGTGCTGCTTTAACCCATTTTGCTAAAGGTACAATACTCTCTTCGCTGATTAGACGTTGAATCAGCTTCAACTGCTCAGTACTACAAGCAGCTAATTGCTCACAGTTTAGAATACCGAGCATATGCATCTTTTGGATACTACTCTGATCAATTCCCTCGAGACAAGCTAAGTCATGGGCTTGAGTTGTTAATTGGGTGATATTCGTCTGATTAGCAATTGGAACAGGAATACGCACGTGTTTCTTGAGCAATCGAGTTAAGTCACTCAAACGGCGTAATTGTTGTTCGCGTTTTGCTAGTAAATCAGTACTTTCTCGCAGTTGATTACGGGTATGCATTAATTGTAAACGTAGCTGCTCAAAATTTTTTAAATCAGCAGATTGAGT
>AATN01000199.1_pt1 | contig 15178 bp, 14 predicted proteins | sample 270648 | NCBI WGS metagenome assembly AATN01 (sample SAMN02954269, study PRJNA17659) | bioreactor sludge metagenome | biome: terrestrial; feature: bioreactor; material: sludge; isolation source: Enhanced Biological Phosphorus Removal (EBPR) bioreactor sludge | place: Australia: Brisbane, Queensland
CTCGGCCTTTCGACGGCATGCCGGGATGCCTTCGGCATCAGACTGAAATGCAAACAAACAAGGTAGAACGAGACGAATTTGCAGTGCGCGAGGTGCATCACACGCAGCCGTCGTTCGTCGAAAAATTTTACAGATCACCGCCCGCCCCCCGTCAGAATCGCTCTGAAGGTAACTTCTCAAAAACCCCGGGCATGAGGATGGGTCTGGGTTGGTATCGGGGCGACGCGCTCACCCGCAGAGCACCCGTCTGAAGTGCGTGTCGAGCGGATAGACCCAGACGGCTTTGATAGGCAGCAGGGCTTGGTGGTGAACATCGAGCTTGCCGCGTCCGGTGGTCTGTCCGAGGCAGATCCAGTTGGCCGCTTGGTAGGCGGTGCCGCGAAAGCGCTCTTGCTCGACGAAGGTTTCGAGCAAGAGCGGCCGGTAACCGTATTGGATTGGCCAATCGGTGTTGATCTGGCGGGCAGCGCGAGCCAGGATGGATGAGGCCAGATTCTTGCATTCGATCCACGGCAGGATGAGGAATCGAGCATTGTTCACGACCCGGTGCAGGTTCTCCTGGCGTTGCGCAGGCGTCCAGCCGATGTAATGGTCGCGTGGCTGAGTCTTCCAGGCGGCAGCCCCGAAGCTGAGCAACGCGACGAGGCGTCCGCCGGCGCGAACGAAGTAGCGCAATTGGGCACCGGGCAGCGGTTGATAGCCGAGGTAGTGGTAGCGGTCGATGTACTCGTTGTGCAGCTGCGATTCGGCGCGATGGCTGACCCGCTGCAGTTGCAGCGTGCCCAGGCTACGCGGGCCGTCGGCGCGCAGGGGCGCATCGGGTTCGGCCAGCGCGGTACGACGGTGCCAAGGTTTGCCGTTGTGATTACCGTTGCGCGGTGACGGCAGGTGCAGCAAGCCATCGGTCTGCATGCGCAGCATCGCCGCGCGGCAGCTCATCTCCTTGAGCCGCCCGTCCTCGCGGCTCCAGCCGAGCTCGCCACAGACCATCCGGGACAACTGGGCGCGCGAGGCGGCAGGATTGGCTGCGATCAGCCGGCAGATCTGGTCGAGCTCCGCGGTGCTGAAGAAGCGCCCGCAATAGCGAGCGGACGCCGTTTCAGGGGCCATGAACGGGAACCTTCGCCCCCGTCGGCGTGGCCTCGAAGATCCACTGCGCCAGGGGAGCAATCCGATGCCAGCCGAAGACGCGGTCCTGAACGTATTGCCAGAAGGACAGTCCGTTCTTTCGGCAGGTCTTCTTGAGACTGGCGAAGGTGTCGCGGCAGCGGCGGCCGGACTCGCTACGGGTCGAGCCGCTGATCTTGCGTTTCTTGACGTAGTCGCGGATATCCGACTCACTGAGGTTGTTGTGCAGGGGAAGCTCGGGACGTTGCAACACGCGCAGCAACTCCTCCTGGTTACGGCGCATTCGCTTCAGGGCCCGGTCGAGGCTGGCATAGCCGGTGCGGGTGGCACAGAGCTTCTCGAAGCGGGCTTCGATCGCGGCCGCGGTGAGCGCATCAGGCGCTTCCTTGTACGCCTTGAGCGCATCGTAGATCGCCCACAGTTCGCTGCGCACCGAGGCTAGCGCCTGGCGTTGCGGCTCGTTGAAGCCGAGCAGTTTGGCCAGCACGCGTTCGGCATGGATCCAGCACAGGGCATGGGTCAGCACATCGAACTGCCCGGCATCATCGCTGAGGATCGCCAGATCGGGGGCGGCGCCCCGCGCGACGACGGTACCGAGCAAGGCGCCTTCGGTCACCAGGCGAACATGGCGCGGATCGGTGATGGCCTGCTGAGCCAAGACCGCCTGCCAGGCGGTTTGACCCGTCCATACCGCCGGTGCCAGCGCGGTGAGTGCCTGGAGTTGGGCGCACGGCAGCTTGTGCTCGGCCAGGTAGGCCAGCGCGGCCGGATTCAGGGTGTAGGCCTCGTGCCCGGCACGGAGCAATTCCAGGAAATTGATCCGACTCTTGCTGTCGGTACTTGCGAACCAGGCGAAGCGCTCGTTGCCAATATGCGTACAGTACCCATTCTTGCCCTGATGGCGCGCCCCGGTATCGTCCACATGAACGTACCGGCTGCGCTGCAGCCCCGCTTGCAGCAGCGCGTCCTTCTCGCGATGGAACTCGCCATGGCCGTCGGTGATCAACGCGCTGAGCTGCCCGGCCGAGATAGCGATCTGCCACTCCTGCAGTTGCTCAAGCAAGAGCGGCTGCGTCACATGCGCATGGTGGTACTGGTACAGGATGAAGGCGCGTAGCTGCGGGCCGAAGTGCACACCACCGATCTCGACAGGCAACTGGCCGATCAAGCTCACGCCCTCCGGGGTGACCCAGCGCTCCAGCCGATACCGGGTGTTGTGCACCCCCATCCGGAGCTCCTGTACGACGAAATCCTGGTAGCCCTTGAAGCGACTGTTCGGCGGAATGGTCTTTGCCGGCTGCACCCTGACCGACTCGTGGATGTCAAGCCCTGCCGTCTTGCTGCGCTTGCCTCGGGGTTTCGGCCGGCGCACCTTCTTTGTCCCGGTTCGCCCGCCTTCCAGTGCAGAAGGCCTGATCACCGGTTTCGGCTTCTGACCCTTGAGTCGCGCAACCTCATCGCGCAGCGCCTGAAGCTCTTCCTGCTGCCGATGACAGAGTTCCAGCAGCCGCAACACCGCCGGCGTCCTCTCGTCGACAGGGATATCAGGGATGCCGGGAAGCTTTTGAGGGGTCTCCGTGCTCATGCCTGCGGATTGAACCACGCTTCGCGCGCTGTGTCCAGCACCAACTGCAAGCAAGCATCCCAGAGTCAGTCAGAGGCCGTGCCCGGGCTTATTGAGAAGTTACCACAAATACGGCTAAGCGATTGTTTATGCGCAATTCCCGGGTGCGGAATTGGCACTACAGGCGTCTGGCGGAGGGCTCGGGCAGGGCGACGGTTTCGAACAGATCCTTCTGTTGGGGGGTGATGGCGGACAGGCCGGATGCCGACTGGCGTTGGTGCAGCGTGATCTGGTGGTACTGGATCCGGCGGGCGATCTCCAGGGCGCGCTCCGGGGAAATGGGGCTGGCCTTCGCCTTCAGACGCAGGCGCAGCACCCGATAGAGTAGCAGTGCCAGGAAGCAGATCAAGGCGTGCGCCCGGATGCGATCCGGCAGGCGATGGAAGACCGGTGCGATTTCGATCTCGGACTTCAGGACCCGGAATCCCCGTTCGATGTCGGCTAGCGCCTTGTGGCGCGCCACGATCTCGGCCGGGAGAGAATCCGGAACGTTGGCAACGAGGATCAGTTTGCCATCCATCAGCCGCGCGCGCTTCAGCGCACGCTCGTCAATCTCGTAGGTGAATACCTCGGAGGCCAGATTGACCTTGATGATGTGCGTCAGATGCGCGTCAGCAACCGCCGTGTAGAAACGGGCGATCGTTCCGGCGTCTGACAGCTTCTTGCCCGGATGGGTCTGGCCGGCGTCTTGGGCATCGAGTTTCTCCGCCCACTGTGCTGCATCCGCTTCCAGCGCGGCAATGCGCTCGTCGCGTACGCGACTCTGCTCGCTGGCCATGTCGGGGCGATGAGCAACGATCAGACGAAACCCCTCCCACTTCAGCTCACCGAAGACCTCTGCCGTCGCCGAGTGGCAGATCTTCTCGTGGAACGGGGCGAGCAGGCTGTCAAAATCCCCGTAGCGCCGCGCCGGGACGGCCAGAATGAACTCCAGCGGCTGATCGCCGACCCGCAGCGCCCGGATGGCGTCGAGATTGTCGAGACTCAGCAGACCGCGGTCGGCGACCAGGACCACGCGCTTGATCGGATAGCGTGCCAGCACCTTCTCGATCGTCGGCACCAGCGTCGTCGTCTCACCGGTATTGCCGGCAAAGACCTCGTGATGGATCGGCAGGCCTTCCGCTGTCTGGACCACCCCCAACATCACTTGGCGCACCGTCCCGCCCTCCTCGGCGTGGCCAAAGTGCCGCAGGTCCTCGGACTCGGCAGTGCCTCCTTCGGCACGGATCGTCGTCAGGTAGTAGAAGACGATCGCCAACTCCTGATCGATCAACGGCCGCAAGAGGCCTGCCAGGGCGTCGTCCACCCGGTCGGCACCCTCCGCCAGCGTATCCATCGTGCGGAGCAGGTGCTGGTGGGTGACCGAATCGGCGCTGACCTCGGGAACCCGTGTGCCCTCCAGCCAACGCAGGATCCCCAGCTTGGACTCCGGATCACACAGCCGGTTGAAGACCATCACCCGCAGGAGGCGTTCCGCATCGAACTGGTGGCGGTTGCGCAGCAACCGGCGAAAGGCGTCGGCAAAGCCCAGTTCCTTCCACAAGGCGGTCAGCAACCAAGTATCGCCGACCGACAGCGCCGGCGCAAAGGCGACCTCGCCGGTTCCTTCCTCGAGGGAGGGTTTGCCTGCCGCTCGCAGCAGACCGTTGAGTAGCGAGTCCGCCTCGCCGGATCGTACGGATTCGATGCGCCCCAGGGTAGCGATGACCCGCTGGCGAGGCACCCCGGCGGTATCCCGGTAGGACTCGACGAGCTTGACGTACTGGCGCGGGCCGGACATGGTGATCTTCACGAACATGTCGCCACTGTATCCGCATACCGACATGATCGCAATAGCTTTTTAGGCCAAACGTGTCACTACACAAAATTTTCGGCTGCGCGCCGACTCCTTGTTTTTATAGCGATCGAAGCCCTGTTTATGCGTTTGGCACGCGAAAAGTGTCGAACTCGGGCGGGTACTGCCCAGCAAGTAGCGAATGCTGTCGACCCAGCATCAATTCAGGCACTCAAGGACATGGGCGCCCATTTGCAGAGCCTGAAGCGCTTTCAGGTGTCCACCGAATTGACGGGCGAGCGGGTTCTCGCCGATGGTCAGAAGTTGCAGCATTCGGCAACCGCGGACCTTGAGGTCGACCGTCCGAACAAGCTGCGCGCCAGGATGTTCAGCGCCCGTTCCGAGCGCGAAATCTTCTACAACGGCCAAATGGCTACCCTCTACACGCCTGCACAAAGGCACTACTCGACGGTCGCGTTCACCGATACCCTCGCCGTGCTGGTTACTAAGCTCCAAGAAAAGTACGCCGTGCAGGTCCCATTGTCCGACCTATTCGTCTGGGGGACCGCGGCGGCGCCGCTCGACAAGATCGATTCAGCCATGAATGCCGGCCAGGATTTTGTCGGCCAAGACCTTTGTGATCATTACGCCTTTCGCCAGGGCAAGATCGACTGGCAGGTCTGGATCACGACCGGGAGCAAGCCGCTACCGCGCAAGATCGTGATCACCAATCGCGACGACGAGGCGCGTCCGCAATCGGTCTCCCTGCTCGACTGGAACCTGAAGCCGACCTTCACGGACGCCGTTTTCAAATTCACGCCGCCCAAGGGTGCAACCGAAGTTGAACTTCGTTCGCTGGACAAAAAGTAAGGGAGCGCCAAAATGAAAACAACATTCAGCAAACTGTTCTTGGCACGCCTGACCGTTCTCGTTCTGGCCAGCTTCGCGATGGCCCCGGTAGCTGACGCATTCGGTGGTGGCGGCGGTGGCGCTCGCGCAGGTGGAGGCGGCAACCGGGAGGTCAATACCAGCAATCGCGACGTGCGTGCCAACAATGTACGAAGTACTAGCGTGAATAACGTCAACAACACGAACGTCAACGTGAACAGGAACGTCAATGTCAATGTCGATAACCGTGGCGGCTGGGACAATGGCTATCACCCGGTCGCGACTGCAGCAGCAGTTACCACCGCGGTCGTCGTGACTTCCGCCGTCGTTGGCTCAATGGTGCGTACCGTCCCTGCCAACTGCGTCCCGGTCAACTACGGCGGCTTGATCTATCAGCAGTGCGGCAGCACCTGGTATCAGCCCCAGGGTTCTCAGTACGTGGTGATCAATCCACCGTATTGATGATTGGCCGAAAAGGGCCGCGGAGTTCGCGGTCCTTCTTTCCTGTTTTCCGAAAACTATCTGATGATCTGCCGTTCGCGGCAAGTTCCAAAAGCCACCGAATGACCATCGCCGAATGCGACACCGCCAACCCGCGCCGGTTCGAATTTGAACTGATACGCTACAACCGGCCCCTTACGCTGGCGACGCTAGATCGTGGTCGGTCTGGCCAAAGGGCTTGGCGCCGTGCGGCGGGCGATCGTGTTCACTCTGTCGTGCTGGCGGCCGCTTGTGCTGCGGGCAGCCCTCTTTGAACGCCTGTTTGGCGAAGTGGGACTGTCGACAATCGGACCGAGTTCGTCCGCTATGAGGATTCTCCACATAACGCGTGTATGGAGTCGTTCAGTGAAGTTGGAAGCGATCATTCGCGGGTACCGAGCCGCAACAACTCACCAATGGCGACACTGGCCACTGGGCAGCCGGTCGCGCCGGCAACGGATCACCATGCAGCCAGAGAGCCAACGTTTTTCGCTCGCTGACCCCGCGTTGTTGTCCCCTCCGCCTACCAATGCCACGAATCAACCGCTTGATTTGATCACGCGTAAGCTGTTGATACATAACGGTTCAGTTTCATAAAATCGTGGACTTCGGCCTCCAGTGGACACCAAGGCCGGAGAGAAGAATGATGGCCAGGAGAGAGTGAAAACGGCCAAATCCGGGCGCCCGCGGGCAACCTCGAAGTCCACAGGAACCCGCACGAACCCGCGCCAGCACGCGGGAGTACGCAAAAAAACCCCGACCGAGAACGGTCAGGGTTTCGTGTTTGGTGGAGCGAAACCAGCGTCGGATCGAATCCCTCCTCGAAACGGGCCAGGTCAGGAAGCGCGACCGCGACACCCAGCCGGCGGTGGGCACCGTGCTGACTCGAGAATACCGCGATGTCGAATACTGTGTGGTTGCCACCGGCGACGACTAGTAAACTGGACCCCGAAGTCAAGACAAGAATCAAGTCTGTTTAAGCTGGGCACTTGACTTCAGTAGCAGCTGGACGGCGCTGCCCCGGTGTTGCCTTGGCTTTGGTTTGTGCTGTGGCTGTTGATCTTGCTTTTGCGGGGGGAGGAACCCTCTGGAGCGTAGCGGAACAGGGGTTCCTCCCCCCGCGCCGCCGAATTTATCCACGATCATCGCCCCGCCACCGATACCGGTTCGATACACCACCTGGGGCGTCTGATCGCCGAGCGACTGGTGCGGGCGCTCGCCGTTGTAGAAGGCGAAGTACTCGGTCAGGCCGTGCGTCAGCTCGCCCATCGTGGCATAGCCCTTCAGATACACGTCCTCATGTTTGACGTTCCGCCAGAGCCGCTCGACGAAGATGTTGTCGAATACCCGCCCCCGTCCATCCATGCTGATGACCACCCCTTCTCGGGTCAGCACGTCGGTGAACGCTTCACTGGTGAACTGCGAGCCTTGATCGCTGTTGAAGATTTCCGGCTTGCCATGGGTGCGCAAGGCCTCCTCCAGACAATCGACGCAGAAGACCGCTTCCATGCTGTTGCTGATCCGCCAGCTGAGCACCTTGCGGCTGTACCAGTCGATCACCGCCACCAGGTAGGCGAAGCCACGCGGCAGGCGGATGTACGTGATGTCCGTACTCCAGACTTGGTTCGGCCTGACCACAGCAACCCCGCGCAGCAGGTACGGATAGACCTTGTGCGCTGGGTGTCGCCGGCTCGTGTTCGGACCCGGCGCCATGCCGGCCAGTCCCATCAGCCGCATCAACCGTTGAACCCGCTTGCGATTGACCGTGTGACCCGCTTTCCCGAGGAAGACCACCATCCTGCGGCTGCCGTAGAACGGGTGCCGGGTGTACTCCTCATCAATCAGGCGCCGGTGTGGCAACTCGCTTTCGTCGAGCACCGAAGGTTCTTGCTGAGCATAGATCGTCGCACGCGACACCCCGGCCAGGACGCATTGCCGGACTATTGCCAACGACTCCCCAGGCTCAATCCAGGCTCTTCGCATCACGACAGGCTGATCCCAGACTTTTCTTGAGCCAGTCCAGTTCCACCTTCAACTTGCCGATCTCGCTGTACAGCAACTCCGGTTCCCGATGCGCGGCGACCGGTTTGGGACCGCGCTTGCCCTCGAACAAGGTCTTGGCTTGCTCCTGGATCGCCTTCTTCCACTGCCCCACTTGGACTGGATGAACCCCGTGCTCCTGGCCAGTCTCGTTGATCGTCTTCACCCGTCGCAAGGCCTCCAGACCCACCTTCGCCTTGAACTCCGGGGTGTGCACCTTCCGCGTTTTCACATCGCTCATCGCTTCTCGTTCCTTATGACCGCGCCTAGCTTAAACCACTGTCTGAAATCCTGGGACCACTATACCGGCGAACGGATCCGCGACAAGATCGCCGCCAGCAAGGTCAAGGGGATGTGGATGGGTGGCGTGCCGCCGTTGGGCTACGATGTCGAGAACCGGCGCCTGGTGCCCAATGAGCAGGAAGCCAAACTCATCCGGCACATCTTCCAGCGCTTCGTCGAACTCGGTTCCAGCACCGCCCTGTTCAACGAGTTGAAGCTGGACGGCGTCACTTCGAAGGCCTGGACCACCCGGGATGGCAAGGTCCGTGAGGGGAGGCCAATCGACAAGGGGATGATCTACAAATTGCTGAACAACCGCACCTACCTCGGAGAACTGCGGCACAAGGAGCAGTGGGTTCCGGCGGCGCACCCGCCGATCATCGAACGCGAGTTGCGGGATCGCGTGCACGCGATCCTCTCGACCAACTGCCGGGTGCGCGGCGGCGCGACCCAGGCGGTCGTGCCCTTCCTGCTCAAGGGCATCGTGTTCGGCACCGACGGGCGTGCCTTGTCTCCCTGGCACTCGACGAAGAAGAGTAACGGGCGCCGCTACCGGTATTACATCCCGATGCGCGATACCAAGGAACAGGCGGGCGCATCCGGTCTGCCACGCTTGCCGGCAGCCGAACTGGAATCGGCGGTGCTCGAACAACTACGCGGCATCTTGCGCGCACCGGCGTTGCTCGGCGACCTGCTGTCGCAGGCGATCAAACTGGATCCCACCTTGGACGAGGCCAAGGTCACGGTGGCCATGACGCGCCTCGATGCGATCTGGGACCACTTGTTCCCGGTAGAGCAGACCCGGATCGTCAGACTCCTGGTCGAAAAGGTGATCATTTCGCCCACCGATCTGGAGGTGCACCTGCCCGCTGTTAATTCGCGCCGCTATAAGGCCATTTCGGTGGCGGCGTAATGAGGCCACTGGACTCGCGGCGCAATGAGGCCAGAGCAATCGCGGCACAATAAGGCCACGTAGAAGGCAAGTAGAGGCGGTTTTGGACTTCCGATTGTGTAACCTCTGGCAATTTTGCCGGGGGCAGGCGCAATGGCTAACAGGAAGTTCGAAATGTACGAAATACGACAAATGATTCAACGCCTGCGACTGGGCGAAAGCAATCGGGCGGTCGCCCGAGCACAGGGGGTCGGGCGCGACACCGTCGCACGTGTGCGAGACATCGCCGCCGCGCAGAACTGGCTGGAGGCGACGAGCCCGCTGCCGGACGACGCGACGATGGCGCGTTACTACCAGACGGCGGGCGGCGGGGCGGTCAAGAACGCGAGCCACCTGTCCACTGTGGAGCCCTTTCGCGAGAACGTTCTCGAGTGGCACCGTCAGGGCATTGCCGTGAGCAGCATCCGCCAGGCGCTGGCCCGCCGGTACGGCTACGGCGGCAGCGTGCATGCCGTCTATCGCTTCCTGCGTAGCGAAGCGGCCCCCGCCCCGGTGGCGACCGTGATGCTCGACTTTGCCGTCGGCGAACAAGCGCAGGTCGACTTCGGTTCGGGACCGCTGATCACCGACCGCCATTCCGGCGAGGTGTTCAAGACCTGGTTCTTCGTCATGACCTTGTCGTGGAGTCGGCACCAGTACGCCGAAGTGGTGCGCAACCAGAGCGTCGAGACCTGGCTGGCCTGCCACCGGCACGCCTTCGAGTGGTTCAACGGCGTCCCGCGCAAGGTACGGATAGACAACCCGAAGTGCGCGATCACGCGCGCCTGCTACTACGAGCCGACGGTGCAGCGCGCCTACGCCGAACTCGCGCTCGGCTATGCCTTTGTAATCGACCCCTGTCCGGTCGCGGACCCGGCCAAGAAAGGCCGCGTGGAGTCGGGAGTCAAATATGTCAAGGGCAACTTCATGCCGCTGCGCGAGTTTCATAGCCTGGCGCACGCGAATGCGCAATTAGAGGCGTGGATTCAGGGCGAGGCAGGCAATCGCCTCCACGGCAGTACGCGTGAGCGGCCGCTCATGCGCTTCAACGAAACCGAGCAAGCGCTGCTGCAGCCGCTGCCCGCCGTCGCGCCAACGTGCCCAACCTGGGCTAAGGCCAAGCTGCACGGCAACGGCCACGTCCAGCATGCGTATTGCCACTACTCAGCGCCGTTTCGCCTGATCCACCAGACGCTGTGGTTGGAAATCACGCCGGATGTCGTACGCCTCTATCACGAGCACGAGCTGGTGGCGATCCATCCGCGCCTGTTCAAAGCGGGTACGCGGTCGACCGTCGCGGATCATCTGCCACCCGACGCCCAGGCTTACTTCATGCGCGATCCGCAGTGGTGCTTGACCCAGGCCACGGCGGTCGGGCCGGCTTGTCGGGCGGTCGTCGAGAGCTTGTTCGCGAAGCGTGTGCTCGATCAGCTGCGCGCCGTCCAGGGCTTGCTGCGCTTGGCCGATCAGTTCGGTCGCAACCGACTCGACGCGGCGTGTAGCCGCGCGCTGAACTTTGGTACGCCGAGCTATCGCACGATCAAGCAGATCCTCCAGACCGGACTCGACCAGCAGCCGGAGTTGATCGACGCGCCGACGCTGGAAGCGCCCTATCTGAGTGGCGGCCACTTCCGCCGCCAACCCTCCGATCTGTTGCATTGAGCCGCCGCACGGCGCGCCGCTCCTTGCTCATCCCTTATCTATCTGGAATCCTCTCATGAATCCCATGCTCCCACTTGAACCCCTGCTCAAGCAACTGCGCCTGTCCGGCATCCTCGACTCGCTCGAGGCGAGAAACCGTCAGGCGATCGAGGCCAAGCTGGCCTACACCGACTTCCTGGCGTTGCTGGTCGAGGACGAAGTCGCCCGTCGTGATCAGCGTCAGTTTGCCCAGCGCCTGCGCAAGGCGCAGGTGGTCGGCGACAAGACTCTGGAACGTTTCGATTGCAGCCACAGTCCGTCGGTCAATCACGCCTTGATTGCCGAGCTGGCAACCTGCCGATTCGTCCTCGAACAGGCGCCGGTTCTGATCGCCGGTCCGACCGGTACGGGCAAGTCTCACCTGGTCCAGTCGCTCTGCCATTGCGCACTGCGCGCCGGCCATGAGGTCCTGTTCATTTCGCACGCCAAGCTACTGGCTCAGCTGCACGCGGCGCGGGCGACCGATTCCTTTGAGCGCAAGCTGCGTCAACTGGCCCGCGTCGATGTGCTGGCAATTGATGACTTCGGGCTGCGTCCTATGCGCTCGCCGCAGGATGAGGATTTCCACGATCTGATTGATGCCCGTTATGAGCGCACGACCACCTTGCTGACCAGCAATTTGCACTTCGACGAGTGGGGCGCGGCGTTTCCCAACAAGTTGATGGGGGCGGCGACGCTCGACCGTTTGCGCGACCGTGCTTATCAGATCATTCTCGACGGCGAGACCCGGCGCAAACCGCGGCCCCTGCCGGAAGTCCGGTCGCCCGTCCAGGCCACGGCGGGCAGGGACGCTTCCAAGCCTCCCCCGGCCGCACGTTAGACCCTCAGCGGCGAGCAAACCCTGGGGTGCTGCCCCAGACCCCGCACTCGCCGTGAGGCCGCCGCCGGGGATGAAAAAACATCCCCGACAACTGCCGTCAGCGTCTGCGACCTCCAGGGTGTCAAGGGGCTTTCGCGGCATAAACGCCAAACAGCCGGCATTTATTCCACGGTCCCCCGGACACCCTTCCGGTCGCCACTTGCCACGTTGCAAAAAGACTGAAAACGGCGTAAAACCGACCCGTCCGAAACCGCTAAAACAGCCACTTCTGCTGGCCACATTACGCCGCGATTCGCTGGCCTTAATGTGCCGCAAATTGACAACGCATGCTCAAAAGACGCCGATATCGTGTGTTTTCGCGGCGTGAAGAAGGTGAGCGAGAAAGGCGAGGCACTTACAAAAAGGGAACTGCTCACGACGTTCATGCGCTCGAACCCGATCGGCAGTCTAGAGTGCTTCCGACAACAGGTGGTAGCCGCCGGCAGTAACGAGATACAGAGCCTGAGTGCATTCTCCGGTGTCATCGGCGGCGATGTCAAACCGGACAACGTCGACATCGTGAAGATTAACGGAGACTGGCAGATCGGTTTGATTGATCTCGACGACGGCGGTCAGGGCAGCCTTCTTGGCGACGTGTTTCATACGCTCACCTACAATGAGGTGTGGGAGCCGCGGCTTACCTTCGATGAGGCGCTAACAGCGTATCGCCGGGGCCTTAAGGGGGAAAAGCTTAGAGGGGTCCCCCGGATTCTAGGCGATTCGAGTCCACCCGACCGATCCTGCAAGGAACAAGAAAAGAAGTGGAAAAAGAAGCTCGACAACCACAAGATCAAGCCCCTGAAGGAAGCTAATGACGGTGTTAAGGATTCATACGCGCAGGACAAGACTACCTTCAATGAGGAGATCCAGAAGATGGGCAAGTCAAAGTATGAGTCAGACTATGAGGGGTTTGAGATGAAAACGGGAAGTGGAGGGAGCATGTGCATGCCTCGCTTCGTCTATCTGGTCATCGACAAGGGCAAAGACAAAGCCGCGAAAGGGTGCGATATCGTCCAGTTCAAACTCCAACGGACGCAGGCTGCAGCCGTGTTCAGCGACGAGAAGGCGAATCATAAGGAACGACTCGCCATGCTGATCAAGTACTATCGGCCCGGTGGCGACATTGGACATCTGGTCAAGGCCGAGCCCGTGCGAGGGGAGAGCAATAAGTACTATATTGCCCGCTACGATAGAAATGAGAACTTCAAAGCTACCATGGACACGCGCCTAGACACGGGGCAGTTCGCGGAACGCCACGCCTACTCGAAACGGATGCTGCACTGGCTGGGTCAAGTGCATGCTCAACAGAATCCCACCTATGCGACACAGTTTGAGGAAACATTTCAAACGACCCGCAACGAACTTAAGAAGATGATCGACTTACACATCGCGTACATGAATAAGCAGGCGAGCAAACTGCCGCCCTACAAGTGCGGCCAGTGAGTCATCCTCGCACGCCTGCCTAATCGAGCGACCGTGCCATAGCGAGGCTGAGTCTCGCTGTCGACTTGCATATCAAGGCGCGCAGTCACGGATCGCTCACTGCCCACCCCCGAACACCTTCAACTTCAAGAACGCCCCAGCGAGCAGCGCCAACACCAGGCCCGTTATCAGCATCCTCACGATCGTCAGTCCCGCCGTCTTCTTCGCCTCGTTGAACGCATCGAGCAGACTGCGCAGTTCACTGATGTCCCGCGCGGCCTCCGGGCCATCGAGTCCGACGTCCGACAGGGCATGGCGAGCGCCTCGCTCGGCCGCCCGCTCCAGCATCGCTTCGAATTCTTCCTGCGGCACCGTCACCATCTTGCGCCGCTCGACTCGGATTTCTTCCATCGCTTCGTTCTCCAGAATGCAGAAACCCGCCGAGCGGCGGGCTTCGTGGATAAATCCGTGACCGCGGATTCAGACCTCGATCACTTCGATCGGCAAATTCGGCGCCAAGGCCTCGACCACGCCGTCGCGAACAAACACCGGTTGCCCGATCGCCGCGCTGCCGCGCACCCTCACCCTACCGCCACCCGGCAATTCGACCGTGACCACGCCCGCGCCAACATCGATCACCGTTCCCGCCTGCAGCGGCGGATCCGGCAGCAACCCCCCAAACTGCTCGTACAGATTATGCATAGGCCTGCACCCCGAGCGTCTGCCAGACCTCCGGCAGGCCCGCCTCCACGTGCGTCGCGCGCACCATCCCCAATCGCGTCACGCTGCCGTCCTGGTATTCCACAAACGCCCCCGGCTCGATGATCCCGGTCGCCGCCCACACCGGCAGGCGCAGACTCACCTCGATCTGGCGACCGGTGTCGGCCAGCACGGCGAGGCCTCGTTGCCGGGCCGCTGCCGCTTCGGTGATCAGCGGATCGACGACCATCGGCGCGAGCACCTCGCCCGCCGTCCCGCCCCGCGTCACCTGCCCGAGCACGCCGGCTTCCTGACCCGCCACGAAGACCCGGTTGTAAGCCGGTTTCTCCAGCCATCTCACGGACTCGCGGGCGACCGCCTCGACCGGCAGCACAAAGTCCGGCGTCACGGTGCGCCATTCCCACGGCGCCACCGGATAACGATGCCGCACGCGCAGGCTTTGGTCTGTCGGGTGCGGCAACAGTTCACCCCCAGCCGCTCCGGCGATCGCCGCCAGCGCCTCGATCCACGTCCCCTGATGGTAACTTCTCAAAAACCCCGGGCATGAGGATGGGTCTGGGTTGGTATCGGGGCGACGCGCTCACCCGCAGAGCACCCGTCTGAAGTGCCTGTCGAGCGGATAGACCCAGACGGCTTTGATAGGCAGCAGGGCTTGGTGGTGAACATCGAGCTTGCCGCGTCCGGTGGTCTGTCCGAGGCAGATCCAGTTGGCCGCTTGGTAGGCGGTGCCGCGAAAGCGCTCTTGCTCGACGAAGGTTTCGAGCAAGAGCGGCCGGTAACCGTATTGGATTGGCCAATCGGTGTTGATCTGGCGGGCAGCGCGAGCCAGGATGGATGAGGCCAGATTCTTGCATTCGATCCACGGCAGGATGAGGAATCGAGCATTGTTCACGACCCGGTGCAGGTTCTCCTGGCGTTGCGCAGGCGTCCAGCCGATGTAATGGTCGCGTGGCTGAGTCTTCCAGGCGGCAGCCCCGAAGCTGAGCAACGCGACGAGGCGTCCGCCGGCGCGAACGAAGTAGCGCAATTGGGCACCGGGCAGCGGTTGATAGCCGAGGTAGTGGTAGCGGTCGATGTACTCGTTGTGCAGCTGCGATTCGGCGCGATGGCTGACCCGCTGCAGTTGCAGCGTGCCCAGGCTACGCGGGCCGTCGGCGCGCAGGGGCGCATCGGGTTCGGCCAGCGCGGTACGACGGTGCCAAGGTTTGCCGTTGTGATTACCGTTGCGCGGTGACGGCAGGTGCAGCAAGCCATCGGTCTGCATGCGCAGCATCGCCACGCGGCAGCTCATCTCATTGAGCCGCCCGTCCTCGCGGCTCCAGCCGAGCT
>AATN01000201.1_pt1 | contig 15077 bp, 12 predicted proteins | sample 270648 | NCBI WGS metagenome assembly AATN01 (sample SAMN02954269, study PRJNA17659) | bioreactor sludge metagenome | biome: terrestrial; feature: bioreactor; material: sludge; isolation source: Enhanced Biological Phosphorus Removal (EBPR) bioreactor sludge | place: Australia: Brisbane, Queensland
GGGATTGAGGGCGTCGAGCGTCGAACAGCCGGCCACGAGGAACGGGACCAGGACGACGACCAGGGAAGGCTTCATCAGGTGCTCTCCCCGAGCGCGTCCAGCTTCAACTCCAGCATTTCACGAAAGGCGGCATTCGCCTGCCGATCCTGCAGGGTGTTCTTGCCCTTGCCGGTCTTGTCGCCCTCATCGAGCCTGACCAGCGCCTCCTGGTACGCGGCGCGCGCCTCGGCCGTCTTGCCCTGGGCACTGAGAACGTCGCCACGGCTACCAAGAAAACGAACCGCGAAGCCACCGGTGGTGTTGCCCGCGAGTTGTTTCAGCGCCTCATCGTAAGCTTTCTCGTCGAGGAGAACGGCCGCCAGACGCAAGCGTGCCAGATCGCGCAGTTCGTCCTTGCCGTGCTCGACGACCCAGACAAGCTGCAAGCTCGCCGTCTTGGTGTCGCCGGCAGCGAACATGGCTTTCGCCGCGCTCAGGGCAGCCATCGGCGCATAGGCCGTGCTGCCGTACTTCTCGAGCAACTCGCCCGTCGCCGTCTTGATCCGCTGCGCATCATTCTCGCGCACGGCCTTCTGCAGCACGCCATACACCATCGAAGCCTGCGCCGCCTGATTGCGCTGGTACCAGTTCCAGCCCTGCCACGCGATGACGCCGATCGAGGCCGCCGTAACGATGCCGAGCAGAAGGTTGCCATACTGCTTCCACCACGCCTTGATTTCGGCGATCTGTTCCTGTTCCTCGAGGTCGTAGGTAGCCATGCTTACTCTTCCCAATCCAGAATGTGACTCATGATGGCGTCGGCGACGCCATCGACGCTGACCCGCTGCTGCTCGTTCGCCTGTTTATCTGTCGCCCGCAGGAGCTTCAGCGTCACCTCGCCGGCATCCGCTTCGTCGTCGCCGATGATCACGGCGAAACTGGCTCCCGAGGCATCGGCCTTCTTCATCTGTGCCTTGAAGCCACCACCGCCACAATGGAAGAGGACATCGATGCCCTGGTCGCGCAGCGCCTCGGCGACGCGGACGGCCAGGCGCGACGCCGCCGTTCCCTGATGAACGAGATAGACATCGACGGCCGCCGCCTTCGCCTCGCCGCCGGCCTCGCGAATCAGTGTAATCAGCCGCTCGACCCCCATCGCGAAGCCGCAGGCGGGTGTCGGCTTGCCGCCAAGCTGCTGCACCAGTCCGTCGTACCGACCCCCGGCACAAACTGTCCCCTGCGCGCCGAGGCGATCGGTGACCCATTCGAAAACGGTCAGGTTGTAGTAGTCGAGGCCGCGCACCAGTCGCGGGTTGACGGTGAACGGCTGGCCAGCATCGCGCAGCACCTGCTGGACCCCCTCGAAATGCGCCAGCGACGCAGCGCCGAGGTGGTCGATCAGCTTTGGCGCGCCGAGAATCAGATCCTCGAGCGCCGGATTCTTGCTGTCGAGGATGCGCAGCGGGTTGGTGTGGAGACGCCGCCGGCCATCGTCGTCGAGCCGGTCGCCGTTGTGCTCGAAATACCGGATCAACTCGGCACGGTGACGCGCACGTTCCGCAGGCTCACCCAGCGTGTTGATCTGCAGGGCGATACCGTCGAGCCCAAGGTCGTTCCACAGGCGGGCACCCATCAGGATCTGCTCGGCATCGATGTCCGGGCCGGCAAAACCGAGCGATTCGACACCGACCTGATGGAACTGCCGGTAACGCCCCTTCTGCGGCCGCTCGTGCCGGAACATCTGGCCGAGGTAGTAGAGTCGTTGCGCCTGCTGGGCAACCAGATTGTGCTGGATCGCCGCGCGTACGCAACCGGCCGTGCCTTCCGGACGCAGCGTCAGCGGCTCGCCGTTCAGGGTATCGACGAAGGAGTACATCTCCTTCTCGACAATATCCGTGACCTCGCCGATCGCCCGCTTGAAAAGCGGTGTCGGCTCGACGACCGGCAGGCGGATCGGGCGGTACCCATAGCTCTTGAGCCACGACCGGATGGTGTCCTCGAACATCTCCCAGAACTCCGCCTCGTCCGGCAGAATGTCGTTCATGCCGCGAACGGACTGGATCTTTGCTGCACTCATCGGCCGGTCGGCTTTCGCTGGTAGGTCCGCGCCACATAAGCATCGACGATGGCGGTGAAATCCTCGGCGATCCGGTCGCCACGCAGGGTGACGGTCTTCGCACCGTCCTCGAATACCGGCGCTGCCGGCACTTCACCGGTGCCCGGCAAGCTGATGCCGATATTCGCGTGCTTGCTCTCGCCCGGTCCATTGACCACGCAACCCATCACCGCCAGCGTCATGTTCTCGACCCCGTCGTGGTCCAGCCGCCACTGCGGCATCCGGCTGCGCACATGCTCCTGGATGGACTGCGCCAGCTCTTGAAAGAAAGTGCTGGTCGTTCGCCCACAGCCCGGACAGGCGACGACCATCGGGGTAAAGGCGCGCAGTCCCATGGTCTGCAACATCTCCTGCGCGACGATCACCTCCTGCGTGCGCTCGCCACCGGGTTGCGGCGTCAGCGACACCCGGATCGTATCGCCGATACCCTCCTGCAGCAGGACCGCCATTGCCGCCGTGGAAGCGACGATTCCCTTCGAGCCCATGCCTGCCTCGGTCAGGCCGAGGTGCAGGGGGTAGTCACAGGAGCGCGACAACTCGCGGTAGATGGCGATCAGATCCTGCACGCCGGACACCTTGCACGAGAGAACGATCCGGTCGCCGGGCAGGCCGATTTCCTCGGCCCGGGCTGCCGACTCGAGCGCCGAGGCAACCATCGCTTCGCGCATCACCTCGATCGCATCGCGCGGCTCGGCCCGATGAGCGTTTTCATCCATGATGCGCGCCAGCAAATCCTGGTCCAGGCTACCCCAGTTGACGCCGATGCGCACCGGCTTGTCGTACTGGCACGCGATCTCGATCATCTGTACGAACTGCTCGTCGCGCTTGCGGCCATGGCCGACGTTGCCGGGGTTGATCCGGTACTTGGCGAGCGCCAGCGCACATGCCGGATGCTCGGCCAGCAAGCGATGGCCGTTGTAGTGGAAGTCGCCAATCAGCGGCACGTCGACGCCCATGCGGTCGAGGTGGGCGCGAATCGGCGCCACTGCCGCCGCGGCTTCCGGCGTGTTGACGGTGATCCGTACCAGTTCCGATCCCGCGCGCGCCAACTCGGCACACTGAATCGCCGTCCTGACCACATCAACGGTATCGGTATTCGTCATCGACTGGACGACCACCGGCGCATCACCGCCAATCCGGACATGGCCGACATTGACCGTTCGCGTTGGCCGCCGCGCGGCAGCAGACAGGAGATGGCTCACAGCGTGCTCACGACTGGACATTTCCTCATTCGACGGTCAGCCGTGCGACTTCGCCGTTGGTATGCGGGGCCAGATCGACCACCTTCCCCTGGTACTCGACGGTCACCTGCGTCGCGTTCCCCAGCACCAGCGAGAAAGGCGGCTGTCCTGTGACGTCGCGCCGGCTGCCCGCCGGGCTCACTCCCGAGAACACGATCTGGCCACGCCCGTCACGCACCTCCGCCCAAGCGGGCTGCGCAAAGCCGAGTTTCAGTCCGCCAGCCGTCACCGGCGAAGCCCCTGCCGGTGAGCGCACGCCCGGCGCTTCCGACAACACGGTCGCGTTCGGCGCCGTCAGCACGGTCACCGACTCGCCCGCTGCCCCCTTGGGCGCGACCACCTCGCCCGGCGCCCGCACGGGCGGCACGACGGGAGCCGGCGGGGCGCTGCGGCTGCCGATCCAGGCTGCCATGTGTGTCTGCCAGAAGTCGGCGGGCACATAATAATAGGCCAGCCCGGCGAGCACGAGCAGGATCAGCCCGGCGATGATCGCGAGATAATCGCGACGTTCCACCCGCCTGACCGTCGGCGGCAGAGTCGCCGTCGTTCCAGCCGACACATCGAGTTGTACGGTACGCTGCAGGTGCGCAGCATCCAGCTCGCGCATCAGTTCATCGGGGTCCAGGCTGAGCAGGCGTGCGTAGTTGCGGACGAACCCCCGGATCATCGTGTTGCCGGGCAAGGACGACCAGTCCTCGGCCTCCAGCGCCTCGACCTGACGGGGACCGAGCTTGAGCGATTGGGCGGCGTCGGCCACCGTCATGCCCCTCGCCTCACGCGCGGCACGCAAGCGCCGCCCGACCCGCCCCGTCTCAGGCGTCAGATCTTCTGCGGGTGCTGACCCGCGGCCGGAAAGGTTTCCCATGGAAACCCCTGGTCCGGCCGAATCGGCCGAGTGGGAGTGTTCGCTCATTCTTCAATCATTCGAAATTGCCTTTCAGCAGTTCCTCGGCCTCCGGCGAAAGCGGGAATTTCCGCCGCAACTGGGCACTGTAGCGGGCCTCGGCCTGACGGTTGCCCAGGCTGCGCTCGACCCTCACCATCAACCATAGCGCCTCAGCGTTCGGCTCGGTCTTGCGCACCAGCGACGCGAGCTGTTCGTTAGCCAGTTGCAGATCACCGCGCCGGTAGTAGATGTTTGCCAGCTGCAACTCCGCCTGCGGGTTCCCCGGCGCGAGACGCAGGCTCTGCTGAACAAAAGTTTCGGCCCTTTCCAGATCGCCCAGCGTCGCGTAGCAGCCACCGGCATTGAGATAGGCTCTCTCCGGGGTTTCATAGAGGGGATCCTTCAGCGCACGCTGGAGGTAGGTGATTCCTTCCTTTCCTCTACCGATCTGGCAGAGAAACCAGCCGTAATTGTTGCTGATGTCGGGATCGTTGCGGTCGATGCTGAGTGCTCGCTGAAAGTCCCGATCGGCGAGCTCCAGCTCGCGGATGCCGAAGTGGGCGAGCGCACGCGTGCCATAGGCCTTGCCGTAATCGGGATCGATGTCGATGGCAATCAGCAATTCCTGAAGCGCCACGGCGAGGTTGCCGCTCTGCAGGTACAAGGAGCCCAGTTCGGTATGGAGCTTGGCGCGCGTCCGCGCGTCGCGCGGCGGAGTCGGTCGGCGCGAGTCGACCTCCTCCTCGGCGGCCTTCGCCTTGGCGGTCGGCGCAACGGTCGTCGATGAACAGGCACCGAGACATAGCAAGGCAACAATCGCCACCGCGGCTCGTCTCATCCGCAGACCCGCTGAAGATCGAGGCGAAGAGGAAATACCCGACGCCCGGTACGCCGTGTACGATCGAGAACCTGCCCCGCCAGTTGTCCACAGGCGGCATCGATGTCGTCGCCGCGTGTCTTGCGGGTCGTCGTCACCACACCGGCGTCGATCAGGGTCTCGGCGAACTGCCGGATGCGCGGCGCCGACGAACGGTGATAGGGCGAGCCAGGAAAGGGATTGAAAGGTATCAGGTTGAACTTGCACGGCACATCGCGGGTCAGGGCAAGCAACTCGCGCGCCTCGGGCGTCCGAGTCATTGACGCCAGCGAGCATCACGTACTCGAAGGTCACGAAATCGCGCGGCGCCTTTTCGAGGTAGCGCAGACAGGCGGACATCAATTCGCGCACGGGATACTTGCGGTTGATCGGCACCAGTTCATCGCGCAGGCGATCGTTGGGTGCGTGCAGGGAAACCGCCAAGGCAACCGGGCATTCGTCGCGCAGACGATCCATCGCCGGCACCAGACCCGAAGTCGACACGGTCACCCGGCGGCGCGACAAACCGTAGGCATTGTCGTCGAGCATCAGTCGCAAGGCCGTCACCGTGTTGTCGAGGTTGGCCAGCGGCTCGCCCATGCCCATCAGCACCACATTGCTGATCACGCGTTCGCCGCCAGCAGTTTCCCCCGCGGCGTATGCACCCAGTGCATGCCGAGCCTGCCACAGTTGGCCGACAATCTCGGCCACCGTCAGGTTGCGATTGAAGCCCTGCTTACCGGTCGAGCAGAAGGAACAGTCCAGCGCACAACCCGCCTGCGTCGATATACAGAGCGTTCCGCGCTCTGTCTCGGGAATGAAGACGGCCTCCACCGCATTACCACCGCCGACATCGAACAGAAACTTGCGCGTGCCGTCGTCCGACAATCTGTCGGCGATGACCGCTGGCGGCAGCACTTGTGCCGTCGCCCGCAGCTTTTCGCGCAGACTTCTGGCAATGTCGGTCATGGCATCGAAGTCGCGCTGCCCGAAACGATGCAGCCAGCGCAATACCTGTCGGGCGCGAAAAGGCTTTTCGCCACGTTCGGCGAAAAACGCCGTCAGGCCGGCAGCATCGAGATCGAGCAGATTGACCGTCATGTGCAGCGTAACCCCCGACTCAGCGGCCGGAGTAGACGCTCATCGCCGGGAAGAAGAAGGCGATCTCGACCTTGGCCGTGTCATCGCCGTCGGAACCATGGACGGCGTTGGCATCGATCGACTCGGCGAAGTCGGCGCGAATCGTTCCCGGCTCGGCCTTCTTCGGGTCGGTCGCGCCCATCAGTTCGCGGTTCTTGGCAATCGCGCCCTCGCCTTCGAGCACCTGGATCATCACCGGACCGGAAATCATGAAGGAAACCAGATCCTTGAAGAAGGGGCGCTCCTTGTGCACGGCGTAGAAGGCGCCGGCTTCCTGCGGCGACAGCCAAGCCAGCTTGGCGGCGATGACTTTCAGACCGTTCGTCTCAAAGCGCGAGTAGATCTTGCCGATGACGTTCTTGGCAACGGCATCAGGCTTGATAATGGAAAGGGTACGTTCGATGGCCATGACTCATTCTCCACAGGCAGGTTGGTCAGAAAAAACAGGACGATCAGATTGCTGGAAACATAACCTTATATTATACCAACACTCGTCCGCGAATGCCCGCGACGCTTGAAAATGCTGAACGCGCGCACGGGTTTCCCCCGTGCGCGCGTTCAGGCGAAGCGCGAACCGCCGGTCTTCGCTACATCATGCCCAACTTCTGCGGCAGCCAGGTCGACATGATCGGCAGATAGGTCACGACGACCAAGAAAGCGAGCATCGACAGCAGCCACGGCCAGACGGCGACCGTCAGTTCGGTGATCCCCATCTTGGTAATCCCCGAAGCGACGTAGAGGTTCAGTCCGACCGGCGGATGGCACATGCCGACTTCCATGTTGACCACCATCAGTATGCCGAAGTGCACCGGATCGATTCCCAGTTTCATCGCCACCGGGAAAAGGATGGGCGCGAAGATCAGCACGATCGACGACGGCTCCATGAAATTGCCGGCGAGCAGCAGGATGATGTTGACCGCCAGCAGGAAGGCAATCATCCCCAGACCATGCCCCAGCATCCAGTCGGCCAGCGCCTGCGGGATGTTCTCGTTGGTCATGATGAACGAGAAGAGCACGGCGTTGGTGATGATGTAGAGCAGCATCGCCGACATGTTGGCCGAGTTGAGAAGAACCCGCGCCACGTCCTTCATCGACAGGTCCTTGTACACGAAGACGGCGACGAAGAAGGCATAGACCGCGCTCATCGCAGCGGCTTCGGTCGGCGTGAACATGCCGCTGTAGATACCGCCCATGACGACGACGATCAGCAGCAGACCCCAGACCGATTCGCGGAACGCCGTCCACTTCTCGCCCAGCGACGCTTTCGGCATGCGCGGATAGTCGAACTTCTTGGCCCGGTACCAGGTGACGCCGCCGAGCACGCAGGCCAGGCCGATGCCAGGAATCACGCCCGCCATGAACAGCGCGCCGACCGAGGTGTTGGTCGCCACCGAATACATGACCATGACGATCGACGGCGGGATCAGGATGCCGAGGGCGCCGGAAGTGGTGATGACGCCAGCGCCGAAACTCCGCGGAAACCCTGCCTTGACCATCGCCGGCAGCAGGATCGAACCGATCGCCACGACGGTTGCCGGCGACGAACCGGAAACGGCGGCAAACAGGGCGCAGGCAAGCACTCCCGACAGACCGAGACCACCGTACCAGTGGCCGACCATCGTCGTCGCGAAGCGGATCATGCGTCGCGCCACCCCACCGTGGGTCAGGAAGTTCCCGGCCAGGATGAAGAACGGAATGGCCATGATCTCGAACTTCTCGATGCCGGTAAACAGCTTGAGGGCAACCGACTCGAGGGGCACCTGCGTGAACATGAACAGGAAGCTGAGGACCGTCAGGCCGAGCGAGATCGAGATCGGCATGCCGGTCAGCATCAGCACCAGCAGCAGGATGAAAATGATAGCGGCATTCATGGTTGTTTTCCTCCCTTGTCGGACGGGTCGCCCAACGAATCTTCGGGATGGCGCTTCTTGTAGGTCAGGTCATGAGGATGCAGGTTGTCCTCCATCTCGAAGACGTTGACCTCGTCCACCACCGGCTCTTCCTCGATTCCGTCCACATGGCCGTGATCGTGATGCGGCAACTCGCCGGTCCTGATGAAGCTGACCGTCACCTGCAGGAAGCGGAAACACATCAGTGAGGAACCGAGCGGGATGGCGCTATAGACGATCCAGGTCGGCCATTCGAGATCGGGCGTCGTCGGCCCCTCCGGAACATCGACCATCTCCCAGCCGACAAAGGAGTAGAAGGCATAGTGAAAGCCGTTCTCCCATACGAAGTGGGCGCCGAGCGTACCGACGACGCCGGTGAACAGGGCACCGGCGAGCAGCCCGAAAACGACGAACTTGGAACGTGTGCGGCCGCTCATCCGGTTGATTAGCACGTCAACGCCGACGTGGATGCCGGTACGAACGCCATAGGCCGCGCCGAACTTGGCCATCCAGACGAACATGATGATGCACAGTTCCTGCGTCCAGCCAAAGTTCAGCGACAACAGCCAGTCCTGCACACCGGGAATCGCGTATCCCGACGCGTAGCGATGAACGACGGACACGAAAATGATTGATGTCGCCGCAGCCATCAGGAAGGTAATCAGCCATTCCTCGAGGTGATCCAGTATCTTCATATCAGCAACTCCCCCGCCTGCTTGAAAAAAGGCCCGTTGGTTCAGGCGTCCCAACGGGCCATTTTCTCCTCCTCCTGCGCGCTCAGAGCTTGTTCGGATCGAAGCCGGTTTCCTTGTAGACCGCCTGCAGCAGATCCTTGCCGATCCGCGATTCCATCTTCACATGCACGGGTGCCAGCGCCTTCTTGAACGCCAGGCGTTCCTCGGCGGTCGGCACGGTGACCTGCGTCTTGCCGGTCTTCTTGACCGATTCCAGGTCCTTGTCGTTATCTTCCTTGGCAATCTTGTTGGCGTAGACAGTCGCATCCTTCATCGCTGCTTCCAGTTGCCCACGCACGTCGCCCGGCAAACCCTCCCAGAACTTCTTGTTCACGATCACGGCGTAGCCGAGATAACCGTGTTCGGTCAGCGCCAGATACTTCTGCACTTCGTACATCTTCTGCGTGTAGAGGTTGGAAATCGGGTTTTCCGTGCCATCGACGACGCCGGTCTGCAGCGCCTGATAGACCTCGGAGAAGGCCATCACCTGCGGCAAGGCGCTGAGAGCACGCATCTGCTCTTCGAGTACCTTCGACGACTGGATGCGCATCTTCTTGCCCTTCAGGTCAGCCGGCATCTTGATCGGTGTGTTCGCCGAAAACGACTTGAAGCCGTTGTCCCAGAACGCCAGACCGACGATGCCCTTGGGCTCGAGTTTCTTGAGCAGACTTTGCCCGACCGCACCTTGCGTCACCTTGTGCAGTTCGGTGTAGTTGTCGAAGATGTAAGGCAGGTCGAAGAGTTCGAACTCCTTGACGCCGAGCGGACCGAACTTGGCCAGCGAGGGGGCGAGCATCTGCACGGCGCCGAGTTGCAGCGCTTCCATCTCTTCCTTGTCCTTGTACAGCGTCGAGTTGGCGTAGACCTCGACTTTGACTTTGCCCTTGGTCAGTTCCCCGGCGCGCTTGGCAAAGAACTCGGCGGCCTGACCCTTGGGCGTGTTGAGCGCCACGACATGGCTGAACTTGATGACGATCGGCTGCTGCGCGAGAGCCGCCAGCGGTACGGCGGACAGGGCGCCGGCGACGAGGCCGAAAAGCAGGGTGGAAATCTTCATGAATTGTCTCCTCCGTTGAGCACTTTGGTTTGAAATCGGGCGACGCCCGTACTGCGGCCGCCAATATCACAAAAAAAACGCGCGGCGCATATTGTGGAAACCCGCAACCCTCGGCGAGTCGCCCGACCCGCAGGCGGCGCCGTCGACCATGACGCACCGACGCCGAGCCGGCTACCCGCTGCCGCAGGAAGTTCGGTAAGATGATCCGCCATGCGAGCGCTCTCCCCTCCTTACCCGCACCAGCACCAGCGCGAGCGCCGGCGACCGGCGTCGCTGAGGTGGTCGAACTGGTACCTGTCGATCCTCAAAGTGGCGGTCGGTTTGCTGCTGGTGCTGCTGATCACGCTGCTCTGGCTGTTGCACCGGAATGAAATCGACGAACAGCGTTCGACGCTGATTGCCGATGTCCTGTGGCTCGAGCAGAACATCCGCTTTCACATCGAGGGCAACTCCGAACAGTTGCAGCAGCTCGCCCTCGATCTGAGCCGAGTCAGACGCCAGGGCGAACTCTTCGATCTGCGCGCCCGTCACATCCTCAAGAACAATCCCGAGATCCGGCAATTGCTGTGGTTGGACGCTGCGGCCAGGGCAGTCCAAGGCATGCCGACGGCCAGCCTGCCGCGGCCCGGCCCGGAGGCGCTTGGCGAGAATCCGGTCAACCGGTCGATCGAGCTCGCCCGGCTCGGCAAGCCGATCTACAGCGATGCCTATCGCGCCGCCGAGACGGCACAATTCGACGTCTATGTGCCGATCTTCGACGGCGGGAACTATCGCGGCACTCTGCTCGGTGTGTACTCGCTCAATGGCTTGCTCAAGCAACACGTCCCATGGTGGTTCGCCGAGAAGTACCAGGTGCGCATCGTCGACGGCAACGGCACCCTGCTCGCCAGCAAGTCCAAGGTCGACGCCTCGCCGACGACGCTCAGCTACCCGGTCAGCATCGACCCTCCCGGCTACGGCATCGTCCTGCAGGTAACGGCCTACCGCGGCAGCGGCAATCTGGCGCAGACCCTGATTGCGACGCTGATCGTCGTTCTCGCCGCCGCCGTCTTCTGGAGCCTGTGGGCGGTCCGCGGACTGATCCAGAGGCGCCTTTCCGCGGAGCAGGCACTGCGCTCGGAGTATGCTTTTCGCAAAGCCATGGAAGACTCACTGATGGTCGGCATGCGCGCGCGCGATCTCGATGGGCGGGTGACCTACGTCAACCCGGCCTTCCTGCAGATGGTCGGCTTTCGCGCCGACGAACTGATCGGCAAGGAACCACCGATGCCGTACTGGGCACCGGAAGAAATGGAGAGGACGCTGCTCCTGCACAACAGGGTGCTTGAGGGCAACGCGCCGCACGAGGGCTTCGAGATCCGGCTGATGCGCAAGGATGGCACTCGCTTCGACGCACTGGTTTACGAGGCGCCGCTGATCGACGCCGACGGCCGGCAGACCGGCTGGATGGGGTCGATCATCGACGTCACGGCGCGCAAGCACGCCGAGGAGCTCGCCCGCCAGCAGCAGGAGAAGCTACAAATTACCGCCCGCCTGGTAACCATGGGCGAGATGGCCTCGACGCTGGCGCATGAACTGAACCAGCCGCTCGCCGCGATCACCAGTTACAACGCCGGCTGCTTGAACAAGCTCGAGTCCGGCAATTTCAACGCCGGGCAGTTCAAGGAAGCGCTCGGCAAACTGGCCGTGCAGGCACAGCGAGCCGGCCATATCATCCGCCGCGTGCATGACTTCGTGCGCAAGAGCGAACCCAAGCTGGCGCCCTGCGACCTCGCGGAAGTCATCGACGACAGCATCGGCTTCATCGAAGGCGCCGCCAAGAGCCGCGGCGTGCGCATCGTCCGAGAGATCCAGGGAATGCGGCCGGAACTGATGGCCGATCAGGTCATGCTCGAACAGGTGCTACTCAACCTGATGCGCAACGGTATCGAGGCGATGAGCGACATCCCGGCCGACCGACGGCGGCTGACGATCAAGCTCAGTCAGGTCGACAATCAGATGGAGATCCGGGTCGTCGATCGCGGCGCGGGAATATCGCCTGAGGTGGCCGAGAAACTGTTCACCCCCCTCTTCTCGACCAAGGCCGACGGGATGGGCATGGGACTGAACATCTGCCGTTCAATCATCGAGTTTCACCACGGCCGCCTGTGGGTCGAGGCCAATCCCGAGGGCGGCTCGATTTTTGTCATCACCCTGCCGATTGACCGACAATGACCCCGCACGCCTACCTTGTCGACGACGACGACGCCATCCGCGACTCGCTGAGCTGGCTGCTCGAGTCACGTGGTCTTCACTGCCTGAGCTACCCTTCCGCCGAAGATTTCCTGGCGGCCTGGGACCCGTCGCTCGCCGGCTGCCTCCTCCTCGACATCCGCATGGACGGCATGAGCGGACCGGAGCTGTTCGATATCCTGTGCGAGCGCGGCAGCACGCTGCCGGTGATATTTCTCACCGGTCACGGGGACGTGCCGATGGCCGTGTCGGCATTGAAGAAAGGCGCTTTCGATTTCGTTGAAAAGCCGTGCAACGACAACGAACTGGTCGATCGTGTCATCGAGGCGCTGAAGCTCGACGAAAACCAGCGCGTGGCTGCGTCCGATGCCGATTCGGTCAACACCCTGATTGCCAGACTGACCACTCGAGAACGCGAGGTCATGGAACTGGTCCTCGCCGGCAAGCTCAACAAGGTCATTGCCGACGAACTGCAGGTCAGCATGCGCACCGTCGAAGTCCATCGCGCCAACCTCTTCGAAAAGATGGGCGTCCGCACCGCCGTTGAGCTGGCACAACTGCTCGCCGGCAAACGCTGAACCCCACATCGGGCGGCGGGCCGCCGCCGATCAGGGCCTCGGTACCGCTGGCAACCGGCGCGTGCTAGCGGCCCAGGAAACGCGGCTTGCGCTTCTCGCTGAAGGCGGCGATCCCCTCCTGATAATCCTGGCTGTCGTATACGATCCGCCGCAGCCCCTGGATCCGTTCGAACAGTTCGGGGGTGATCGAGCGTGCGCTCGACAGCAGCCGCAACTCCTCCTTCATGACCGAGATGCTCAGCGGCGAATTGGCGACGATGCTCTCGGCGAGGCCATGGACGAAGGACTCGATCTCCTCGGCCGGCCTGACGTAGTTGACGACACCGAGGTTCAGCGCCTGCGAGACGGGAATCGGTTGTGCGGTGAAGAGCATCTCCTTGGCCACCGGCAGCGGGATCATGTTCATCACGGTCAGCAGCCCGCCGAGGTTGTAGGGGACGCCAAGCTTGGCCGGGGTGATGGCAAACGTCGCCTCCGGCGTCGCCACCAAGATGTCGCAACCCATGGCGACTTCGCAGGCCCCACCCCATACTCCCCCTTCGATCAAGGCAAGAACCGGCGCCGGAAACTCCTGGATAGCGCGGATCAGCACGCGCAAGGGGTCGCTCCAGCCAAGCGGGTCGCGGCCGCCGCTGGGTAACTCACTGACGTCGTGGCCGGCCGACCAGACCTTGGTTCCGGCAGGCGCGCGCAGGACCACGGCGCGGATCGCCTGCTCGCGGAAGCCGTCGAGCGCTGTGGTGATTTCGTCGATCAGCGCTTCGCTAAGCGCGTTGCGTTTTGCCACATGGTTCATCACGATCGTGCCGATCGCGTTCTGGGTTTCGGTAATGATCAGGGACACCTGCTTCTCCTCGGGTTCGCTGCGCCGTTCAGGGCGCAGACATCGGTATGCCGCCCGATGGTAGCATGGCCGACCAGCGCGAAGCGTCTGCCGCGCCTCGGCGCCCCGGAGGCGAAGCGCCCCGACAGTTACGCCAACTCGACCTGCGCGCCCAGTTCGACGACGCGGTTCGGCGGGATCTTGAAGAAAGCCGTCGCCGGGTCGGCGTTGCGGAACATCCAGGTGAACAGGATCTGTCGCCAGTACGCCATGCGCGCGCGCCGGGAAATCGGCATCGTGACGACCGTCTCGCGGCCGAGAAAGAACGACGTTTCCATCATCTCGAAGCGCAGCCCCAGCCCGGCGCACATCTCCATGACCTGCGGCACGTTGGGGTCGTCCTTGAAGCCGTAGCGGACAAACACCCGATGAAATCCGGCAGCCAGCGCTTCGACAGGCACGCGCTCGTCCTCCGGCACATGCGGAACGTCTTCCGAGGCGACATGCAACAGCACCACGCGCTCGTGCAACACCTGATTGTGGTACAGGTTGTGGAGCAGCGCCCGCGGCACTCCTTCCGGGCTGGCGGTCAGGAAAACACCGGTACCGTGGACGCGGTGTGGCCCACCGTCAGCCAGGCTGGCAATGAACGTGTCGAGCGGTATCGAGTCCTGCTGCAGCTTCTCATAGAGGAGTCGCCGACCGAGCCTCCAGGTCGACAGCAGTGCAAACACCGAGAAGCCCAGCGCCAGCGGAAACCAGCCACCGTCGAGGATCTTGATGACGTTCGCCGAGAAGAAGGCAAAGTCGACGACGATGAAGAACACCAGGAACAGCGCCGCACGCGCCCAGCTCCACTTCCACAGCGCACGCACGACGACGAAGGCGAGAATCGTGTCGATCATCATCGTCAGCGTGACGGCGATGCCGTAGGCCGACGCCAGGTTCGACGACGAGCGAAAACCGAGAACGACGATGATCACCGTCAACAGCAGCAACCAGTTGATGTTGGGCACGTATATCTGGCCTTTTTCCCGTTCCGAGGTGAAGTTGACCCGGATGCGCGGGCAATAGCCCAGTTGCATGGCCTGGCTGGTCAGCGAAAAGGCGCCGGAAATCACCGCCTGCGAGGCGATCACGGTGGCAATGGTTGCCAGGACGACCAGCGGGATCAGCAGGATCTCGCTGGGTACCAGCAGGAAGAATGGATTCTGGATCGCCGTCGGATCGTCGAGGATCAGCGCTCCCTGACCGAGGTAGTTGAGGTAGAGAAGCGGAAAGACGAAAGAGAACCAGGCCCACTTGATCGCGCGGCGGCCGAAATGCCCCATGTCGGCATATAGTGCCTCGCCGCCGGTAATCGCCAGCACCACCGAACCGAGCGCCAGGAAGGCCATCCCCCGGTGCTCGATGCAGAAGGACACCGCATACCACGGGTTGATCGCGGCCAGTACGGACGGGTGCTGGATCACGTTCCACAGGCCGAGCACGCCCAGCGTCGCGAACCAGAACATCATCACCGGGCCGAAACACGCCCCCACCGCTG
>AATN01000202.1_pt1 | contig 14990 bp, 12 predicted proteins | sample 270648 | NCBI WGS metagenome assembly AATN01 (sample SAMN02954269, study PRJNA17659) | bioreactor sludge metagenome | biome: terrestrial; feature: bioreactor; material: sludge; isolation source: Enhanced Biological Phosphorus Removal (EBPR) bioreactor sludge | place: Australia: Brisbane, Queensland
CGGTACTGTGGAGCCCCGCTTCCGGCTCTGGGGTGGTGAGACCATCGCTCTCACCGAGTCGACTGACGAGCGTACCGAAGCCTCGGCCCCGGAGGAAATCCCATTGCGGATTGTCTTCGAGGACGACACCCTGATCGTCCTCGACAAGCAGGCAGGCTTGGTGGTGCATCCCGGTAGCGGGAACTGGCGCGGAACACTGCTGAATGGCTTGTTGCACCACGCGCCGCAACTCGCCAGGGTGCCGCGGGCGGGCATCGTGCATCGACTCGACAAGGATACTACTGGGCTGATGGTGGTCGCGAAGACACTGGAGGCGCAGACCGACCTGGTGCGGCAGTTGCAGGCACGCAGCGTGAAGCGGTGCTACCAGGCGCTGGTGCGCGGCATCGTCGAGGGTGCTGGAATCGTCGATGCACCCATCGGCCGCCATCCGACGGTACGCACCAGGATGGCCGTGGTGAGCGGCGGCAGGCCGGCGCGCACGCACTATCGGCTGCTGGAGCGCTTCGTTGCCTGCACGCTGATCGAATGCGCACTGGAGACCGGACGGACGCACCAGATACGTGTGCACATGACGTCGATCGCACATCCGCTGGTGGGTGACCCGATCTATGGTGGCGGCGCCAGCCGTGTGCCGCAAGGAGCCGTATTTCCTCGCCAGGCACTGCATGCCTGCCGTCTGGCGCTGGTGCACCCGGCGTCCGGGAAGGCGATGCTCTGGAGATCAGGCGTACCCGCCGACATGGCGGCGCTGATCGACAGGCTGCGCCTGGAATCGCTGGCGGCGCATGGCGCTGAGCAGTTAGCCGAGGGCGCGGACGACGAGGACGACTGGGATGAGGGCGACGATCGGGCAGAGATGATCGACGTGGGCGATGAGGATCCTGACGATGGGGACCTGGGTGAGCAGTGAGCGCTGGATCGTCCCCGACTGGCCGGCGCCGGCGTCTGTTCGTAGCCTGATTACCACGCGTCACGGCGGCGTGAGTGCGGCGCCTTACGGCAGCTTAAACCTCGGCGATCATGTGGGTGACGATCAGGGAGCGGTCGACGAGAATCGCCGGCGGCTTGCCCTGAGCCTGCCGGCGCCGCCGTCCTGGCTGAATCAGGTGCATGGGACGAGGGTAATCGATATTGCCGATGTCGGTTCGACGCCGGTGCCGGCTGCCGATGCTGCCATCGCGCGCAGTGTCGGCGTCGTCTGTGGGGTGATGACCGCAGACTGTCTGCCGGTGCTGCTCTGCGACCGGTCGGGCAGCGTCGTCGCCGCCGCGCATGCCGGCTGGCGCGGCTTGCAGGCCGGCGTCATCGAGCGGACCGTAGCGGCCCTCGGCGTTGCCGAGGGGCAACTGCTTGCCTATCTCGGGCCGGCCATCGGTCCGCTCGCCTTCGAGGTCGGCGACGAGGTGCGCATGGCCTTCGTCGACGCCCGCGCCGAGGCGGCAGCGGCGTTCACGCCGCTGAGCGATCGCCAGAGACGCGACAGAGAGGAGTGCGGCGAGTGCCCTGTTCCTCGACCGGCGGAGGGCTTGCCGAAGCATTCGGGCAAGTGGCTTGCTGATATCTACCTGCTGGCGCGGCAGGCACTGGGCAGCGTTGGCGTCGAGGCCGTGTACGGTGGCGGTTACTGCACCGTGCATGAAGAGAACCGCTTCTTTTCGTACCGGCGTGACGGCGTGACCGGGCGGATGGCGTCGCTGGTCTGGCTGGTCGGCGAGTAGTCAGCGATCAGGCGAGTCCGCGTCGGCGTCGCGAGTCGATTCGGGGTTTTTGCGGGCGGCACGGCGGCGCCTCGCCGGGCCGCCGAAGAGCCACAGCAGCAAAGCTAGCGGCAGCAGACCGTAGAACAGCAGGGTCAAGATCCCGCCAATGACGCTGGTTTCGGTCAGCGCCATCAACACGGTGACGTACAGCCAGCCGATGGCGACGATGTACATCAGGGAATTATAGGCGGATGCGGCATTTTGCTGGTGGCTCCGTCTGTGCCGCGCGACATCCCATGCGCCGAAGGCAAGTGATAGAGGCATGGGGACCACAGGTCGGCAGGTCGGCATGTTGGCATTGACAGCGTGGATGCTGCAATACAGAATCACGGGTCGGGTTGCTCGGCAGATGCTGTAGTCTTGGCGGTATGGTACCGTCCATTGTTTCAATCGTCCTAACAGAAAGGGAAGAGCTATGACGCAACGTGTTGCTTTGGTTACGGGGGCCATGGGTGGGATCGGTACGGCCATCTGCCAGGAACTGGCGAAGGCCGGTCACAAGGTGGTCGCCGCTTACCATCCGGAGTTTGACAAGCCTGAGGAATGGACGAAGGCCATGGCAGAAGCCGGTTTCAACGACTTCATCTGTGTTGCCGGCGACGTCTCCGACTACGATTCCTGCGTCGCCCTTACGGCCGAAGCCGAAGCCAAGGCGGGTCCGATCGATATTCTGGTCAACAACGCCGGCATTACCCGTGACAAGATGTTCGCACGCATGGAACTGGCACAGTGGAATGCCGTGATCTCGACGAACCTGAGCAGCCTCTTCAACATGACGAAGCAAGTGTCGGCGAAGATGGCCGAGCGTGGTTGGGGTCGCATCATCAACATCTCGTCGCTCAACGGCCTCAAGGGTCAGGCGGGGCAGACCAACTACTCGGCGGCCAAGGCCGGTGTGATTGGTTTCACCAAGGCGCTTGCCGCCGAGGTCGCGGCCAAGGGTGTGACGGTCAACGCCATCTGCCCGGGTTATGTAGCGACGCCGATGGTCATGGCGATCAAGCCGGAGATTCTGCAGGGCATCGTCGACACGGTGCCGATGAAGCGTCTGGCCAAGCCGGAAGAGATCGGTGGTGCGTGCGCCTATCTCGCTTCCGACATCGCCGGCTTCATGACCGGTTCGACGATGAACATCTGTGGTGGCCTCTACTATCAGTAAACGTTCTTCCTGTTGCAGGGTGTGCAGAACAGGCTCCGAAAGGGGCCTGTTTTTTTTTGCTGGAGTATAATTGTGTTGCACCGCACCAATGAGCGTCAAAGAGCGCCCCCCGAGTCATCTGCCCATGGAGGAATGATCGTCATGCCCGAGCAGCTACGACTGATCAAGAAATACCCGAACCGTCGTCTTTACGACACCAAGACAAGCGCTTACATCACGTTGAGCGATGTCAAGGATCTGGTGTTGTCGCGCGAGAATTTCAACGTCCTCGACGCCAAGACCGGCGAAGACATCACCCGCGCCATCCTTCTGCAGATCATCCTCGAAGAGGAAGCGGCCGGCATCCCCCTGTTCACGACCGACCTGCTCGCCCAGATGATCCGCTTTTACGGCCACGCGATGCAGGGCATGCTCGGCAAGTATCTGGAAACCAACATCAAGTCATTTGTCGACTTCCAGAAGAAGCTGCAGGATCAGTCGCAACAACTCTACGGCGAGAACAGCAGCCAGATGCAGAGCGACATGTGGTCCCAGTTCATGAACTTCCAGGGGCCAGCGATGCAGACGATGATGGCGACCTACATGGAGCAGAGCCGGAAGATGCTGCACCAGATGCAGGACCAGTTGAAGACCCAGACACGCACTCTTTTCACCAGCATACCGCTGCCCGGCTTTCCGTCGGATGCCGGGAAACAGTCCACTGACGCCGAGAAGTAGTTCGTTGTCCGGGAGTTCCCGGTCGGTCTCAGTTGCTGCCTTTCAGCCGTGGATTCGTGTGTGCGCCACCTTGCCACGCCCATTCGACAAAACGGCCCGCCAGCGCGTGCGCCGGACAGGCCGTGCCGAAACCAGCAGCGCCGCTGCGCTGCCTAGAGCTAGCTAGCGCAACAGTGCCACATAGGTCGCCGCGATGATGGCGGTGGTAATGACGCCACTGATGTTGGCGCCGAGTGCCTGCGGCATGACGATCGCTCCGGCGTTGGCCGAACTGGCGACCTTCTGGACGATCTTGGCAGTCGTCGGGACGCAACTGACTCCGGCAATTCCAATGATCGGGTTGTACTTTCCACCGCTCCAGAAATACAGGATGTAACCACCCACCAGGCCGCCGAGAGCCGAGATCGTCAGCGCCAGCATACCTAGCAGCAGCAGCTTCAATACCGTCGGCTCGAGCAGGGTATTGGCTTCGCAGAGAACGCCCAGCGTCAAGCCGAGGAAGAAGTGTCGCTGCATAGAGAAAGACTTCGCCGAGAAGCTTGGTGAAAGTGCTCGATACCGCTCTCGCGCACCGCGACGCCGAGGAACAGCGAGAAGAACAGGGGGGCGGCCACCGGAAAAAGCAGGCACAGCAGCGTACAGGCGACCACGGCGAAAGTGAGTTTCTGCGAGCGACTGATTTTCGGCCCACGATCGGAGGCCATGCTGATGCCGCGGATCCGCTCGGGTACCAGCCACTTGATCAGGTACGGATAGGCACCATAGGTCAGGCCTAGGTAGAGGTAGCCGACGACCGTGATCGGCACGAACAGATCCTTGGCCAGCACCAGCGAGGTGAACAGCACCATCGGCCCGTCGGCGCCACCGATGGTGGCGACGGCTGCAGCTTGGCCTGGATTGAGACCCAGCCAGATGGCGATCGGGAAAACGGCAATCGTCCCCAGTTCGGCGAAGAGTGCAATGAAGATGCTCTGGAACGGCCGCGCCATCACGTAACCGACATCGAGCAGGACGCCGATGCCCATGAAGACCAGGCAGGCGATCAGGCCGTTGCTGAAGGTCAACGTGTAGATGGGCTGCAGCCAGTCGATCTGCATGATGTTCATTAGATCGAGTGGATCGGACATCAACGGGTCGACGAACAGCGTTCCCATCTTCTTGGCGTCGAGGAACATCACGCCGGCGTTGACCGACGACATGCCCAGTCCCATCGGGATCATCAGCAGAGGCTCGAGAACGTTCTTCGAGCCCAGGTAGATCAGCAAGAAGCCGAGCAGCATCAGGAAGATGCGCCCGAACATGATTTTCGGTTCGGAGGCAACCAGCGTGGCGATGCCCTGGAACAGATCAAGAAAATGAATGCCTTCCATACGCTTCAGTCCTCGCGCCAGGCGGCAGGAATCGTCTGCCCGCGCATCGAGTTGCAAACGACAGGAACTCGTCGCTCCTGCCTATGGGCTTGGCTCAAGCGATGGTCAGCAGCGGCTGACCGCCCTCGACCGCGTCACCGGGTGCGACCAGCACGCGCGTCACCTGACCGGCGCGAGTCGCGATGACCGGGGTTTTCATCTTCATGGCTTCGAGGACCATCAACCGATCGCCGACCGCCACCGCCTGGCCGACCTTGACGTCGACCTCGACTACCACGCCACCCATCCCGGCAACCTCGTCGCCCGCCCCGGCGGAAGCCGTGGCTGGTCGCGGTGCTGCGGCCGTCGGCGCGGCGCTGGTGGCGCTGCCTGCGGCGGCTACCGCCATGGGGGCGGCAGGGGCGGGTGATTGCGGCGCCTGGCCGGAAGTAAGTTCGAGAACGCTGACCTCGTACTCGCGTCCGTTGACGGTAACCTTGAATTGTCTGGGCATATCGTGCTCCTTCTATCTGGGGCCTCGGCCCGTGGGCCCCGGCGTATGGGAATGCTGGGAGGCGCGTGCGCCGGCTGCCCAGCCGTGACTGGTTGGTGCAATGTGCAGGATGCGGTGCGGTCCCATGGCTGCGAAGATCGCCGCAGACAGCGCGGCGACATCTTCCTCGGGAACGCCGAGGCCGACCGGACAAACGGTTCCCGTCGGGATATCGAGCGGTTTCGTCTTTTCCATCCGGCCGGTCACCGAAACCATTATCTTGATCAGCACGGCAACCAGCACCGAGATGACGATGGATATGCCGTAGACCTGCAGCGCCTTGAAGATGGCGTCAGTCACCATGGGGTGTTTTCCTTCCGTTGCCGATTACATGGGAATATTGCCGTGCTTCTTCGCCGGCCTGAGTTCGCGCTTGTCGAGAGTCTTGCGCAGGGCGAGGGCAACCATCCAGCGCGTATCCTGCGGTTCGATGACATCGGTGATGTAGAAATTGCTGGCTGACACGTAAGGCGAGGCGAACTCGTCACGATATTCCTGCGCCAGTTCCGCCGCCCTGGCCTGACGATCATCGGCCTGTTCAAGTTCTTTGCGATAGAGGATCTTGACGGCGGCCTCGGCACCCATGACGGCGATTTCGGCCGTTGGCCAGGCGTAAACCATATCGGCGCCCATTTCCTGGCTGCACATGGCGAGATACGAGCCACCGTAAGCCTTGCGCAGGATTACGGTGATCTTCGGTGCGGTGCACGAACCGTAAGCCGAGAGCATTTTGGCGCCGTGGCGGATGATGCCGCCGCGTTCCTGCTCGACGCCGGGCAGGAAGCCCGGGACATCGACCAGGGTCACCACCGGGACGTTGAAGATGTTGCAGGTCCGGACGAAGCGGGCCACCTTGTCGGCCGCATTGAGGTCGAGCGCGCCCGCCATCACCATCGGCTGGTTGGCGACGATGCCGACGACGACGCCGCTGATGCGGGCGAAGCCGACGATCACATTGCGGGCAAAGCCGGCATGTACTTCGAGGAGCTCGCCATGGTCCACCACCCGGCGAATTACGGAATACATGTCAAGCGGCTCTGACGGGCTGTCAGGAATGCAGTCGTTGATCGCCGGGTCTTCCATTTCCTCGATCGGCACGGCGAGATTGTGCGGCGGATCCTCGGTGTTGTTGGCCGGCAGATAAGACAGCAGTTGCTTGACCAGGGCGATCGCGTGCTGGTCGTCTTCGGCGACGAAGTGGGCGTTGCCGCTGATCGTCGAATGCATCTCGGCGCCGCCGACCTCCGCCATCGTCGTCGCCCGACCGGTCACCGCCTTGATCACCTCGGGGCCGGTAAGGAACATGTGCGCGTTGTTGCGCGTCATGATCACGAAGTCCATCAGCGCCGGCGAGTAGGCGGCACCGCCGGCGCAGGGACCACAGATCACCGCGATTTGCGGGACAACGCCGGAGAGCAGGACATTGGCGTAGAAGACGTCGCCGTAGCCGGAAAGCGCATCGACACCCTCCTGAATACGCGCACCGCCCGAATCCTTGAACGCTACCACCGGCACGCCGATCTTCAGCGCATGACGCATGATGCGGGTGATTTTCCGGGCTTGCATCTTGCCCAGCGTACCGGCGACGACGCTGAAGTCCTGGCTGAATGCCGCCACCTGCGTGCTGCCGACGTAGCCGTTGCCCGCGATCACCCCGTCGGCGGGGAGCACGCGCCCAGCCATGCCGAAGGCAGTGGCGTTGTGCGCCGCATAGAGGCCGAGTTCCTGGAAAGTGCCCTCCTCGAACAGCGTGTCGAGCCGCTCGCGAGCCGACAGGAGGCCCTTGGCGTGTAGCGCTTCCAACTTCTCGGGACTGACGTTTTCAGTCAGTTTTGCACGCTTCGCGCGCAGCTTTTCGATCAACTCCGGTCGTATCGTCATCTGGATTCCTAACACGTGGCTAAGTTTGAACTAATTCTCATTCTCGCGGCAGCGGACTGCTGGCGACCTTCCGGCAGCGTAGTATCCATATTTTCGAATGTGTTGGCTAGTGTCAGGCGAAATTTTCTGCGCAGCTCGCAGCCGGCCTGCCGGCGTCTGGCGAAGCGGCTGACGGGCGGCGATTCGCTCGCACCACAGGGGCAAGACGTGCAAGACACGTCGGCCGGCCGCGGTGGCGACCGGCCGTGGCGCGACAAGAGCGGCGTGGGGTGGCAACCGTGTGGCGAGGTGGCCGCGTGCTCGATCGTCGCGAAGGACGGCGCCTGAGGGCGTACAATGCAGCCTGGCTGAGTGTCGCCCCGCCCGACCTTCGGCCAGCGGCCTCTTGCTACCGAGCAAGAGGGCGGGGCAAAAAAAAGCCCTGATGAATCAGGGCTTGTCTTGATCTGGTGCCCAAGAGAGGAATCGAACCTCCACGGTGTTGCCACCACTAGGACCTGAACCTAGCGCGTCTACCAATTTCGCCACCTGGGCATTTCCAGCGAAGGCCGGATTCTATAGGAACACGAGTAAATGTCAATAAAGAAACTGTCGGCGATCCGGCGCAGCGATCCGTGGCTCGAGCGCGAAATGAAGAGATACGAACACCCGCTACCCTCGCGCGAATACCTGTTGCAGATCCTGGCGGAGCAGGGCAAGCCGGTGGGTTTCGAAGCGCTGTGCGCGCTGCTTGACATCGAGGGTGCCGAAGTCGATACGTTCCAGCGTCGCCTGCGGGCGATGGAACGTGAGGCACAACTGCTGCGCAACCGCAAGGGCTCTTACATCCTGCCCGAGCGCGCCAGTCTGATCGCCGGGCGCGTCGAGGGACATCCCGATGGCTATGGCTTCCTGATTCCCGATGATGGTGGTGAGGATCTGTTTCTCGAGGCTCGGCAGATGTCGAAGGTCCTGCATCGCGATCGCGCGCTCGTACGCGTCGTCGGTGTGGACCGCCGTGGCCGCCGCGAGGGGGTAATCGTCGAAGTCCTCGAACGGGCGAATAGCAGGATCGTCGGGCGCGTGCTGGTCGAGCACGGCATTACCTTGGTCGTTCCCGAAAACCGGCGTATCAACCAGGACATTCTGGTTGCGCCTGGTGGCACGAGTCTTGTCCGGTCGGGGGAGGTCGTGACGGTCGAGATCATCGAGCAGCCAGACCGGCATGCGAAACCCATCGGTCGAATCGTCGAAGTGCTCGGCGCCTACGCCGACCCTGGCATGGAGATTGAAATCGCGCTGCGCAAGCACGAGTTGCCATTCGAGTTCTCGAGCGCAGCCCTTGCTGAAGCCGCAGCGCTGCCCGACGGTCTGACGAGTTCGGAGTCGGAAGGCCGCACCGACTTGCGTGCGCTGCCGCTCGTCACCATCGACGGCGAGACGGCAAGGGATTTCGACGACGCGGTCTTCGCCGAAAAGACGGGGCGTGGCTGGCGACTGGTGGTGGCGATTGCCGACGTCAGCCACTATGTGCGACCGGGGATGGCGCTCGATCGTGAAGGACTTCAACGCGGCAACTCGGTGTATTTTCCGCGCCGGGTGATTCCGATGTTGCCGGAGAAACTCTCCAACGGCCTGTGTTCGTTGAATCCCGACGTCGATCGCCTGGCCATGGTTTGCGACATGAACATCGACGCGGGCGGCGAGATTGTGGACTACCGGTTCTATCCGGCGGTCTTCCGCTCGCAGGCGCGCCTGACCTATGACCAGGTATGGCAGTGGCTATCGGGATCTGCGCAGCCGGAAAGCGACCGGGAACGCGCCCTGCAGCCACGCCTGCAAGCGCTGTATGGCTTGTTTCAGGTTCTCGGTGAGGCGCGCGGCAAGCGCGGCGCGATCGACTTCGAGACGATCGAGACGATGATGGTCTTCAATGACCAGGGCAAGATCGAAAGGATCGTTCCCACCCACCGTAACGATGCGCACCGCTTGATCGAGGAGTGCATGCTGGCCGCCAATGTGTGTGCTTCGGCCTTTCTGCAGGCGAATCGGCAGCCGTGTCTGTACCGGATCCATGAGGGGCCGACACCCGAGAAACTCCAGGCCTTGCGCGATTTTCTCAGGGAGTTCGGCATCAGCCTCGGCGGTGGCGACGACCCGACCGCCAGGGACTATGCCAGCTTGTTGGACAGTATCAAGACCCGTCCGGATGCGCAGTTGCTGCAGACGGTGATGCTGCGCTCGCTGCGCCAGGCGATGTACAGCCCCGACAATGTGGGTCACTTTGGTCTGTCGTACGAGCACTACACGCATTTCACATCGCCCATCCGGCGCTATCCCGACCTGCTGGTGCATCGCTCGATCAAGGCGCTGCTGGCAGCGGGGCAATACGCGCCGGGCAACTGGGACGAGATCGGCTTGCACTGCTCGATGACCGAGCGGCGTGCCGACGAGGCGACGCGCGACGTCAGCAACTGGCTCAAGTGTTACTACATGCGCGACCGGATCGGCGAGACGTTTGCCGGCACCATTGCCGCGGTGGTGCCGTTTGGCGCCTTCGTCGCGCTCGACGAGGTCTATGTCGAAGGTCTGGTACATGTCTCGGAACTTGGCGAGGACTATTTTCAATACGATAGCGTCAAGCACCAGATGCTTGGTGAGCGGACCGGCAAGCGTTTTCGCTTGGGCGATCGCCTGAGCGTCAAGCTCGTCCGGGCGGATCTCGAGACCGGGCGCATCGACTTCGTACTCGCCGACGCGGCGTGAGCGGGGCGGCGGCGATCATCGAGCGTCGTCACCGCGCGTCGCGCCGCCGGTCTGGCCGGTCTGGTAAGCTTCGCCCTTGAGGATTCACCCCCTGGAATTGCTGGAAAGCGCGGACTACATCATGAGTGATCATCGTTATTCGTCGGCGGATATTGCCGTGATCGAGCGGGTCATCCGCGAGCGACGCGATATCCGGCACTTCGCTGCCGGGAAGCTGCCCGATGGCCTGCTCGGCCGCCTGCTGGACGCGGCCCATCTCGGGCCCTCGGTGGGCTACATGCAGCCGTGGCGTTTCGTGCGTATCGCCAGTGGCGACACGCGCGAGGCTCTGTGGCGCATCGTCGATGCCGAGAGGGTGGCGACTGCCGCCAGTCTGCCGACACGCGCCGCCGATTTTCTCAAGCTGAAGATCGATGGCATTCGCGAGGCGGCCGAGGTCCTCGTCGTCGCGCTCATGCCGGGCCGCGAAGCGCACATCTTCGGTCGGCGCACCTTGCCCGAAATGGACCTCGCGTCGACCGCCTGCGCGATCCAGAACATGTGGCTGCTGGCACGCGCCGAGGGAATCGGCCTGGGCTGGGTCTCCTTTTTCGATCCCGATGCGGTCGGCGAATTGCTGGCAATGCCACCGGGAAGCCGGGCGATCGCCATATTGTGCCTCGGACCGGTAGCCGAGTTTCCATCTGCGCCGGTCCTCGAGATACAGGGCTGGGGTAGTCGCCTGCCGATGCACGAGGTGCTCTTCGAGGATCGGTGGAAGGCCGGTGCCGGTGCGACGCCCACAGCCTACTGACGAATCGGTGCTGTGGGAGAGCGACCGGTGACCGCGCTGGTCAGCCGACGCGATTTCCTGCGTGGCCGCTTCTCGCCGCGAACGGCGCCCCTGCGGCCGCCGTGGGCGCTCGCCGAAGCGGCTTTCCTGCAGGCTTGTACGCGCTGCGGCGATTGTCGAACGGCCTGCCCGACAAGAATCATTGTCGGCGACAGCGATGGCAGCGGCTATCCGGTACTTGATTTTGGCACCGGCGAATGCACGTTCTGCGCCGCCTGCGTCAGCGCCTGTGCCAGCGGTGCCCTGCACAGGGTGGATGAGCAATCCGCCTGGCGGGTGCGCGCTAGTATCACTGCGCCCTGTCTGGCGCAGCGGCAGGTCGAGTGCCGGATCTGCGCTGACCAGTGCGCCGCAGGCGCCATCGCCTTCCTGGCACGACCTGGCGGCATTGCTGCGCCAGTTGTCGACACTTCCCGTTGTACAGGCTGTGGTGCGTGTGTCGCGCCCTGTCCGACGCGTGCCATCCGTGTTGCCTGAGACGATCTCCTGCGCCTCGGGGCGAGGCGCCGCGGTACGCGAACCAGTCACCAGGAGGTGACCATGACGAGCGGAGAGGCGCGCGAGGCTCGGTTCGACGAGCGGTCGCCCGAGATATCGACAAGGCTGTTGCGTGTGGTTACGGCGATGGTCGAGGAAACTCGTCCGGGGCGGGCCGGGCGCGTGAGTCTGACCAGCCACCTCGAACGCGACCTGGGTCTGGACAGTCTGGCGCGGGTCGAACTGCTGCTGCGGGTTGGCAGCGAGTTTGGCCGGTCGCTGCCGGACGCCGCACTGGCCGAGGCCGAGACGCCGCAGGACTTGCTGCGATTCGTGGCCAGTGCGGGTGTCGAGGCTTTCTCGGGCGAACTCGTCGAACTCGCGACAGCCAGCGGTCTGACCAGCGTTCCTGCCCAGGCGACGACCCTGGTCGAGGTCCTCGAGTGGCACGCTGAACGCAATCCACAACGGACGCACGTCCTGCTTTACGGCGATGGCGGGAGCGAACAGGGCTCCTTCCGGGCGGAAGCGATTTCCTACGCCGAACTGCTGGAGCAGTCGCGCCGTGTCGCCACCTCTCTGGTGACGCGTGGTTTGCTGCCACGGCAAGCCGTCGCGCTGATGCTGCCCACCGGGCGCGACTACCTGACCAGCTTTTTCGGCGTGATGCTCGCCGGCGGCATTCCGGTGCCGATCTATCCGCCGGCCCGGCTCGCTCAGCTCGAGGACCACCTGCGACGGCACGCGCGTATCCTGGCCAACGCGGAAGCCGCGTTCATCATCACCGTGCCGCAGGCGAAAGGGGTGGCCGCGCTGCTGCGTGCGGAGGCTCCCAGCCTCACAGAAGTCCTCACCCCGGCAGAACTCGACAGCGAACCGATCGGCCTGCTTTACCGGGCTGCGCCGGAAGACATCGCCTTCCTGCAATACACCTCGGGCAGTACCGGCGAGCCCAAAGGCGTTGTCCTGACTCACGCCAATCTGCTGGCCAACCTGCGCGCGATGGGCGAGGCGGTAGCGGTGACCAGCGACGACGTCTTCGTTTCCTGGCTCCCCCTTTATCACGACATGGGACTGATTGGCGCGTGGTTCGGGTCGCTCTATTTCGGTATGCGGCTGGTGTTGATGTCGCCGCTGGCCTTTCTCTCCCGGCCGGTGCGCTGGCTGCGTGCCATCTCCCATCATCGTGGCACCCTCTCCCCGGCGCCCAACTTCGCCTACGACCTGTGCGCGCGAAAGCTCGCCGACGCCGACCTGCAGGGGCTCGACCTTTCCTCGTGGCGGCTGGCGCTGAACGGTGCCGAACCAGTGAGTCCCTTGACACTTCAGGCCTTCGCCGAGCGCTTCGCGCCCTACGGCCTGCACCCCGAGGCGCTCACCCCGGTCTACGGTCTGGCGGAGTGCTCGGTCGGTCTGGCTTTTCCGCCGCTCGGGCGTGGCCCGCGCGTCGACCGGGTCCAGCGTGCAGCCTTGGTCGGCAGAAAGCACGCTCTCCCGGCCGACAGTGGCGACACTGATGCGCTGTGCGTGCCAGCCTGTGGGCGTGTCCTGCCGGGGCATGAAATCCGCGTTGTCGACGAGCAGAACGGCGAGTTGCCGGACCGCTACGTCGGGCGCCTGCAGTTTCGCGGGCCGTCAGCGACGGCCGGCTACTATCGCAATCCGGTGGCGACGCAAGCCCTGTTTCGTGACGGCTGGCTCGATTCGGGTGATTTCGCCTATACCGTCGACGGCGAGATCTATCTGACCGGCAGGGTCAAGGATCTGATCATTCGCGGCGGGCGCAACCTTTATCCCTACGAGCTCGAGCAGGCGGTGGGCAACATCCCGGGCGTGCGTCGGGGCTGCGTTGCCGTATTTGCCAGCAACGATCCGGTCAATGCGACCGAACGCCTGGTGGTGATGGCCGAAACGCGCGAAGAGGACGCGGATCGGCGCGAGATTCTCCGGCAGAAGATCAACGAAGCGGCTGTCGCGGCGGTCGGCATGCCGGCCGACGAGGTGGTCCTGGCGCCGCCCAATTCGGTACTCAAGACGTCCAGTGGCAAGATTCGTCGCAGTGCCTCGCGCGACGCCTTCGAGCATGGCCTGATCGGCGCTGGCCGCGTGCCGGTACGCCTGCAGTTGCTGCGCCTGGCGGTCGCGGCGCTACGCGCCCGCTTGGCCGAATCGGTACTCCGCGTCGCCAGGGGCGCCTACGGTGCCTGGTGCTGGACGGTGTTCACGCTGCTCGCCATACCGGTGATCGGGCTGGTTATCGCTTTGCGCGCGCCGCCAATCGGCCGCCGCGTGGTTCATCGCGCGGCGCGCATCTTCCTGTTTCTGGCGGCTATGCCGGTACCGCGTACGGCGACGGCGAAGCTCCCGTCATCGCCACACCTGCTGCTGGTCAACCACTGCAGCTATCTTGATGCGCTGGCTCTCTGTGCGAGCCTGCCACCGGCGTGGGCCTACAGCTTTGTCGCCAAGCGCGAGTTCGTCGGGCAGCCGGTGGTCCACGCTTTTCTGTGTGCCCTCGGTACCCTGTTCGTCGAGCGCTTCGAGGCGTCGAAAAGCGCGGAGGACGTGGGCGAGATCGTCGCGGCGCTGGGGCGAGGCCAGAACCTTGTGATCTTCCCCGAGGGTACTTTCTCGCGCGAGGCAGGCCTCAAACCCTTCCGGATGGGGGCGTTCGTGAGCGCCGTGCGGGCGCGTGTGCCGGTACTGGTCGGCGCTCTGCAGGGGACCCGCGCCATTCTCCGCGATCGGACGTGGATGCCGAGGCACGGGCAGTTGTCGCTTCACATCGGACAACAGCTCGTCGCGAGCGGTGACGACTGGGGTGCCGCGGTCCGGCTACGCGATGCTACGCGCCAGGAGATGCTGCGGCTCTGTGGTGAGCACGATCTGGAACGTTGAAGTTCCGGCCGAGGCCGGACCAACCAGCAGGGTGAAGACTTGCCGGGGTTTCCGTCGGTAGGTGAGACGTAATACTTCGTGACGGCCTATTGCAGCAGTGGCGTATCGGCCGCATCGAGCGCCACACCTTCCACCGTCGCCGCACTGGCCAGCAGGCGCAGGTATTGGCGCAGTGCTGTCACGAAGGTCTGCTGACGCAAGGCGTTCGCCACGGCGCCGCGTACTGAATCGAACGGCTGCGCGAGGCCTGGCTGGCGCTCCAACACCTCGACCACGTGTAGACCAAAGCGACTGTGTACTAGGCGCGACAACACGCCGACTTCGACATGGCCGAAAGCTTCGAACACTTCGCGTGCGAATTCTGGGGCACAGTCCTCGGCGCTGAGCCAGCCCAACTCACCACCCAACTCACCGCTGGGGCAGTTGGAGAGTTCGCGGGCCGAGTTGGCAAAGCGATCGCCGGCAGCCGCGGTCGCTGTTCCATCGCGGCAGCGCACGTCGCGTAGGCAGGCTTCGGCGCGCTGGCGCAGGGCTACGACATCCACCCCGGGCGTCACGGCAAACAGGATATGCCGCACACGAACGCATTCGCCGCTGCGGTAAGCGCCCTCTGCGC
>AATN01000204.1_pt1 | contig 14901 bp, 16 predicted proteins | sample 270648 | NCBI WGS metagenome assembly AATN01 (sample SAMN02954269, study PRJNA17659) | bioreactor sludge metagenome | biome: terrestrial; feature: bioreactor; material: sludge; isolation source: Enhanced Biological Phosphorus Removal (EBPR) bioreactor sludge | place: Australia: Brisbane, Queensland
CAACGACGTAGCTGACATTCGTTGGGTCAGATAGTCGACCATGGCCCCGGCCCTTCTCGCCGTCACGAAACAACAAGCGGCGTCCGGCTGATGCCGGCGGAACGGCCGCCTTGGTCAGTCCCTATCATAGGCTCTGCCGCGGTCCGAAGCCGACGTGGCGCCCGACCCTTTGACGAACGTCGCTCGGCCACGGTGGGTGCCGGATCTTGGAGATGGACCGCTTGATCCGAATGCACCTCAGCGAAGAAGCGCTTTCTATCGCCATCCCGTTTCCGAAGTAGCAAGGGCAAGTGCCCGTAGCCCCCATCAAAGCCAATGCACGAAAAGTGGAAGCCTTCCCGCCTCCGGCGTATCACCACCTCTAGGGGCGATCTCGCCCTTGGTACGGAACTCCTGTGCCTCCTCGGGTACCCCGACCACCTCGCAACGGACCTTAGGTAATTTCCGCAAAAACGCCATACCAAGAGTCATGGCAGTAGACCGGGCTTGCGTCCAGCAAAACAAGTCGCCACGCCAGTGGTTCGGTATTGTGATTCCGGGAAATCGCCCAAGTATGGGCGGCTGGCGGCTTCCGGGTAGAGCACGGGTAGTAGGAGCTGCAGGGCGTCGAGCGGGAAGGCAAAGTGCACCGGGCGCGATGGGCTGACCTTGGGCGGTGAGGCGGTCGGCTTCGGCGAGCCGGCCGTAGAGCGCGGCATGGGCTTGCTGGACGAAGGCGACCGGGAGCGCCGGCGTGCCCGCGGCGACAGCGGTTTCGAGCTGACGTTCGGCTTCGATGTGCGCCAGGGCGACACGCTGCAGGCGCGCAACTTCAGGCTGGTCGGAGAAGTCTTGCCGCAGGGCGCGCCTGATGGTGTGCGGATGGGTGCTCTGGCCCTCGATGCGATTGCAGTAGCAGGAGTTCCATCTCCCGCACCAGTTCGCGCAGGCTGGCCATGAGCACGGCGCGTTCGCAGCGGGTGAGCGGCTTCTGACCAAAGGCGATGTGGCGGATCAGATCGCAGGGATCCGTCTCGCCCGGCGAGTTGCGGCTATCCCGGTGCCTTGACCCTTCTCAGAAGGGGTACCGCTGCCATGCTCGGTGCATCGCGCGCGTCCACCTCCAGCACGGCCAACGGGGCGGCGAAGCGATAGACGCGGCGGGAGAACATGCCGCGTGCGCTCAAGGCCGTGTTCCCCATGTACTGGAAGTGGACCACGGCAGCGACCACGCGCTGCCGGGCCTGTCCCGCTGTCGCGCTGCCAGGACGCGTGGCGGTCGCCGCTCCTGGTGGCCCGGGTGCAGCACGGTTATTTCCGCAGCAGCCCATCCGCTCCCTCTTCAGGTGTCGCCGCGTCTTCCGAATAGATGGCTGGCAGGCCAAAGGCCTGCTCGCGGGCCAACAGTCCGGCATGCAGGCGTTCGACCAGTATGGCAGCGGTGGACAGCGCCAGCCACAACAAGAGCCACTGCCGCCAGTCGCCGCCGAGGAGCCAGGCGGCCGGGGCGGCGGTCCACAGGCTCAGACAATAGAAGCAGCCCAGCAGCTTGCCGAAGAATCCCCCTCCCGCGCCACGGCGCAAATGCACGAATACGTCAAACGGACCATCCTCGGCGTGCAGCAGATGCGTCAGACGCCAGACGGCCAGCGTCGCGACGCAGAAGAAGAGCCAGGCTGCCTCACTTGTCTGCTGCATGCCGATCGCGCGACCTCATGAACCGCGCTGAATGACCAGGTTGTACTGCAGCGGCCCGTAGTAAACGGGGTAATTGCTGCTGTGGCCATCGGTGCGGCGAACGCTTGCGCTCAGGTTGAGCGTGAAGCTCGACAACGTTTCGTCGGGCCCGAGCCATGGAGAGCTGCCCGGCGGATTGAGCTGCACCGCGACATGGTCGTTCACGTCCGCATCCACATCGACGCCAAAGAGCGTGCCGAACAGATCGCCGCAGGGCGGTGGGCCGGCCAGGTAGTCGAGGTGCAGGGGATGCGCTGATGCCAGGTCTTCCAGCGGGAAGTTGGGCGTATTGCACTTGGTGACGCTCAAGGTGTAGGCGCCGAGAAAACCTTGACGCTGGACGGCCTTGAACTTCAGATCAAGCGTTGCATTGACCAACTCGCTGCCCGTCAGCGTGAACAGAGGGCATGGATTCGTGGTGGCTGTGCCGATGGTCACCTCCTTGAAGTTCAATTCGGGGCCGGTATGGTCGACATAGAGCCGGATGCTGTCCTGATACAGCGGCGCCGAGGTCACCGGATCGCTCCACAGCTGGACTTGCTTGCCATCCGGGCCGTAGGCCTTGAGGCGGAACTGCACGCTGCCCGGCCCGCCCTGGTACGAATACACCCAGCTTGGGATGACGGCCTTGATGAACCAGTCCGGGCCGGACCAGTCCATGTTGCCCTGGATATTGTTGTAGGCCAGGACGTCCTGCTTGGGTTGCCCCTTGACCAGTTCGAGATTGTGGATGAAGGGGCCCGCCTTGGTGGCAACCCACTCGTTCACCAGGGTCTTCCAGTTATCCAGCATCAGGGCCTCCTGATAGATGCTCCAGTTGGTCCAACTGCCGTCGGGTCGTTGCGCGCGATACTCGAGGGTGAAATGCGGCACCTGGTCGTACTTGCCGATGCACGCACTCATGCGCAGCGCACCCCACCAGGCGGCACACTGGGTCTGCGGAATGTCGATCTTCGAGGTGTCGGTGCAGGTCACGCGGCCATCGCTGTCCAGAGTGACCGTTGAGGGTTTGCCGACCGGGATGAAGCCGATGTGCGAGATCGGCTTGCCGTGGCAACCAGTGGGCGTATGCCAGTAGCTGGACGGTATGCAGATGTTCAGGCGCTTGACCAGCGGCACGTTCCAGTAAGGCGCGGTCTCGTACGGCGTGCCCCCGGGCAGGGTAGCGCCGAGTACCTGGACGATCAGGTCCGGCAGGGCTTCGAGAACTTCGTTCTCACCGAGGGCGACGTCGGTATTGGTCTCGTCGATCAACTGGGCCAGGCTGCGGCTGAAGCGAAAGATGTAGTTGCCATTGCGGTCGGTGCTGGCCTGACCAAGCTCTTCGCGGTTGCCTTCGCCGGTGTACTGGCCACCTCCGAGTTCGGCGAGCGTACGGTCGTATTCCAGGAAGCGCAGCGCCGCATTGACGAGCGATTCGGTCTGGCAGTTGCGGATGCCGATGTCCAGCAATCGGCCGAGGGCAACCTTGTCCAGGGCGGCAATGGCGCTCACGGCCTGAGCCACTTCGACCGTGCGCACGGGAACCCGGGTCGTTCCGGCAGCGGCAGTAGATTCGCTGCCGCTATCGGCCGCCTGCTCGACCGGCACCGTCCTCATCACCTGCGCCCGCTTGACCGGCGTATAGGTCTTGCCCTGCACCGGGATCAGCACCGGCTTGTAGGCCTGCCCGCTCAGCAGCGCGGCCGGCAACTCGGGCGGTGGATCCGGCAGCGGGATGCGCTGCGGTGGGATGCTTTGCGGATACAGCAGCTCGATCGCCTGACGGAGGACCGGGAAGCGACGCGCCTTGGCGAGGGCGAGGGCACTCTCGAGGTAAATGTAGCCGGGATAACAGGGGTTGTAGGCGCAACCGCTGTAGTTGCTCACGTGTCCATAGATCAGGAAATCGGTTTCGGTAACCGGGGTGGAGAAGGTCAACACCAGGTCGTTGAAGTCTGCGTCGCCGCCCCACACGTCATTGGACTGGAGATCAAACTGGTACTGCCCGGCCGACTTCACCGGGAAGGTGATCTGGTACTCCGAATCAGCCCAGGATGACCCTCCGGGGTCACTCTGGATGCGCACCGACCAGATGCTGCCGGTCACATAGACCGGCGCATGCGGCGCCACGTAGGTGCCATTGCCGTGTGTCGCGCCGCTGATGATGAAACGCTGCGCAAAAGCCGCATGTTTCTCCTTGACTGCAACTGTCCAGTTGCCGTGCATGATGAGAGGCATTTGTCACGCTCCTTTCCGGCCTTGTCGATGCAGGCCGATTGGTCAATGGGAGGGACACCCGGCGAACCGCCGGCCAAGGGCATCTCCCGTGGATTCCACACGTTGCACTCGCCATCACCCGACAACTCCCTGCGCCGAGGGTTATCGCCGGCAGCCCGCCGATGCGAATGTCCAACGCCAAGCCGGGCGCGGTGGTCGCCGCGCCTGCTTCGGTCGAAGAGAAAAAAAGGGAATTAATTTAATGCAGTGTAGACGATGGAACGCGGGAAGCAAGGTCTTTTGCGTGGCCGCGGTGACGGGCGGACGCGGCACAAGCGCTGGTGGCAGCGGCCAGATCCTTCAGGGGGTTTTTGGCGTGCCCCTACGTCGGTTTTTCCAGAAGTTGACCGACAGGTAGATCATGAAGCCGACAAAGGTCAGGAAGCCGGCGAACTGGAAGTACAGCGAGTAGTTGGTACGGTAGCGGCCGGTCAGCGGATCGTAGATCGAGCAGATGATCCGGACACGTTCCATGATCTCGGTGAACGTGCCCACTTCGCGTGGGATGGCCGAGCCGGCGATCAGCACCTTGAGCGGTTCGGCGAGATCCTCGGCAGTGAACTTCTCGCCATAGACCTGGCGCACGATCGTGCCGTCGGCGTCGACCATCGTCACCTGGTTGAGATGGTCGAACCCGGCTGGCGTGGCAACGAAACTGAAGCCGAACTCGCGCGTGAGTTCACCGACGATCGCCGGGGCAGGGCTCAGGAACTCCCAGTTGGGCTGGTGGATGCCGTATTGCCTGGCGAAGTCCTTGAGGGCCGCCGGCGAGTCGAAAGGCTGGTTGAAGCCGATGCTGATGACGTTGAATCGGTCGGCACCCATCACGTCGACGGTATTCTGGACGGCCTTCTGCAGGTTACGGGTGGTCGTCGGACAGACCTGGAAGCAGGCGGTATAGATGAAGCTGACGAGCAGCGGCTTGCCGCGATAGCGCGCCAGTTGTACCGGTTGCCCTTCGCGGTCGAGGAGGACGAAGTCGCCTACGCGTTTGCCAATCGCGCTCTGCGACAGCGCGAAGGCCGCTTTCTCATCGAGGGCGGTGAGCGCCAGGCCGCTGTTGACGCCCTGTGGACGCGCCGTGAGCTTGGGTTTCTCGCCGACGTCAGTGTCGGCAAACAGCGGATTGACTGCGAGAAAGAGAATCGACGCGACCAGCGCGCGAGCAAACCGAGCCATCGCGGAAACCTGCTTGTCGGGGATCAGAACCGGAGTTGGGTGTCGACGATGGCGGCCAGCAGAACCAGTGTCAACTGGATCAGCGAGGCATGAAAACACACCATGGCCGATTTGCGGTTGGGGTCGCGTGTCAGCCGCCAGGCCTTCTGGATGAACAGGAAGCCGCCGACGGCGGCGCCGGCGAAGTAGATCGCGCCAAGGCCGAAGGCCAGCGGCAGCAAGGAAGCGGCAACCAGCGCCAGGGTGCTGAAGAAGATGGTGTTCGCTGCCCGCTGGTCACCGACGACGACCGGCAGCATGGGTACGCCGGCGGCTTCGTAATCGGCGCGGAAAGCGATCGCCAAGCTCCAGAAATGCGGCGGCGTCCACAGGAAGAGCACCAGTGCCAGCGCCAGCGGCACGCCGCCAGGCTGCGGGTCGGCGGCGGTCGCCCCCGCCAGTACCGCCCAACTCCCGGCCAGACCGCCGAAGACGATGTTCAGCCAGCTCCGCCGCTTCAGCCACACCGTATAAACGATGGCGTAGAAGAAGGCGCCGAGAAAGACGAACAGCGCCGACCAGGCGTTGAGGGCGAGCCAGGCGCTGCCGACCGACAGCGCCATCAGGGCGCCGATGACCAGCAGCCAGATCGGCCCATGGCGGAGTTCGCCGGTGACGAAGGGACGCTTGCTGGTGCGCGCCATCAGGTGATCGCTGTCGTGTTCGTAATACTGGTTGAAGGCGCCGGCGCTGGCCGACGAAACCAGCACCGACAAGGTCAGCACCAGCAGTTGCAGCAGGCTCAGGGCAGGCCCCGGGCTGACCGCAAGTCCGGCGAGTGCGGTGAAGGTGATGACGACGCCGATGCGCAGCTTGAAGACGCCCAGAATGGCACGGAAGGGAAAACCGGGGGTGCTGTTCGATGGGAGTGTGGATTGCATTGGCGTCGATAGCTTGGCGATCAGTTGAAGAACGATGGGACGATCGGTTCGGGGCAGGCCTGCTTGAATCGAGCCTGTACTACAGGCCCGATTGAGGCAGGCCCCCACGCCGGCGGCGCGGGGGGGATTGCCGGATCAGCTCAGCAGCCAGACTTCGGACAGGTACTTCCAGTTGACGAAGTAGTAGAGGACGAAGCAGACGAAGAGCAGCAGTGCCAGCACGACGGTGCCGGGAACGCCGACATGGTCGCTGCCGTGTGCCACCGCCGACGCGGCCTGCGTGCTCGGTGGGATCGGTGTCGGCTGGTTGGAGACCTTGCCGCCGTCGAGCTTCTTGCCGAACAGCAGCGAACCGACGACGAGCAGGATCCACAGGCCGCCGCCGATCACCGCGATGACGCCGAAGATGCCGGTCAGGCCCATCATCAGGTAGGCGGCACCCGGCCATTCATACTGGAACGGTGCGCCGGAGAAGGCCATGTCCCAGTGCCGGCGCGAGACGCCCAGCGTGCCGGCGCCCATCATCACCAGGCCGAGCACCGACATGCTGATGCCGAACAGGTAGGGCTGGATCTGGCACAGCTTCGGCAGAATCATCTCGCGGCGGAAGAGGACCGGAACCAGCAGGTAGGTGATCGACATGAAGGCCAGCGTCGTGCCGGTGACGACCGTGGTGTGGAAGTGACCCGGAACGTAGAAGGTGTTGTGCATCAGCATGTTGATCTGCTCGGTACCGAGGACGACGCCCGAGATGCCGCCGAGGAAGCCGAAGCTGACCAGCGAGATGAACATGCCGGAGAACACCGGGTTGCCCCAGGGGGCCTTGCGCAACCACTCGAACAGGCCGTTGGTGTAGCCCTTGCGCCGCTGCGCGGCTTCGATCGCACCGGGAACCGTGAAGCCGTGGATCATCGACGCCATCACCGCGAAGTACATGAAGTACGAGGTGTTCAGCACCTTCCACTCGGCGCTCATGCCGGGGTCGGAGAGCAGGTGGTGCGCACTCGCCAGTTGCAGGAAGAGGATGTAGAGCAGGAAGGCGAAGCGCGACACCTTCTCGGAGAGCGGCTTGGCGCCAAAGATCACGGCCGCGGTGAGATACCAGACCGAGACGTGTGCGGCGACGTTGATCTGCTGCGAAGAGTGCCCCAGTCCCCACCACACCATGCGGTACAACTGTGCGTCGATTTCCTTGATCAGGCCGACGGACCAGAAGAAGGTCGGGAGCAGGATACCGGCGCCGGCGAGGATGGTGAAAGTGGCGATGATCGCGGCGGTCAGCGCGCCGAATGTCACCAGCGGCAGCGAGCCCTGATAGGTCTTGTCCTTCTTGGCGACGACCAGCGTGCCAAAGAACACGGCCGTGCCGAGAAGTGCACCGACGGCGACCAGAATGATCCCGAGGTAGAAGTGCGGGGCCGCCTGCATCGGCACGTAGGAGGTGAACATGACGCTCGATTCGCCCTGGAAGATGGCGACGTTGGTCATGATGCCGCCGACGACCATCAGCCAGAAGCCCAGCCAGGCGATCTTCGGCGTCGCCAGTCGGCAGCGGAGCAGCGTCGACGAAGCGAAGTAGAGAACGGCCATTTCGAAGAACAGGATCCACAGGATCAGCATGTCGATGCCGTGGGCCGTGAGGATCAGGTAGAACTGGTCGGCCGGCAGCAGCTTGATCGCCGGCCAGCGCGTGAGGATGACCAGCAGGGCGGTGATGCCGCCGACGAGCAGCCAGAGGACGCCGGCGACGGCGTTCCAGCGCATCAGTTTCTCGGCCTGGTCCTCGAACTGCAGTCCGGAGACGGGACAGGTACGGTAGGTCGTTGCCATCTTGTTTGTTCCCCCCTTATTTCACGTAGATACGGCCGAGCATCGAGGCGTGGCCGATGCCGCAGTATTCGTTGCAGACGATGGCGTAGGTTCCTGCCTTGGTCGGTGTCATCTTGACCACATGCTCGTAACCCGGAATCACCTGGATGTTGATGTTGACCGGTTGCAATGAGAAGCCGTGGTTGTAGTCCATCGACGACAGGTGGATCTTGTAGGTCTGGCCCTTCTCGAGTTCGAGGATCGGGTACCAGGCCCACAGGCGGGCGATCAGGTAACCATCGCCGCCGGCCGGCACCTTGACCACGGGAATGTTCTGGTCGGTCTCGGTACGGATGGTGTTCTCGGCGATGAACTTCTCGGCCTTGGCCGCGAACATCTCGGGGGTCGTCTTGTAAGCCTCGTTGGAGAGGTTCTGCTTACCGTAGATGTGCCAATAGATCATCATCACGAACATGACCATCCCCCAGACGAAGGCGATCGCGATCCACGCCCATTCGACCTTGTCGATGGGTTGCTTCCACCATAGCCGATCGGACGGCGGCAGAATTGCACTCATAATTGTTTCTCCCTGATGTGAATGACTGGCCTAGCGGGCGACCGGCGTGTTCATGATGTCGATGATGCCCCACAGGATGTAGAGCAAGCCCGGTGACGCCACGCCGAGAAACAGCAGCAGAAAGTGGTTGTCCAGCAGCTTCTGCATGAACGGAATGTCGTCATCGTTTTGGTCGGCCATCTTTGTATCCCCCATCACTGATTGGCGCGCGCGGCGCATGGTAAGTTGCTAAGTTGCGGTCAAACGTCGAATTCCTTGGCCTTTCGGGGCACAATTGGCCGAAGAATACCTGCAGCGGGTGCCTGATTGATTTGATGCACGTCAAGAACGCGGAAAGACCGCGGTCAGTGGCAAAACCAGCAGGGATGGGCGTCGCAGGGCCGCCGGTGCGGCCAATGGTCGCAGCCGATCGAGCGCACGAACGGCCTATCAAAGAGCATATAATCCGCGCCTGGCCCCCTTTCCCGCTTTCCTGGTTCCCGACATGGATAAAGTCGCTCGCCGACAAATCGCGCTCTGGCTGCTGGTCTGCAGCGCCATGGTCTTCGCCATTCTGGTCGTCGGCGGCGTCACGCGCCTGACGCATTCCGGCCTGTCGATCGTCGAGTGGCAGCCGATCGTCGGCGTCATCCCGCCGCTCGATCAGGCCGAGTGGGACGAAACCTTCGAGAAATACAAGAAGACGCCGGAATACCAGCAGGTCAACCACCAGATGACGCTCGACGAATTCAAGGGGATCTTCTTCTGGGAATACTGGCACCGCGTCCTCGGGCGGCTGATCGGCGTCGTCTTCCTGCTGCCTTTCCTCTACTTCTGGCTGCGCCGCAAGATTGCCCCGCCACTGCTGCCGAAGCTGCTCGGGATTTTCGTGCTCGGCGGCCTGCAGGGGGCGATGGGCTGGTACATGGTGAAGAGCGGCCTGATCGATGATCCGCGCGTCAGTCATTACCGCCTGACGGCGCACCTGTCGCTGGCCTTCCTGATCTTCATCGCCATGTTCTGGCTGGCGCTCGGCCTGCTCGCCGAGCGCGCCCGCCACACCGCCGACGCGGCACTGCGGGGCTTGCAGCGCGGTGGCTTCTGGTTGACGATTCTGGTCGCCTACATGGTCGTCAGTGGCGGTTTCGTCGCCGGCATCCGCGCCGGCAAGGCCTACAACACCTTCCCGTTGATGAACGGCCACGTGCTGCCGCCGGAGAGCTTCATCATCGAGCCGTGGTACCTCAACTTCTTCAACAACATGGCGCTGGTCCAGTTCGATCACCGCCTCGGCGCCTGGTTGCTCGCTTTCCTGGTGCCATGGTTCTGGTGGAAGATCCGTGCGGCAGGCGTCTCCGCCGCCGCACGGCGTGCCGCCACGCTGCTCGTGGCGGTGCTGTTCGCCCAGATCCTGCTCGGCATCGCGACGCTGCTGCTGCTCGTTCCGGTCGGCCTCGGCGCCGCCCATCAGGGCGGTGCGATGGTCGTTCTCGGGGTCCTGCTCTGGTTGAACCACGAACTCCGGGTGGCGCCCGCATCAGGCGACGCTTCGTGATTGCGAGTCAGGCGCTGCGCCTGCGGAATATCCGGACGACGGCGCTCCTGCTCAGCGCCTTGTCGCTACTGGTTGTGGTCCTCAGCGCTCACTTGCGGCTTGCCGGCGCCGGTCTCGGCTGTGCCGACTGGCCCGCCTGCTATGGGCAACTGCTGGCCGGTGAGCCGCAGGCCCTGCATTTCGGGTTCGTCCGCCTGTTGCACCGCGCCACGGCATCGCTGTCGCTGCTCTTCGCCTGCTACCTCGCCTGGCAGTGCCTGCGCCGTCCCGCAGTCGAGTCGGCCGGTCGTTCGGCGACCCTTCTCCTGCTGTTGATGCTGGCCCTCTCCGCGCTCGGCATCTGGAGTTCCGATCCGCGGCTGGCGCTGGTCAGCTTCCTCAACATCATGGGTGGCCTGGGGCTGGTGACCTTCTCATGGCGAGTCGTGCTGGCGGCCCGACCGCGCTCGCGGCTCGACACGGCGACGCCGCCGACATTGCGGCTGCGTCTGGGCGCGGGCCTGCTGTCGCTGACCGTCGTCCTCGGCGCTCTGATCGGCGCCGGCTATGCCGCGCTGGCCTGCGCCTCGTTTCCCGATTGTGGGGGCAATTGGTGGCCTGTGGCGGCTGGCTGGGCCAGCCTGCGGCCGTTCGCCGCTCTCACCGGCCCGCCGCTTGCCGGCGATCCGGGCGGCATGACGCTGCATCTCCTGCATCGCTACGCTGCTCTCGCAACGCTGCTCGTGCTCGGCAGCGCCGGTGTGCAGGCGCTCGCGGATCCGACGCGGCGCCAGGCGGCAGTCGCCCTGCTGCTCCTCCTGGCCAGCGAAGTCGCTCTGGGGAGCCTGATGGTGCTCAGTGGTTTCAACCTCTGGCTGGCGATCAGCCATGGAGCCTGCGCCGCCATGCTGCTGGCGGCGGTGGCGACGCTCCTCCGTCGCTGAGCCGTGTTGCCGGGGCCGCCGGTCGGGTGACGACCTGCGGCCTCACCCGAGCGACGACCGGCCGACCCGCTCCGGCGCCAGTCAGTGCTTGTGTGCGCTGGCCGGCGCCGCGGTGGCGCCCAACTCGCGCACTTCAGCCTTGACCTCGACGGCCTCGATCTTCTTGTCCTCGCCCTCGACCTGCAGCGTCAGCGGCACCGAATCGCCCTTCTTCAGCGGCTGTTTCAGGTTGATCAGCATCACGTGGTAGCCACCGGGGCCGAGCGGCACCGGCTGGGCGGCAGGTAATGCCAGGCGGGTAATGGCGCGCATCTTCATCACCCCGCCGTCCATCTTCATTTCGTGAATCTCGGTGATAGCGGCGGCCGGGCTGGCCGCACCGACGAGCGTCGCGCCGGACTTGCTGGTGATCTCCATGAAGGCACCGGTGGCCTGCTGGCCGCTCACCGTGCCGCGTACCCAGGCCTCCCTGACCTCGACATCGGCAGCCAGTGCCGCCGTCGAAACGCCGAGCAGGATGGCGATGGCCAGCGGGTTTCGGATTGCTTTCACTCCATACTCCTTGTTCGTTGCGGGATGGCGATTATAGACGGGCGCCTGCGCACCGCTCTGCGACAAGATGCCGCAGCCGGTCAGGCGGCAGGCGGACATCACGGCTTCTGGCTCCAGTTGCCTTTGGCATCCTCGATCCACCAGCCGGCGTGGAACTGCTCCTTCCAGCGCCTGACCTGCGCCTCGCGCGCGGCAGGCTCGGCGGCCTTGCCGCCCTGCGCTTCGGCGAGCGCATAGATCAGCGAGTTGCGATCGGGGTTCTCGTTGTCGATGAGCTTCTCGGCGATCTGTCGTTGCGGCAGCGTCAGCCGGCTGCCATCGCGCAGCTTGACCATGCCGTCGTGCCCCAGCCCGATGACGCCTGCGTCGTAGAAGCGGACCAGCCGCGAGGCGCGCTGCGCCAGGCTGTGCTTGACCACCACCACCGGCGGCGTGCCGATGTCCAGATTGATCTGGTCGCTGGTCGGCGCGGCACTGACCGGCAGGGAAAGAAAAGTGAACAGCACGAGCAGCACGAACAAGCGTTTCATGTCAGGTGTCCTCAAGGATCATTTGCCGGCGAGCAACAGTTTCAGATCGGCGGCGACGTTGTCGGGCCTCTCGCCGTGACGGACGAGCAGCCGCAGTCGACCCTGCGGGTCGAAGGCATAGCTGCCGGTCGAGTGGTCGATGCTGTAGCTGCCTGCCGTGCTGCCCGCCTGCTTCGCGTAGAAAACCTTGAAGTCGCGGGCCACTGCCGCCGTCGTGGCCTCGTCGCCGTGCAGGCCGATGAAGCTCGGGTGAAACGCCTTGACGTATTCGGCCAGCACCTCGGGCGTGTCGCGCACCGGATCGAGCGTCACGAAAACCACCTGGACGCGCTTGGCGTCGTCACCGAGGCGCGCGAGGACGTCGCGCATCGAGGCCAGCGTCGTCGGACAGACGTCGGGACACTGCGTATAACCGAAGAACAGCACGACCGCCTTGCCCTTGAAGTCGGCCAGACGCCGCGCCTGCCCCTGTGGGTCGGTCAGGGCGAACTCCTTGCCCCAGTCGGAACCGGTGATGTCGGTCGACTTGAAGGCAGGCGGGCCGGAACAGCCGGGCAGCAGCAGGGCGATGGAGAGGAGCAGGGTGGTGAGTAGTTTCATGGTTTCCGATGGTGTGGGCGAACGGCGGCCGGGTGACCGGGCGCGCAGCGCATCCGGTGGCAGCGCCGGCGAGGTTCCGGTGGGCGGCGCGGACGCACGGGCGAACCATTGTACAGGCGCTGGCGGCATGTAGCCTTGATGCAGGTTAACCGAGACGGGAAATGCCAGCCTTCCAATGACTTGGCAGGCGTCAGCCTTGGCTTCGCTGCGATCTCGCAGCCTTGCACACTCGCACTCCCCGCGATAAGACGAAGGGCGGCAGCGCTGAACCAGGCTGGGTTGCTTTGCGATGCCAATTCCGGAACGCTGACGAGAGCCTGCTCAAATTCCGTTTCGCGCTGCTCAGAACTTTGCTTTGTCCAGACGATAGCCGAAACCTTGCGGAAAACCGGGGTGAAGTGTTGCACGGCAATTCGCTCTCCAACGGCACAGTCGAGGCAAAGCACGGACAAGCACGGGCAAGCACGAACAAAAGCACGGACAAAAGCACGGACAAAAGCACGGACAAAAGCACGGACAAACAGGCTACGCGTTACCCTGCGTGTCTCGGAGCACTGGAAGGCGTCCTCGGCAGGCTATCGCTGGTCGCCACGCTCACTGAGCATCGCCCATGTCCGAGGCTGCGGCACCCAGCAACCATGCCGGGATGTCACGCTGGTCATGGCGCACGCCCCAGACGTCGCTTTGCCCGCTACGCGGACGATAGGGTCATTCTGGTCAAAAGCCAGCGGGCCGGGGAGCGCGTGATGCACAATCTCACGCGTTATCTGGAGACCCGCCTCAAACTCAAGGTCAATCCTGCCAAGAGCAAGGTGGCGCCGATGAGTGACTGCCGTTTCCTCGGATTCACCCAGCGCGGCACGAAGATACGCTGGAGCGACAAGGCGCTGGCGAACTTCAAGCACCGGGTCAGGCAACTGACGGGGCGAAGTGGGGGGATTTCCATGACCATTCGGCTGAACAAACTGGGGAACTTCCTGCGGGGTTGGTTCGGATACTTTGGCACCAGCGAGTATTGCCGGCCGATCCCGGAACTGGATGAGTGGCTGCGGCGCCGCGTACGCATGTGTTACTGGAAACAGTGGCGCTGGCCGCGGACGAAGATCAGCCACCGGCTGGCTTTGGGCGTCCGCCTGAAGACCGCGTCCAGCATGGCGTCAGCAGAAAGAGCTACTGGCACATGGCGCGAACCCCGGCGGTACAGCAGGCACTTTCCAATGCCTGGCTGGAGGCGCAAGGCCTCCTCAGCGTCAAGGCCCTGTGGTGCAAGGCCAAGGGCTACTCGGCTCCAGTCACTTCGTCGAGCGCGCCAACTCGTTGAACCGCCCACTGCGGACCCGCACGGTGGGTGGTGTGGGGGCCGGGGGAGAGAAACCTCCGGCTACCCGATTGGGCTGCAGTTTTTGACTTGTGTGCAAAAGAGATGTGCTAATTTGGGAGTTGCTCAATGATTTTGCTCATCGCAGCGTTTACTACTTCCGACATTGGCGGCTTGGATGCATATCCGTCTTGCTTGGCATCTGAAGTCACTTCCCAAAGAACCGATCCACTTTTGTCAAACATCGTGTATCTCATGAAACCCTCGATAAACGGGTATACGTAGGCAGCGGCATCTTGCTCTCTGATGCGAATAACTGTTCCAATAATAATGGCATCAGCATCGAGAACTCCCATTACAGCTTTCAATGTGTTCGTGTTCGGCAAGCCGGTTTGGGAGTAAATCACAATAAAATTGTTCCAGGGGTCCACTAGATTCTTGTCGTTAATTGTCGCAATGGCATCTGTGCCAGCAATAATTTGCATCTTTGGATTCCGTGACTGTAACGCCGATATGAGGCGTCGATTTGTCTCAATGGCTTGCCCTGCGTTTAGTCTTTGATTGGTGATCGGCATAACCGCTACGCTTTTTAGTGCTGCCGAATTGTAGGTGGGGCTGGAGTAAGAATCCACGTGACTGGTCACACATCCTGCAAGCGCACCGACTAAAGATGCGATGAATAATACCTTTGTGATACGCATTTATCTCTCCTTGTAATACGGCATTAAAGGCGATGCCGCAACCCCCAACGTGAAAGCTCAGGCGCGCTGCGCGGCTTTATCGCGCAGCGTCGCTTGGAGCGCAGAGTTAGGCTATTAATTTGCATTTAATCCGACCCTGGCCCCTTTGATTCTATGGCATCTATGCCAGCAATAATTTGCATCTTTGGATTCCGTGACTGTAACGCCGATATGAGGCGTCGATTTGTCTCAATGGCTTGCCCTGCGTTTAGTCTTTGATTGGTGATCGGCATAACCGCTACGC
>AATN01000205.1_pt1 | contig 14872 bp, 11 predicted proteins | sample 270648 | NCBI WGS metagenome assembly AATN01 (sample SAMN02954269, study PRJNA17659) | bioreactor sludge metagenome | biome: terrestrial; feature: bioreactor; material: sludge; isolation source: Enhanced Biological Phosphorus Removal (EBPR) bioreactor sludge | place: Australia: Brisbane, Queensland
AATTCGTTGGGACAATTAAGTCTTGGCGGCTGGTATCCGTTTGATTATGTAACCAATAGACTTCCGTTATTATGTATTGAGTTTGACCATCGGTTCCCTGAGCTCTAGCTAAAATTAACTGGCCTAAGGCTTTCATGGCAGTTTTTTGGCTAGCTGTCCAAGCGGTGTCATCAATAGCCGTTTCAACTTTAGTGAAGTCTTCATCCCAGTTGGTGTAATACCAAACCAGATTTTGTAAAAGGGTATCGAGACTTTGCGTGGCAGTGCCAAACTCAGCTTTAACGCTGGCTAAGATCTCTGGATCACCTAAAGCGCTAAACAAACGTCTTAAGTAGTCAATTCGAGTAGCACTTAGGCTTTGACGGTCTGAAGCATTAACTTTGAACAAATCATCCACGATTGGATCTGCGTCTTGCTTCTCTAAACAGAAGCCGACCAGATTAAGATCACCCACTTCCACATTGTAAGCATTAGGATGATGCCAAGGGCTAGTACCATAGGCGGGCATGATCGCTTGGCTACCCAGTGGAACTACAGGTGCGGTACATTGAGCATGGAATAAACCCACATCATAGCTGTAGTCGGTAGCGGTCAGACTGATGTCTTTAATGACAAACTGATTCGCAATTCCAGTGACTACTGCATCTGAGTCTAACAGATCACCAGTGGTATCTGCAGGGCTTAAAGCCCAGTTATTGGGAGCGGTGAATTTTAAGCAATAACTGGTATTGACTAGGTTATTAAACTCATACCAACCGGTTTTAGTCGTCGTGGTATTAGCGATTTCAGAACCAGTACAGGTGGCGTTGTCATAGAGTGCTACTGAGATTTGATCAATCCCTGCTTCATTTGCATCTTGAATTCCATCCATATCTTGGTCATACCACACATAGTTGCCGAGGCTCAAATTGGGTTTAAAGCCAAAATCAAAGCCTTGGTTGTCCTTACCAGTGCTATCTGCGGTGAAGTCAATGCTGGCAAGTCCGCTATTCAAACTGGCATCATTGTCTTTGAGATCTGTGACACGATCATTGCTAGAGTCCCCCTCTGCATTCGTGCTAGTGAGTGGATAATTCACTAGATTGGCTTGAGTAGGATCAATGCTCAGTGTACAACTCGCACCTGGTAGTAGAACGTTGGCTGCATTGCCGCCGGCTAAATTACTAAATTGATATAAGCCGACTTCATTTTCTGCTGTAGAGGCATTGTCAGCCAAGGTAGTCGTAGTAACTGACTTAGTGCCACATTGAAGTTTAACTTGTACTCCCGGAATTCCGGTTTCATTAGGATCTTGCAGACCATTACCGTTGGTATCTAACCAAACAAAATCACCAATAGCACTTGGCACGATTGTCACGCTCACATCATTGGCGATGACTTGTAACGACAGTTCAGGAACCCGCCCACCAAAGTTATTGGTGTAGATATCACCAGTCGAAGCGGCAGTCACTTTGCCATTAGCATCAAGGTCTGGCGTACCACCGATATTGCCTGTTGGACTTAGTTGTACTAACACTGATTTGCCGCCAGCAGCTCCCGTTAAAGCTGGTGTAGTGAAGCGCAGACCCGTAATCGATTCAGGGGTTAAAGCACCACAGCTCAGTGGGGCAAGGCTAGTGCAAGCAGTCCATGGAGTAGCGCCTGTACCAGAAGTACTACCACCTGCATATTTATTGCCATTGTTTACATACATCAGATAGCACAAGTCACCTGCTGCGGGAATGTTGCCTGTGGGTTGATTGCTCTCATGGCAAGGGTCTTGCTGTATGCTGTTAGACGCAGCATTAGTCGCATAGAACACTTCGCTATGGCTAGCCGTGACTTTACTTACCGCATAAATACCGTTGAATTTGCTGCTTGGGTGGCGAGTGCTGGCTAGACCGCTGGAGTTTTGCCCACTACCATCATTGTTATAAGGCAAAATATCAATGAAATCGCCGCTACTATAATCTTCTCCACCTAAGTTGGTATACACCAACTCAAACTCGAATGGTTCATTCCGCCCATGAATTGGATAATCAACGTCTTTGAAGACATCTAAGCCAAAGTTAGCCAAGATATTCAGTTGATATTTCACCTTAACAGGATCACTAGCTGTATCAGCATCACTGCCATCAACGCCAATGTCTGAAGTGAGCGTAGCATTATTGATAAAAGTACCAGTGGTTAGTTTTGGATCTACATCTACGCTGTAGCGGATCAGGGGTAATTGGTCACCCGTATTCACATCAGCAAAATCCCATTTTAATGAGCGCAGGGCAGTATTTTCTGCTGAACTTAAATTGACACTAGGTGCAGAGGCTAAGTAGTCAGCGCGGCTTAACCAGGTTGTGCCACCATCCACTGAGAAGCGTTCAGAGCCAAGTACGTAATCAGTACCGACAGGTAGGCTATCCGTTAAAGCTGCTGTGGTGATACTCGGGTTCCAACTGCCGAAGACTTGAGGCTTTAGAATGAATTGTACCCGATCACCACCCCTTACGACTTTGAGGCCGCGTGGCTCAGTGTATTTTTCCAAGGCAATGGAAGAGGGGACGATTACGACCCGATCTGCATCGTAGCCAGCATAAGAGAAGCCTGCATTATCAGGATCAATCGAAATACCACTCATATCCTTCCAAGCACCCCAAGTACCTGTAGAGCCATCATTGCGGATAGCCATATAATTGGGTAAATAAGTAACTCCGGTGGTTGAGTTGGTATATCCTGTTGCAGAGGGCTTAATCTTTAATAAATGATTAGTCATAAAGGCCATGCGGGTCGTGGTAGGGTCAAGGCTCAGCAAAAAGCTCTTATTCAGAACAGTTTGCATACGTAATTTACTAACCTTGGCTGCTCCCCCTATTAAGGCCGGATCAGTAACCCAATCATTGGGGGCGTCTGGTAATTGACTCGTCTGATTGACACCATCTAAGACAAATTTTCCATCACCATTCACATCATCATCGCAGGTTTCATCACGCTGTGCGAGTAAGCCGGAATGCGGATCATCTGAATATAAGTAGGTTATTAAGCCTAGTTTATCTGCACTATAAGTATTTACTGTTGGTCCCCAACTCACTATGTTTGGGTTGTATTCGGTATGATTCCAACCGTAACCTAAATCTGTGCGATTAGGTTCAGCTAGGCCAACGTATTCAAATTGGTCGGTATCGAGTTTTTCGCATAATTGTGACCTAGCGCCATCAATAAAGCGGTAATCCCAAATATTTAGCAGTATCGGAATCGTGGCTCCCAGTGCATATTTTTTCGCTCCGGTTTTGGTGGGAGGCCAAGGGCCGTCAAAACCTTTAGCTGCAGTCCAGCTACCTGGGCCACTATAAATGAGTGGATAAGTGACATAATCTGGGAAAGGCTCACCATCGCCATTGTAATTAAGTAGATTATTATTAGAGACATCTTCTGTTGACACAGGATTGAAACCAATAACTTTAGGTGTTCCAGAGGTCGAGTCGTACACGCCTACCGAGTTAATTGTTTGTACGGTACAAGGATAGGGAGGGCAGCCTTGATGAGTCGCAATATCAGCCGGTTGGCTATACCAAACATTAAGGCGTAATTCGATTAAGTTGGAGTCATTATCGGGATCACGCACATCGATATTTTTTAGATCAATGGCAATATTCGGATCATTCACCCCATCCGGTGTGAGCGTTGGCCCTAATTGATCAAGAATATGATTCACCTGTGTACAAGTCACACTAGCATTAGGGCCATGATTGCCGACTAATTCACAAGCTGGTTTTTTCGGATCCCAAGTATAGAGGACTGCATTGGTGGACACGTTAATGGGTACACCCGAGCTAGAAGTCACTGCTTTAGTATTATTATTAGTATTGTCATCCGTATAATGATCGAGCAGTAAATAATCTTGCTCAAAATCACCGCCGGCTTCATTCGGTGCATTGGCTAGCATGGAGCCTTTTTGATATTTAACTTTAATTACATACTCAACGACTGAACCATTAGTCGTGCCGTCAGCACCTTTATGGGCAGGTGCAATATACAGCGGCTTACCGGTTGCCGGATCCAGTGCAGTGACTTGTAATTCTTTAGTGGTGTCAACCCGGAAGTTAGCGGTAACGATTACATCTGTGGGGCCAGCCGTCGCAACATTCGAGCCTTGAGCTTGAGATGAAACAGTTGCACTCACATGTTGATCATTTAGAGTAATCTCGCTGCCATCATACGAGGCAGCAATGGCTCGCGCCACTGGGTAAAAAGCACGGGTCGTCCCTTCTACAGCAGGGCCAAGATTACAAAATAGTGTCCGTTTATCTGCAGAAATACTCGAGACTGGATTCACTTCTTTCGGATCAGTTTTACAGCCTGTGGGAATCTCAATCCAAGCTTGGCGTTTATCCAACTGTACGGTGCTAGTCAAGCTCTGCACGTCATTGTCATTGACTGAGACCTCCACCAGATAAGTGATCGAGTCTTGTAAACGCGTGACCTTATTATCCTCGCTGGCATCCATACCAGCAGTGGCTAGATTACCGTCCCAAGTCGTGCTATCAAAGGGTTCTGAGCCAGTTTTAGCCACTGAAATAGTCGTGTTGACAACTGGGGCTGCAGTATTACCTGCCGCATAGGATCGGGGGCTAAATCCTAGGATAAGAAGAGAAGTGAGCAGCAGTGGAGCTAAAACTAAAAAGCGTGCCCAAAAAGGAGTGCGTACAGCAAGGTTCTGTTTCATTATGATTGCCTAGCCAGTTTTTGTTATTGATTCAACAGTAGCATGTGAAAAGAGCAAACTAGCGATATATTGCCCATTCCTGCCTGATGCGTACCTGAATAGATTGGATTACTTTAGCAATTCATCAAGACGCAATTAGTTTGTTCAGTCTGTTGTTGCAAAGCCGACATTGATTTTTTTATAAGCTCAGCACAGATCATCAGCATCCACTATTATTGAAGTGAGTAGGCATTTAAGAACAGCTTATAACCGGGAATGAACTGCTCAGATTTAAACACTTACTCTGAGGAGAGTAACTGAATGATGGCAAGGCAACTGCATTCTTTAATACTGTTAATCTGCTTAGGAATAGCTTTGCTATTAGTCGCTTGCCAAGAGGAGCAGGTTAAATCCCCTCAGATGACGCAAGATTTAAAAATTCCCGAGCGTCTATCGCCTATCTATATGACTGACCAAGTGAATATTGCCGGGCAGGTTTTGTCTATATGGTTTAATACCGGCCGTTGTCAGCTCCAAGCTAAGCACCCCAAACTTAAAGTTGAGCCGATTTGGTTAAAGTCTAAAGCTCCGTGTTATTTTATCAAATCTCCTGGAACTGATAGCGTGCAGGTCTATCAGCGCGATAAAACAAACCGAGTGTTAGCTGTCATAGGGACACCTAGTCAAGAAACTGCTGTTGGCAAGCGCTGCGGGACTGAAATCGAAGGTGTGGTGATTGATGCTACTGGTAAAATGCGTGTATCGAATGTAATGCGCAGTGGCGCAATTTTTTGTGCCGATCAAGGTTTAGACAATGCTCAATATGAATTCTTTGCTAGGGATTAGTGGTATTCAGCCTCAACCAGCATGACAAAGCTCTTGGCTAGAGTCTGAGGATAACGGCGGCGCAATTGATCACGCACCGCAAAAGCCGTGTAGCGCTCTTTATAACGTCCAACTCTGACCTTAAATAATACCCCTTTACGAGTACGCAATTCACGAATATGGGCAAGCGTATAGCCGTCTTTTTTTAAAGCGGCGCGTAAATCATAAGCATGCTTAGAGTTGTAGCCGGTGAAGACTTGTACTGTGTAATAGCCACGGCTTAAGCGCGGTGGGTATTGCTGGTCATAGGTATAAATTGGTTTAGGAATCCCCGAATTATCGCTATACAAATTATCACTGTATTCTTCTGAAACAGGCGCTTGAGTCGTTTGTCGTTGTTGCCGTTGTTGCTGTTGAGGCGAATTCGGTTCAATCACCCAGATATCAGCATCAGTATCTTCGGGTTCACGGTAATAGCTCGCATTAGATGCTACAGGGTCTGTGTAGTCCGGTTGATAGTTGCTGTAGTCTTGACCTTTATTAAAATTAAAACTATTGGGCAGCGTGTAAGTGAAAAAGCTCATGCCTTTTGCATTGATAAATAATGCAAACCCTACCACCACCAACACAATGAGGAGGACATGCCAAAGTTTAAAAACACCGCTTTGTTTGGTCAGTGGGGGCAATGCTGGTTTCACTCAAGTTCCTGTTTTGGCTCGATCAGCTTAGAGGGGATTATGCCATAGATTAATGCAAATACAGTGACCGTCGATAAGGGAATTCGTTAGCGCTTACCTTGAATTTGCTGATTCTGTCCCCTATATGCATAGTTAGTTAAAGTAGTAGCTTTTAAAAAAGTTTTATGAGGAATAATCCACATGAGAATGGATAAACTGACCAGCAAATTCCAACTCGCTCTACAAGATGCGCAGTCGCTTGCTTTAGGGCGGGATCAGCAATTTATTGAGCCGATTCATTTAATGACCGCTTTACTGGATCAAGATGGTGGTTCAGTACGTGGCCTATTGACTAAAGCCGATGTAAACGTCAATCAGTTACGTTCTAAATTAGGTCAAGAAATTGAGCGGTTGCCCACAGTGAGTGGCGGCGATGCAGGTTCGGTATCGGTATCGAATGATTTGGCGCGTTTGCTCAATGTCACTGACAAAATCGCACAGCAACGCAAAGATCAATACATTACTTCTGAAGTTTTCGTGTTAGCCGCTTTGGAGGATAAAGGTACGCTTGGGAATTTATTGCGCGAAACCGGTGCTACTAAAGGTGCGCTCGAGAAAGCGATTGAAACCATGCGGGGTGGACAAACGGTGAATGACCCGAATGCGGAAGATCAGCGTCAAGCTTTGCAGAAATACACCATTGATATTACCGAGCGTGCTGAGCAAGGTAAGATTGACCCTATTATTGGGCGTGATGAAGAAATTCGCCGCATGATTCAAATTCTACAACGCCGCACCAAAAATAATCCGGTGGTGATTGGTGAGCCGGGGGTAGGCAAAACCGCCTTAGTCGAAGGCTTAGCGCAGCGGATTGTGAATGGTGAAGTGCCGGAGGGCATTAAAGGTAAGCGTTTATTATCTTTGGATTTAGGTGCTCTATTAGCCGGTGCGAAATTCCGTGGGGATTTTGAAGAGCGCTTGAAAGCAGTCTTGAATGATATTGCCAAAACTGATGGCAATACGATTCTATTCATTGACGAGATTCATACTTTAGTTGGTGCAGGTAAAGCCGATGGTGCAATGGATGCGGGCAATATGCTTAAACCAGCCTTGGCTCGCGGTGAATTGCATTGTGTGGGCGCAACCACTTTAGACGAGTACCGCCAATATATTGAAAAGGATGCGGCTTTAGAGCGTCGCTTCCAGAAAGTGATGGTCGATGAGCCAAGCGTGGAAGACACCATTGCGATTTTGCGCGGTCTTCAGGAAAAGTATGAAGTGCATCATGGGGTAGAAATTACGGATCCTGCTTTAGTGGCAGCAGCTACTTTGTCGCATCGCTATATCACTGATCGTAATTTGCCCGATAAGGCGATTGACTTAATTGACGAGGCTGCTTCACGGATTCGGATTGAGATTGACTCTAAACCCGAAGCGTTAGATATGCTGGATCGGCGTTTAATTCAATTGAAAATTGAACGCGAAGCTCTGAAAAAAGAAAAGGATGAAGCCTCCATTAAGCGCCTGAATAATTTGCAGGAAGAAATTACTCGCTTAGAAAAAGAATCGTCTGATCTAGATGAAGTTTGGAAGGCTGAAAAGGCGGCGATGCAGGGCACGACACATATCAAGGAAGAGTTAGATCAAGCGCGGATTGAGTTTGAAACAGCGAAACGCGCCGGCAATTTGCAGCGTATGGCAGAGTTGCAATATGGGCGGATTCCTGAGTTGGAGGCGCAATTAAAACAAGCGGACGCAACCGAGGCTTCTGCCAGTCAAAATCAGCCAAAGCTCGTCAAAAATCGTGTCACGGAAGACGAAATCGCGGAAATTGTTGCACGTTGGACAGGTATTCCCGTCAGCAAAATGATGGAGTCTGAGCGTGATAAATTGCTGCGTATGGAAGACGAATTACGTAAGCGCGTAATTGGTCAGGAAGAGGCGATGGTAGCAGTTTCCAATGCGATTCGGCGGGCGCGGGCGGGTTTATCGGATCCGAAACGTCCCAGTGGTTCTTTCCTATTCCTTGGCCCAACAGGTGTCGGTAAGACCGAATTAACCAAGGCGTTAGCGACTTTCTTATTTGATAGTGATGATTCGATGGTGCGCATTGATATGTCTGAGTTCATGGAGAAACATTCCGTAGCTCGCTTAATTGGTGCACCTCCGGGCTATGTGGGCTATGAAGAAGGTGGCTATTTGACCGAAGCCGTGCGGCGGCGTCCTTATTCGGTGATTCTGTTAGATGAGGTCGAAAAAGCGCATCCAGATGTTTTCAATGTCTTGTTGCAAGTGCTCGATGATGGCCGTTTAACCGATGGGCAAGGGCGCACGGTTGATTTCCGGAATACGGTCATCGTGATGACCTCAAATCTAGGCTCGCATCTGATTCAAGATATGACCGGTGAAGAAAACTACGACAAGATGAAAGCTGCGGTGATGGAGGTGGTTGGCAGACATTTTCGTCCTGAATTTATCAATCGGATTGACGAAGTGGTGGTCTTCCATCCCTTAGACAAGGCTGAAATTCGTCAGATTGCGAATATTCAATTAAGTAGCTTGCGTAAACGTTTAGCGGTGCGTGAGTTGAATATTGAATTCACGGATGCGGCACTGGATCATATTTCCGATGCAGGCTTTGACCCTGTCTATGGGGCGCGTCCCTTGAAACGTGCGATTCAAAGCCAAGTCGAAAATCCATTAGCTCAGGAAATTTTGGCAGGTAAATTCTTGCCGGGTGAGACGATTAAAGTGGATGTGCAAGATGAGCACCTGACATTTAGTGAGACGGTTAGTCGATAAGCTTGCTTATTGTTTCGTTTAGAGAACACCGCTGTTGAGCGGTGTTCTTATTTGAACGATAAGGAGGTTCTACTAAAAAGTATTTTGTTTAAAGCTCAAATACGCTTTTCTCGCCACAGTATCAGCAATCCCCATAGGCAAACTAGACAAATTGCTAATAACACTCCGTACTGTGGGCCATCAAATATATAACATTTACGCATGACTGCATCATAATAGTCTGTCATTCTTGACCACGTATAGCCTTGAAATAAATGCTTCTGTGTCCAAGTTTGGTTAATGCCAACAAAAGCACAGGTTATTGCAAAGCCAAGGGCTAAATATAGCCATGATCTAACGCGGAAAAGTAGGATGCTAACTCCTATGATCAAAAGACTCGTGATTACTAATAGTAAGCGCAGCGTTAATTCGAATTGTCCTTCTACAGCCAAGGCGGATTCAAAACAAGAACCACCTAGCAAATAAAGCTCATTATCAAGATAAGGGGAGGTATTAATAAAAAATAAAAGTGTTAGAGCCGCTAGCAAATAAATGACGCGAAAACCCCAGAGTAGGAGTGTGTTATTCATTCGTTTTAGTAGTCTGTAAGGTAGAAGAGATAGTTTTTAAAATTTCATCTTTATTAATGGTTTCCATATGTCGGTGGAGATGAGTCTTATATTCTTCGTTAGTTAAACTATCCAGTTGTGTTTTATAGTTAATGACAGTTGTGGTTACGGGTGATTCAGCCTGCATGGTTGCCCCGCTGGGACATTTAAGAATACCACATTCATCATTTTGATAGAAGTTCTTATGTAGTTTTACATTGGCGGGTGTAGTAGAGTCTACTGTTGTATTATGATTTCCGAAAAATTTACTCTTGGCATCTGTTGCGTCAACAGTGATTAATAAGTCGACGGGCTTTTTTTGCTTTTGTAGTTCCGTGACTAAATCCATTGCACATCTTCCCCCGTTACTGTATCCGTAGACAATAATAGAATCATCCCTTTGGTAATTTTTTTTGATGAAATCTGATGCAGTTTTAACAGAGGTTTCGCAGGTAGTCCCCGGAGCAATAAATTGAGACTCTAGTTTTTGATCAATTGATTTGGCTATAGAGTCAACTGCTAAGAATATTTTCTCAGTTGGGCTACCATTAGGACTCACAAAGCTGGTTCTATCTTCGCCATGAAATGTGAAATTCCCTGTAATAACTAAAAATATAGGTTTGTGGTTATTATTGCTGATATCTGTATTTGAGTTCAACGAGGTAATAGCACTTTTGTCCTTAGCATTTAAATTCATAATGACTAGTCCTTTAATTGCTTATTTATATACAGATACAATGTAATTAATTTTTAAGAAAAAAAGGTGTTGTAATTACTGAGCGGCATAAAAATGGAGACAAATGGGGAGGCTTGATTAAATATCAAGGCTACTTACTACTTAGTTTCTGGTCATCTCCCCATTAGGATTCCTAAGTTTTTTGTCCACTTAGTAAATACACCATTCGCCAAGGCCGTACCCGTTAAAATCACCGCACAACCCACCACCATGTCCCAAGTAATCGGCTCATGTAAAACTAAGGTTCCCCAAATCATCGCAAATAGGGGAATCATGTAAGTGACTGTCACCGCACGCGCTGCGCCCACAATCCGAATCAAGCGAAAATACATTAAATACGCTAAAGCTGTGGAGAAAACAGCTAAAGCGACTAGGGCTAAGATCGCTTTTAAAGAGGGTAAGGCGGTTGGCATGCTAAAGGGTAATAAAGGAATAAACACTAAAGTCGCGGCTAATTGACTACCGACAGCAATGACCACGGAGGGAACACCTAATAATCTACGTTTAATATAAGTAGCTGAGATTGCATAGAGTAGAGCGGCGGTTAAACTAGCTAATACGGCTAACCAAAAATAGGAGTTAGTAGTGGATGTGTGCCAACCTAAGAGAATGCCGACTCCAGTAAAGCCTAATACAAAACCGCCAATTTGTGCCGAAGATAATCTTTCTTGATTGACGCCTATTAATACCAGTAACACCCCAAATAAAGGCACGGTTGCATTTAAAATTGAGGTAAAGCCACCTGTTAAAATAGTCGTCGCATAAGCGAAACCTAAAAAAGGTAAAGCGGAGTTAAAAAGACCAACTATCAACAGAGGTTTAGCATGTTTTTGCAGATCTGCTAGTAAGCCTTGATGGATTAAAACCGGCAATAGCACTAATCCTGCTAAGAAGACACGCCAAGCAATCAACCAAATCGGGCCAAACTCTGGGACTGCAACGCGCATGAATAAAAAAGAAGCGCCCCAGAGCGCTGCTAAAGCAATTAGCTCGAAAAAATAACGCAGATTCATGGATGTAATCAACTAACGGCAATCCATAATTCGTGCATTTAGTAAGAGTACACCTGAGGCATAAGCAGGATGGCGTTCTTTAGCCACAAATTGACAAGTTTGATATTGGCCGGGGAGGACTTGGTCGGGTAAAGTTTCAACAGAGATAATTTGGGTGGGTTCAATATAATCATTACCCCGTGCTACAGATTGCACCACCACACTTAGACGATAATTAAAAATTCTACCTGTGGCTGCCCCTCTACCGAGATCAATCCGGTTAGCAGCTTGTACAGTACCAGTAAATACATAGTGCGGCTCACCATCACTTGGAGACGAATGCGTTTCTGGCATAGGGATACTGACGCAAGCAGTCAAACAAGTGGTGAGTGCCACCGCACTTAATAATTGTTTCATGTGGTTAAGTCTCTGCAATAAGTTAACAATAAGCCCAAACTGAAGCTTTAATTAAAACGGTTTTACCACTGCAAAAATCACAATCAAAATCAGCAAGAGACCCGGAATCTCGTTGAAATAGCGATACCATTTGTGACTACGCAGATTCTCTCCAACCCGGAAGGTTTGCATTAAGCGCCAGCAGAAATAGTGATAAACGATCAACAACAGCAGGAGCAATGCTTTGGCATGAAACCAGCCCATCTGTAAAATAACGCCTTCACTAAGGATAATCATCCAAATCCCAAACACAGCTGTCAGCACGGCACCGATAGTCATAATGCCGAATAAGCGCCGTTCCATCACCTTGAAAAGTTCAAAGCTAGGCTTGTTTTCTGGCATGGCGTGATAGACATATAAGCGTGGCAGGTAAAACAAACCCGCAAACCATGTCACCAAAAAGATGATATGGAAGGCTCTAATCCATTCGTACATAAGTGCTCCTAAGTTTTAGAGCAAAGTTTTAATGCGTTCACGCATATCATCGACTTTAAAATCACCTAATTGTTGCAGCACGATTTTGCCATCACCGGAAACCAAAAAATTGGTGGGAGTAACCCGCACGCCTCCAAAAGCCTTTGCCAATACGCCACCTTGATCCCAAGTGATGGCGTAGTTCATGCCTTTTTGCTCGCGCATGGTTTTAATCAAAGGCAGCTCGTCATATTCCATCGCAATCGCTAGCACTTTGAAGCCATCTTTGCCAAATTCGTTTTGTAACTCGACTAGCTGCGGAATTTCTTTCACACAGCCCGAACAGCTAGTCGCCCAGAATACCGCGAGGTAAGGTTTGCCTTTCAATTGCTCAGTGGCAATTTTAGTCCCATCAATCGTGGTGATTTCTGCATTAGGCGCTGCTTGTGTGCCTTGGCTCGGCATCAACAAAAAGAACAGCCCCGCACCAACAATCACCGCTAGAATCAATAAAGCTTTAATATCGAGTTTCATAGTCAAAACTTGTGAATCAAAAAGGATGGGGTATTATACAAAAGATTCTAATGAATAGAGATAAAGGACTACTGTGAAAAAGGTTGCTGTTGTTGGGGCTACCGGTTACACCGGTGTCGAGCTATTACGCTTATTAGTCAATCACCCACAAGTGCGGATCAGTCAGGTAACTTCGCGTGAAAACGCAGGTACACGTGTCGATGCTATGTTTCCTAATCTGCGTGGCTTTTTGGACTTGGATTTCACAGCGCCTGAAATCGAGCAATTAGCGGATAATGATTTGGTATTCTTCGCCACTCCCAATGGCGTCGCGATGAAGAGCGCCCCCGCTTTATTAGCAGCCGGTACAAAAGTCATTGATCTGGCTGCCGATTTTCGGATCAAAAATATTGAGATCTGGGAAAAGTGGTATGAAATGAAACATGCCTGCCCAGAGCTGGTTGAAGAAGCGGTCTATGGTTTACCTGAGTTGAATCGGGTAGAGATTGCCAAAGCCCGTTTAATTGCAAATCCGGGGTGTTATCCGACTGCAGTGACGCTCGGTTTAGTCCCTTTAATTGAACAGGGTCTAGTCGATCTAGATATTATTGCCGATACTAAATCGGGTGCGAGTGGTGCAGGGCGCAAGGCCAGCGTGGCGCATTTATTGTGTGAGTCAGCAGATAGCTTTAAGGCTTATGGTGTATCTGGACATCGTCATCAGCCGGAAATCGCGCAAACCTTAACTAAGCTTGCGGGTAAATCAGTTGCTTTAACTTTTGTACCACATTTACTGCCGATGATTCGCGGAATTCATGCCACTCTTTATGCAGATCTGACTGCTAGTGGACAAGATGCCAATGCTCTGCAGTCTCTATACGAAGAGCGCTATAAGGGCGAGGCTTTTGTCGATGTCATGCCTTTTAAATCACACCCAGAAACGCGTTCAGTACGTGGTGCTAATACCTGCCGGATTGCCTTGCATCAACCTCAAGGGGGTAAGCGTTTAGTAGTGCTTTCAGTGATAGATAATCTAGTGAAGGGTGCTGCGGGACAAGCTGTGCAAAATATGAACTTAATGTTTGGTTATCCAGAAACTACGGGGTTACTGAGTCCGGGCTTATTGCCTTGATAAGCTATACTAAACCTGTATGAGTCTTGAGTATCGAATTGATCATCGAGGTGTTGTGCAAGTACAGGCTGCGCGCCAACGCAATGTGTGTTGGCCGCTATTAGTGGGTTTACTATTATTGTTATTAGTAGTGATGGCTTGGCTGTATGTCAGTGGGTATCTAACTCCTGTTGATTCCACAAATGGGATGCAAGCGTTCTCGCTACGCGGCAAAATGAACGAGCAAGCACGCTTATTAGCAGAGCAACAGCATCAAATTATTAAGCTCGAAAGCCAAGCGGCGTCTGCCATGCGTTCTGAACAAGTCCAAGCGACTGCCAATGTAGAGTTAAGGCGTAAACTAGAACTTGCTGAAACAGAGTTAGCTAATGCTAAAGACAATTTGCTGCTCTATGAAGATATTCTTTCCCCAAAAGATATTGAAGCGGGCTTGTCTATTCGTTACTTGGGTCTAAAGCCACGTTTGATCGATCTAGAAGGCAATAAACTGCCACATGAGCGCTTTTATCAGTATCAGTTAGTGCTGTCGAATGTGCGTGGCAGTGAGTTCGGAGTCGCTGGACAATATCATCTAGAGATTAAAGGTTTAAAGGCCGGTACGCGAGTAAACTTGCCACTCGATAGCTTACGAGTGAAATCCACTGGGCAGAATCAAGATGTTAATCGTTTTTCTTTGAAGTATTATCAACGCTTCGAGGGGATAATTGAGTTGCCGCCCGATTTTGTTCCAGAACAAGTCACGGTGACTTTGCGTCCTGAGGCAGGTGCGAACCCAGTAACGAAGAGCTATGCTTGGCAAGCATTTAATTTATCTAAAAAATCTGCAGTAAGTAAGGAGTAAACGTCAATGTTTGGTAAGAGTAATCCGAAGGCGAACCCACCAGCGACTACCAATAATGCAGTGGCACCCGCTGTTACCACCAACAACAATAATGCTGAGAAAGGTGGTAATCGTAGTGCGCGGATCGATACTTTAATTGGTCGTGGTACTACCATTGATGGCGACTTGACCTTTTCAGGTAATCTGAATATTGAAGGCACGATTAAGGGTAATCTGACCGCG
>AATN01000206.1_pt1 | contig 14823 bp, 11 predicted proteins | sample 270648 | NCBI WGS metagenome assembly AATN01 (sample SAMN02954269, study PRJNA17659) | bioreactor sludge metagenome | biome: terrestrial; feature: bioreactor; material: sludge; isolation source: Enhanced Biological Phosphorus Removal (EBPR) bioreactor sludge | place: Australia: Brisbane, Queensland
TCGCGCCGAATCGCAGCTGCACAACGAGTACATCGACCGCTACCACTACCTCGGCTATCAACCGCTGCCCGGTGCCCAATTGCGCTACTTCGTTCGCGCCGGCGGACGCCTCGTCGCGTTGCTCAGCTTCGGGGCTGCCGCCTGGAAGACTCAGCCACGCGACCATTACATCGGCTGGACGCCTGCGCAACGCCAGGAGAACCTGCACCGGGTCGTGAACAATGCTCGATTCCTCATCCTGCCGTGGATCGAATGCAAGAATCTGGCCTCATCCATCCTGGCTCGCGCTGCCCGCCAGATCAACACCGATTGGCCAATCCAATACGGTTACCGGCCGCTCTTGCTCGAAACCTTCGTCGAGCAAGAGCGCTTTCGCGGCACCGCCTACCAAGCGGCCAACTGGATCTGCCTCGGACAGACCACCGGACGCGGCAAGCTCGATGTTCACCACCAAGCCCTGCTGCCTATCAAAGCCGTCTGGGTCTATCCGCTCGACAGGCACTTCAGACGGGTGCTCTGCGGGTGAGCGCGTCGCCCCGATACCAACCCAGACCCATCCTCATGCCCGGGGTTTTTGAGAAGTTACTTTCGCACAAGGGGACTAGACAGCCGCGAGGACTTCTGGCAGGATAGGCGGAGCGTCATGGATCCACGTCTTGGCCGGAGGAATCACGGTGGTTGCAACGAGTGCCGGAGAATGGGTGCACTGTGGTCGCGTGTTCAGCGCCGCGGAGATCGCCGATCTCTGCGCGACGGTGGCGTGGCTGCCGGGATTGGCGCGCAAGGAGTTGGCGGCGACGGTCTGCGAGCATTTGGGCTGGACCACGCTGACGGGGACGGCGAAGATCAGTGCCTGCCTGGAGTTCCTGGAGCGTCTGCAGGCGGCCGGCCTGCTGGCACTGCCGGCGGTGAGGCCATCGCCGGCACGCCGTAGCGCACCCGCCGCCGCACCGGTCGAGCCAGTCGCCGAGCCGCCGGTGCACGGCACGCTGTCGGCACTCGGAGCGGTGTCTCTGGAAGTCGTCCGCGACCCGCCTGTGGTGGCGCTGTGGGATGCGCTGGTGGCGCGCTGGCATCCGCTGGGTTTCCAGGGCGCCTTCGGCTACCGGCTGCGCTACTTCATCACGGCGGGTGAGCTGCGGCTCGGTTGCGTCCTGTTGTCCGGTGCCGCTCGGGCGGTGGCCGTGCGCGACGACTGGATCGGCTGGACGGCTCAGGCCCGCCGCGAGAACCTGCCGCGGGTGCTCAACAACAGCCGCTTCCTGATCTTCCCGCACGTCCGGGTGCCGCATCTGGCCAGCCATGTGCTCGGACAACTCGCGCGTCGTGCGCGCAGCGACTGGCTCGAACACTGGGGCTTCGAGCCCCTGCTGCTGGAAAGCTTCGTCGACCCGCGACAGCATGCCGGCACCTGCTACCGCGCTGCCGGTTGGCAATTGCTCGGAGAGACCAGCGGACGCGGGCTGGCCCGTCCTGGCCGGACCTATCACAGCACGCCTCGGCAAGTGTGGGTCAAGCCGATCGGCCGCGACGGTCGGGACCGGCTGAACGCGCTGACCGGGCTCAGCCGGCCATGAGCACACCCTGCCGTCGCCCGACGCGTGCCGGCATCCGGGAGCAACGCCGCAACAAGAGACGGCAGGAGAAGGCACTGAACGCGAAGCGGCGCGCGAGGGGAGGCGTGGCCCACTCGCCCGCACCCTTGCCCAACGGATGCTCGGCCTTCGCGACCATCGCCGAAGAAACGGAGGCCCGCGAGGACGCCGTGAGCAAACAGGCGCGCCTCCTGCGCAACGAACTGCCGGCCTTGCTCGGCCAGCTGGAACAGATTCCCGACCCGCGAGACCCCAGGAAGCGCCGGCACAAGCTGACCGTGCTGCTGCTCTATGGCCTGCTGATGTTCGTCTTTCAGTTCGCTTCCCGGCGCGAGACCAACCGCGAGATGACCCGTCCGCAGTTCCTCGCCAACCTGCAACGGCTGTTCCCGGAGATCGAGGCCCTGCCGCACGCCGACACCCTGTATCGGCTGCTGCGCGACATCGACCTCGCCCACTTGGAACAGGCGCACGTCGACCTGGTGCGCCGCCTGATCCGCGGCAAGAGCTTCCGGCGCTATCTGATCAATCACTGCCATCCGATCGCCATCGATGGCTCGCAGAAGCTCGCGGGCGACACCCTCTGGGCGGAGGAACTCCTGCAGCGCAGCGTCGGCAAGGACGAAACCCGTCATACCCAGTACTTCGTCTACGTGCTCGAGGCCAGCCTTGTCTTCCACAACGGTCTGGTCATCCCGTTGCTCAGCGAGTTCCTCGAACACGCGCTGGGCGATACCGAAGCGCAGAAGCAGGATTGCGAGCTGCGCGGCTTTGCGCGCTTGAGCGACCGGCTCAAGACGCTGTTCCCCCGCCTGCCAATCCTGCTTCTGCTCGACGGCCTCTATGCCAACGGGCCGGTGATGCAGCGCTGCTTGCGCGCCCACTGGCAGTTCATGATCGTGCTCAAGGACAAGGATTTGCCCACGGTCTGGGAGGAGTTCCGCGCGCTGCAGCCCCGGCAGTTACCAACCCTGCAGCAGGACTGGGGACGACGCCAACAGCACTTCAGCTGGGTCAATGACATCGAATACGCTTACGGTTCCAACGGTCGTTGCCGGCTCAAGCTGCACGTGGTCGTCTGTGAGGAGCGCTGGCAAGGTGTCGGTCAAGAGGCCAGGATCGTCACCGAAACGGCGCGCCACGCCTGGCTCTCCAGCCAGCCGCTCAGCCGCGAGAACGTTCATGAGCGTTGCAATCTCGGCGCCCGCCACCGCTGGGGCATCGAAGCGGGCTTCCTCATCGAAAAGCACCAGGGCTACCACTACGAGCATGCCTTTGCCCTCGACTGGAATGCCATGCGGGGCTACCACCTCCTGATGCGCCTGGCGCATGTCTTCAATACCCTGGCGCGCTTCACGCGACAGCTCCGCGATCTGTATCGCCAGTTCGGCGTGCGCGGGGCCATCGCCTTCATCCGAAATTCCTGCGCTGGCCCCTGGCTCGATTCCGCGCGGATGCGCGCGCTCCTCGCCAAACCCTTTCTGCTGCAACTCGAGTGACCTGCCCAGGACGGCCCGAGAAACCACCCCAAGCCGCGTCCCCCGTGCCGGGACAGGCTCGCCCAGCGATCGGACCGGAGCTCCTGCCACCTATCGACACCCTCTTCTCGCACCCCACACCACCCGCGCATCCAGCCCTCACTTGCCGCTAGCCCCCTGCGATCTGACCGCTCCAGCGGCGAAAGCACGGGCCTCCGGTAAACGGGTCCGATTCGGCAGGGTCATGCGTCAGGGCTGCGACCGAAGCCGCTGTATTGATGCGCAGCGACGGATCGGCGACGGTAAACAATTCTGTTCCATTCGTACCATTCAGGGCACGCAACACGCCCACTTCAACCAGACCGCCACCCGTCGACGCCGTCGAACCGAACACCACGTCCGGCTTGCCATCCCCGTTCAGGTCCATCACGGACGGTGTTCCCATCACGTTCAGCGAACCCGGCTCCACCGCGCTCGAGGTCCAGGACCATTCCAGCGTTGGGGACAGCGGACCGGCCCCGACAGGCAGGGCGAGTGTTGCAAACGGGATGGCGAGAAAGAGACTGTGGACGGGGTTGACGCGCCTGGCAGGCGGTTGCGGCTTCACGGTATATCTCCTCAGGAAGAAGGTTGGAGGACTTGGCGGAGGCGGGAAGTTGCCCCAGCGGAGAGGCAAGCATGGAGTATGCCGGGACCAACTCACCTGCAATTAAATTCGTGGCTTGAGTGAGCAGCGCAGCACTCGCTGCAGGTTTGCCGGCACCCGTGTGTCAGATTTTCCGACAGATCGCCGGCCGGTCGGGCAGCGGCCCGACGGCGGCCCCGGGTCAACCGGCGGGATCGTCACGAGCAGAGCCTCGCAGCCGGCGCTGTACCGGTGCCAATGGAAGTGAATGCCGGCGAACCGCCACGCCACCGCCTCGATCCGTCTACTCCGAGAAGGGGCAACCGCTGCGGCCGGGGGCTGCCGACATATTCCATTGTGCTTCGCGTGTGAGTGCAAACCGATGATCTGAAGAAGGTTTCTTGGTGTGGGCGCAAGACTTGCTACGATTTCCTGGCGAGGCGCGCGGGAGGGCCTCGCTAGTTTGAGAGGAGAATCAAGAGTCATGAGCAAGCAATACTGCGGCCGCAAAGCTGCCCGCGCCCTGGCGGGCGCGGTGCTGTTACTTGCAACCGCGACGGCGATTTCAGCGCCCACCCGCTAGGCCGGAAACGGCCATTACTACGACGTGATCGACGTCAGCGGGGGAATTGCCTGGGCGGGCGCGAGGGCTGCCGCCGAGGCGACCAGCTATCTCCGCGCGAACGGGTATCTCGTTAGCGTTACGACGGCAGGGGAAAACGGCTTCCTCACCGACACCTTCGGTGGCGACGGTCTGGAAAACCGCTGGCTTGGCCTCTTTCAGCCCATCGGGTCGGCAGAGCCGGACGGGCGATGGACATCGGTGAATGGCGAGTTCTTCTCGTACAACAACTGGTGGCCGGGGGAGCCGAACAACTTTGGTGGTGACGAGAGTGCGGGGGGGTTTCCAACCCGGGATTAGCAGCGACGGCAAGGCGTGGAACGACCTCGACAACGAGAGTCTGGTGACCGGTTAGGTGATCGAGTTCGACGTCGATGGGCCTCGCGTACCGGAGCCGACGACCCTCATGCTGTTGGCAGGCGGCTTGCTTGGTTTGGGTGTTGCGCGGCGTCGCTGACCCGCCAGCGCGCGGTGGGTGGCTGCAAAGAGGGGCAGGTACCCACTGCAACCCTTGCCAGCGGTGGGACCGCGGTCGGTGTCTCGTCGTGCTCGCAGCCGCCGCCCGTGCCTCAGGACGGTTGCGGGCCGTCGTACCCCTCGATGATGACCAGATCGATGCTTGACGCCGCCAGCCTGAGTTGCAGTGCCGCCTGATACTCGGGAGACTGCCAGCAGTCGAGCGCCGCCTGGTACGAGGGGAACTCGATCACGACGTTGCGGGTACGGCTGGAACCTTCCGGATTCTCGAAGCGACCGGCGCGGACCAGAAACCTTGCGCCAAACGCCTTGAACGGCCCGGCATTGGCCGCGACATACGCCTTGTATTGCTCGTCATCGGTGACATCGACGCGGGCGATCCAGTATCCCTTGGGCATTTTCATCTCCTGTAAACAGTGGGCTGGCAGAAACGTGCGGGAACTCGCGTCGGGCCGAGGGACGGAATCGTTCGACGGTCACCCGGGGTCATCGTTGCTCCTGCCTGAAGCCGGTCAGGCAAACGGTAGGTACTGTTCATCTCCGCCGCCGTGCTTCGATACTCCTTGCGCCCGCCGCCAGGCCGCCGGTGGCGTTCCCGCCAGGCGCTTGAACGCGCGCGCGAAGGCGGCCTCCGAGTCGTGGCCGACCTCCTGGGCGATCGTCGCCACCGTCGCATCGCCCTCGCGCAGCAGGCAGGCGCCACGCTGCATGCGCCAGTTGGTCAGGTACTGCATCGACGGCTGCCCGACCAGTTCGACAAAACGCTGGTGCAGCGCCGAGCGCGACAGTCCGATTTGCCGGCCCAATTCGTCGATCGTCCACGGCTCGGCAGGCCGCGCATGCAGTAGGCCGATAGCCTTGCCGATGTGGCGGTCGCGCAGACCGGCCAGCCAGCCCGAGGCATCGGCGGGCAGCGACTCGAGATGGCGCCGTGCGGCGTCGACGAAGACCATTTCGCTGACACGTTCGAGCACGGCGGCGCTGCCTGCCCGGTACTGGCGCGATTCCGACACGGCCTGGTCCAGCACGGGAGCGACCCAGGCGCCGCCGCCGCCGGCGCCCAGGTGCAGCAGCCGCGGCAGGGCGTTGATGAGCGGGTTGCTAGGGCGCAGGTCACAGCCGACGAAGCCGCAGACGACGACGGTGCTGGCCTCGTCGGCGGGCAGTGGAGCGCCTGGTCGCAACACCCCGCGGTGGTAGGCCACCGCGATCGGCTTGGGGTCGTTGCGCGTCGTGACGCGCCAGTCGTCGTTGTCCGGCTGCGCGCGCAGGCCCGGCGCGCTCGACAGAACATGGCTGTCGCCACGTGGAAACATTACGATATCGCCGCTGTTCAGGCGCACCGGGGGGCTCGCCGGCAGTTGCCGCCCAGCCGCTGCCCCTGGCGATCAGATGGTAGGCGAGTACATGTTCGGCACCCGGCATCAAGGCATCGGCGAGCTGGCGCGACGCCGGCGTTTCGGCGGCCCAGTCGTCGCCGAAACTGACGTAGTAGAAGACCGCGCCGCGTAGGCGGACGCTGCTCAGCACATCGGACAAGGGGTCGTGGTTCATGGTCGTCGGATTGCCGGTGGGTGGCTGGAGCCAGGATCAAGAGCGGCGGACGGTCGATCAAGCGACACGGAAATCGCGGATGCACGGGCAAATCTGCAGGATGTTCGGGGAAGTGTCAACGCCGCGAGCGGCGAATAATGGCTTCGTCGACGCCCTGTTGCGACGACCGCCTTTTCGGCGCCGGGCCCGCCCAGCGAGCCATTCGAGAAAACACTTGAGGAGACTGCCATGAACCTTGTCGTCGCCCCCCCCTTCGTCACCCCTGACTTCACCGCGATCAAACAGCGCCAGCAGGCCACCTGGGCCAGTGGCGACTTTGCGGTCATCGGTACCACCCTGCAGATCGTCGGCGAATCGCTTGCCGAAGCCGCCGACGTCCATGCCGGCAGCGCCGTGCTCGACGTCGCCGCCGGCAACGGCAACGCCACGCTCGCCGCGGCGCGGCGCTTCGCCAATGTGACCGCGGTCGACTACGTGCCGGCGCTGCTCGACAAGGCCCGTCAACGCGCCATCGCCGAAGGCCTCGAGGTGCGGTTCGAGGTGGCCGACGCCGAGGAGCTGCCTTTCGACGACGGTCGGTTCGATGTCGTGCTCTCCACTTTCGGCGCGATGTTTACGCCTGACCATGCGCGCTCCGCTGGCGAGATGCTGCGCGTCTTGCGCGCCGGCGGCCGCCTCGGTCTCGCGAACTGGACCCCGGAAGGCTTCATCGGCCGCCTGTTCAAGGTGATCGGTCGGTACGTACCGCCGCCGGTCGGGCTGCAGTCGCCGGCGCTGTGGGGTTGCGAGCCGCACGTCGTCGAGCTGTTTGGCGCCCGCGCCGCGCAGATCCAGTGCCAGCGTCGCATCTTCAACTTCCGCTATCGCTCGCCCGCGCACTGGGTGCAGGTGTTCCGCGATTTCTACGGACCGACGGTCAAGGCGTTCGCCGCGCTCGATAGCGTTGGCCAACTGGCGCTGGAGCACGACATCACGGGGCTGCTCGAGGAGCTGAACATCGCGGGTACGGCGTCGCTGGTCGTACCCGGTGAGTACCTCGAGGTCCTCATCACCAAGGCCTGAGTCGCGTCGTAACGGTGAGTGTCATCGGTGGCCCAGATCCGGCCAGTCGGCGCTACGCTGGTGGCACCAGCCTGCGCGCCGGCGTGTTTCGCCCAGGCCGGCCGTTCTGACAGGCGACGCGCGTCCTGCGCACGGCCGCGGCTTGGCGCGTGGACGGCGCCGCCCTGAGCGAGGAGAGGCATGTCGCTGCGGCTCCGGCCGGCACATCAGTGACCGACTTGGCCTGCGGGGATCGGCAGGGTCCTGATCCTCTATCGTCCCGCGCGGACGTCGTGTTACTTGGCATCCCCGGCTCGCCTGCTCGTTGAGGCATCTGCCACCGCGTCTTGCGGCGGATCACGCCAGATTCGCAGCAGCAATTGCGTTCTGTCCCACCAGGTCAGCCGCTTGTCCGCCAGTGCTTCCAGGAAGTCCGATAGAACCTTCGAATGGGCAACTGCATAGTTGACCAGCAGCGTGCTGGGAATGAACACCGCGATCAAGATCAACAGCTTGACCCATACTGGATTGTTGGCCTCGTCAATGATGTTCATGCCGAGGAAGCCGGTCGACACGGTGGCGATCAGCCCCAGTGTGGTCACTACCGTCAGGCGCACCACGGTGTTCGCCTGCCGTCGGAGACTGTCGCTATCCAGGTACTGATTCATGTCCTTGATAGACGAACTGACGTCCTGATAAATCCGGTCGGTGTCCAGATGGCGAGTGAGCAGCCGGAAAAGGTCGTGCACCTGCGCCTGATTGGAGACAACGGGGAACCAGTAGCGCTCGGTGAAGCGCAGAAACGACCCCAGGAGCAGCCGGATTTCCCGCTTGAAGGCCTTGATCGAATCGAGTTCACGGATGTCGAGCTTGCTGATCGCCACCACCAGCCATTCCGAGAACAGCATCAAGGCAGCTTTCTGAAAATGGGCCATCAGGTTCATCAGGAAGTATTGGTGGCGGAATTGTCCCAGTATGCCGGTTTCCGGGTCGGCGAAGAAGGCATCGCCGGCTTTGCCGACGACCACGAAGGCGTGATCACAACAGAGGTAGCGACAAGACAACGCAGGGTCGTCGGGATCCCAGAATCTGTCGTAGCAGTAGCGTTCCTCGAAATCGGCCAGTTGCTTCGTGGAGCACGGCAAGGTGTCAGATGGCCCAGCTTTGGAGACCAGCGCCAGTCGGGCGCAATCGCCACGCGTCAAGACATGCGGATCGTCGAAGCTGAGGTAGGCCAGCAAGGGCATTCGGTGATACTCGATCTGCCGGAAGCGAATTGGACCTTCACTGTCGGAAAGGTAGAGGGACAGCGGTTGCAGGAGGTACTCCCAATGGGCAGCGACGTGGGGCGAACGCTGCTGACAGGTGAACTCGAGGTACTTCTGCCGGTCCTCGTAGTCGGATACCGCCAGCGTCTCTCCGGTCGCGGACAGCCATTCCACCCGGTACGGACAGTGTGCGCCTTGACCACTTGGCTCCCAATAGCCCGGATAGGCCCGACCGACCTTGAACAGTACATCTTCGGCTAACAGCAGGGGCAGGTCGTCGGCGAAAAATTCGACGACCAGAATGATGATGTCGGTGTCGTAGAAGAAATGCAGATCCACGTGGGCGATCTGGAACAGCAGCGGCGGCAGCTGCCCGTCGAGCATGACTCGCATTTGGGCGATATCGCAGCGGCGCAATACTCGCATGGGGGACTTGCCAGAGGCTGTTTGTCCTTCGCGGGGTGTCCCTTCGCCATACAAAAAGCGCTGCACGAAGGGCAGAAAGGTGATGAATTCCTTGTAATGCCTTTCCTGAAAACGCTTCGGATCGTCGAATTCGTCCTGAACTTCCCGCCACGGACAGTCCTCGCCCGATGTCTCGAGCAATTCCCAGTGTTTCGAGATGTGGATTCCTTCGAGTTGCCCAGGCATTACCCGCAATGGCCACATCAGGATCTGTCGGAAGTGCCGGACAAGAACCTCGGTCGAAGCAACCGATGTCATGCCGTTGTCAGGCTCAAACTGCGCCGTTTGCGGGATCTGAGCAAGTTCGCTCATGGTCGACTTCCCTTGGTGATGTGAGATTTCTTCAGGAGATGGTGGCCCAGCCGGGCCGGCGAACTTTCTCGCGACACTCTGTTCTCGGTCGCCTCGAGGCCGAGCATTGCCGCGAATTCGACGCGAAAGGCCGGGATGCGACGGGCGCAGCCCGGATGGAATGCAATGGAATCCGGGGGGGGGGGGGGGGAGGACTGCGACCCCGGATTCCGCTTTCGCTGCATCCGGGCTACGGTGCCTCCGCTTACCCGGGCAACGGCTCGGGATTGCCCAACGCTGTGGTGTTCAGCCCGCCATCGACATACATGATCTCGCCGGTGATTGCGCTCGCCAGATCCGAGAGCATGAAGGCGGCGGCGTTGCCGACTTCGTCGATGGTGATGTTGCGGCGTAGCGGCGCGTTGTGCGCGTTGTAGGCGAGCAGGCGTGAGAAGTTGCCGATGCCGGAAGCGGCGAGGGTCTTGATCGGGCCGGCCGAAATGGCGTTGGCGCGGATGCCCTGCGGGCCGAGGCAGAAGGCGAGGTAGCGCGTGGCGGCTTCGAGGCTGGCTTTGGCGAGACCCATGGTGTTGTAGTTGGGCAGGGTACGTTCGGCACCCAGGTAGGAGAGGGCCAGCAGGGCGGGATTGCGGCCCTTCAGCAGCAGCGGCCGGGCGGCCTTGGCGAGCGCCGGGTAGCTGTACGAAGAGACATCGTGCGCGATGCGGAAGGCGTCGCGCGTGATGCCGTCGAGGAAGTCGCCTTCGATGGCTTCGCCGGGAGCGTAGGCGATCGAGTGCACGAGCCCGTCGAGTCCGTCCCAGTGCTCGGCGAGATCGGCGAACAACTTGTCGATCTGGGCGTCTTCGGCGACGTCACACGGAAAGGTCAGCGTGCTGTCGAATTCCTTGGCGAACTTGCCGACGCGATCCTGGAAGCGCTCGTTCTGGTAGGTGAAAGCCAGTTGTGCGCCTTCCCGGTGGCAGGCCCTGGCGATACCGTAGGCGATCGAGTGTTTGGACAGCACACCGGTGATGAGGATGCGCTTGTCGGCGAGGAATCCCATGGCTTCTCCCGTAACTAAAATTGGCTGGGTTTGGAGGGGTGGTTGGAAGCAGCTTAACCTTCGCATTATAAAGGATTTGCCCGGGCTGCCGGCGATTGTCGGGCGGCTGGCCGCCGCCATGCCGGCGCCCTCGCCGGAGCCACCGCTGCCGAGTTCGCGCTACACTTCGACCCATGCCGCTTCTTCGCCTCGCCCTCCTGTCATTACTGTCGCTGCTCGCCGCGTGCAGCAGCGAGCAGAACGAGCCGTATCCGACGGTAGAGCCGGCCAAGAACATCCGTTACTCGGCGTTCACCGATCGTCCGAAACATCTCGACCCGGTGCAGTCGTATACGGAGGACGAAATCACCTTTACGGCGCAGATCTACGAACCGCCGCTGCAATACCACTACCTGAAGCGGCCCTACACGCTGATTCCGGCGACCAGCGAGGCGGTGCCGGTACCGCGCTATGTCGACGCGCAGGGTGGGGAACTGCCTGCCGGTGCGCCGGTGGCGCAGATTGCGCACAGCGTGTACGAAATCCGCATCCGTCCGGGGATCCGCTACCAGCCGCATCCGGCATTTGCCACCGACTCGGCCGGCGAGCCGCTCTATCGCGACCTCGCCCGCGAGCAGTTGCGCGCGATCGAGACCCTTGCCGATTTTCCCAAGACGGGAACGCGCGAACTCGTTGCCGACGACTACATCTACGAGATCAAGCGTCTCGCGCATCCGCGCCTGCACTCGCCGATCTTCAGCATGATGGCCGAGCGCATCGTCGGACTGCGCGAACTCGGCGCTGCCCTGCAGGCGGAGGCGAAGGCGCTGCCGGCGGGCGCCTGGCTCGATCTCGATCGCTTTCCGCTGACCGGCGTCACGCGCGTCGATCGCTACACTTATCGCATCACGCTGCGCGGCAAGTACCCGCAGTTTGCCTACTGGCTGGCGATGCCTTTCTTCGCACCGGTGCCGCGCGAGGTTGACCGCTTCTACAGCCAGCCGGGAATGGCCGAGAAGAACCTGACGCTCGACTGGTATCCGGTCGGTACCGGCCCGTTCATGTTGACGCACAACAATCCGAACAGCCGCATGGTTCTCGAACGCAACCCGAACTTCCACGGCGAGACCTATCCCTGCACCGGCGAGCCGGGCGACGAGGCGGCGGGGCTGCTCGCCGACTGCGGCAAGCCCTTGCCGTTCATCGATAAGGCGGTCTTCTCGCGCGAGAAGGAGAGCATTCCCTACTGGAACAAGTTCCTGCAGGGCTATTACGATGCTTCCGGGATTTCCTCGGACAGTTTCGACCAGGCGGTTCGCCTCGGCGTCGGCGGTGACGTGCAGTTGAGTGACGAGATGCGCGAGAAGGGAATCAGCCTGCTGACGAGCGTGCGCGCGTCGATCTTCTACATGGGCTTCAACATGCTCGACCCGGTCGTCGGCGGCCTGTCGGAGTCGACGACCAAGCTGCGTCAGGCGCTGTCGATCGTCATCGATCAGGAGGAGTTCATTTCGATCTTCATGAACGGTCGTGGCATCGCCGCGACGAGCCCGCTGCCGCCGGGGATCTTCGGCTATCTCGAAGGTGAGGCGGGCAGCAACCCGGTGGTTTACGACTGGGTCGACGGGCGGGCGCAGCGCAAGCCGCTGGCCGTCGCCAAGCAACTGCTCGCCGAGGCGGGCTGGCCGGATGGCCGCAACGCGACGAGCGGCGAACCGCTGGTGCTCAACCTCGACACGACCAGCGGCGGCATGGGCGACAAGTCGCGGCTCGACTGGTTGACGCGGCAGTTTGCCAAGCTCGACATTCAGCTCGTCGTCCGTTCGACCGACTTCAACCGTTTTCAGGAGAAGGTGCGCAAGGGCGCGGTGCAGCTTTACTACCTGGGCTGGAATGCCGACTATCCCGATCCGGAGAACTTCCTGTTCCTGCTCGCCGGCTCCGAAGGCAAGGTCGCCAAGAGCGGCGAGAATGCGTCGAACTACGCCAATCCCGAGTTCGACCGCCTTTTCGAGCGCCTGAAGAACATGGAGAGCGAGGGGCCGCGCGGCGCCGAGCGGCTGGCCATCATCCGCCAGTCGATCGCGCTGCTGCAGCATGACGCACCGTGGATCTACGGCTTTCACCCGAAGAGCTATACGCTCGGCCATGTCTGGCTGCACAACCGCAAGCCGACCGACGTCGGCAACAACATCCTGAAGTACCAGCGCCTCGACGTGGCGCAGCGGCAGCGCTTGCGCCAGGAATGGAATCGACCGGTGCTCTGGCCGCTGGCGGCGGCGGCGCTCGTTCTCGTCGCCGTGCTCCTGCCGGCGGTGATCGGTTATCGCCGCCGCGAACGCGGTACGGCCTGAGGCTCAGTCACCGACCATGCTCGCCTACATCGTTCGCCGCCTGCTCTACGCGCTGCCGATCCTGATCGGTGTGAACCTGATCACTTTCGCGCTGTTCTTCGTTGTGAATACGCCTGACGACATGGCGCGCATGCAACTCGGCGTCAAGCGCGTGACGCCGGAAGCGATCGCCAAATGGAAAGCCGAACGTGGCTACGACAAGCCGCTGTTCATCAACGGATCGGCCGCCGGCGTCGGCGTGCTGACCGACACCATCTTCTTCGACAAGTCGGCGCGCATGTTTGTCGGCGACTTCGGACGCGCCGAGGACGGCCGCGACATCGCCAGGGAGATTCGAACGCGCATGGGGCCATCGCTGGCCATCGCGCTGCCGACCTTCGTTCTTGGTCTGCTGGTGACCGTCTCGTTCGCCTTGCTGCTGACCTTCTTCCGCGCCAGCTATCTCGACTTCTGGGGAGTCGTTCTGTGCGTCGCGATGATGTCGATCTCGGGCCTTTTCTACATCATCGGGGGCCAGTATCTGATCAGCAAAATCTGGAAGCTGGTGCCGATCTCGGGCTACGGGGGCGGCCTCGATGCCTGGAAATTTCTCATCCTGCCGATGGCCATCGGCGTCATCTCCGGCATCGGTTCTTCGGCGCGCTGGTATCGCACGATCTTCATCGAGGAGATTTCCCGCGACTACGTGCGCACGGCGCGCGCCAAGGGGTTATCGGAAGTGACCGTGTTGTTCCGGCACGTGCTGCGCAACGCGATGATTCCGATCCTGACCGGCGTCGTCGTCGTCATTCCCTTGCTGTTCATGGGTTCTCTGCTCACCGAGTCGTTCTTCGGCATTCCCGGGCTGGGCAGCTACACGATAGACGCGATCAACGCGCAGGACTTTGCCGTGGTGCGCGCGATGGTGTTCATCGGCTCGGTGCTCTACATCGTCGGCCTGATCCTGACCGACATCTCCTATACCTTCGTCGACCCGCGGATTCGCTTCAACTGATGACTTTTCTTCCCGTCATTCTCTGGTCCGACCTGCTGATCTGGCTGCTGGTGCTCGCGGCGATCGTGGTCGGCTGGCTGTCGACCGGCAATCCATTGCTGCGCGCTGCCTGGCTGCGGGTCGGCCGGAGCCGGGCAGGGATGGCCTCGGCGACGGTGCTGGTCGTCTTCGTCGCGGTCGGTCTGCTCGATTCCATCCACTTCCGGCCGCGCCTGGAAAGCCGCGAAGGGCAGGCGGTTGCCGGCCAGCCGTCGACGGCTTACGCCATTGAGGTGCTGTCGCTCCTCGATGCGCTTCTCACGCCGCTGCGCACGCGCACCGAGAAGACCTACTCCGAGCCGCTGGCGACGCGCGCCTACGCCAAGGAAGCGATCGAGGTGCGCGACGCCGATGGGCGGATTCGCCAGACGCGCGATTACCCGCGTCTGAAGCACGGCGGCGCGCACCTCGGTGCCGACGAGGGGCGCCGCGATGCCGATGTCGGGCAGCGCTTGCTCGCCGCGCTGGCACTCGGTGTCGTCGCCTGGTGGGCTGTGGCGGCGATGACGGCGGCCGGTCTGGCGCGCGCCCATGCCTGCTCGCACCGCGCGGCGTGGCGGCGAATCTGGCGTAACGAGTGCGATTTTGCCTGGAACGCCGTGCTCGCGGCGATGGCGGCGCTGCTGCTGCTCCTGCTGCCGGTGGCGATGCTCGCCGCCGACTACCACGTTTTCGGAACCGACAAGGTCGGCCAGGACGTGCTCTATCAGATTCTCAAGAGCGTACGCACGGCGCTGGTCATCGGTCTGGTGACGACGCTGGTGATGCTGCCGCTGTCGATCCTGCTCGGCGTCCTCGCCGGTTACTTCCGCGGCTGGGTCGATGACGTGATTCAGTATCTCTATACGACGCTGAGTTCGATCCCCGGCGTCCTGCTGATCGCCGCCGCGGTGCTCATGATGCAGGTGCTCATCGATACGCATCCGCAGTGGTTCGAAACCCGCCGCCGAGCGCGCCGACCTGCGTTTGCTGGCG
>AATN01000207.1_pt1 | contig 14724 bp, 13 predicted proteins | sample 270648 | NCBI WGS metagenome assembly AATN01 (sample SAMN02954269, study PRJNA17659) | bioreactor sludge metagenome | biome: terrestrial; feature: bioreactor; material: sludge; isolation source: Enhanced Biological Phosphorus Removal (EBPR) bioreactor sludge | place: Australia: Brisbane, Queensland
AGCTTCATCGATAGAGTTATCCACGACCTCGAATACCATGTGATGTAAACCAGTACCGTCATCCGTGTCACCAATATACATGCCAGGCCGTTTACGTACCGCTTCCAAACCACGTAGTACTTTAATATTAGAGGAATCGTATTGGTTCTCGCTCATGACTAATCCTAAGTATTCAGCAGATAAACTTGACCTTGTTCCACGTGAAACAAGTGAGCATCTGTAGGTAGAAATTCGGGTAAAGGTTGACGTGTACCGGTGATAATCAATTGTTTCTGAGTTTTTTGTAAGACTTGAGCCAGTAGATATTGATTATCCACATCCAGTTCAGCAGCTAGATCATCGATTGCTATAATACCACGTTTTGCTTCATTTGTGCTGATAGCCTCACTCTGTGCCAGTAATAGAGCAATGCCTAATAACTTCAATTGCCCACGTGAGGCTCGACGCATAGCAGGCTCGCCATTGATCGTAATCAGCAAATCGCCTCGGTGAGCACCATACAAGCTCATACCATAACGCAGTTCTTGTTCTTGACGTGCTTGGTAAAAGTCCTGAAGAACTTGAAGATTAGAGGGATCCACTTGATGTTGGAAAACCCGTATGTAGTTTTATCTGGATTTGACCGATTGCTTGATAAAGTAAACTTACCGAATCCAGCGCCGTAATTAGAGCATCCGTCGCTCTCAATCTAAACTGGTAAAGTTTAGGCTGAACTTGAATCAGTTGTTTAGTCCAATCAGCTAAAGCATAGCGCTGTTTTGAATCACGCAGACAAGCATTACGTTGTTTAAGAATACGTTGGTAATTTTTCCACTCTAACTGAAATTCAGCTTCACGATAAAACGCTAACCAGTCTAGCAAACTGCGGCGTTGCACAGGTGATCCTGCAATTAGATCAAGACTATCAGGATGGATCAGCGTGAGGGGTAAATGGCTGCTCAATTCTGCCTGTTGGCTAACATCCGCATGATTAATACGAATCCGTGTTTGCCCATTACGTTGCTTAGCGATACCTAGGCGATAACTAGTTTCCAATGCATCGTTCAGCAATTTGCCTGTCACTGTAATGCTATCAGCCTGCTGACTAATCACCTCATGGATGCGAGGGCTGCGAAACGAACGACCACGTGACAAAACACATAAAGCCTCTAGGAAGCTAGACTTCCCCGAACCATTCGCCCCTATCAAAAAATTAACTGTAGACGATAGGCTTACAGCAGCCTGCTGAATTAATCGGCAATTTTGAATAGCAATGTGTTGCAACCAAACAGACAAAGGCCTTACCTACAACCGGATAGGCATGATGACATTACGAATCGCTTCGTCCTGAGGATCAGTCACCAAAGCACTACTTTCAGGTGAATTCAATTGCAAGACGATAGTTTCATTGTCGATATGATTAATCGCATCTAAAAGATAATTGACATTAAAACCAATATTAAACTCTTCACCTTGGTAATAAATATCTAATTCATCCTGAGCTGTTTCTTGCTCGGGATTATTCGATTGAACCGTTAAAACATTAGGTTTTAAGCTTAAACGTACCCCACGGAATTTTTCATTAGAAAGAATCGCTACCCGTGTCAACATATCTTTGAAAGCTTTACGATCGACTTCAATACTGATCCGACCTTTAGCCGGCACTGCTGCCTGATAATCTGGGTAGCGTCCATCGACTAATTTGGTGGTAAATTGTAAGTTATCAAGCTGTGCCCTTAAATGGTTTTGGCTAATTTGCAAACTCACTAGGTTTTTAGCATCACTGCGTAATAGTCGAGTTAACTCAATAACACCTTTGCGTGGTAAAATAAACTGCACTGAACTATCCACAATGTCTAATTCCTGTGGATAAGTATACAAAGATAGACGATGTCCATCAGTTGAGACTGTACGTAAATAAGTTGGGGATAACTCTAGCAAAAGTCCATTAAGATAATAACGCACATCCTGATTAGCCATGGCAAAGGCAGTGCTATCTAGTAAAGCCTTTAAATCTGCCTCAGGTAGTTCTAATTGATAACTTTCACCAATATCTTCAAGACTAGGAAAGTCTTCGGCTGGCAATGTGGCTAACTCAAAACGACTACGTCCACAACTGACTAGAGCACGTTGATTATCCAAAACCTCAATTGTGATTAAGCTTTCAGCAGGTAAAGACTTGCAAATATCAGCAAGTTTGCGTGCAGGTAGAGTAATGGAACCTTCGGTTGCATCTACTAGAAAACTTGAGGTGGCAATCTCTAGTTCAAGATCTGTACCACGCCAATAACTACGACTGTTAGCAATGGTAAGTAGTACGTTTTCTAAGATAGCTGAAGTATTGCGTTTCTCAATAGCCCCGAGAGTTGCTTGTAGAGCTTCGATTAAAGTTTCACGAGTCTGTATTAATTTCATTTAGATATATATCTTAACTATAGTAATAATAAAGTTAACAAAATCTGTGGATAACTGCACTATCCATTTGATTTCAAAGCTTGATCGCTTATTGAAAACTAGGTGGATGAGCCGCGTAGCAAGCTGTGGATAAAATGTGGATGTTTTTGGCACTCTAAGTTATCCACAGCTTTTCCCCATAACTATCCCTATACTTATCCCTAACTTGTTAGACTCCGTATTAGAATCCGGTAGTCCTCTTCCATACGAGGATCAGATTCGCGTAATTCAGCTATTTTCCGACAAGCATGTAATACCGTGGTATGGTCACGCCCACCAAATTCGGTACCAATTTCGGGCAAACTGTGGCTAGTAAGCTCTTTCGCCAAGGCCATTGCTACCTGACGTGNACGTGCTACAGAGCGCGTGCGGCGCTTGGAGTCCATTTCAGTAGCACGTACATTATAGTACTTAGCAACTAGCTTCTTAATATTGCTAATCGAGACCATTTTGTCTTGGCTAGCTAGTTGATCACGCAAAACATCATGCACAAAGTCCATATTAATTTCATGAATACAACGCAAGCGCATACTCGCAATCACACGTTGTAGAGCACCTTCTAAATCACGAATATTAGAGCGGAAGTGCTTAGCAATAAAGAATGCAATATCTTTGGGTAAATATAATTCATGATCTTCAGCCTTTTTGCGCAAAATCGCTACCCGCGTTTCTAAATCAGGAGGCTCAATTTGCATAGTTAAGCCCCAATTAAAACGTGAGCGTAGACGATCATCTAAACCATCTACATCCCGTGGGTAACGATCACTGGTCAAAATAATCTGCTTTTGCCCCTCTAATAAAGCATTAAAGGTATGGAAAAACTCTTCCATAGAGCGATCTTTATTTGCAAAGAATTGGATATCATCAATGAGTAAAGCATCAACGCTCCGATAATGCTGTTTGAATTCTTCAATACGAGAGGTACGTAAAGCATTCACCATATCGTTGACAAAGCGCTCAGCATAAACATATAAAACATGAGCTTCTGGATTTGCCTTTAAGATACAATTTCCGATCGCATGCATTAAATGCGTTTTCCCCAAACCAACTCCGCCATAGAGGAAGAGAGGATTATAAGAGATCCCAGGATTCTCACCGACTTGTAAAGCAGCAGCTCGGGCTAATTGATTAGACTTACCTTCCACAAAATTTTCAAAGGTCATTTTGCTATTTAAAGCATTGACAAAACGCTCTGAAACAGGCGCAGGGGTGATTATGCTAAAATCTATAGAATTAGCGCTATTCGCTGTTGCCGGCGGCACTACTATAACTGGTGCTACGGAGGGGGGCGTCACCACTACAGGGGTAGGTGCTGCTTTAGGCAAAGGCTTAGGCGCACTGCGTGAGCCAATTTGCAACATTACGTCAAAACTATGATCCCCTGATAAATTTCGTACATGCCGGACTATATGGGGTAAAAAAACCTCATGGATATGTTGTAAGACAATCGGATTTGGCGCCAGCAGGTATAAGGCTTTCGGCTTCTCAACTGCATGTAAGCTCCTTAACCAAGTATTGATCTCTTGGCTGGGAAATTCATGTTCAAGTTGAGTTAGGCATTGTTGCCAAAGCATAAACTAACGTCCCGTGGTGGTGAACAGGAAAATATAATTAAGATGGATTAGGTTATTATAGTGCCTGCCGGAAGTTATCCACAAGCTAAGAACTTTGTTTGTGGATAAGCTCTTCACTTGACAAAACTAGGCTTATCAAGTAATTTGCCTGACCTTTTAACGGCTGGGCTAAGGCGTTATTTTGCATTTAACCCCAGCAAAACTGCGTTTAATTCAATTTTTGTTGGTGTATTGCAATGAAAAGAACCTTCCAACCTAGCAATTTACGTCACGCACGTAAACAAGGTTTTCGCGCTCGTATGAGCACTGCTGATGGACGTAAAGTACTGAGTGCGCGTCGGGCAAAAGGTCGTAAAAACCTAATTCCATAGTTTTAGAATTAGCGTGGCTACCTATCCGCGCACCTGTCGTCTGACTCGGCCTAGTGAATTCCAGCGTGTTTTTGAGCGTGGTTTGCATCGGCGAGTTCAGGTTCAAGGCTTATTTGCCCGTGTGCGCGAAAGCTCTAGTGATGAGCCTCGGTTGGGGTTTGCTTTATCAAAACGCTCTTTAAAACATGCTGTTGAGCGTAATCGGATTAAGCGTTTAGTACGAGACAGTTTTCGTCTACATCGAATGCAGCTACCTAGACTAGATATTGTGATCATCACGCAGTCTGAGGTGGCACAACTTAACAACGCTGCTATACTGCAGCAGCTTGTAATCTTATGGGAGCAGTTAGGGAGATTATACCCTAGTTTAAAAACGACTCCCCAAGCAAAATTGACCCTTTAAAGCTTTAACTCCCCAATAATTGGACCGAATCATGATGGATTCCCAACGCCCGTTCCTATACCTGACCCTAATTTTCTTAGGGTTTTTGTTATGGACTAGCTGGCAACAAGATCACGCTCCTAAGCCTTTACCTACCCCAACTATACAAGCCAATCCGGAAGTTAGCTCAGTGCCTAACCAAACGGCTACGACCAGTGCCTCTCAAGCTGTACCCGCTATTCCTAATGGTAGTGGTGGTATCACGACAGGAGCTGGGCAAATTGTGCGTGTTAAAACTGATGTGCTAGATCTACAGATTAGTACTAAGGGGGGCGATATTGTCGCAGCGGATTTGTTAACTTATCCGATTAGCTTGGAAGAAAAAGATAAACCAGTACGTATCCTTGATTTAAACGGGCGTAGTTATGTCGCTCAGTCGGGCTTACAACATCAAGCGCTTAATGGTCAGGCTGCAGATACCTTAGCACCGAATCACTTGGCTGATTTTAGTGTTGACAAGACTGAATATGTCCTAGGTGCTGATCAAGCTGAGGTGATAGTGCCTTTAGTATGGCAAGGCCCAAATGGTGTGCTTGTTACCAAGCGGTATCGTTTGAAGAAAGGTAGCTTCAATATTACCTTAGAAGAAGAGGTTAAGAATAACTCTAGTCAAGCTTGGGTAGGTTCAGAATACCGTCAGCTCAAGCATGGCCCTAGTCATGTAAATAATAATATTCTCACCAGTGGCGTGCAGGCTTTTGTGGGTGGCGCCTATTATGCGGATGACAAATATAAAAAGCTGAACTTCAAGGATATGAAGGAGCCAATGACAGCGACTGCTACCGGTGGTTGGGTAAGCATGTTGGAGCACTATTTTATTAGTGCTTGGATTCCACCCCAAGATCACCAAAACACCTACTACAGTATGGAGCTGCAACAAAACGGTACGCCCAACTATATTTTAGGAGTAAGAAGTCCAGTTAAGGAAATTGCGCCTGGTGCTACTGATACGTTTACAAGCCAGATATGGATCGGCCCTAAACTTCAAGATGATTTAGAAAAAATTGCTAAAGGCTTAGATCTAACCGTTGACTACGGGATTTTTGCTTTTGTCTCCAAACCTATTTTCTGGGTAATGCAAGCGATTCACTCCTTTGTGGGTAACTGGGGTTGGACTATTATTCTGTTGACTCTATTTATTAAACTTCTATTCTTCTGGCCTTCGGCGGCCAGCTATAAATCGATGGCAAAGATGAAAGCGGTTTCACCGAAGATGAAAGAGATTAATGAACGCTTTTCAGGCGATCCGCAAGCTAAACAAAAAGCCATGATGGAGCTGTATAAGAAGGAAAAGATTAATCCTTTAGGCGGTTGCTTGCCAATTCTAATTCAAATTCCAGTATTCATGGGTTTGTACTGGGTGCTATTAGAAAGCGTTGAGTTACGTCAAGCACCTTGGATTCTGTGGTACAAAGATTTATCCATCATGGATCCTTATTTTGTGTTGCCACTGTTAATGGGAGCAAGTATGTTCCTACAACAGAAATTAAATCCACCACAAATGGATCCAGTGCAGCAGAAGATTTTCCAATTCTTGCCCCTAATTTTTACTTTCATGTTCCTTTGGTTCCCGGCAGGTTTAGTATTGTACTGGGTAGTGAACAACGTCTTATCCATTGCACAACAATGGTTTATTAATAAAAAGATTGTAGGTCACGCCTAAATCAAAGATGAATACCGATACTATTGCTGCGATAGCAACGCCACCCGGACGAGGGGGGATCGGTATTGTTCGTCTTTCCGGTTCAAATCTAAAATCCTTGGCTGAGCAACTGCTGGGCCAAGTCCCTCCTCCTCGTATTGCTAGCCACCGTTTATTCCGTGCTCAAGATGGTAGTGTTTTAGATGATGGCTTAGCTCTGTTTTTTCCTGCGCCCTATTCCTTTACCGGCGAAGAGGTTTTAGAACTGCAAGGGCATGGTGGGGTAGTGGTGCTGGATATGGTGTTGAAGCGCTGCTTAGAGTTGGGTGCACGTTTAGCCCGTCCCGGAGAGTTTTCTGAGCGTGCTTTTTTAAACAACAAATTAGATTTAGCCCAAGCCGAAGCGATTGCAGATTTAATCGATTCTAGTTCTGAGCAAGCTGCCCGTTCTGCTTTGCGTTCTTTGCAAGGTGAGTTTTCTAAGGCTGTGGATAACTTACTCACAGCCTTAATCGAATTGCGTGTTTATGTGGAGGCTGCCTTAGATTTCCCTGATGAAGAAATAGATTTTTTAGCAGACTCAGTAGTCACCCTGCGCCTTGCAATGATCAAGCAGCAATTAACTGAAATTTTTCAAAAGGCGCAACAAGGTAGTTTATTACGCGACGGTATGCATCTAGTGATTGTCGGGCGGCCGAATGCGGGTAAATCAAGTTTATTGAATGCGCTCGCTGGGCAAGAAACGGCGATTGTCACCGATATAGCAGGTACGACTCGTGATATTTTGCGTGAGCGGATTAATTTAGAAGGGATGCCTTTACATATCGTTGATACGGCAGGTTTGCGTGAAAGTGATGATCCGGTTGAAAAAATTGGTATCGAGCGGGCTTGGCGTGAAGTTGAGCAAGCTGATTTAATTTTAATGCTAGTCGATGATACTCAGTCAGAAAGCAGTGAGCATAATGTCATTCTAGCCAAGTTCCCACCTACTATCCCAATATTGATCGTACATAATAAAGTGGATCTAACAGGCAAATCGGTTGGTAAGCAAGGACAACACCTATATATCTCGGCTAAGCAAGGTTTGGGTTTAGAGGTACTCAAAGCGGAGCTAAAAGCGCGAATGGGGTATCAAGGTGCGCGCGAAGATACTTTTATGGCAAGGCGACGTCATTTGCAAGCTTTGGAAATTACGCAAGCCGCTGTAGAGCGCGCTGAGCAACAATTACTCGTTTTTAATGCGGGTGAATTAATGGCTGAAGAGTTGCGTTTAGCACAAGATGCTTTAGGGCAAATTACCGGTAGGTTTACTTCTGATGATTTATTAGGCGAAATTTTTAGTTCATTCTGTATCGGAAAGTAAACTGTCTACCATCTAGCACATATAGTGCAAAATTATGGTTATATTTAAAAATAAGTTAATGATTTTAATGTATTAAGTTGCGATGTTTGCAAGCTAATGCAGATTGACACAAGTCAGTTTATGGCATACAAGTAGGCATACAAAAAACGTATGCCAAGGACTGTATGCCAACCATTACTAAACCACTGACACCTACCACCATCAGCAACTTGAAGCCCAAAACGAACCGCTACCCCAAGTCTGATGGGGGCTGCACTGGTCTGTTTATCGAAGTCATGCCATCAGGTTCAAAAATCTGGCGTTACCGCTATACGCTGCATGGCGAACGGCAAGCTCCTGTCACTATTGGTAGTTATCCAGAAATCACTATTGAGGCGGCGCGTGAGCGAGGGCGAAAGTATATGGCACTGGTTGCGCAAGGTATTTCTCCAGTCACAGAGGCTAAAAAAGATCGCGGTGCAACCTTGTCGATGGATTCTGTTAAGTTGTTTGCCCAACACTGGTTTGATGCGCAGATTGCAAACAAGTCAGAAAGTTATCAACAAAGCACCTTGCGCACACTGAAAAAATATATTTACCCTGACATTGGTAACAAATTGATGATGGATGTGACATCTGCGGATGTGATGAGAATTTGTGACAAGATCAAAGCTAGTGGTTCGCCGCAAGCTGCACTGCTGACACGGAATGTTATCAAGCGTATGTACGACTACGGGATAGTCAGACAAGTAGCTTCCATTAATCCGGCAAGGATGTTAGTGGCGCGGTTTGTCGCTACGCAAAGTAGCCGTGAACGGGTGCTATCGCCTGAAGAAATTGGTAAGGTTATGCGGGCAATTTATGTGTCGAATATGCCCCGACCTAACAAATTGGCCTTGCATTTGTTGTGTATAACAATGGTACGCAAGAGTGAGTTGTTGAATGCCGAATGGTCAGAATTCGATTTTGAAGCAGGTATTTGGCGTATTCCGTCCGAGCGGATGAAAAAAAGCAAGGAGCATTGGGTTTACCTATCTATCCAAGCACTTGGTATGTTTAAAGAGCTGCAAGCTTTGGCAACCAGTGAAGTTTATGTATTCCCAGCACGACACGGGCACGAAGACAAGCCTATCAGCAAATCAACGTTGAATCAGGCTATCAAAATACTAGATATGGATGTTCAGCATTTTGTGTTGCATGACTTCCGGCGCACGGCATCCACGCATCTGCATGAAATGGGACTACCATCTGATGCCATAGAAAAGGCACTGGCACACACCATCAAAGGAATCAAGGGCGTTTACAACCGAGCGCAGTATGCCGCCGAAAGAAAAAAGTTGTTGCAGCTATGGGCGGATTTTGTAGATGCACAGATCGAAAAAGGGCGTACGGGTGTTATTGGTAACTTTTCAATACCTGTCTGATTTCCATTTTTGCGGAGGTTTTGATGGACGATGAAGGCGAACGCGGAAAATGTGTAAGAAATCAATTTGCAGCAATGGAAGCTATTACAAAATTATTCCTTACGAGAAAACTTGTGCTTACTTATAATGAAGAAGCGGAGCGGGATAGGCTTAATCAGCAGCGTCTTCAAGAAGCAAAACAACAGTACGATGAAATAAGAACACTCCTAGATCCTTGTGGTTATTGGGAGTCAGGTACGGTTATACACTTGATAGAGCGCCTGCAATACAAAGCTGAAAATATGCTTACGGAATTACGAATTTTGGGTATGACGGTTGACCCTGAATCATTACGTAAACATGGTATTGCTGAGGATGCTATAGATACGGTTATCGCTGTGCATGAACATATTCGCAAGACAAAAGAGCAAGAGTATCAATTAACGATAAGTAAAAATATGCGGGATAGAGTGCTATCTAGGCATGAAGCAGAGTTTGATAAAGCACTCAGTGATCTAACTCCGTTATTTAAGCAATTTTTTGCATCTACAACAGTTATATTAGATGGCAAGGGACGATCTATTCCCAGAGATAAATGGGGTGCAGAAACTTTTTGTAAATATTGTGAGCAAAATAATGCGGGGTATGGACGGAAAATGCTTAGAAAAGCCTATAAAGCCTTATCCTCTACAGCGTAGGGGATAATCCTTTACAGGGTACAGGTCTACCGAAGTCTGATTAGTCATTGATTTAATAAGGCCATTGCAAACAACCACACGGATTTACACGCAATGGCAAACAAGGCCGACAAGCCCAAACAAGGCAAAACCACACCTGACGCACTGCCCAAAACAGGCTATTCCCGCTGGCAGCAACTAGAACCGTTCATGCCTTTTTCCCGCGAAACGTGGCGGTTGCTGGTGCTGGAGGGCAAAGCACCCAAACCGACTTACCTTAGCAAACGCTGTAAAATCTACCCTAATGCTGAGGTGCATAAATGGTTCGCTGACCCGAAAAATTACCGAGCAGATTAGCGATGAAACCGCGCAAAGAGAAACCTAATGCAAAATGGGGCGGTGGCAGTTTTAACGCTTTCCCCCATCGGGTGTTGGTGTCAGAGAAATTTGCAACATTGTCGCCACAAGCAACGAAGTTACTGATGGATTTGTTTTCCCAATATCGTGGCAGTAATAATGGTGACTTATGCGCGGCATTTTCTTTGATGGAAAAGCGTGGTTGGAAATCAAAATCTGGTCTAGCTGCTGCGATCAAGGAATTGATAAAAAAGGGTTTTCTAGTGTTGTCATGCCAAGGTGGAAGGCATAAACCTTCGTTATATGCTTTGACCTTTTACGCTATTGATGAGTGTGCCGATAAACGCGGGATCAGCAAGCATGATTTACGTGCAACGCATTCACCTAATAATGATTGGTTATGTGATACGCCAGTTTATGATCTCAAAGAAGCACAGAAACGCAAGAAACGGGCGGACATCATCGAGTTGAAAAACCACTTGAAAGTAAACCCAGACGATAAGTACGCAGAAAACTACCGTCAAGGAATATCAGAACTAGAGCGGCAGGTAAAATAAAATCCCTGCCCCGTATTTAGGGCAATTACTTTCTAATTACCCTCTATTTGGGGCAATTAGAGCAAGGCTAAAGACTTATTACCCCGTATGTGGGGCAATCAGGCTGTTTTAGATAAAAATCCTGCCCCTTATTTGGGGTGCTTTATATATAGCCATCTGAATAGAATATTTTGGATGTGCAGTAATGGACTGAGGTAGCCATGCGATACAAAGAGGATCGTCATATTGAACAACATTCGCCCTTTAAAATGAATTCGGTTGCTGCGGAAGTCTACCGCGAAACAGGGGCGAATGATGGTTGTGCCGAGTTGACCATGATGGACGATGCGAAAGAGATAGCCGAGGGGAATTTGTCTAGTGTTGAAGCGCGTTTGGTGTCGCAAGCGGTGGCATTGGATACGATATTTACTACCTTGGCAGTCCGGGCGCATACTGCCATGAGCTACAGCAGTGAAGGGCTGGAAGGTGCTGAACGTTATTTGCGGTTGGCACTGAAAGCACAGGCACAGTCTGCTAACACCATGAAAATACTGGCAGAAATCAAGCAACCGAAAAGTATCATGATTGCCAAGCAAGCTAACATTGCCCGCAACCAGATTGTTACTGCCAATCCTCCTAATATTGACAACTACGCACGTGGAAATTTTCAAGCTGGGGATCAGACTGAAAAAAATACGAACGAACTAATACAAATTGGAGATATTCAACATGCCACGCTGGACAGCAGAAGCACGCAAACAGCATTCAGAGTTGATGAAAGCCAAGATCAGGCTATGGGAGCCGTGGCTACAGTCAACAGGGGCAAAAACTATAGAGGGTAAGTTGCGTAGCTCCCGCAATGCTTACAAACATGGTTGCCGCTCCAAAGAATCTATTCAGATGATGAAGGCAATCAGAGAAGAGATTCACCAAAGCAGGCAGGTGCTCTATGACGTGCGGCATTCGGCTTTCTGGTAGACTGCTTTCCATACAACACACTTACGGGAAAATCTTGCCGACTATTGCGAATATTCACCATGACCGACGAAAAGCCGCGTAAAACGCTGTCTATCATGCGTAATGCTAGCACAGCACAAGCAGGAAATGATGATAACGCCCCTACTGCCATCAAGCGCACGGGAAAACGCATCATTACCCGTGAACAATTGCCCAATGTGCAGAAACCCGGCACACCCAAGAAGCCGCCTAAAAAGCCCGGCAAGCCCACGCAAGGCAAACGCCCATGCCAACCACACAAACCGAAGAAAACGCCACCTAGCGAATTACGGGCGCGTGAATTGAATGATTCGCTGAATGCCTTTGCTGTCTGGCGTAACCATCAACCGCTGGCATGGGGCATTGAAAAGCAGATGTTCTGCTACATTGCCGAACATCACCTGAGTGCATCCAAGCGCGTGGTGCAGCGCCTGCTACATGCACACACACATCGATGGGAATATCTGCAAGCGGTTGCGGCGGGCGGGATGCGTTACGGACTGGATGGGCAAGATCAGGGAATAATCACGCCAGAGGAACAAGCATACTCTGCCCGTAAGCTGGGGTAATTTTTTGCTAAAGAGCGTTATCCCACTTCGCTTGAGCCAATCCATCCAACATCTTCGGTAGTTCAGTCGGGTCACGCACTACGATATAAGCCCACTCCCCATACTGCTGTGTCCGATTCACCGCATCTACCCAGCGCTGTGCGGCTTTAGCCTTGCGGTCGGCATCATCCAGATAACGCCCTTTAGTTTCAAGAATCAGGTTCAGACCATTATCCAGCACCGCGATGAAATCGGGAAGGTAACGTGCGGGTATGCCTTCTTTGCGGTAGGGAATGGCAAAATTCAGGTGTTCATTCTTGGCCCATTTTACCATGCCTGCATGGGTATCGAGCGCAAACCCGGTGCTTTGTTCCCATTGTTTGGTATCGGCTACCAGCAAATTGATATGGCATTTATTGGCAGCATAGGTCGGCTTGTAGGTGTGAAAATCAATGTGTTCGGTAGAACCTCTGCCTGCCCCACCTTTGGGAATGCGTGGTAGTTCGTGGTTGCTGGCATCGCCAAAGGTAATGGCTTGATACAAAGCATCCACAACTGCCATTTGATATTTGCCCGCTAGTAACACATCACAAGGTTGAGTGGAGCCTTTGCAAATGAGTTTGTCCCTGTCTTGTAGCAAGCGTTTGGTGGCTAAGAGCACTTGTGGGAATAAGTCTTGGAGCGTGGCTTGTGCAGTAGCATCATTGACCGATTGCACCCGCTCCTTTTGCCAGTGTTGGCAAACCTTGCTGGCAATTTTGAACGCTACTAGCTGATCACGCCCAAACTGTTTGCGCCAATCAGCCAAGGTCAATATCGGTTTTTCGCCGGGCCCATATACCGCCAAATGACCTTCTGGCACAGTCATGGAGGTGAGTTCCACACTGTCATTGATTTCTGTCGGGTCAAGGGTGATTTGTTGGATACGGTCATAATCCACACTCACTGCGGATTCTTCCTGCATGAAATAACCGGACACCAGCGGGAAAGTGATTTGATAGCGTTGCTTTTCCGGTACGCTGAAAATATGGGTAGGGTCAGGTTTAGGCGGGCTTGTACCCGGTTTGGAGACTTTCAGCGGGATCAATTCAAACGGCACGCCAAACACACGGGCGGATTCTTCCCCAAAGCGGTCTGTGCCTTCTTCCAGTGTGTAATAACGGCGGCGCAAGGCACGACCAACCACCTGCTCACACAACAACTGCGAACCGAACGGGCGCAAGCCGACGATATGGGTAACGGTATTGGCATCCCAACCTTCTGCCAGCATTGCCACAGAAATGATGCAGCGAATATCACGCCCCGGCGGTACTTTGTCGTCCATAAAGGTGTACGTGCCGTCGTTATCGTCACTGGCGGCTTTTTCGTTATTCTTACGTACAATCTCAGCGTATTCTTCGGGTACTTTGCCACCTGCCCAAGTCTTTTTGCCGACGGTATCGAGGATGAAGCGCAGGCGTTTAACTTCATCCGTACCCGTGCCTTCTTCCATATCTTCCATGACTTTGGAATCTATGCGCACGGTTTTTTCTTCACCCGGATGATTGCGGAAATAGTTGGGGGATGTGCCATAGTTACCTTTGCCATGAGCAAGCCATTCATACACTTCAGCCGCTAATTTGGTGTCACGGCAAACGATAATAAAGACAGGTGGAACGGGGTGCAGCTCGGCTTTTTCGGTTGCCATCCATTGCTGAAAACGCTGATGCCAATCGCTCGCTTGGATCAAAATTGGGCGAGAGGCGTAAGATAAAACCAATTCAGGGGTTAGCCCCTTCGCATTGCTCGCCTTACCTTCGGCTAGAGCGCGTTCTTCCACCCAACGCCAGATATTGAAATAGTTGGCTTCTTCATTGCCGGAAATGTCACGGCTGGGCAATTGCGGGATTTTCACCAAACCGGATTCAATCGCATCCAGCAGACCGAAGTCGGATACTACCCACGGGAATGGCTTGCCCACTTCATTGCCCGAACCTTGGATATAAAACGGTGTGGCTGATAAATCCACGCAGAGGTTAATGCCCCTGTCGCCTCTTGCGCCTGCCCGCCGATCTTTACCCGCCATGCGGTTGATACGGTCTAAGCCTTCAATCCAGATGGTGGCTTCCTTGTCGTTCTTTTTCGCCAAGGTTGAGCGGTCTTCACTGGCGGTTTCATCCAGTGTAATGGCTTCGTCCGCATTATCGCTGGCATCACTCCGACGGTAGGCATGGTGGGCTTCATCATTGAAAACCAGCCAATAGGGGCAGCGTCCTTTGCCTGACCCCAATTCCTGTTTGATGCGTTTGAACCATGCGGCATCCGATTCCACGTATTTGGTTTCAGTGGACTCGTTCTTTTTGCCCACATTTTTGGTGATTTCGACCGCTTCGCCTGTTTTTACCACCTTGGCAGAATCACCAT
>AATN01000209.1_pt1 | contig 14605 bp, 9 predicted proteins | sample 270648 | NCBI WGS metagenome assembly AATN01 (sample SAMN02954269, study PRJNA17659) | bioreactor sludge metagenome | biome: terrestrial; feature: bioreactor; material: sludge; isolation source: Enhanced Biological Phosphorus Removal (EBPR) bioreactor sludge | place: Australia: Brisbane, Queensland
GCCTCGCCGACAACGGCAGGATCGCGCTCGATCGCGTCTTGCACGAGGCTTTTGATGTCGTCCTGATGGACTGCCAGATGCCCGAGATGGACGGCTTCGAGGCCACCGCACAAATCCGGGCCCGGCAGCGCGAAGGCCTGCTGCCTGGCAAACTGCCGATCGTCGCGCTGACCGCCAACGCCGTCGCGGGCGACCGCGAGCGCTGCCTCGCGGCGGGAATGGACGACTACCTGAGCAAACCGTTCACCCGCGAGCGGCTGGCCGCCACCTTGCAGCGCTGGCTGCCGCCGTCGGCAGCCGCGCCGGTGGACGCCGCATCCGCTTCCTCCGCCTCCGCCTCCGCGGCGCCCGTCGCGCCCGGCTCTGTGCGAACGCACCAAGGCGCAGTCACGGCCAGCGAAGAGCCGATCAATCCACGCGCCCTCGATGCCATTCGCCATCTGCCCGGACCCAACGGCGCCTTGCTGGTGCACAAAGTGATCGGTGCCTTTCTGGCCGACACCCCGGGGCGCTTCGCGCAACTGCGCGCGGCGGCCGAGGCCGGCGATGCCGAGACCTTGCGCAAGACCGCGCACACCCTGAACTCGAGCAGCGCCAATGTCGGCGCCGAGCCACTGGCCGCCTTGTGCAAGGCACTCGAAATGCTCGGCCGCCAGGGCAGCGTCGACGGCGCAAGCATGCTGCTGGCGGCTGCCGAAACGGAGCTGACGCGGGTTCTCGCCGCACTGACAGAACAGCGAGGGCAGAAAGCCGAAAATGCTCTCGCTACCCAAAACCGGTGAGCTCGTTCGCCAAGATTCCCCAGGAGATGCGGCAGCACCTTCCTGCCGACCATGCCATTTCTTGCTCGAGATCAGGACCATGACAGCCACCTCACCCGCATCACGCGAGCAAGCGACGCCGCCGTCAGATCCGGGTCGAGGAGCCTGCGCACCGTCGAGCACGCCGGCAACTGAGGCCGCGTGCCAACGTGACCTCGGCCTCGCGGCACAGATGCTGCGTATCGGCTATTCGCGAATGAGAATTTCGGTGCTGATGTCCATGGCGGTGACGATTGCCTTCGTCAGCCTGCTGTTCCCCCACTTTGAAACTGCCCGCCTCGTGCTGGCTACTGGGTTGATCGTGGGCGTCAATCTGTGCCGGTTGGGACTGTGGTTCTGGCACCGGCGCGCGGATCCGCCCGACCGGGAAACGCCGGTGTGGGCACGGCGCTTCTTCATCGGCGCCACGACTGCCGCGGCGACGTGGTCGTTCAGCGTGCTGTTGCTGCTCGAGCGGGCGGGTGGCGTCGAAACGGCGTTTCTGGTGGTGTGGGTGATTGCCGTAACGGCCGTTGCGAGCAATTCGCTGGCCTCGCATCTCCCTTCGGTGGTTTCCTTCATCCTGACTGCACTCGCACCGATTGGCAGTATCCTGATTGTCCGCGGTGAGAACCTGGAGTCCATCGTCGGCCTTGCGGTCTGGGGCGCCACGATCGCCCTCAGCCTGACCGCCTACACGGCCCATACGACCACGCGCAAGATCTTTGTCGGCGACATCGAGCGCTCCGAGGCGTTGGCGGAGGCCGCTGCGGCCCGTAGTGTCGCCGAAGCCAGCAACCGGGCGAAGAGCGAGTTCCTGACGACGATGAGCCACGAGATCCGCACGCCGATGAACGGCATCCTCGGGATGACCGAACTGCTGCGCCACACCGCGCTCAGCGCGCAGCAACAGCGCTACGCCGACGCCGTCCAGCAGTCCGGCGAGCATCTGCTGAGCATCATCAACGACATTCTCGATTTCTCGAAGATCGAGGCCGGCAAGCTCGATATCGATCAGGTCGACTTCAACCTCCGCCAACTGGTCGAGGACATCGGCTATCTTTTCACCCAAGCGGCCGAAGCCAAGGGCCTCGATCTGGTGTGCAGCGTGCCCGAGAAGGTGTCGTTCGACGTCAACGGCGACCCGGTTCGCGTGCGCCAGATCCTGACCAATCTGGTGAGCAACGCCGTCAAGTTCACCAGCCGCGGCGATGTCACCATTCGTGCCATGCTCCTGGACGAGACGCAGGAACGGGTGCGTTTCCGCTTCGAAGTCCAGGATTGCGGCATCGGCATCAGCGAGGAAGCGCAAGCTCGGCTGTTCGGCGCCTTCGTCCAGGCCGACAGTTCGACCACCCGGCGTTTCGGCGGCAGCGGCCTTGGGCTGGCGATCGCCAAACGCCTGGTCGAGATGATGGACGGGCAGATCGGCCTGCACAGCGAAGCCGGACGCGGCACGCTGTTCTGGTTCGAACTGCCGCTGAAGAAGCAGAACACCGACGCGAACCCGGCCGGCAAGACGTCGCAGCAGGCGCTGTCGTCAGCCCTGCTGCCGCCATCGCCAGCGCTGCCGGTCGTCGACGACGTCGTGCCGAGCAAACTTGGCGGGCGGGTACTGGTCGCCGAGGACAACCCCGTCAATCAGGCAGTCGCCGGCGCCATGCTCGAATCGCTCGGGGTGGACTTCAGCCTGGCCGCCAACGGCCAGATGGCGCTCGACCGCGTCTTGCACGAGGCTTTCGATCTCGTTCTGATGGATTGCCAGATGCCGGAGATGGACGGCTTCGCGACGACCATGGAAATACGCACGCGGGAGCGCAACGGACTGCTGCGTGCTCGCTTGCCGATCGTCGCGCTGACGGCAAACGCCGTTGCCGGCGACCACGAGCGCTGCCTGGCAGCCGGGATGGACGACTACTTGAGCAAGCCGTTCAGGCGCGAGCAACTGGCAGCCACCTTGCAGCGCTGGCTGCCGCCGGCCGAACCGATCAATCCGCGGGCCCTCGACGCCATTCGCGATCTGCCGGGGCCGAACGGTGCGTCACTGGTCCAGAAGGTGATCGCGGCCTATCTGGCCGACACGCCGCCACGCTTCCTGCAATTGCGAGCCGCGGCCGACGCCGGCGATGCCGATGCCTTGCGCAGGACGGCGCATACCCTGAAATCGAGCAGTGCCAACGTCGGTGCCGAACAACTGGCGGCGCTGTGCGCCGAACTGGAAAGGCTCGGTCGGCAAGGCACCGTTGATGGCGCTGCAAGCTTGCTGGCGAGCGCTGACAAAGAGCTACCGCGCGTCCTCGCCGCGCTGGGGAAACAGCGTGGGCACAAGGCTGAAGACGCTCTCGCGACCGGAGACCTGTGAGCACAGTGGCGCAGCTTGCTGACCCTGATGATTGTCCAGACGCCGGGAATTCAGGTGCCGCTGCCACGGCACCGTTTCGCTCGCCCCGACGGCAAGGCGCTGCGTGGTGATCCTTGCCCTGAGCGCCAATGCCGTCGAAGCCGACGCAAACGCTCGCTCGCGCCGGCAACGTATGATGCCTTTCGCATGTCCTTTACCCGCGGCAGTCGGGCGGGTATGCTAATAGGGTGGTTGGAGCCGTCGCGGACAGTAGCGAGCGCGCGACGAGCCATGCCGTGCAGCGGACGGGGCCCTGGCGGACGATGTAAGCAGCCCCCGGGCGTTAGCCGCCGTTCGCCATCTATCGGGCGCCAGTGTGTGCTGGCGGAAAAGCCTGCCCACACAACGGAAGAGAAGGATCGACCATGAGGGAGAATGAAGCGCAAGTGCAGCCTACCGCGCTTATCATCGACGACGATGGCGTGATGCGCATGCTCGAACGTGAAACGCTGACGCAGTTCGGATTCGACGTGATCGAGGCGGAGGATGGAGAACAGGCGCTCGCCATGCTCGACGGACCGCCGCCGGATCTGGTGCTGCTCGATGTGGAGATGCCGGGGATCGATGGTTTCGAGGTCTGCCATCGCCTTCGCAAGCGTTGGGACATGACCCGAGTATCGGTGATCATGGTCACCGGCATGGACGATCTGTCGTCGATCAACCGGGCCTACGACTCAGGGGCCAACGACTTTGTCGCCAAGCCGATCAACTGGCCGATCTTCGGGCATCGGGCACGCTACGTGTGGCGCTCGGCGCAGGCGGCACGCCAGTTGAGCGAACTCAAGGAAAGGCAGGCGGCGATCATGCGGGCCATTCCCGACATGATCTTCGTCATGGATTGGCAAGGCACTTATCTCGATTACAAGGAGGGCTACGGAACAACAGCTTTCGCCCCGGTGAACGAGTTGCTCGGCAAGAGCATGTCGTCAGTCCTGCCGAGCGATGTGGCAACTACGCTTCAGCAGGTTATCGACTTGACGTTGCTACGTGGCACGCTGCAATCGGTGGTCTACAAGCTGCCGATGCCGGACGGCATCCACCACTACGAAGCGCGCGTCGCGCCCAACGGGGTGGACAAGGTGGTGCTGTTGGTGCGCGACATCACGCTGCAGAAGCTGAACGAAGACAAGGTCCGTCGCCTGGCCTATTTTGACACGCTCACCGGCATGCCGAACCGCCAGAGTTTTCTCGAACGCCTCGACAGTGAGTTGCTGCGCGCGCGCCAGAGCAACAGCCTGGTGGCGCTGCTGTTTCTCGATCTGGACGGCTTCAAGCGCATCAACGATACGCTCGGCCACAGCGCCGGCGACTACCTGCTGCAGGTACTTGCCGACCGCATGAAAGAGAAGTTGCGCGCCGGTGACTTCATCGCCCGGCCGGCGCTCGATGAGTCTGGTCCGCACTTCGCCCGCCTGGGCGGCGACGAGTTCACCGTCGTTTTGCCAAGTGTCGCCGACAAGCAGACCACCTGCCTCGTCGCCACACGCCTCCAGGCACTTCTGCAAGTACCTGTCCTCATCGGCGCGCAGGAAGTCAGCGTGACAGGGAGCATCGGCATCGCCATCTTCCCCGCTGACGGCGAAGACGCCGCAACGCTCCTCAAGCACGCGGATACGGCGATGTACCACGCGAAGGATTCGGGACGTAGCAACTGGCAGTTGTATGATCCGTCCCTCACCACGCAGACCACGGCTCGTCTGGCCCTTGAAGGCGATCTGCGCAAAGGTCTCGAACGCGGCGAATTCCGTCTCCTCTATCAACCGCAGGTGAGCGCCGCGGACGGCAAGATCGTCGGCATCGAAGCGCTGATCCGCTGGCAACATCCGGAACATGGGATGGTTTCACCGGCGCAGTTCATTCCGGTCGCCGAGGAAAGTGGCCTGATCCTGGCGTTGGGCGAGTGGGTGCTGACGACCGCCTGCCGGCAGGTCGGCGAATGGCTGCAGCGCGGAGTAGTGACACCGCGGGTGGCGATCAACGTGTCGGCGCGCCAGTTGCGCGCACCGGATTTCCTCGCGACGGTCGCGGCGACGATTGCCGACACCGGCATCAGCACCGAGCAACTCGAGCTGGAGTTGACCGAGAGCATTCTCATGGAACCGGAGTCCAGGCAGGTGCAGGGACTGTATCGGCTGCGGGCGCTGGGTGTGCATTTCTCGATCGATGATTTCGGTACCGGGTATTCGTCGTTGTCCTACATCAAACGCTTTCCGATCGGCATGCTGAAGATCGACCAGAGCTTCGTGCGGGGCCTGCCCGACAGCTTCAACGACGCCGGGATCGCCACCGCCATCATCGCCATGGCGCGTAGCCTGGAACTCGACGTGATCGCCGAAGGCGTCGAAAGCGGCGCACAGCTGGAGTTCCTCCAGCAGGCGGGATGTCCGAAGCTGCAGGGCTATCTTTTCAGCCGCCCGCTGCCACCCGACGAGGTCGAAGCCCTTCTGCGGCATGGCAGCATCCCTTTGCCGCCAAAGAAGACGAAGGAATGAGCTACAGTCCGTATCTGCGGCCCAAACGCGAAGATAGAACCCAAAGGAGGAGACCATGCGGTATCACCACAGCACCGCGCAGAGCGCCGAGTATCTGCGTTTGGCCGTCAAGCGCATGAGCCAGCAGCAGGCGGCTCTGCACCCCGCGAGCTATGCCGTCTGGTATCAGTATGTCGCGGGCCTCAACCCGCTCCTGCAGGCGGAAGTCGATGAGTTGCTGCAGGGCAACCGGCGGCTGGACGACGAGACCATCTACACCCTCTATGACCGTCACATCGCAGAACTCGACGCCGCCACCGCGCTACGCATCGGCGACAGCGTCGGCCACCTGGTGGATCAGGTCTCCGAGTCGGCCGCACAGGCCGGTGATGAGGCCACGCGCTTCGGCAATACCCTCGAGCGCTGGAGCGATACCCTGAGCGAGCCGGTGTCTGCGGGTGGCGAAGTCGCCAGCGACGTTGCCCATATCCTGCGCGGCACGCGCAACATGCAGAATGCGATCAGCACGCTGCAGACGCGACTGGAGGAAAGCCGGCGGGAGACCCAGCAGCTCCGCCAGGAAGTCGCGCGCGCCCGCGAGGAGGCGTTGATCGACGGGCTGACCGGGCTCAGCAACCGCAAGGGCTTCGACCTGGCGCTGGCTACCAGCCTGGAACAACAGGCCGCCCCGGACGTGCCGGGCCCCTGCCTGCTGATGATCGATCTCGACAATTTCAAGCGGCTCAACGACAGCCTTGGGCATGTCTTCGGCGACCGGGTGCTGAGCAGCGTCGGCCAGATCCTGCGCGCCAATGTCAAGGGCAAGGACACGGCGGCGCGCTATGGGGGCGAGGAGTTTGCCGTGATCCTGCCGCAGACGCCGCGTGGTGGCGCCATCGGCCTGGCCGAGGCACTGCGCGCGCTGGTCGCTGCCAGCCGCATCAGACGGGTTGGCGACGAGGGACCGCTGATCGGCAACATCACGGTGTCGATCGGCGTTGCCGACTACCTCGCCGGCGAGTCGCCAACGGACTTCGTCAACCGCGCCGACCGGGCGCTCTACCTGGCCAAGACGCAGGGCCGCAACCGGGTCATCCTCGCCCCGCGCCCGCAGCCTGCCGCCGGCAAACAGGCCGACCCCCTGCCACGATGAGTGACGAGGCGCTGACCCGAGCCCTCGCCGACGGCGGCGTCATCCGGATGGCCGGACTGCTGTCGGTCTTGATGCCGGCAAGCACCGGCGTCGGTTTCGGCGTCAAGGGCCTGGATGGTCGTTACCGGCTCGCCAACCGGGAGATGGAACGACTGCTCTGTCAGGGTGCTACGCGTCTCGCCGGGCGATCGGAGAGCGATGTCCTGCCGGCTCACCTGCTGGCACAACTCGCCCACTGCGACCAGCGCATCATCGACGGTGCGCCGGCCGCGTACGAGGAAGTCGAACTCCCGGTCGGCGGCAGGATCACGCAGTGCCTGTGGCTCAAACTGCCGGTCCTCGGCACCGACCACAAGCTGCAGTCGATTGCCTCGATCATCCACGCGACGGCCCCCTCGGCGGCGATCCCGGCCATGCAGCAGACAGTCGAGCGCCTGCGGCGGGCGAATCACGAACTGCAGCAAACCGTGGTCGAACTCGAACAGGTGGCCAGCACCGACAAACTGACCGGTGCGTGGAACCGGCGCCGGCTCGAGGAAAGCGTGCGCGGCGAGATGGACCGCCTGAACCGATATGAACAACCGCTGAGCCTGCTGCTCGTCGACATTGATCACTTCAAGGCGACAAATGACCAGCATGGGCACAGCGTTGGCGACCAGGTCCTGCAGGCAGTGACCTCACTGCTGCAGAGCCGCCTGCGCGGCACGGACGCCCTGGCGCGATGGGGCGGCGAGGAGTTCGTCGTCGTTTGCCCGAATACCGGCCGGTCGACGGCGGCGCTGCTTGCCGAACGCCTGCGCGGGCAGATCGCGAGCGCCGAGTTCCCGTTGATCGGGCAGCTTACCGTCAGCATCGGCGCTGCCGCATGCAGCCCCGGAGACACCTGGGAAGAGTGGTTTCAGCGTGCCGACGAGGCGCTTTACCGGGCCAAGACCGGTGGCCGCAATCAGGTCCAGATCGCTCCGGAAAAGACGCCGACAGCCGATCCGCAGGAATACGTGGTTGCCAACTTCGTTCAGCTCGTCTGGCACTCGGCGTACGAATGTGGCAACGAACTCGTCGATCGCGGCCATCGCCAGCTTTTCGCCGACGCCAACGAGCTGTTGTCGGCCATTCTCGGCGAACGCGAGGCGAGCCGCGTGGACACGATTGTCGACACCCTCACCGCCGATGTTCTCCAGCACTTTGCCGACGAGGAAGCGGTCATTCGCGCGGCCGGCTATCCCGGCGCTGCCGAGCACGTCGTCCTGCATCGCCAACTGGTGACCCAGGCACGGCGCCTGCTCGACGACTACCGGGCCGGCAAACAGGGAGTCGGCGATGTCTTCCAGTTCCTCGCCTATGATGTGGTCACCCGCCACATGCTCGGCGCCGACCGTGAGTTCTTTCCTTTCGTGCGCGCACATGGCGCCATGCCTGCCGGGAACCGCGAAGCGCCATCGGCGTGAGATCGACCGGGGCTTGGTCGGCTTGCAGCCGACGCTTCCGCCAGCCGTGACACGGCGGTTCGCGACGCACCGGTGCGCCTGGCCTGGCACTGCCCTTCGCGCGTTGCTGCCGCGTGCCGGGACGAAGACGCGGGCGGCGCCGGACGAACCGGCAGTCCTGCCCGCGGAAACCTGCCGGCGCCTACTTGCTCACCGCCTCCTTCGTCTTCTCGGCGGCTTCCTTGGTGGCATCGGCGGCCTTGACGACCATCTCCTTGCCAGCCTCCTTGGTCGCCGCAACGACCTCCTTGGTCTTGTCCTTGACTTCGGTGCCGGCGCTCACGGCGCTTTCCTTGGCGGCGGCGCCGGCATCCTTGACGGCCTCCTTGGTCGCGTCGGCAGCGGCACCGACGGCCGCGCCGGCCTTCTTGGCGGCCTCTTCGGCTTTCTGCGCAGACTCCTTGGCGAGCCGCGCGGCCTCGGTTTTGGCGGCATCCTCCTTCTGACCACAGGCGGCAACGGCCACGGCGAGCAAGGCGGAAAGAACAAGCAGGCGGGTTTTCATGATTTCGATCTCCAGTTCGGGAAGGGGATGGATTGATGGGGAAAGCGACAAGTGGCGGAAGAATTTCGCGAGAACGCCGACGAGCAAATCCATCGCGACTCGCCAGCGGCCGGTCGACCGTCCCGACGAGCCGCACCTATCACAGCACATTCGCCTGCGCGAGTAAACCGGGCCGGCAGCGGCCGGCAGCGCTGTCCCGCTGGCGGGGACATCGCCGACCCTGCCAGACCACCTCGCCAGACCGTCGGGGATGGCGACCAGCGACAAGAGGATCCGCGTGAGGCCGGCGCAGGCGGGCCTGGACACCGCGCTTTGCCAGGCACTCGGCGAGGCGATCGGCAAGGCCGCCGGCAAACCGGCCGGCATCGACAAGGCCACCGAGATCGGCGGCGGTTCGATCTCGCGCGCGCTGCTCGTCGACTGCGGCGATGTCCGCTGCTTCGTCAAGCTCAACGACGCCGGTCTGGCCGACATGTTCGCCGCCGAAGCCGACGGCCTGAGCGCTCTGGCGGCGTGCTCGGCGCTGCGCGTGCCGCGCGTCGTCGGGCATGGCGTCAGTGGCCACCACGCCTGGCTGGTGCTCGAATACCTGAACCTGCACGCCTTGCGCGAGCGCAGCGCGGGCGCCGCCGCCGGGCGGGCACTGGCCGAACTGCACCGCATTCGCGGCGCGCAGTATGGCTGGCAGCGCGACAACTACATCGGCAGCACGCCACAGGGCAATGCGCCGCACCGGACCTGGCCGTTCTTCTTCGCCCGCCGGCGTCTGCTGCCGCAGCTTCGACTGGCGCAGCAGCACGGCCACCACGGCCGCCTGATCGCCGGCGGCGAGCGGCTGGTCGAGCAGTTGGCCGCTTTGTTCGTCGACCATCAGCCGCCAGCGAGCCTGCTGCATGGCGACCTGTGGTCGGGCAATGCCGCAACCGACGAGGCGGGCACGCTGGCACTCTTCGACCCGGCGGTCTATTTCGGCGACCGCGAGACCGACCTGGCGATGAGCGAACTGTTCGGCGGTTTCCCCGACAGCTTCTATGCCGCCTACCGCGAGGCCTGGCCGCTGGCCGACGGTTTCGAGCAGCGCAAGATGCTGTATAACCTCTACCATGTCCTCAATCACCTGAACCTGTTCGGCACGGGCTACCTGCATCAGGCCGAGCGGATGATCGCCAGGCTGCTCGCCGAAATAGGCGGCTGACCTTGCCGGAGCCGCGTATGCACCTTGCGACAAATCCAGCCGATCAACGGGTCAGCCACTTCCGGCAGATATTGCTGTGGCCGCTGCAGTTGATGCCGCTTCCCGAAGGCTGTCCTTTCGCGCATCACTACCACTTGCTGGAGCAGGCCACCCCCGACAACCCGTGGCGGGAACTGGCCGACGAGTTCTGCGGCGACCCGGAGCAGTTCCACGAACGTCATTACAGCGAGTTCGTCACCTTCCTGCCCTACGTGCAGCGCTTTCTCTACGGCGAGTGCGCTAGCGGCGAGGCCGACGCACACTACGGTGATTCGCCGATCCGCATCTTCCGCCGGCAGGACGTGACGCAAGTGCGCATGACCTACAAGGAAGACGACGAGCCGACGATTTTCGACATCGTGCATCTGGATCTGTATTTCTTCTACGACATCGATGTCGTGATCCTCGTCGTCGAGATCGCCGCCGACGATCTCGACCTGCGCCGGGTCCAGGACACGCTCTACCGCTTTGGCCGCGCCTATCCACCCTACTGGGACGACGACGGCAGCGGCGGCCACTGCCTACGGCGCGCCGAATGGCTGGCGCCGGACGGCCAGGTACTGGCTGTCTCCGATTACGAGAAGCGCAGCAAGTACCTCTCCTTCGTCAGCCGCTTTCGTTCACCGTGCATCTCGTCCCACTGGGAATTCCTGTTGCGGCCGCTGGTCCTGCACCATTCCGACGAGGACGGCCCGGTCCGCTACCGGCAGATCGAGTATCACCGCATGCCCTTGCTCGCCTACCTGGCGATGGACGATCCACGCCGCCTGAGCCGCGGCGACTTCGCCCGCCTGGTGCTGGTCAGCGGGCCCGGCAAGAGCGGCTCGCTACCCTATTCCGAACAGCACCTCGAAGGTTTCGAAGCGCGTTTCTGCTACGACCGCTACTGGCACCCGCAGGCCGAACAGCCAGGTACCCGGCTACTCTCCTGCGGTCACGCCTTCATCATGGTCGGCAGTGCCCGCGACGCGTACTTCACGGGGCTCGAGAACGGTCTGCTCGGGCAGTTTCGCCACCAGTTCTTCCTGCTGGCACTGATTCCCCACTTTCACAAGGCGGCCCTGTTGATGCTCTCCGACCGCCTGGTGACGGCGCTCAACCGTCTCGAGATCGGCAATGCCGAATCGGTCAAGCGCTTCAAGCGGGCGATCCGCGAGGTCCTCGAAGTCTTCCTGCGCTTCACTCATCGCTACTGGTTCTACGAAATCTCCGACCAGGCGCAAGCACGAGCGCTATTCACCATGACCCGCGAACACCTCGGCACCGAGCGCGTGTACAGCGAGTTGCGCGAGGAAATCCAGGACATGAGTCAGTACCTCGACAGCGACAGCCTGCGCCGGCAGGCCAACACGGTGGTCCGCCTGACCGTCGTCACCACCGCCGGGCTGATCGCGACGATCAGCACGGGCTTTCTCGGCATGAATCTGATCGACGCCGCACAGGAGCCCCTGAGCGTCCGGCTCGTCTTCTTCGTGCTGGTATTCGTGCCTTCGGCGCTGCTCACCGGTTTCGCGATCGTCAAGTCGAAGCCCCTGTCGGACTTCCTCGAGGCGCTCTCCGACGAACGCCTGTCGCACCGCGACAAACTCGCCACCCTGGTCGCCGTCTGGCGCAACAGGCGCCCACCCAACGCTGGTTGATGAGCAGCCCTGGCGCGGCACGGCAGTACGGCTAGGGCGGTTCAGGCGCGCTGACCGTCGGCCAGAGAGGTCGCGAATTCGTGCCGGCGCGGGATATTCGGCGCCCGATTGGCGCGCACGATCAGCGGGACCTCCGGCGCGTGATCGCGCACCACGGCCGTGGCGAACACCCCCTCGCTGTCGTTGCTCAAGGCCAGTACCACCGCGCTCGACCCCGGCCAGGACGCCCGGCTGTTCGTCGAGCTTGCCGAATACGACCTCGTAACCGCGGGTGCGCAGGTTACGGGCCAGTTCCATGTCCTCCACGAAAATGACGAAAGCGGCGGCAAGCCGCTGGAACTGTGAAGATCACGAAGACGATCATCAGCGGATGGCTCCACGGCGCGTAGGCCCCGTAGCCGGTGGTGGTCAGCGTCGCCGAGGCCCATTCGAGACTCGACCAGAAGCCCATCGGCTTGCCCTCGAGATACTCCGAGGCGACCATGAAGACCGTGCCGAAGAGGACGACCGCCGTCGGCATGCTGAACAGCAGGCCAATCAGACGCCACGTCGATCGCTGCAAACCCGGAGTCGTTCTTCTCATCTTCGCAAACCGGCTGGCCGGGTGTCTCCCCCGCGAATCCCCAGTATCCGCGCCCCTGCCATGGTCGTCAATTCGTGGCGGCAAGAGACTCGGCGAGACGCCGTGCCGGCAGGTGCTTCGCCCGGCGCACGAGAGTAGACTGTAGCATCGGAGTCACCCCGCCGGCCCGCTGACCTCGCCGCGCCGGCTTGCACAAGGGGCCGGGACGGTCTGGCTGGAGTTGGCTGGAGGTACGGCGTCACCCAGCGCAGCCGCGCGCCGTCGCGCGATCAGCTCGGCACCCGATTTGCGTTCAGGAGGTTCAGCGCTTGCGTATCCATTCCCTGAGTGCCGAGCAGGCGCTGGCCAGCCTGAACAGCTCCGCCGCCGGCCTCGACGCGACCGAGGCAGCACGCCGACTGGCCGAGTACGGCGCGAACCATCTCGAAGAAGTCGAGCGCCAGCACCTGCTGCTGCGCTTTGCGCAGGAATTCACCCACTTCTTCGCCATCATCCTGTGGATCGGCGCCGTCCTCGCATTCGTCGCCGAGCACTTCGACCCCGGCCAGGGAATGGCGCGCCTCGGCGTCGCCATCGTCGGCGTCGTCATCATCAACGGCATCTTCTCGTTCTGGCAGGAGTACAAGGCCGAGCGCGCGGTCGAGGCGCTGCGCCAGTTGCTACCGCAGAAGGTGAAGGCGCTGCGCGCCGGCGAGATCGTCGGCCTTCTCGCCAGCGAACTCGTTCCCGGCGACATCGTGCTGCTCGAAGAGGGTGATTTCGTGCCGGCCGACTGCCGGCTGACCGAGGTTTTCGGTCTGCGCGTCAATCTGTCTACGGTCACCGGCGAGTCGCTGGCGAAGGCGCGCACCGCCGAGCCGAGCAGCGAGGAGTCGCCCTTGCAGGCCAGGAACGTCGTACTCGCCGGCACCTCTGTCGTCTCCGGGCAGGGGCGCGGCGTCGTCTACGCTACCGGCATGCGCACCGAGTTTGGCCGCATCGCCCACCTGACGCAGACCGCTGGCGAAACGGTCTCACCGCTGCAGCGCGAGATCGCGCGTCTTTCGCGCATCGTCGCCGGCCTGGCGACCGGCATGGGCGTCCTGCTGTTCTTCGCCGGTCAGGCGATGGGGCTGCCGGCCTGGGAGAACCTGCTGTTCGCGATCGGCATCATCGTCGCCAATGTCCCGGAAGGACTGCTGCCGACGGTGACCTTGTCGCTCGCCATGGCGACGCAGCGAATGGCCAGGCGCAACGCACTGGTGCGCCACCTGCCGGCGGTCGAGGCGCTCGGTTCGACGACCGTGATCTGCAGCGACAAGACCGGCACGCTGACCCAGAACCGGATGTCCGTTCAGCGGCTGTGGATAGGCGGCGCCTTCATGCCACGCAGCGACTTGCCGACGCGCGCGCACGTGCTGCAGGAGCATCGCCAACTGTTCATCAATGCCGCGTTGTGTCACAACCTGAAGGCGGTCGAAGAAGCCGGACGGCAGGCGCTGCACGGCGATCCGATGGAGATTGCCCTGGCCGAGATCGGCCGCGAGATCGCCGGCGACCTGGCCGCCTTTTCCCGCATCGACGAGATCCCCTTCGACACCGATCGCAAGCGCATGTCGGTGCTCGCCGAAACGCCGCACGGACGCATGCTCTACTGCAAAGGGGCACTCGAAAGCGTGCTCACGAGCTGCCGCTTCATCCACCTCGACGCCGGCCTGGCACCGCTCGATCCCGCCGCCCGCACACGCCTGCTGGCCGCACAGGACGAGATGGCCGGCGCCGGCCTGCGTGTCCTGGCGTTCGCGCATCGCGCCGTCGACGAGGCGGGATCGCCCGGCGACGAACAGGACATGATCCTCGCCGGGCTGATCGGCCTCGAAGACCCACCCCGCGCCGAGGTTCCGGACGCGATCGCGCGTTGCCATGCCGCCGGCATCCGGATCATCATGGTTACCGGCGACCACCCGCGCACCGGCGTCGCGATTGCCCGTCAGATCGGCCTGATCCGGAGCGAGCAGCCGCTGGTAGTCGATGGCGAGCAACTGCGCCTGATGTCGCCAACGCAATTGCAACTGGCGCTCGATGCGCCCGAGATCCTCTTCGCCCGCGTCGCCGCCGAGCAGAAGATGCGCATCGTCGAGGCGCTGAAAAAGAAGGGCGAGATCGTTGCCGTCACCGGCGACGGCGTCAATGATGCGCCGGCGTTGAAAACCGCCGACATCGGCATTGCCATGGGGATCAGCGGTACCGACGTGGCCAAGGAGGCAGCCGACCTCATCCTGCTCGACGACAACTTCGCCAGCATCGTCGCGGCGATCGAGGAGGGGCGCGCCGTGTTCGAGACATCCGCAA
>AATN01000210.1_pt1 | contig 14589 bp, 11 predicted proteins | sample 270648 | NCBI WGS metagenome assembly AATN01 (sample SAMN02954269, study PRJNA17659) | bioreactor sludge metagenome | biome: terrestrial; feature: bioreactor; material: sludge; isolation source: Enhanced Biological Phosphorus Removal (EBPR) bioreactor sludge | place: Australia: Brisbane, Queensland
CTACTCCTGGTGGAGCGGGTGGTAATGACCGCAAACCGCAGGGTGTCGAGGTGAGACGCAAGAAAACTATTAACCTGCGTAATAGTGAGGCAGAGGCTCAAGCGGATCGTGCTGCAGAGCAACGTGCTGAGGCTTTAGCCCGTCAAGCACAGTCTGATCGTCGTACCCGTGAAGCTTTAATTGAAAAAGCTGAACGTGAACGTCGTGAACTCGAGCTACAACGTATTCGCCGTCAAAAAGAAGCTGCTGCACAGGTACAAGTGCCTGTTACAGTCGCTCCCATTGAAGTGGTTGTGGAATCTCAAGCAGTTATTGTTGAGCCAGTAGCTGTTGAAAATACGGCTGATTTGGTTTCGGTAACGGAAACTACACCTGTTTCAACGCCATTTATGGAACTTGAGCAGCCAGTAATAGCTCCGGCATCGCAGGATGCGAATCCTGAGTTTATTGAAGAGACGGAGTCTCCGGAAACAGTTGCAAGTAAAGATGCAGCGCCAGTTTCAGGGATGGAGCAACGTCAGATCGTCGCAGATGCGGCTCGTCAAGAGGCTTCAGATGCGCTCAAGCGTCGTCCGTCGCGTGCCAAACCTAAGCAGTCGTTAGCACCGAAACATGTGATTGGTTTAGAGGATGAAGAACCCGCTGAGCGTGTTGCTTCGCCTTTAGTCGATAACGATGAGGGCGATGAAGCTAAACGTGGTGATAAGAAAAAAGTTAAAACACGTGGCCGTGAGAATGAGCGTGGGAATACACCGGTTATTCAACATAAGGGCAACAAACGTAAACTTGGTCGTGCTCCAGAGCGCGAGGTAAAACATGGTTTCGAGAAGCCGACTGCGCCAGTGATTCGGGAAATCGAAATTCCATCGACCATTATTGTTTCTGACTTAGCACAGAAACTGGCGATTCGCGCTACGGACATCATTAAATCCATGATGAAAATGGGTATGATGGTGACGATTAACCAATCCATTGATCAAGAAACTGCAATTCTGGTCGCAGAAGAGTTAGGTCACAAAGCCACTCCAATGCAAGTAATGGATGATGAGGCGATCTTAGCGTCTGTGTTAGGTGACAACAGTGATGTTGAGGTGGAAACGCGCCCGCCCGTGGTTACTATCATGGGTCATGTTGACCACGGTAAAACCTCCTTACTGGACTATATCCGTAAAACACGGGTTGCTTCGGGTGAGGCCGGTGGGATTACTCAGCATATCGGGGCTTATCATGTGGATACGAGCCGTGGCACTGTTACCTTCTTAGATACGCCCGGTCATGCGGCCTTTACTAAAATGCGCGCGCGTGGTGCACAAGTCACCGATATTGTTATTCTAATCGTGGCTGCTGATGATGGTGTCATGCCGCAAACCAAAGAGGCGATTCAGCACGCAAAAGAAGCGAATGTACCGATGGTGGTGGCGATTAATAAGATCGATAAACCACAAGCTGATGTGGATCGGGTTTTGAACGACCTATCGCAAGTTAATGTACTCACAGAAGAGTGGGGTGGTGATGTTCCCGTGGTACGCGTCTCTGCAAAGACCGGTGTTGGGATTGATGAACTGCTTGAAACCATTCTGTTAGTCGCTGAGGTTCAAGAGCTCAAAGCTCCAGTGGATGTACCCGCTAAAGGTACAGTGATTGAAGCGAGTATTGAGCGTGGACGTGGTGCAGTAGCTACTGTCTTGATTCGTGAAGGCACATTACGCAAAGGCGATATTCTACTTTGTGGTACTCAATATGGCCGGGTACGCGCACTGTTTGATGAGACGGGGCGTTCAGTGAAAGAAGCGGGGCCATCGATCCCAGTTGCAGTGGTCGGTTTATCTTCTGCGCCTGAAGCGGGTGACGAGGCTTTCGTCGTGAGTGATGAGCGTAAAGCTCGTGAAATTGCTGAGCTGCGCCAAGAGAAGTTACGTGATAGCCGCTTCGCTGCACAAAACAGTGCCAAGCTGGATAATATGTTCAGCCAGATGCAAACGGGTGCGCGTGCACAGATTAATCTCTTGGTTAAAGCGGATGTACAGGGTAGCGTCGAGGCGATTCGTAGCGAGTTACTCAAGCTTTCAACCGACGAAGTTGAAGTGCGAATTATCTCTTCAGGCATTGGTGGCTTGAATGAGAGTGATATGGACTTAGCGGCCGCCTCTAAAGCGATTGTGGTAGCCTTTAATGTGCGTGCCGATGCAGGGGCACGCCGCTTAGCACAAGATAATGATGTAGAGATTCGTTACTACAGCATTATTTACGATGTCATTAATGATGTACGTGCAGCGATGAGCGGTATGTTGTCTCCAGAAACTCGTGAGGTCTTCTTAGGCTTGGCTGAAGTTCGCAATGTGTTCCGCGCTTCTGGCTTTGGTCAGGTTGCAGGTTGCTTGGTGGTTGAAGGCGTAGTGCGCCGGGGTAACCCCATCCGCGTACTGCGTGATAATGTGGTTATTTATGAAGGCGAACTAGAGTCCTTACGTCGTCATCGTGATGATGTGAAAGAGGTTCAGGTCGGTACTGAGTGCGGTATCGCCGTAAAAGACTACAACGATGTACGGGTAGGCGACCAGATCGAGGTCTTCGAGCATGTACAAGTAGCGCGGAGTATCTAATGCCCTCACATTCACCTCGTCAGGGTTATTCACGCAGTGACCGTGTTTCTGAGCAGTTGCAACGTGACTTAGCCCAGCTAGTGCGCGAGTTAAAAGACCCGCGCCTTGGCATGGTTACACTGCTAGATGTAGTCGTTTCTAAAGACTTAGCGCATGCAAAAGTTTGGTTTGATGTCTTAGATGTTGAGCAGGCAAAACCAGCGGAAGAAATTCTCAATCATGCAGCGGGCTTCCTGCGGCATGAATTAGGGCGTGGTTTAAAATTGCGCGTCACACCAGAGCTTAAGTTCTTCTATGACGACACTCAACGCCGTGGTAATGAACTCTCCGCAATTATTGATCAAGCGGTTGCTTCAGATCGTTTGAATCATACCGATGATGAGCCTGAGCAGGCTAAGCCAGACTCAGGCGCTGAAAAGTAATCCTCTTGGCACGCTGTCAGTTTCGCAAACTCGATGGAATTTTATTGCTAGATAAACCCTTAGGGATGTCTAGCAATAAAGCTTTGCAAGAAGCACGTTTTCTGTTTGCTGCCGAAAAAGCGGGGCACACGGGCAGTTTAGATCCGCTCGCTAGTGGCATGCTTCCTTTGTGTTTTGGTGAGGCTACTAAAGTTTCTGGCTTGCTCTTGGATGCAGATAAACGCTATATCACCACCGCACGCTTCGGTTATACCAGCAATACCGGTGATGAGGAGGGCGAGAAGCAACTAGTTCAAGCGCACCCCAATATCAGTTCTGAAAAGCTCGAAGCGGTCTTAGCTCAATTTCGTGGGGAAATTCAGCAAATTCCCCCCATGTATTCCGCCTTAAAAAAGGATGGTCAGCCGCTTTATAAATTAGCTCGCCAAGGGATTGAGGTGGAGCGTGTACCGCGTACCGTAGTGATTCATGAGTTAAAGCTGTTAGACTGCTCCGCTGATAGTGCCGTTTTAGAGGTGCAATGCAGTAAAGGCACTTATATTCGTAGTTTAGTAGAGGATATTGGAACGACCTTAGGCACTGGTGCTTATGTGGCTAGTTTGCGCCGTACTGCGGTTTCTCCCTTTAACAGCCTACCGATGTATCGCTTAGAGACATTGACAGCTTTGAAAGACCAGCAAGCACGCTTAGATGAACTCTTGTTACCTGTCGATCAAGCTCTCACGCATCTGCCAGCATTGGCTTTAAATGAATCAGAGTCTCGGTTAATTCAGCAGGGGCGAAAGATCGTTTTAGAGTCAAATACCCAGCCCGGACTTTATCGCCTGTATAAAAAGATCAATGAGCAGGCACAGTTCATAGGTATGGGGGAGCTAAGCAACAAGGTATTGCGAGTCAAGCGCTTATTAGCCTATTGAACTGAAATCGAATAGGCTAATAAGTGTAGCAGCTCACTATTAGCTGTTATCTCAAACTTTTACATTTTAGTGTTTGAGCGCTATGCCACGTGCTCTTGCAGTATGCAGTTTCTTGTAACTTTCAATCAGGCGTAAATGCTTATCCAAACCCTCAAGTTGACTATTAGTCGGTGTCAATCCATAAAACCGCACTTTGCCTTCTACTGAGCCTAACACGGCATCCATGACTGTTTGACCAAACATTCGAGTTAAATTAGGCAGAAAATCCGTTATGGCTAGTTCCTCATCCAATTCAATAGTTAATACGGCTTGCAGCGCTCGATAAAACAAGCCCCGTTCAACTGTATTTGTATTGTATTGCAAGAATTGTTCAACTTTTTCGAGCGCTTCTTCATGCTGAGCTAGCGCCAAATGGATTAGGAGTTTTAACTCTAAAATAGTTAGTTGACCCCAGACCGTGTTTTCGTCAAACTCAATGCCAATTAGGGTAATAATATCTGTGTAATCATCCAGTTGACTGTCTTCTAAGCGTTCAAGCAAAGCACTTAATTGCTCATCAGATAAGCGATGTAAATTCAAAATATCATGACGATACTCCAAGGCTTTATTGGTGTTATCCCAGATTAAGTCTTCAATCGGATACACTTCGGAATAATCTGGCACAATAATCCGGCAAACTGGCAGACCTAAATCCTCATGGACTGCCATATAAGCTTCTTTGCCCAGCGTTTCTAAAATGGCAAATAAACGTTGTGCCTCTTGTGCAGTCGTACCGGAGAAGTCCCACTCACAGAACTCATAATCGGCCTTGTTGCTGAAAAAGCGCCAAGAAATCACCCCTGAAGAATCAATAAAATGCTCGACGAAATTATTCGGCTCGGATACTGCTAAGCTATTAAAACTAGGGGGCTGAAAATCATTTAAGCCTTCAAAGCTTCGCCCCTGCAATAGTTCAGTTAAGCTACGCTCTAAGGCAATTTCTAAGCTTGGATGTGCGCCAAAAGATGCAAATACGCCACCGTTGTGTGGATTCATTAAGGTCACACAAGCGACAGGAAATTGCCCGCCTAAAGATGCATCTTTGACGAGTACCGGAAAGCCTTGTGCTTCGAGTGCTCTGATGCCGTCTATTAGTTTGGGGTATTTGCTCAAAACTTCAGGCGGCACATCAGGTAGCGTTAATTCATTTTCAATAATTTCTTTTTTGACCGCACGCTCGAAAATTTCCGATAAACATTGTACCTGTGCTTCAGGGAGGGTATTACCCGCACTCATGCCATTACTGAGATACAAGTTTTCCAACAAATTAGAGGGGAAATAGACGATTTCGCCATCCGATTGGCGCACAAACGGCAAGGCACAGATTCCACGTGCTTTATTGCCTGAATTGGTATCTATTAAATGTGTGGCACGCAATTCGCCATCAGGGTTATAAATGGCAAGGCAGTAATCATCCAATAAGCCTTTTGGTAAGCGTCCATTTAAACCTGCTCTAAACCAACGCTCATTCGGATAGTGCACGAAATCACTATTCGCTATAGCTTCACCGAAATATTGGTCATTATAGAAAAAGTTACAGCTTAGACGTTCAATGAACTCCCCTAGTGCTGAGCAGAGCGCACTTTCTTTGCTTGTACCTTTGCCATTGGTAAAGCACAGCGGTGAGGCAGCATCACGAATATGCAGTGACCACACATGCGGTACGAGATCGCGCCACGAGGCAATCTCGATTTTCATGCCTAGGTTCGCCAGAATTTCGGTCATAGTGGCGATGGTTTGCTCTAAAGGCAAATCTTTACCTGCAATAAAAGTACGCGTTTCACTATCGGGCTTGAGGGTTAATAAAGCTTGCGTGTCTTCATCTAAATTATTAACGATTTCAATCTGAAACTCAGGCCCTGCTTGCACTACTTTTTTGACAGTACAGCGCTCAATCGAACGCAAAATGCCTTCCCGATCTTTCGCAGAAAAGCTTTCTGGCAACTCAACTTGAATCTTAAAAATCTGCTGATAACGGTTTTCAGGTTCGACAATATTGTTTTGTGACAGGCGAATCTGTTCGGTCGGGAGATTACGTGCTAAACAGTAGACGCGTACAAAATAGCCTGCACAGAGTGCTGAGGAAGCTAGAAAATAATCAAAGGGGCTAGGGGCAGAGCCATCACCTTTATAACGGATTGGCTGATCCGTGATGACCGTAAAATCATCAAATTTGGCTTCCAGTCGCAGATTTTCAAGAAAGTTAACTTTAATTTCCATGCACGGGGTTTCCGAGATAAAAGTGAGCTAGATTGTGGCAATAAGCTAGCTTAGCGATGGCAATAATGCATGCTGATTGGGTCAAGAATGGTAGGTGTCTTTTCAAATTTCGGATTCGGTTTTGGATAGTCTAGGGTGTAATGTAAGCCACGACTTTCTTTCCGGCTCAAGGCAGAGCGGATAATCAACCAAGCCACCATGGCTAAATTACGCAGCTCGATCAAATCGCTAGTAATGCGGAAGTGAGCATAATACTCATTGATTTCACTAAGTAATAACTCAATCCGATGCTGTGCGCGTTGTAAGCGTTTGGTAGTGCGTACTATGCCTACATAGTCCCACATGAAGCGGCGAATTTCGTCCCAGTTGTGAGTGACCACCACGAGTTCATCTGAATCAGTGACTCGGCTTTCATCCCAAGCAGGCAATTCTGGTGGGGTAAATGCCTCATCTAAGCGCTGCGCAATATCTGTACTAGCTGCTTGACCGAACACAATGCACTCTAATAAAGAGTTGCTCGCCATGCGATTGGCGCCATGTAAACCCGTATAGGCAGCCTCGCCAATGCAGTATAGGCCGTCAATATCTGTTTTGCCTTGTAGATTAGTGAGTACACCGCCGCAGGTATAATGTGCCGCCGGTACTACCGGAATGGGTTGCTTAGTCATGTCATAGCCAAATTCTAAACAGGTGGCATATACATTCGGGAAATGGCTTTTAATGAACTCGGCAGGCTTATGGCTAATATCCAGATAAACACAGGCAATCCCTAAGCGTTTCATTTCATGGTCAATAGCACGGGCTACAATATCGCGCGGGGCTAACTCGGCACGCGGATCGAATTTAGGCATGAAGCGTGTACCATCTGGTAATAATAAATGTCCACCTTCACCGCGTACTGCTTCCGTAATCAGATGCGATTTGGCACGTGGGTGATAGAGGCAAGTCGGATGGAATTGCATAAATTCCATGTTCGCAATTCGACAGCCTGCTCGCCAAGCCATCGCTATCCCATCACCGCTCGCCCCATCTGGATTGCTGGTATACAAATAAACTTTACTGGCTCCACCGGTGGCAATCACTGTGAAACGTGCCCGCATGGGTTCGATACTTTGATCTTGGCGATTGTGTACGTAAGCGCCAACTACGCGATTGCCTGCCATGCCGAGCTTACGAGTAGTAATCAGATCAATGGCGATGTGTTGCTCGAAAGTGTGAATATTCTCACGTTGCCGTAAGCGCTCGACTAAAGTGGTTTCTAAAGCATAACCACTGGCATCGGCTGCATGCGCAATCCGGCGATGACTATGCCCACCTTCACGGGTTAAATGCAGCGGTGAGTTCTGGTCATGATCATCTTCGCGGGTAAAGGGAACGCCTTCATCCAGTAGCCAATTAATCGATTGAGCTCCATGCTCAACCGTAAAGCGAACGGCATCCACATTACACAGCCCCGCCCCTGCATTTAAAGTATCAGCCATATGTGATTCTGTGCTATCACGCACATCTAAGACGGCTGAAATCCCACCTTGTGCATAATACGTGCTACCTTCAGTAATAGCATTCTTGCTGAGTACAGCAATTTGACAGGTTTGGGGTAAATTAAGAGCCAGAGTCAAACCGGCGGCTCCACTGCCTATTATCAACACATCATACATAGTGTGCGTTTATCCTTGATACCCTGAATTAGCGGTTGAAAATATTCTATTCTTAGCTAACACACTGTAGCATATAACGCTTTTGGAAATGACCGAAACACACTAACCGTAAGGAGTAATGCCCGCATGGGCACGAGTTTAACTGATCTTGAGCTAGTCCAACGTGTTCAAGCCGGGGATAAAAAATCTTTTGATGTTTTAGTATTAAAATATCAGCATAAAGTGATTAATCTAGTTATGCGCTATATGCACGACCCCGATACTGCGCAAGATGTCGCTCAAGAAGCCTTTATTAAGGCTTATCGTGGCTTAAAGAATTTCCGTGGTGAGTCTGCTTTCTATACATGGCTGTATCGAATTGCGATTAATACCGCTAAGAATCATCTCGTCTCACAAGGTCGGCGTGCTCCAACCAATGATATTGATGCAGATGAAGCGGAACAATTTGAGGGTGAGTCGGCTCTAAAGGAATACGGCACGCCAGAAAATGAAATGCTGCGCGATGAAATCCAATCCATCGTCAGTAATGCCATCGATGCATTACCGGATGATTTGCGCACGGCAATTGTGCTACGCGAGCTAGAAGGGATGAGCTACGAAGAAATAGCAGAGGCAATGGATTGCCCCATTGGTACTGTGCGCTCACGAATTTTTCGTGCGCGTGAGTCGATTGACAAGGTTTTGCAACCCTTATTGCGTTAGGCAGTCTAAGGCATGTAGAACTCAGGTAAAATATTATGAATGCTAGTAAAGAAGAATATCTATCAGCGGTCTTAGATGATGCAGTTGATAGTGTTGAGCGCGCTTCAGTTTTGAATGCGCTCAGAGAAGATGCAGAGTTGGGGAATACTTTAAGTCGTTATGCGCTGATTGGCGAAGTCATGCGCTCCAGCACTAAGCCTGTGGTGGCGAAAGCGAACTTCCTAGCAGGAATCCACGCTAGCTTAGAGGCTGAACCTGTCTACGATGCAAAAGTAATTGACTTAGCCAGTCGCGCTCCCAAACGCGAAACCCATAACCCAGATTTAGTTCCTCAGCCAGCTAATCAACCCAAGAAACCTGCTTATACCAAGTATGGTTTAGCAACAGCAGCGGCAGTTATGGGAGTTGTAGGAGGGGCGATGCTATTGAATCAGCCTACTAAGCAGGCCGAAGTAGTGGTTAGTGCTCCGATCCAACCAGCCGCTTTAGTGCAATTAGCACAGGCAAAACCGATCCGTTCAGCGAATCAACTAGATCCCCAGAGCCGAGATGTGCTCAAACAGTATGTAGCACAGCATGTTAAATATGCCTCAACTACAGCGATTGTTCCTTCGGTCAGGGCTGTCTCTTACTCGAATGATTACTAAATATAAGCTTAAGTTAGTCGTTGCTACACTCGGTCTGCCATTCTTGTGGGTTCAGCCGAGTGTATCTGCTGATGCCTTGGAATTACTAGATCGCATGCAATCGGCAGTCTATGATTTAGATTACACAGGGCAAGTGGTGTATTCCAAAGGTGATGAGTTATCAACTTACCGAATTACACATCAAGCTGGACAAGAACAAGAAAGCGTGGTGCGACTAAATCAAGGTGATGGTGACACTGGTAGTCAAGTTGAGAGCTTTTCGCTGTCGAAGTTTGGCAATCCGCATGCTTCTGGCACTAAGGCCTATGTCTTTGATTTAGGTGGTACAGCGCGTGTAGCCGAGCATGATTGCCAAATAGTAGTCGTGCGCCCTAAAGACAAAATGCGCTACCTGCAGCGTTACTGCATAGACCCTAAAACCGGTATGTTGTTGAAATATTCACTCATGGATCGTGAACAACAAGTACTCGAACAATTAATGTTCACTCAGCTTTCCATTGATATTAAAGCAGCAATGCCAGCAACTGATTTAAATGTAGGTAGTACTCAAGTGGCACCTATACCGGTTGCAGCAGCTACTCTGGATAGAGCTAGAATAGCGAAGGCAAGTGAGTCTGCAAGTACAGTGACAAAACCAATTTCTACTGATCCTAGTAGTCTAGGCAATTGGCGCTTTGAGAATCTGCCCGCAGGCTTCAAAGTGATCAAAGTGATTCCTCAAGCCGACAATAATAACGTTCATCAGATTGTGCTATCGGATGGCATGGCCTCTGTGTCAGTATTTGTTGCACCGGCCGCCGCGGCTAAAGATATCGATCAGCTATCTTATGCCAATGGTGCAACGCATATTTTGGGTTTGGAACTAGCGGGACATTTAATTACTTTTGTCGGTGAAGTGCCTGAATCAACCTTGCAGGCAATTCAGAAAGGCTTAAGGTATGTTACTCGATAATACGCCGGAAAGATCAAAAAATGATCTATTGAATACCAATAATAATCGGCAAAGGCTAGAGAGCATGATTGAACAAACTGCACGGGTTGTGAGCACGCAGCATGGACATGCTTGGGTTCTACCTTCAAATTCGACTAACTGTAAAGCTTGCTCTGTAAAGCCAAGTGCAGGCTGCTCCAATGCATTTAGCTTTTTTAATTCCTCAAAAGCAAAATGTGAGCCTATCTACGTGCAAAATCCTTTGCATGCTAAGCCAGGCGATGAAGTCATTATTGGTACTCAAAGCAATACCTTAGTGCTCTATTCCTTATTGGCGTATCTGTTACCTTTAGTGAGCATGTTGGTATTTTCTATTTTAGGCTCACAAGTGTTTCAAATACTGAGCTTTCCTCAAGAAGCCGGTGCTGTCCTCGCTGGAGTTGCAGGTTTATTGAGTGGCTTTAAATTGGCAAACTGGCTGGCAGTGCGTATGCATCAAACGCATGAAGGTATGCACCCAGTGATCCTGCGCCACAAAGACCACTTCATTTATCCAGCTAGTAGTATCTCTCACGTTTAAATGCTGGGCAGTTTTGCAACTAAGCTGCCTCAGTCCAGTCTCTGTTATTTTCCTCTAAACATAAAGTAGACAGCGCCTACTAAGCACAAGCCTGCCCATAGGTAATCGAGCTTGAGAGGTTCACGCATATAAAAATAGGCGAAGGGTACGAATAGTGAAAGGGTGATGACCTCTTGAATCACTTTGAGCTGTCCTAGCGTCAATACAGTGTAGCCAATCCGATTCGCAGGAACTTGTAATAAGTATTCAAAAAGCGCAATGCCCCAACTAATTAACGCGGCGATGATCCAAGGTTTATTATTCAGTTCTTTCAGATGGGCATACCAAGCGAAAGTCATAAATATATTGCTACACAGTAATAAGCCAATTGAGACGACTACTGGATTCATAAAACGCGCCCTTGATTAAAAGCGCGTTACTATAAGAGCAAAAAATTAGCCAGACAAGCTAAAGGAGCTAACGCTTAGAGAGCACAACTACGTTTACCCACACAAGGTAAATTACCGCGATGTGCCCCTACTACATTGGCTAAGCTTTTAAGACGTCTTTCACCATAGGCATCACCTTGTGCACGACGCTCTGCTGCTAAGCGATTTAAACGGGTAATTTTAGCACCTAATTCTTGAGCAATCGCGGCACAAGGCTTATAGCTCGCCGCATTGGCACTAGGGCTTACGGCAAGACCCGCTAATAACAGGCTTGAACAGCTAACAGCTAAAGTTTTTTTATAATTACGCATGATTTCGAACTCCATGTTCTCAAGTTTATTCCCAGTGATTCCATCTAGATCACCCTTTAGAGTGTAATCAGCCACAGACTGTTGTGTTTGAGCAACTGATAAAAGGTCAAGTTTTTACTTTAAACCTACCAATGCATTATTTTTCTGAGAAGACTCGGGTAGAATACCGTCTTAATTATTCATTTAATGCTAGTTTATTTCTCCATCAACTCATCTTCAAAAAACATTATGACCCAAGTTTTTCCTATTATTCTCGCGGCTGGACAAGGTACGCGGATGCGCTCTGATTTACCCAAAGTTCTCCATCCAGTGGCTGGTAAACCGATGTTGCAACATGTCATCGATACCTGTAAAAAATTAACTAATGACCGTTTGGCTGTTGTTTATGGGCATGGAGGCGAACGGGTTAAGCAATCGATTCAAGGGGATGGTATTGTTTGGGTATTACAGGCTGAGCAAAAGGGTACAGGTCATGCAGTGGCTCAAGCGATTGAGTTAGCGCCGGATGAGGCATTGGTTTTAATTGCTTATGCGGATACACCGTTAATTCGCCCGGAAACTTTGCAGCAGTTAGTCAATAGTTTAGAGCAAGCGGCTTTAGCCGTCTTGACAACTAGGCCTGCTAATCCAACAGGGTATGGGCGTATTGTGCGTAATGAGCAGGGCGCTATCCTAAAAATTGTCGAAGAAAAGGATGCTGATGAGCCAACTCGTGCTATCCAAGAAATTAATACCGGTTTTATGGTGGCCAAAGGTGCAGATTTTAAACGCTGGCTCAAGCAGCTCACTCCAAATAATGCGCAAGGTGAATATTATTTAACCGACTGCATTGGAATGGCTGTAGCCGAGCAGCGCGAAGTGAAGGCGGTCATTTGTGCTGACCCGCTGGAAGCTGAGGGTATTAATAATCGAGTGCAATTAGCTCGCTTAGAACGAGTTGCGCAGCAACGCCAAGTTGAGTCTTTAATGTTGGTGGGTGTAACAGTGGCTGATCCGGCACGTTTAGATATACGCGGCCAAGTGAAAGCTGGGAAAGATTGTTTTATTGATATTAATGTTTTACTCCTTGGCCAAGTAGAACTGGGTGAGCGCGTGATTATCGAGCCAAATTGTGTGATCCAAAATGCCAAAATTGGGGATGGGGTCCATATTAAAGCGAATACCTGTATTGAGTCGGCCATAGTCGCTGCGGATTGTGATATAGGACCCTTTGCGCGCTTACGGCCTGGCACAGTTCTCGCAGAGCAAGCTAAGATTGGCAACTTCGTCGAAACTAAAAAAGCCAAGCTTGGCAAAGGCAGCAAAGTAAGCCACCTCAGTTATATCGGCGATACGGAGATGGGGCAGGATGTGAATATTGGTGCAGGTACGATCACCTGTAATTATGATGGCGTAAATAAGTTCAAAACGACCATCGGGGATCGAGTGTTTGTCGGCTCATGTACCCAATTAGTAGCCCCCGTGACGATTGAAGATGATGCGACCATTGGTGCAGGGTCGACCATTACGAAAACGGCACCCGCTGGTCAATTGACCTTGGCAAGAGCAAAGCAAATGACAGTTAAAGGCTGGCAACGTCCAGTCAAGGAGCAAAAATAATGTGTGGTATTGTCGGTGCAGTTGCACAACGCCCAGTGACAGGCATTCTTTTGGAAGGTTTGCGGCGCTTAGAATACCGTGGTTATGATTCAGCGGGGGTTGCCTTAATGACTACAGGCAATAAGCTCAAGCGGGTACGCTCCTTAGGCAAAGTTGCTGCCTTAAGCACTAAACTAGAATCAGAGCCTGTTGAGGGTAAAATTGGAATAGCGCATACTCGCTGGGCTACGCACGGCAAACCTGCTGAACATAATGCCCATCCGCACTTTAGTGGGGAGAGTTTAGCGGTAGTTCATAATGGAATTATTGAAAATTATTTAGAACTGCGGGAGCGTTTAGGCGCTTTAGGCTATGTATTTAGTACTGAAACGGATACGGAAGTCGCCGCTCATTTGCTTGACTACCACGCCAAACGCCATGAAAGTTTGCTGAAAGGGATGTTAAGTGCGCGTCAAGAGTTTACGGGTGCTTATGCTTTGGCAGCATTGAGTCCCGCTGAGCCGAATACTCTAGTTGTCGCTCGCCAAGGCAGCCCTCTAATTATTGGCATCGGTATTGGTGAGCATTTTATCGGCTCTGATATTCAGGCCATGTTACCTGTGACGAATCGTTTTATTTACCTCGAAAATGGTGATGTTGCCCGCATCAATCAATACAAAATTGAGATTTTTGATGCTGAAGGCCAAGCTGTTGAACGCCCGATCCACGAATCAAAAGTAGGGGATAGTTCAGCCGAGTTAGGTGAATATCGTCACTATATGCTTAAGGAAATTTTTGAGCAGCCCCGTGCGATTACGGCGACTTTGGAAGGGCGCTTGGCTCAACATCAAATTTTATCTTGTCTAAGTGGGGATCGCCCGCTGGAGGTACTTGCTAAAGTAGAGGAAATCCAGATTGTGGCTTGTGGTACTAGCTATCATGCGGGTTTAATTGCACGGCATTGGTTTGAAACCTATACCGATCTACCTTGCCATGTAGAGGTCGCTAGTGAATATCGTTATCGTCGCCAGCCTAAGCGCGATAATTTACTATTGATCACCATTTCACAGTCCGGCGAAACCGCCGATACTTTAGCTGCTTTAGAAAAAATGAAGCAAGCGCAGGCTTGTCTAGCATCGCTGACTATCTGTAACGTATTAGAAAGCTCCCTAACTCGTGAATCAGATATGTCTTTGATGACTTTAGCCGGTCCAGAGATTGGGGTCGCCTCCACTAAAGCCTTCACCACACAACTAGTCGCCTTACAAATGCTCTTAGGTTTAGTGATTCAAGCTAAACAAGGGGAAACGGCAATTAGTCGGCAGTTGGTGGCTGACTTAAGCTTGCTACCTAAGTTAGTGCAACAAGTGCTCGATTTAAATCCAAAAATTGAAGCTTTAGCGGAGCGTTTTATTGAAAAGCATCACGCTTTATTCTTGGGGCGGGGTGAGCAATATCCGGTGGCTTTAGAGGGTGCTTTGAAGCTCAAAGAAATTTCTTATATTCATGCGGAGGCTTATCCTGCTGGCGAGTTGAAGCATGGCCCCTTGGCG
>AATN01000212.1_pt1 | contig 14446 bp, 11 predicted proteins | sample 270648 | NCBI WGS metagenome assembly AATN01 (sample SAMN02954269, study PRJNA17659) | bioreactor sludge metagenome | biome: terrestrial; feature: bioreactor; material: sludge; isolation source: Enhanced Biological Phosphorus Removal (EBPR) bioreactor sludge | place: Australia: Brisbane, Queensland
CAGCGTCGGCGACAAGGTCATGCAGATCGAGAACAACTACGACCGCGACGTCTTCAACGGCGACATCGGTTTCGTCACTGGCATCGATCGAGACGACGAGGAGCTTGCCGTGACCTTCGACGGCCGGGTGGTCAACTATCCGTTTGGCGAACTCGATGAACTGGTCCTCTGCTACGCAACGACGATCCACAAGGCCCAGGGCTCCGAATACCCGGTGGTGGTCATGCCGATTTCGACCCAGCATTACATGATGCTCAAGCGCAACCTGATCTATACGGGAATCACACGCGGCAAGACGCTGGTCGTGCTGGTCGGCCAGAAGCGGGCCTTGGCCATGGCGGTCAAGGGGAAGGAGGTGGAACGGCGCTGGTCGAAGCTGAAAGAACGCCTTTCGATGCCAGGCAAGTGCTCGTGCGATGTCGGCGATGCCGCCGTCGCCGCTGACGTGGACGGTCACAGCGTTCGCGAACGGCGTCCCGTTTGACGCAGGCGAGGTCAGCCAGGAGGAGCCGGAAGCCGGCCAGGCCGAGGCGCGGAAGCTTACTGGCTGCCGCTGTGACCTATTTCCTTACGCCTGGCAGTTGGCGCCGCTTATTCTGTGCGTCAGGACGGCGCAACGGCGCCACAAGATGAGTAAGGAGCAGGCAGTGAGTGAGAGTGATCTTGACGATTTCGATGATTGCGTGCTTTGCGGAGCGCCCGGTGGCGAGGTGGTGTGGGAAAGCGCCTTGTGCCGTGTGGTCATGGTGGACGACGCGGACTATCCTGGATATTGTCGAATCATTCTGCATCGCCACTTGCGCGAGATGACGGACCTGCCGGAGAAGGAAAGAACACAGCTGATGAACCTGGTTTTCGCCGTGGAGCGTGCCGTTCGCTGCCTGTACCAGCCGGACAAGATCAACCTGGCGAGCTTGGGCAACATGACGCCACACGTTCATTGGCATCTGATTCCACGCTGGCGGGATGACAGGCACTTTCCATTTCCCGTCTGGGCGGCGCCCCAGCGGGCAAGTTCTCCCGGTCGCAGGCTCGTGGATGGGCGGCAACTGGGTGATGGAATCATCGCCGCGCTACGCAGTACGTAGTCAATACACCGTGAAGAGCGGTGGCCGAGGAGTGAAAACCATGAGCGCAGTCCTTGCCAAGGCACCTGCGAGCCTCAGGATTACCGACCTGGAAACCGGGTTTCAGATACTGTCGCGCCTGCCGCTGGCCAACTCCCAGCAAGCCGCGCTGGACATGAACGAATTTCTGGATTGCCTGCTGCAGGCCCCTCCAGCTGCCGACGTCTACCTGCAGATCCTTGAGCAGACGCGGATCTCGCTGTGCTTCATCGAGGAGGATCTTGCCCGGCGGTTTACCAACAAGCCACTACCGCTGGGTGATGTCGAAGAACTGGCCTTTCAGGAGGTCGTGGGTACCTGGCTGAAAGCGGCCCGTTCGTATTCGCACTGCGCGCAGTTGCAGGACGCCGATGGCAGTAGTGCTGATGCCGAGCGACTCGCGTTGATCCTGCACCGCTGTATCTACTATACCGGGATGGCAATCGTCGAGCACTATCGTGCCCGTCGCCAGCTGCCGGCGGGGTTGTGGCTGGACCTGCACGGCTTCTATGCCAGCGCCGAGGAATGGGGAATCGCGACGCTCGCCGTGCAGGATCCACTCGATCCGCTCGGGCGAAGCACGCACTGCGCCGCGGCGCTTGTCGCGCTGCTGCTTACCGAGCTCTCCGGGCCTTACAGCCTGTCCATTCGGGAACTCGGCCTGGTCCGGCGCTGGGCAAGCAACTGGTCGCCACTGGTGACCATTCATGCGGCCATTCCGGGCGAGCCCTTGCCGCACTGCGTCGTCGACCTGATGCAGGACGCAGGCCTGTGCGCGTCGTCCGAGTGTCTGGTGACGGAAAACCTGCGTCGCCTTGACACCTCGCGCCTGGCGATGCAGCTCAGTCGCCTGCGCGAGCAACTGCAGCAAAGGATGGCCCCCGCACAACTTGGCCTCGGCGAGGACTGCACTGCCGTTCAGTGTCATCGATTGCTCAAGCGCGTCTTCAAGCCGTGGACGCTGGTGCGCGCCGGACGTCAGTTCCGCCGCCACCGCGCTGCGGGAATCGCGAAGGTGTGCTCGGGCTTTGTCGGGATGCACTACTACATATCCGGCACGGAGTTCAACCAACCGGACAATGCCCGCATCTATTCCCGGCAGGAGTTCGACAGCCTCTTTGCCTTCCGCCACATGGTTGATCCGACACAACAACTGACCATGCGCCCGAGCCAGCAGGGCTTCGCCCTGGATGACTGGGAAGTTCTTGACCAGTGCGCCAATGGCTTCCGGCTGTTGCGTTCAAACGCCGGCAGAAAGCTGGAGCCGGGGCAATTGCTCTCCCTGTGTCCGCACGACGGTAGCGCCCACCTGCTTGCTCAGGTCGTTTGGCTGCGGCAGGAGCAGAGTGGCGGCCTGGTCGCAGGCATCGCCGCACTGCCCGGCCGGCCACGCGCGGTTGCTGTCCGCCCGGTAGCGGAGCGGCCGGGCCATGGCGAACACTACAGCCGTGCCTTCCTCCTGCCGGCGGTGCCCGCAGTCGGTGCCGAGGAAACGCTTGTCATCCCGCAGGGCTGGTACCGCCGCGAACGTGTCCTCGAGATCCATACCGACACCGCCTCGCAGGTGAGGCTGCAGCGCCTGGTCGCGGAGGGGTCGGACTTCGAACGGGTGACGTTCGCAGCGGCTTGACGAGCGGTTCACCGGTCTTCCCCTGACTGACGCCGGCGGGTAACGGTCAGCGCTTGGCTGAGCGCGTGGTCGGGGCAGGGTGAGCGCAGGCGTGCCATTGCAGTGAAGCCGCTGGAATACTCGTCTGCGCGCAAGCGGTCACGCAAGATCTGTTCACAGCGTCAGGCGTTCTGCAGTCCCCTGTCTGCCTGGCGCTTCCATGGGGGCAGAAAATCGATCGCGGCTGGCCCACGCTGGCCCCGGCGGGTTGGCCAGTGCGACCCGCGAAAGCCAGCGAAACTCGATGACGATCCGGTCGACTTGCTGCTGGTGGCCGCGCGCGCTGCAGGCAGAAGCCGACATCTCTTGCGAAATCGCTGCCTGGGCCACAGAGACACAAGATGCATGCGCTCGCCCCGGCTACCGATTGACCGCTCACTGATCCGACGCTAAAGTTCCTGGACAGTCGTTGCCCCGATCGTCATGCTCAGCCGAATGTCGGTCAGCGGGCCAGAGCGTGCACATGGGAGTCTGCCCACGCGTTGTCCTTGGCGGCTCCGAGATACTGGAGATTACCGCCATGCAATGGACAATTCGCGCGATCCTTCTCGGCAGCACTCTCGTTGCTGGCCAGGTCAGTGCGCAGCCGCAGCCCGAAGGATTTCTCTGCTGCAACATGCGCAGCGATGGCTCGTGGATCAGCGACATCAATTACGCCCAGCGCGGCAACACGATCATCCCGGTCGGGACGCCGGTGAAAGTGACGGGCTACGGGCGCCACCGGGTCTACCTGCTGGTCGCCGGCGGCAAGCAAGCCCTCGGCAACGACTACAGCCGGGATCTCGAAATGGACGCTTTCGTGACGCGCTATGTGGTCAAGAAAGATCCCCGCCTGCAGATCGCCACGTTCCCGGTGAAGATTCGCGAGGCCATCACTAGCGCGAAGCTGACAACCGGGATGACCCGCGAACAAGTGACCATGTCCGTCGGGATGCCGGTGAGCAGCGAAAACCCGAAGCTGGACGCCAACATCTGGCGCTTCTGGCGCGAGGGTGACGCCGAGTTCCAGGTCGTTTTCGACGAAAGCGGCCGGGTCAGCGAGATCGCCACCGATCCGCCGACGCGCAGTCTGGTCGTGCTGCCCTGATAGAAGCGGTGTGCATTTCCTGGCGCTTCGTCGCCGCCGCGCTGCCGCTGGCAGAGCACTGAGCGCGGCCTGGAAGCACTCGGCGTCGCCAAGCATCCGGGCCCTGGGGCATCACGTCTTGCGATCGAGCCGCCACACGAGTTCCGCCTTGTTGTTCACTCCGATTTTCTGGGAGCAGTGTGCCATCTGCTTGCGCACCATAGCCGGTGACAGCGACAGACGGTGGCGATAGCCGAATGGGTTTCGCCGGGTGCCGAGCGACCATTCCACCTTCCCCGTCTGCCCTGGCGCCATTGCGCTAGAATCCCGGAAACTCGTTCGAGGAGCAAGGCATGCGCGTAACGCTCGTTCACCCTGCCGGTTTCAATTTCGTCCCCGGGCAGCCCGACTTTTCGGTGCTCGCCAACCGCATGCCGCCGATCGGCATCATGCAGTTGGCGAGTTGGCTGGAAAAGCATGGCCATCCCACCGAACTGCACGACTGCCTCGGCCCGTATGCGCCGCCGGGCATCGAGGCCAATGCCGAGATCGTCCTGGCCACCCGTCCCGATCTGGTGGGGATCAGCGCGACGACTTCCAGCTTCATGGACGGTGTTGACCTGGCGGTCTACATCAAGCAGAAGCGCCCGGCGGTCAAGATCGTCTTCGGTGCCGTGCATGTGTCGTCGATTGGCGCTCCGATCCTCGATCACTTTCCGGAAATCGACTACCTGTGCATCGGCGAGGGCGAAGGCTGCATGCTGGACCTGGCCAACGGCAAGCCACTCCGCGATATCGACAACCTCGTCTTCCGCGACGCCGGCGGCCGCATCGTCTGTAACCCCCGCCGCCAGCGCATCCTCGATCTTGACGAACTGCCCTTTCCGGCCTACGAGAAGCTGGCCGGCTTCCCGCATGGCTACCATCTGCCGCTGTTCGCCTACGAGAAGCGCCACGGCGCGACGATGATCACCTCGCGCGGCTGCCCCTACACCTGCTCCTTCTGCGACCGCACGGTATTCGAACGGCTGTACAAGACCAACTCGGCGCAATACACCTATGAGCACATGCGCTACCTGCGCGATCGCTTCGGGGTGTATCACGTCAATTTCTACGATGACCTGTTCACGGCCCACAAGAAGCGCGTCACCGAACTCTGCGAACGGCTGATCGAGCAGCCGCTGGGAATGAACTTCAACTGCGCCATCCGCACCGGCCATACCTCCGACGAAATGCTGCGCATGTTAAAGAAGGCCGGCGCGCTGATGGTGTCGATGGGCATCGAATCGGCAGACCCGGGGATGATGGAGCGCCACAAGGCCGGCGTCACGCTGCCCGAAGTCAGCAAGACCGTGGAGCAGATCCACGCTGCCGGGCTACGCGCCAAGGGCCTGTTCATCTTCGGCCTGCCCGGCGAGACGCCGGCAACGTTCCGGCACACCAGCGATTTCATCCTCTCGCTCGATCTCGATGAAATGAACATGACCAAGTTCAGCCCGATGTACGGCGCGCCGATCTGGGACGAATGCGTCAGCGGCGAGGACGGCGAGTTCATCGAGGACTGGCGGCTGATGAACTGCCTCAACTTCGTCTACAAGCCAAACGGGTTTTCCTCGCGCGAGGAGATGGACGCGCTCTACAACTGGCACGTCAAGCGCTACTACGACAGCCAGGGTTACCGCCAGCGCTTCGCGAAGCGGCTCTGGCAGCATCGCTGGAGCCTCTGGCATGTCGCCCGACACCTGCCGGAGACGGTCGCCGCCGCTCGCTACTTCAGCGCCAACAGGGAGCAACTGGAGCTTGCCAGGCGCGACTTTGCCAGGCACCCGCGCCAGCCGGTCGGCCTGCAACCCTTCCTGAGTCCGGAACTGAAAGCGGATGCCATGGCGGCGATGTCGCCGATCAAGATTTCCCGTCGCCCCGTCACGCCCGCACCGAAGCCGGAAGCCTGCTGTACACCACCCGCCCTGGGAGCGACGGCGTCGGGAACAGTATAATGTCGTGCCTGGCCATTCTGGCCGCCGGCAGCAGGACTGACAGGGGTTGAGGGTATGCAGGATGAGGCGGGGGGTGTGGATCGTCGGGAATGCGATGTCCTGGTGATCGGGGGGGGACCTGCTGGTTCGACGGTGGCGCCCCTGCTGGTCGAGAAGGGCTATCGCGTCGTCCTCCTGGAGAAGGCCCGCCATCCGCGCTTCCACATCGGCGAGTCGTTGTTGCCGGCCAACCTGCCCCTTTTCGAGCGCCTGGGCATCGCCAGCGACGTCCGGGCGATCGGGATGGAGAAATGGGCGGCCGAATTCGTCTCCCCGCAGCACGCCATGCCGCAGGCCTTCCATTTCGCGGAGGCCTGGGACAAGTCGATGCCCTACGCCTACCAAGTGAAGCGGGCGGAATTCGATACCATCCTCATCCGCAATGCCGCGAAGAAGGGCGTCGAAGTCCATGAAGGCTGCAAGGCCCGGGCTGTCGACTTCCCGCGCCACGACAAGGCCGTGGTTCGCGCCCGCTATGACGACGGTCGCGAAGTCGAATGGACGGCGCGCTTCGTCGTCGACGCCTCCGGTCGCGATACTTTCCTCGCCAATCGCTTCCAGATCAAGCACCGCAATCCCCGCCACAACAGTTCCGCGGTCTATGGCCATTTCTCCGGCGCGCTGCGCAACGGTGGCCAGGCGGAAGGCAACATCACCATTTTCTGGTTCGAACACGGCTGGTTCTGGTTCATCCCGATGAAGGACGACGTGACCAGTGTCGGCATGGTCACCTGGCCGTACTTCATGAAGACGCGCGGCGAGCGGAGCATCGAACGCTTCCTGATGGACGGCATTGCCACGTGTCCGGCACTCGCCAGGCGACTCGCGGGCGCGCAGCTGATACACCAGGTTGAAGCGACCGGCAATTTCTCCTACGTTTCGGAGCGCACGCACGGCGCCAACTATCTGCTGCTCGGCGATGCCTACGCCTTCATCGACCCGGTTTTCTCGTCCGGCGTGCTGCTGGCCATGCACAGTGGGGTGATCGGGTCCGCGGCGATCGACACCTGCCTGAAGACGCCGGCCGAGGCGACGGCCGCGCTCAAGCGCTTCGACCAGCAGATGCAGCACGGTCCCAAGCAGTTCTCGTGGTTCATCTATCGGGTGACCAATCCGATCATGCGCGATTTCTTCATGGGTCCGAAGAACATCTTTCGTGTCAAGGAGGCGTTGCTGTCGGTACTCGCCGGCGACATCTTCGGCAAGACGCCGATCTGGCGCTCGATCCACATGTTCAAGCTGCTTTACTACATTGCCAACGCCATTCAGCCGCGGCGTGCCTTCATGGGCTGGCGGCGACGCCGCTTCAACATTCGCCGGGTCGATGATCCCGCCCTGAGCTCGGCCCCGTGAGCCTTGCTTTCTGTTCGGATCTCCGCCGGCCGTTGCCGGCGGCAGGCGACGCTTTCGACGAGAAGTGTGTTCTCGGCGGCGCCCTCGTCGGCGACCCGTCGGCAAGCCGCTCGCCGTGGCCCTGGCCGGTGCAGGCGGTGCTGGCGCCGGTGCTCGGCGACACCCGCGACTCCGTCCACGAGCGGTGGACCGCCGATGGCGAGTGCCAGGCCGGCGAGTTCAAGGGAATCGCTTTCCGGCGCAGCCGGGACATCCTGTTCGGTGTCATCGAACTCGACGAGCACGCTTTTTCGGCCGCCGGGGAAACAAGATCCCTGCAGGCGGCGACCGAAGAAGCCTACCGGCGCATTTTCCAGTTGCTGGCCGCGCAGGATCTGCCGCACCTCTGGCGGGTCTGGAACTATCTTGCCGACATCAACCGCGACACGAATGGGCTGGAGCGTTATCGCCAGTTCAACATCGGCCGCTACGATGCCTTCGTGGCCTTCGACCGCGCGGCGACCGGTAACGTACCTGCAGCCTGTACCATCGGTCTGCGCCAGGGGAGACTGAGTGTCGCCTTCATCGCCGGTCGACTCGCCGCTCGGCCGGTCGAGAACCCTCGGCAGGTCAGTGCCTACTACTATCCGGCGGAATACGGGCCACGCAGTCCGACGTTTTCGCGCGCGGTCCTGCTTACCTTGCCGGGGCAGGCGAGCCTGTTCATCTCCGGGACGGCCAGCATCGTCGGCCACCGGACCGTCCACCCCGGCGATGTCGCCGGGCAAAGCCGCGAGGCGCTGGCCAATGTCGAGGCGCTCATCGTCGAGGCCAAGCGCCTGAGCCCTGCGGCTGCCTTCACGCTGGCGGGGCCTTCCTACCGGGTCTATGTGCGCCATGCCGCCGATTATCCGGTGGTTCGGGACGTGCTGGCGGAGCGGCTGGGCGAGGCCGCGGAGGTGCTTTTCGTGCAGGCCGACATTTGTCGTCATGATCTTCTGGTCGAAATCGAGGCGATCGCCTCGACTGCTCTGGGGAGTTGCTGATGGCTGCATCAAACTGGCGGCGAACTGGCCGCCTGATGGCGGCAGGTGTCGCCTGTCTTTCTTCCGTCGCCATGGCGGCGGAAGAAAAGCCGCTGTGGGAACTCGGCGCCGGCGTGGCGGCGTTCAGCTTCCCGTACTACCGCGGGTCGGATCAGACCAACAATTTCGTGCTGCCGGTTCCCTATTTCACCTACCACGGGGACTTCTTCAAGGCCGACCGGCATGGCATCCGCGGCAGCTTCTTCGATTCCGACCGCATCGACCTGAGCGTCAGTCTGGCGCTGTCGCCGCCGGGCAGCAGCGACGACATCCGGGCCCGCTCGGGCATGCCGAACCTCGACGCGACCTTCGAGATCGGCCCGCAGATGAACATCACCCTCTGGCGGTCGGAAGACCGGGCGCGTTTCCTCAAGCTGTTGCTGCCGCTGCGCGCCGCCTTCACCGTCGAGAGTTCGCCGCAGGATGTCGGCTGGGTCTTTCATCCCCGCCTCAACATGGATATCACCGACCTCCCCGGGATGCCCGGCTGGAACCTCGGCCTGCTCGCCGGCGTGGTGTTCGGCAACCAACGGCAGAATGCCTATTACTATTCGGTGGCGCCGCAGTACGCGACGGCGACACGTCCGGCTTACCAGGCCGACGGCGGCTATGCCGGCACGCAGTACCTGGTGGCGATCTCCAAGCGTTTCCCGAAATTCTGGCTCGGCGCCTTCGCCCGCTATGACAACCTCAGCGGCGCCACTTTCGAGGACAGCCCGCTGGTCAGGCAGAAGGACTATTTTGCCGCCGGACTGTCGGTGAACTGGATCCTCGGCGAATCGTCGACGCGCGTGCGGGTTGATGACTGATTCGCGTGCCGGCAAGCCGCTCTGGGTCGCCTATGAACGTCTCGCCATGGCGCTCGGGCTGGCGGCGCTGGCGCTTGGCTGCCTGATCTGGCTGCCGTTTGCGATGCTCCTGCATCCGCTGCTCCCCCGGCGCCTCGGCCAGCCGCTCGGGCGCTTCGCCGCGCGCACCGGCTTTCGCGGCTATCTCGGGGTGTTGAGCGCGCTGTGTGCCTGCCGCTTCGATCTCGACGAACTCGATCAACTGCGCGACGCCGGGCCGCTGGTACTCGTTGCCAATCACCCCTCGCTGCTCGACGCCGTGCTCGTGCTCGCGCGCGTGCCGGATACCGTCTGCGTCATGAAGGCGGAACTCATGGACAACCTCCTCTTTGGCGCTGCGGCGCGTCTGGCGCGCTTCATCCGCAACGATGCGCCGCTGAGGATGATTCTCGACGCCGGCGAGGAACTCGACCGCGGTGCCCGCCTGCTGATCTTTCCGGAGGGTAGCCGTACTACCGCCTTTCCGGTCGATCGCTGCCTGCCGACGGCCGGTTTGATCGCCCGCCGCAGCCGGGTGCCGGTGCAGACCCTGTTGATCGAGTTCTCCACCCCCTACCTCGGCAAGCACTGGCCGCTGTTCCGGCGACCGACGCTGCCCTTGCACTGCCGCATCCGCCTGGGCCGCCGCTTTAATCCCCCGCGCGATGTCGCCGCCTTCGCCGCCGAACTCGAAAGCCATTTCCGCGCCGAACTGCAGCCGCCATGGCCGACCACCGTCGCCAGTGCGGCTTTTCCGCACGCCCGCAACGCCCGCTGAAAGCCTGCTGACCGCCTGCCATGCCGGTTGCGTCGTCCACCCATCTCGTCATCATCCCGAGCTACAACCCGGGGCCGCAGGTCGTTGACACGGTTCGCGCCGCGCGTGCGCAGTGGACCCCCGTGTGGGTGGTCGTCGACGGCAGTACCGACGGCAGCGTCGCGAGCCTGCAGGCGCTGGCGCGCGACGACGACGGGCTGCAGGTGATCGTGCTGCCGGAAAACCGCGGCAAGGGATCGGCGGTGCTGGAGGGCATCAGCCAGGCGCGGGTCGCCGGGTTCACGCACGCGCTGACGATGGACTCCGACGGCCAGCACCCGGCCGACCTGATTCCCGCCTTCATGGCGGCCTCGCAGAATCGTCCGGAAGCGATGGTTCTCGGCAAGCCGGTGTTCGCCGCCGACGCGCCGGCGCTACGCGTCAATGGGCGCAAGGTCTCGAACGGCTGGGCGAATCTCGAAACGCTGTGGATGGGCATCGGCGACTCGCTCTACGGCTTTCGCGTCTACCCGATCGCCCCGCTGCAGCGCATCATGCAGGCCAACCGCTGGATGCGCCGCTTCGATTTCGACCCCGAAGCCGTCGTTCGCCTGTGCTGGGCCGGCGTGCCGCCGCTCAACCGCGACGCGCCGGTCCGCTACCTGCGGCCAGACGAGGGCGGCGTCTCGCATTTCCGCTACCTGCGCGACAACACCCTGTTGACCTGGATGCACACCCGGCTGTTTCTCGGTTTCCTGCTCCGGCTACCCTGGCTGCTGGCCAGGAAACTCGGCGGTTGAGCGAGCGGTGGCCGTGAACGCGTTGGCGGCGCGATGAAGCGGTGACTCGATGAGTCCATGAATGTATGAATACGACGGAAATCTTCCTGATCGCCATGGCGATTATCTTCACGCTGCCTTGGCTGATCTGGCGGGTCGGCCGGACCGATTACTACGCGCCGCTGGTCGTCGTCCAGATCGTCACCGGCATCCTGCTCGGTCCCGGAGTCCTTGGCCGCTTCTCCCCCGACGCTTACGCCTTCGTCTTCAACCCGGCGGTGGTGCAGTCGCTGAACGGTATCGCCTGGTGGGCCGTGATGTTGTTCGTGATGATCGCCGGCGTCGAACTCGACCTCAGGCAGGCCTGGGCGCATCGTCGCGAGAGCAGCATCACCGCCGGACTGGCGCTCGGCACGCCGCTCGCCTTCGGCTGCCTGGCCGCCGGCCTGATGCTGCTGCACGACGGCTGGATTGGGCCGCGGGCGATGGCCTGGCAGTTCGTCCTCGGCATCGGCATGGCGTGCGCGGTGACGGCGCTGCCGATTCTGATTCTGCTGATGGAAAAGCTGGCCATCCTGCGCCAGCCCATCGGTCAGCGCATCCTGCGCTACGCCAGTCTTGACGATATCGCCATCTGGGGGGTGCTGGCGCTGATCCTGATGGACTGGGGCCGCGTGGGCAGACAACTCGGCTTCCTGGTCGCCTTCGCGCTGCTTGGCTACGCCTTCCGGGCGCTGATGCGGCGGCTGGCGGAACGCGACCGCTGGTATGTGGCGCTGATCTGGCTGACCGTCTGCGCCTTCGGCGCCGACTGGTCGGGACTGCACTTCATGGTCGGCGCCTTCCTGGCGGGAGCGATCATGGACACCGAGTGGTTCGATCAGGAGCGGATGGACCTGTTGCGTCACCATGTGCTGCTGGTCGTCATGCCGGTCTTTTTCCTGAGCACAGGCCTGCGCACCAACTGGACGCTCGGCGGTGAGGCCGTATTCGTCGCCGCCGGCATCCTGCTCGTCGCGGCGGTCGGCGGCAAACTGCTCGGCGCGCACCTCGCTGGCCGCCTGCTCAACTGGGCGCCGGGCGAGGCGAGCATCATCGGCTGGCTGCTGCAGACCAAGGCGCTGATCATGATCATCTTCGCCAACATCCTGCTCGACAAGCAGGTCATCAGCAGCGAGACTTTCACCGCCCTGCTGCTGATGGCGGTTGCCAGCACCATGCTCACCGTACCGGTTGTGGGGCCGAAGCTGCAGCGGCTGCGGGAGATCGTCGGGCGGAGTAACTGAGTCCTGGAGGTTGGGCGGTGCGTGCCCAAGTCCAACCCGAATCGCAAGAATTGCGGGCAAGCTCGCAGATGCGCTTCACTTCGGTCAGAACTTCCTTGTGCTGAAGACGTCAGATCTTCGGCCAAAGCTGACTCATGGTCGCCACAAGCGGACTGTCCGCTATGCGCGCCGGGTGGGACATTCAGAAAGAATCAGCGCTACGTCTCCCGCACCCATAAGCAGCCCTTGAAATGCTACCCTTGGCTTGATTTTGTCAGGCAGTGCTCATGCTTACCGGAAAGTCAAATGGTTGTGATCATCACGGGCACAAGAAGTCGGGCAATTGCAATGGCAATTGAGTCCTCACATCTCGGAATCAAGACATGAGCGCCACCTCCAACTTCCAACAACTTGCCAACTTCATCTGGTCTGTCGCCGATCTACTGCGCGGCCCCTACCGGCCACCGCAATACGAGCGCGTGATGCTGCCGCTTACGGTGCTGCGCCGCTTCGACGCTGTGCTGGCGCCCAGCAAGGAGGCCGTGCTCAAGCGCCATGCCGAATTGAGCATCAAGAGCATCCCCAATATCGACGCCATCCTCAACTATCGGGCGAAGGATGAAGACGGCACCGCGCTGGGCTTTCACAACCACAGCCAACTCGACTTCCCCAAGCTCAAGGGTGATCCGGACAACATCGGCCGCCACCTGGCTGATTACATCAACGGCTTCTCGGAGAACATCCGCAAGATCTTCGAGCGCTTCGAGTTCGACAAAGAGATCGAGAAGCTCGAAGAATCCAATCGCCTCTATCAGGTCGTCGCCCAGTTCGCCGAGATCGACCTACACCCGCGCAAGGTCGACAACATCACCATGGGTCTGGTATTCGAAGACCTGATCCGGCGCTTCAACGAAGCGGCCAACGAAACGGCGGGTGATCACTTCACTCCGCGCGAAGTGATCCAGCTCATGGTCAACCTGCTGCTGGAGCCCGATACCAGCGTGCTCACGCAGGCCGGCGTCATCGTCACCATCTGCGACCCGGCCTGCGGCACCGGCGGCATGTTGGCGGAGGCGCAGAACTGGATTCGCGCCCACAACGAGCAGGCCACGGTCAAGGTCTTCGGGCAGGACTACAACCCGCGATCCTATGCCGTGGCTGCCTCCGACCTCTTGATCAAAGGTCACAAGGACGGCCAGGTGATGTTGGGCAACACCCTTACCGACGACCCGTTTCCGGACCATCGCTTCGACTACCTGCTGGCCAACCCGCCCTTCGGCGTGGACTGGAAGGCGGAAAGGAAGGTCATCGACCGCTGGCCCAACTTCCGCGGCTACAGCGGCAAGCTGCCGCGCATCAACGACGGCGCCTTGCTGTTCCTGCTCTACATGATGAGCAAGTTCCAGGACTACAAATCCGGCGACCGCGACAAGCCGGGCTCGCGCACTGCCATCGTCTTCAACGGCTCGCCCCTGTTCACCGGCGGTGCCGGCAGCGGCGAGAGCGAGATCCGCCGCTGGATCATCGAGCGCGACCAGCTCGAGGCCATCGTCGCCCTGCCCGAACAGATGTTCTACAACACGGGCATCGGCACCTTCATCTGGGTGGTCACCAACCGCAAGGCCGCCCACCGCAAGTGCAAGATTCAGCTCATCGACGCCCGTGATCGCTACACGCCGATGAAGCGCAGCCTGGGCGACAAGCGTCGCTACCTCGACCAGACCGCGCTCGACGCCGTCACCCGCGAACACGGCGCTGTTGCGAACAGCAAGACCAGCCGCGTATTCGACAACACCGACTTCGGCTATCGCCGCATCACCGTGCTGCGCCCGCTGCGCCTGCGCTTCCAGATCACCGACGAGGCGCGCGAGCGCTTCCTCAACACCTGCCCCGATCTGTTCGATGCCCTGCAGGCCGTGCAGGACGAGCTCGGCAACGAACCGCTGCTGGACTGGAACCAGGCCTGGGACACCATTCAGCAGGTGTTCAGGACCTTGCCCGACGACGTCGAGGGTTGGGCCAAGGGCGCCAAGGGCACTGCGCACAAGAAGATCTTCCGCGACTGCTTCACGACGGTGGACCCCGACGCCGCGCCCGTCATCGCCAAGCACCACAAGGTCGAGCCACTGAACCGCGCCGCTCTGTTCCCCGGCCAGGCCCTGCCCGCCGACATCACGAAGGATGAGCTCTACGCCCTGCTGGGCCTCCATAGACTCCCCTCTCCCCGCGCGCGAGGGGCTGGGACTGAGGGCGTCTGCATCGAGTACGAACCCGACCTGGCGCTCAAGGATACCGAGAGCGTCCCGCTGAAAGAGGACATCGTCAGCTACGTGCTGCGCGAGGTGCGCCCCTACGTGGCCGACGCCTGGATCGACCGCGAAACATTGGATGAGCAAGGACGGCGGTATCGGCAAGGTGGGCTACGAGATCAACTTCAACCGCGTGTTCTTCCAGTACCAGCCGCCGCGCCCGTTGCACGAGATCGATGCCGAACTGGCCGAAGTGGAAAAGCGCATCCTCTGCC
>AATN01000213.1_pt1 | contig 14433 bp, 22 predicted proteins | sample 270648 | NCBI WGS metagenome assembly AATN01 (sample SAMN02954269, study PRJNA17659) | bioreactor sludge metagenome | biome: terrestrial; feature: bioreactor; material: sludge; isolation source: Enhanced Biological Phosphorus Removal (EBPR) bioreactor sludge | place: Australia: Brisbane, Queensland
TGTTGACGTTGTTCGGAACGGCGGCTGGGTTTGCGCTGTAACCACGCATAGTAGCCGCTACGTGATACGCCAAAACAGTCACACATGACTTCAATGGAATACTCAACCCGATGATTTTTCATGTATTCGTACCTCGCTTGAGTTGTTGAGCGAAGTACGTCGCCGCATTTTTTAAGATCGACAACTCCTCAGCTTGCTGAGCCAGTTGGCGTTTCAGGCGGACATTTTCAGTGGCGAGGGCCGCTTCACGTTCACTCACCGTTTTGGCGTGTTCGCTGTCTTTGCGCCAGGTGTACAGTTGCGATTCGTGCAAACCCAATTGTTTGGCTGCCTTGGTAACACCAATTTCGCTGGCCAGCTTCAGGGCTTCAGCTTTGTATTCCTGGCTGTGACGGGCGTAGGTGGCTTTCTTGCCGGATGCTTTCGTCGTGGTCATTCAAGTACCTCTCTGTCGGGGAGAATACTCGCTTTTAAGACTGTCCACTATTCGCGGGGTAGATTACAGTTTTATTTTCATGGTATTTATAGTGGGAGAATTAATGATCAGTCAGACCTAGGAATGGTATGGAAGGCTATTGTAGTTCGGGAGTTGCGTGACTATATTAACAGTGTTTAAATGCTAGTTTTTTAAATTTTCACTCATGATTATTTTGCCGAAATTCAAAAGACCTCTTGCGAAAGTAGTTAGATAGTGATCATGCGATTGATAAAGGCAGCGATCAAGTTCAACCGCAGATCAAAACGCCGCCGTCGTCCACGGTAAACCCCTTTCAGTATTCGAAACACTTTCAAACAGCGGATGCAGTGCTCAACCTTAATCCGCACACGGGCTAAGCGTCGATTAAAGGCCTGTTGTTCCGGTTCCAGTACCCCGTGTTTCGGTTTCTTAAACGGCCACACCACGCGACTGCCGTCTAAACTTAAGCCTTGGTAGCCTAAGTCGACGACACACAGTGAACCACAGGGCAAAGCTTGAGTCTGCTGGCGGGCTAGGGTCAGGTCATGTTCATTCCCTTGGGCTAAAGCGACTTGTAAAATATGCCCATCCGATTCGTCCACCACCACCTGAAACTTTAGGGTAGGTGTGTGCTTCTTACCACTGTAGGGGTGTTCTTGACTTTTTTAAGACGTTCAATCGGGACTTCGCTCGCATCTAGCAGTACAACGGTACGCGAGGTCGGCGGGTGTACTTCAGGCTCAGGTGTCGATGGGGGGGTTAGTTTGACTACGTCTAACCAACCTGACGCTGCTAAGCGATCTTCCACCCGCCTCACGATTCGGTAAGCATTTGATTCATGCACACCATAACTTAAACCTAAATGAAAGAAGGTACGGTATTCACGCCAGTAGCTTAAGGCCAGACATAGTTGATTTTCTAGGCTTAGGCTCGGTCGTCCTGAACGTTTCTTCGCCGACTCCGCTTGCGCTAACACCTTTACCAGTTCGGTGAATAACTCGCGGTCTATCCCCACACTTCGGCGGAACGCCGAGGCCGATAGGGCTGTTAGGGATTCGTAGTTCATACTACTAAGATAGACTATGACATTACTTTCGCAAGAGATCTAAAAGATAAAAAATTCTTTTATCTATTAATATATTCTCGAATTAACTTAGCAGCCTGCTGCATTTCGCTCATTAAATCTCGGTACTCCTCATGATTTAAGCGAATAGCTTTCGGCAAGGATGCGCTCTTTAACTTGTTCGGCTGGCTTAAAGTTGCATAAGGTGCGCGCTTCGCTGTGCGTGAGTGCTGTGTAGTTGTAACCTGTAATCGTTTGGAACGTGCTTTCAAGTTCGCCATGCTTATTCCTTAATTGCTCTAAAAGGGCGCTGTCCAAATTTAACCTAGCACTGTATTGTTTGCCGGTCAATGCTATTGCACCTAATACCTTAGCCCCTTGTTGTTGTAGGTGTGAGGCTAAAGCAGCAAAGGTACCACCTTGAGTAAGAGTATCATCTAAAAGTATATAAGCTTGCCCAACTATCGCTTGACCCACAAATTCGGGAACGACAAACACTCGATCTAAGCCGCTTAAACTTGTGCGTGAGACTTTAGTAGCTTGGCCTATGCCTAGTTCAACTTCTAAACGCAACTTATGCTCAAGATACAAAGCCAAAGCTAAAGGGATTTTATTTCTGCCTTGTGCTTCTTGAGCTAGAACAGGTAAGAGCATTGCTTGTTGTTCTACATAAAGTTTGAAAATATCCAGCTCAATAGTTGCCATCAAATCCTGTACAACTAATAAAGCTGCTGCAAAGTCGCCAGCCTTGGCGGGTAAATAATGAGGGTGCTCATTCAAGTGCCCAAGGGTGTGAAGAATTGAAGCATCAGGAATATTAACTGGATGATTAGCACGTTTAGACACTAGTCGTCCTTTTTAGTAGAAGGATACCAGTGGGTATAAATATGGCTCTTATATAATTTATTTTCAGCAATATAAAACCTTAAAGTTTCAAGATCAGACTCAAGGTAAACTTGGTCACTACCTAGAATATGCCCCTTTCTAGGGGATAGTGGGACACTGTAACCAATTCGTTCAAAGCCCTCTACACCACAAAGAGCCATTTCTTCAAAACTGCCATAAAATTCAAGTAGCATGTCCTGAAGAGTTTTGTTTCTTTGTTTAGACTGTAGTGATTTAATACGTTTTTCGACATTGACCTTATACATCTGATTAAGCCTTATAAAAATTATTGCGCCTTAGGGTGATTAGCATTTGCTGAAGGAATCCAGCGCCCATAAACCTTCCGAATCATGCCCCAATCTTTATGCCCCATTTCCTTTGCTACCCACATAGGTTCCTCACCTCTTGAGAGCAGCATAGAAGCAAAAGTATGGCGGGTTTGGTAAGGCTCTCTGTATTTCACTCCAGCTTTTTTAAGAGCTGGCATCCAAACGATTTTTCTGATGCTTTGGTCATTTTTCCACGGTTGATTGCTGCGCGAATCATGGAAAACGGTTTCATTTAGAGAGCCAGTGTAGGCATATTGACTAAGTAGAGCTTGTTGAGCTTGAGCTTGTAAGGTGACTGTTCTAGAGCCAGCACTGGTTTTAGGCTTTTTGATAATGCCCCTTACTTTAGCTCGACGCACATAAAACCGATTATTTTCAAAATCGATGTCTTGCCATGTTAGGGCAATTAGCTCAGAAGTTCTTAAGCCTGACCAGAAAGCAAACTGTATAAGATTTTTTTCTTGCCCTTCTAATTGGTACAGGATGTTTTCAATTTCATTTAAAGAAAAGGGTTCTGGTTCACGCGGTGAAATAGTCAGATTTTTGATTCTATCTAAGGGATTTTTTTCTATGATTTCATCAAGATATAGCTCCTCATACAGACGCCGTAAGGGAGTCAAAATATTATTTTTTCTTTTGTTGGAGCAAGTTAGTTGGGCAAGCCAGGTTTTAATTTGAATGACTGATAAGTCAGCAGCTTTAAGCCCACCAAACTGAGGGATTAGGTGATAAAAAATAGCACTATTATAACCGCGTAAAGTACTTAGTTCATACTTGGGTTCATTCCGCTTTAACCAGTCTTTTAAAGCTTCTTGAATAGTGTATTGATCAGCCCGACCTTGGCGAAAAGTTTTGGCCTTTTTACTAGAAGGAAAATGCTTTAAATAATCAAAAGTCCCATTACCGATTTCGTATTTGATAGCTTGAAGCTTTTGTTGTAGCAGCCTCATAGCGGACTTGGTGGGTGGCAATGGAACGGTCTCCCGACAGCGTTGGCCTTGGTAGGTAAAGCTTAGAACTGCGCTATTCCCACGAATGGTTATTCCTTTGTGCTCGCCAGCCATTCATTTACCGCCTTTACAATAATAAGATTTCTATTACTAGGTGATTTGACCCAATGAACACCTTTAACCCAAATACCCTTTTTTAAGTACTGACGGATAGCCTCTTCTGTAAAGCCGCTAATTTCTGCAAATTTTTTGATAGTGATGTAATCATTAACAGTAGTCATTTGCTTGGCTCCTCAAAAGCTTCAGCTATACGCTTGACCTCATCTTCATTAGCCAAATTACCTTTATTAGGTACTTTTTTTCTACCCATGATCACCGCCCAGAAGCTACCCAGCTTTTCAGTAATGGCATAGCCAATGCTTTTCTTTTTGCCCATTTCCGTAATCTCCGGGCAAACATCTTGAAACTTAATGCCTAGTACCTTTTCGTAGCGGCGATAGGTGGCGGGTGTATGTAATAGCTTGAGCACACGCCAGCCAAAATATTGGCCTACAACCAAAGCACCTAAAGCGCTTTCAAGAGTAGTGGCTATACCTTGAAACTCGTGCATTTTTTGCAGAATGGCTTCTTCTGTTTCCTTATCAACTGTTAGTAAACGGTTTATCTGCTCATTCATTGTCTAGTATCTTTAGTAGTCAATAGTGATTTTTATAATATACTAATGACTATCATAGTCAATATCATGATTGAAGTATGACCAGTTCAGATTGAAACTCAGGCTTACTAAATTGTCTAAGTTCATCTTGAAACTTCACAACTACTTCAATTTGTTCGTTTAATGTCAGTACACCACAGATATGCCCTATGTTTGATAATTTGGGTTCTTTATTGTGCGAGGCTAAGTTTTTCTTTAAAACTACATGCTGATAGATCAGTGCTACCGCCTCATCTAGTACAAATTCACTCATATTTCTTGATCTCTTAAGGTGATGTAAGAGGTTGACCTTTAGAATTTTTCATAGTTAGTACAGTTATTGATACAAGTCCAAGTCTAAGTCTAAGTCTAAAAACTGCCCCGCCCTTCCTCCTCCCCTTTTCGGGGAGGAGTCGGGCAGGGGACAGTTTTCAGAAGAGCAGCGAGTCTGCATGATCGTGTCCCCGCTCTCTCGCGGGGCACGATCAGCAGACCGCTGAAATTCCGCCCACTGGATTTCCCACTGGTTCAAATTGCCTCCCGTAGGGTTGCTCCCTCTCGCTGTTGAACTCATCGCTCGAAGCCTGCGAGGAAGCGATGAGTTCAACAGCGAACCGGCAGCTCTTGTGTTAACAGTCCAATAGTGTTTACGGGAGTCGTAAGCAATACCTTTTGCAATAACTCCAACGATGCGCTGGTGGCTTGATTCTAGATAGCGATTTTCTGTAGTTTGAGTAATTTCGCCGGTTTCTTGGTGTAGATACCATCCATAGTCATAATAAGGTTTGATAAGGTGATTCTTTCTAGGAAGCCCAACCCCACCCATTGCTAACATGAAGGCTGCCCAGTCATTTGCGGTTGCAGCTATTCGTACTTGTTCAAGTTCTTCATCTTCAACTTTATCTAGGCGACGTAACTGACGCCATACGGTTACACTGGGGCCACCTATTTGCTGGAATTGTCTAATTCCCCAAGTATTCGCCCATGTGATAATACGTTCTGCCGTCTCAGAAGCGGTTTTATCATCAGGTGTTTGATTTAGACCGTAACCGTCGATATTTTTGGCTATGTACTTTGCAATGTAGCCTGCCGCAGTGCCTTTATCAGGGTCAATATTAATGGCTTTAAAGCGATGCTCTTTGGCTCCTAGTTCGTTCGGTGTATCTAAGAAGGCGTAATGTTGCATTACTCGCCTAACTATTGTTTTCTGTTCTTCTGGCATAAATAGCATTAAATGCCAATGAGGTGTACCATCATGGTGGGGTTCGACTACACGAAAGCCATAGAGATTGATGCCTTGGCGATGCAGTTCTGAGCGCATTAAAGCCCATAAATGCGTGAGATAGTCTTGTGCTTGTTTGGGAGTGGTTCCGTCATATTTGGGATTATTGGCTCCATGTTTTAAGCAAGCGTGCATTCGTGATGGAGTAGTTAAGGTATAAAACTCTCCAACATGGCCTAAAAGCCCAGCAACTACCTCAAAACCTGTAATCCGTACCATTAATTCAGCACGACGAATAGCGGGGTTTGAAACGGAGCGATCTGCTAAATCTTGTAAGGTATAAGTTTCACCGTTTTCATTAGTGATGACAGTAGAGGCAAGGTAAATTCGGTTTTGTGCTTTTTGGTGTTTATTCAGTCTAATAGCATGGTAGCTAGCATAAGATGAACGTGAGTGATTCACTAGCTCTATATTGCGTGCCACCGTTTCTATTCTTCTGAGGCGTAAAATTTTTATTTTACGAAACCACCAACGTTCACAGCACATGCGATTGAGAGCAGGAATGAGATCACCTTGTTTAATGCTAGGTGGAGTGAGCTGGTAATGTTTAACTAAATGTTCACAGCATTGATAGGTGTGTTCAGTGTTCTTTAATTGTTGTCTAAGTAAACGACAACGTGCAGCATAACCACTGGCTTTGATTTTCAGTTCTTGTGAGTTATCGCAAAGATTCAAATCCCCAATGCGTAAGCTTTTATGTATATCGACGAGTTCTTGATGAGCCTGCTCATAATCATAGCATTTTTGAGTGTGTGCAAACCTTAATCCTAAGTCGGTTGCTAAGGGCGCAAGATCACTGAGAATTGTATGGTGTAAGTCATCATACTTAGCAGAAGAGCGATTAGACTCTTGCTTAGTTTGTGGTGGAAATGTGGCAAATTTGTGGCATAAGGGAGACTGCCCTAGACCATCTGAGACTAATTGAGGGTTTTTCTCAGAAAAGCTAAAATCCTTATTTAACAAGGTTTTAGCTGGTCTAGAATGGTCTGGATTAGATTGGTAAGTGGTGGGGCGGGGGCAATCAATATCTTGATTTAAGTATTTGTTTTATATGAAATTCTTATTATTTTATTTTATCTTGTACCGTTAAATGTACCGTTTTTTTATTAAGTGTCGCTCAATGTGCTAACTTTTTAACCTCTCTTGAGCCTCTTTTAATCACACTAAACCAAGTTGATGAATGGCAAGTTTTCAGATAGCTGGTATCACTAGCTTTTAATGTGTATCAAATGAGTTGAATTACTATAAATAGAGCCATTAGGAGCAAACCAGCGCTAAGAATGAGTACATGGTAGTAGATAAGTTATTGTTTTTAATATGGTTTATACCCTCTTTATATTCATTTCAATATTTCTTGAAATATTAAATTATTGATTGCTTATATTCCCTATACTATTTCAACTTATTTGATACATATAGAACTTACATCTACCTTGGCTTTTTGAGATCGGCTAAGGCTGGATTACCAATAAAAAAGCCACTGCTAAGAGTGGCTTCTATCTGGTTCATGGCTAGCAGTGTCTAGGCTGCTGATTTCCTATCGAGGTAGTCTTGATAGTAATAAATCTTGGCAGGCTCTAGCTTGCCCTCTCTAACGGCATAGCGGCTAATAAATTCCCTCAGCAATGGATAAGGCATTTCATCCTTACCAATGGTTTCTAAATCATCTTTATAGAAAGTAATCAGTTCATCCAAGGTAACAGGTAAACCCTTAGCCGCTATTCTAAGCCGCTCTATACCCATCGCCCGATAATGTTCTACAGGTGCAGTAGATGCTTTTTCTACGTTCATCCGTTGGATGCAATCTTGAGCCAAGGAGAGGAAGGACTGTCTAACGCTCATGTAACACCTCTTTTTTCTAACACTGTACGAATTTAACGAATTTACGAATTAATGAAATTATTTTCATATAAAACATATAGTTAAGTTTGTTTTTGAGTTCGTAAATCCCTACGAATTGAGTTACGAATTTAGTTATTCAGCGTGAAAATGGTCACTTTTCGACCGTTTGCGCCCTGTGTTTCTTGCCGCTTCACCCTTCCTTTGGCTTCCACTTGCTTGAGAAGCTGATCTAGTTTTTTAGCCTCCAAATTCCTCCCAAAAACACTTGAGCTAATTTGTGTCTTACTCATAGCAGGATTAATTTTTAGTGCGTGAAGTAATTTTTCTTCGTTGGGATTGATGGTTTTTTCTTCAAACAGATAAGCCACTGAATCGGTGCAGTAATCCCATACAGCCAAAGCCGCTATTAAGTGTTCTTGCTGTATGACATTGGTTTTATCCAGTAAAGCAAAAGCCACGGCTAACCTCAGCACTTGTAGCCTTGCTCGTTCTGCAAAACTGTATTTTTCTTGCTGTTTGGCTAGCTCTATAGCCACCGACCCATAAAGCGCCCTAGCGTCTGCACTTAGCGTCAAGCTATGCCCTTGCTGTGCAAACCGAAAGGCTTCAATTAATTCGGCTGCATAGCTTTCCATCGTTTCAGAGGGCATCTGAGGGGGATAGACAACTATATTAGAGCGGTTGATACACACCCATAGGATGCGATTAGTAAAGCCATTCGTGTATTCAGTATCGCCTAGCTCTCTCATTAATTCATCGGCTGTGATATGCCCTACAAATCCCACGTGCGCGTTAGTTGCTGTAGCTGCTGCGGTTTTTGTCATGGGGGCGTATGAGCCGCTAGGGTCATAAAAACGACGGATAGCCGCGCTAATGGTGTTCCCTAGGCGCTTGGATGCTTGCAGTACAGCCGCGAATTCTTCTTCCAGAACAAATAGACGTTTATCTTTAACGCCTTCGTCAATAACCGTTGGATTGCCCTCTTTATCAACTCCCATAACAGGGTCGCGCACAGCATAGGCCAAGCCTTCGCCTGTTGACATCGGCCCATCTCTATAGTTGATGGTTGGTAGGCTCATTTTCTGCAAGCGCTTATTAACATATTCATGCATCAACTTACGCACAGGTGAGGCCGCTGTGCCTTTGCCCGCGCCCGATGTGCCAACAGTGACCACCATAAATCGAGGGTGAGCGGTCACGGTATCGCCTAAATGCAAGGCCGACTGATTACCCAGATAAGAACCCGACCATGAAAGAAAATGCATTAGTACGCCCATTGGGTTGGCTTCTGAATCTTTGCTAGCCTCTAGTGCAAATCTGCCCGCTATGCCATAGAAACAAGCGTCATGAGGTCTTGGAAATTCAGCAGGCAAGTTTTCCGATTCATCGGCGGTGTAGTCTTCAATTCTCACGGGTATATGTTTAATAACTGCACTCATTTAAACCGCCTCCATCGCCTGATTAATCACATCGTTAAAATCTGCCTTGCAATCGGTTTGCGGTATCCAAACCTGACCATGACACGCAATAGCAGCCCTTCTAGCGGCCTCTAGCCCTGTGTTGGGTAGTGATGAACCCTCTTCCCGAATATCGTTATCTGCGTGAAAAATCAGTTGAGCGCGTGGGTATTTGTGTCGGATAACTTCGCCAACTAACGCTAAATTGCCTGCATCAATTGCAATAACCACCGGATAGCCAAAGGCTTCATGAATACTTGCGCCCGTGGCGTAACCCTCGCTAATGCCAATAATTCCCGCTGGATTGCTTACGCGCCCGATGTGGTGAAAGCAACCTGATTTAGTACCCCGAATCATCTTGTCGGTCATGCTGCCATTAATGAGGCGTGGTTCTGGGAAGATGTATTGCAGACCTTGAAAAACGCCTGCAATGTCGCGCAATGGCATTAATAACGCGCCCTGATACCAACTATTAGCCCCTGCATATTGACGCAAGCCATACGCACCCACGCGCTTTTTAGTGAGGTAGGCATGATCAAGATTAGCGGGTGCACCGCCCTTCCAATCAGTGATTAATGCTTGACGCTTGGCTTCGCGCTCTGCTTTTGCTTGGCGAAGATTTTCCGCCCTTGCTACCTCTATTTTGCGCTGCTGAATGGCGTATTCTTCACAACTCAAATAGTCACGCGGTGCAGTAGAACGCCACTCTTGTTCTATTCCTGTGCGGTGATCGCCAAACTTACCAAAAGGTACAGCTTGATTAAGCCAGCATTGATACCAGCCTGACTTATCCCCGCTCTTGCCGTTGGTGCTAAACCGCGTGATTTTGCCGCTGGTGTCGATATGATCGGGCGCGCATCCCAGCGCGTTAATCATCGCTAAACGAAAGGAATTAATTGAATCAAAATGATTAGCCATATAAAATAGACCCCGCTTAGAAAGCATTTACAAAAAGAAATTGAAGGACTTAGTATTCAGAAACCCATGCGCCAACATGGGTTTTTTCATTTCTACCCTATCCATGATTCACCTGTTGTTCTATCCATGCCTGTATCTCGCTTTGTTTCCAACGTGCACAGTGATCACCTAATTTGTATTGCTTGGGAAAAGCACTTTTAGCCATGCGTCGGTAAATTTCGGTTTTGCTGATTCCAGTCATTTCGGTTACATCGCGTAGTTTTAGGAATTTATCCATCATTAAAGCCTCTGAGTTGTTCCGCTTGCGCCCTGTGCGTTACGGATAGGCTCTATGATTGCCTAGGTTTTACTTTTTTATAACGACAAGGCTAGCCCTGTCGGTGTCTCCATTTTTTCATCCACCTTTCAACCGTGCGCGGGTCTACTTTCAGCTCCTCTGAGACTGCATCAGTAAATCTAACCACAGAACCCCGCGCATCTTTATCAGGCCATGATTCCCATATTGCATAGGCTTTGTCTTTTTTTCCTTTATGCTTTGCTGCTGTAGCTGCACCGCTATTTGCTTGTTGCTGCATTCTTTTATCACCCTCAGATAGCTTATGCTCCAAAGTCCATTCTTCATCCATACCAAAATCACCCGTTCCATTTATAAAACCATCTAATTTCATGCACTCTTTGAAAAAAACATCCATTAATAAACAGAGTTGTTTTTCTGATTTGCGTAAGTGTTTTAGTGATTTGAAATTCATTTCCATAACTACTTTTCTATTTTCTTTTGGTAGTTCACCTGTAAATAAAGCCAACAACTCTTCTTCGGTATATTCAAAATCATCGTTCATGGTTAAATATTTCCTTTTATAAATAAACCAGTGCCAAAATAAATAGCACTGGTGACATAAAACTAAGCCAGAATAAACTTAGCCTTCCCATTGGTGTAATTAGGATTGGGTACAAGTATCCCCTCTCCTAATGCCCGATCATTCCAGCGTTTACGGATGCGCTCAATTTCGGCCATAGAGACGATCAAATCCGCGCCCTTAGTGTAGGTATGCCCTAGCACAAACTGCTTATGATCACGCGCCCCTTGGTTGATATCACCCGCCTGTAACGCGGCTACCCATTGCGGATACAAGTCCTTTTCTATGCGTTCTGCTGCACTGCTCAAACCGTCCTGATTTTCAACTGTTGTAGACCGTCCGTGTACGGTGTCAGAACGGTTTTCTGATACCGTTTCAGAGGTAACCGTTTTAGCACCGTTTGACCGTGCGTGTACGGTGTCCAAAACGCTTTTTGGTGTGTTGGGTGCGTCCCAGTCAACGAAGCCAATAGAGCGCATTTTAGGCAGTTCTACAGCCTCCATTTTTGGCTGCTGATACTTGAAGAAAGCGGTAGCAGTAGCAGTGCTAGGGGTCGGTATGCCGAAGCCGATAGGCTGCTTTTCTGGCGTATCGACAGGCATATTGACGGGAGTAGGGTAGCTATTAATGGTTTGAGTTCCTGCACCATATTTAGCAATGGCTAGCTCTAATGATTCGACGGATTGCATAGAATCAGCATTGGCCTTGCTAAGAAAGTGGTGCAGTATTTCAAAACAGACCGCAACAATTAACATGACAATAACAACCGCAGATTTTAGAAACTCTTTGTAATCTGTACCCGCAATACTAGCCATGAATTGAGCCATCATGACAATCACAGGATTATAAGACTGTGCCTTTAATTCATCTTGACGCTCATATTTAAGCTTATCGCGCTCAATACTCGCTTGTGCATTGGCCTGATTCGCAGATTGTTCAGAGTTTCTTAATGCCTCGACTTTTGCACGATCACCGTTACAGTGCTTTTCTTTGCCTGCTTTTAAATTAGATTCACAGCGCGCAAGTTTCTGTTCTGCATTGGCAATCGCTTCAATTAAGCCGGTATTGGGCGCGTGATTGGTGCTAGCAGTCTCTTTTAGTGTGGATTGATAAGCGCTGTTATTCTCGACTAATACATTCGCCTTTACATCCTGATTCGCTGAACTTGAATAAAACTCAGCGAAGAGGGCAAAGCCAATAACCGTGGTTAATACCAGTGCTACAGACCCGTAAAAGCTGAAATGCAGATAAGCGATGTGCTTGACCCATGCGAGAAACCAAGCCATTAACAGCACAATCACGACCATAAACGCAAAGCCGAAGATAGAGGCCGCATCTTTAAAGTAAGCGCTCCAGCTCAATGCATCGCCAAGGTATAAATGCTGGTTGAATATCAGGTACAGCAGGAAAGTAAGCAGGAAGCCTAGTTTTAAGGCGGCATGAACTTGTTTGGCTAATTGCGTCTTTTGCTCTAATTGACGCTGCATAATTTCCAATTGTTTAGCTTTTACCGCTTCATTTTCGTTCTTAATCATTTTGTTATTCTCCTAAATCAGCAATGCATTAAGGGCAGTAAAGAAGAGGGCGAAATAACCAATACCTTGATAGTGATCAAAGAACCAAAGCACAAAGACCACGCCAAAAAAGCAGAAGGGCAGATGCATCCCTGAGAAAACTAGCGCGTAGGTCATCCCGACTTGATCGGCAACCATAAACACCTTGAGCGCGCCCCAAAATAACGCGCTTAACGCCAGCAACTTAACCGCAATACTCAGCACCGAAGGCAAGTAAGTGAGCGGTTAAATCAAGGGCATGGTTAATCTGTGCTTTGGTGAGAAGAGGGCGCGTATTAGCGCCCTGTGCGTCGTGTTGATCGTGGTGCATGGTTAGATACTCCCTACACCGAAAAGCGCGCTATAGAGCCATAAAATGACGATAGCAGCGACGGCTAAGCGCTCGATAGTCCAGTACATGCTTAACCTCCTACCTTGCAGCCTTGCGCTTCTGTGCAAGTCGTGGTCACAGTGGCGCGGTAGGCTTGGAAGTCGCCAGCATCGCCAGAATAAGCACGAATTGAACAGATAGCGCTAGCACCGACCCGCGAACCTAAGCCAATGTTGGTTAAGTCACAGGCCGTCAAGTAATTAGCGGTAGCGGCAAAATGACCGCCTAAGCTCAAGGATGCGGCTTGTTCTGCCAGTGATTCAAAGCCTGTGCGTGTTTGTGCGTCGGCCTTGGCATCTAGCGAAGCCATCAACGTGAATGCAGCGAAAGAGGCCGCGAAGATTGCAGCGAATTTGAAGGAACTGTTACGATGATTAGACATTTTTTCGACTCCGTTATAGTCGTTTAAGTGAGTCCTGTTCTAGTGCTCGCAACACTAGGGCAGGGCGATTGTTAAAGTTAATTAAGCAAGTTCTACATCTAAAATCTTGGCTATTTCTGCATCTGAATAATCATTCCGCTCTAGCCAATCCATTAAGCTTTCCTCATTCAATACTTCTAGCTTGTTGGTGTTTGTCTGTGCTTCGGTAATCCACAAGAAATATTCGCCGGAATCCGTGCGATAAAGGCTATTAGCCTCGTATTCATCCATCTCTTCTTGCGTTTCCATTGGTGTGTCCCAATACGCTTTTAATGTTGCTGAATCGGTGTTGTATAACTTGTTGTTAATAATCTGTCTCATGGTTAAGTGTCCTTAGTTATTTAGTTAATAGTTGGTGAGTGGGTTAAAACTTCTTGCTAGTTGCTTTCATTGCATTTTTCAGCAGCCTATTTATTTCCGCATTCATGCTTCTGGCGTTTGCCTTGGCCTGTGCTTCCACCCATTGCTTAACCTCTGCATCCATGCGCACAGGAAATGGTTTTTGCTGCTTACTCATTTGGTTTACTCCGTTCATTTATTGAATGAGTCTATTAGAATCTATAATAACAAAAGAGTCTAATAGAATCTTTGTATTGATCTTGCGAGGTTAATAGACTAGGTGAATCAAAAAGAATCTATAGGTATAGAGAGAATGGCAGGACAGCAGCAAACACCATACCCGCTAAGGCTAGCGCCAGAGTTAAGGGAAACATTAGAGGCCATCGCCAAGGAAAAGGGGCGCTCTTTGAATGCAGAAATAACACTAAGGCTAGAGGAATCACTAAAGGGACAAGCGGATTCACAAGCAGACAGCGACCTTATCAAGTTGATAGGTGCAGAAATACGCCAAATCGTGAGGGAGGAGTTAAGCTTGGCTAAAAGAGTAGGATGATAGAATGATATTCAATAAAGGCCAGAATTAATTGGCCTTGAAAAATTAACTATTGTAAAAGCTAAGTTTACTCATAGCTCGTGTGACGAGCTTTAAGTGTTTAGCTAGTTTCGGCAATATCTTCAATATTTTCAACTGCATATAGTGTTGATTTAAGTTTGTCTAATTCCTGTTTTTTAGTTTGAATTTGCTCATTAAGCCACTCTTTAACTTGATCACTATCATAGCCACTTTTGCCAATACACCTTGGGAATCCATGACGTGAAGACCAGTTGCTTAGGTGAGATATATCTACATTGAATATTTTAGCTAGCTTAACTTTTTTAATTATGATCATTTTAAACACCATTTATAGTAGTTGTTTGTCATTAATTGATTAAAAAAATAGCACTAACGCGGTTTTTATAAAACAAAAGCTGGATAAGCGGCAATTCGATAAAAA
>AATN01000215.1_pt1 | contig 14402 bp, 14 predicted proteins | sample 270648 | NCBI WGS metagenome assembly AATN01 (sample SAMN02954269, study PRJNA17659) | bioreactor sludge metagenome | biome: terrestrial; feature: bioreactor; material: sludge; isolation source: Enhanced Biological Phosphorus Removal (EBPR) bioreactor sludge | place: Australia: Brisbane, Queensland
TAAACCTGCATGATAAGGCAGGGCATTCCGCCCCTGCTGAGCTAACCAAGTAGCGGTATCCTCAACTTTTTGCGCGAGAGACAATAGACATCCCCCGCATCTTCAGAATGATTGGCTTCCAGAAAATCCCAAAGTTGCTGGCGAGCATTTTTCCCATCTTGAATCAGGTAACGAATATTCGGGCGGTCAAAACTATTAATAAAAACCGCGGCTTGATCGAGCTTAAGCTGGCTAATAATTTCTTGGCGAGTACGTAAATCAGCCGTCGCGGTTAAAGCCATGCGCGGCACTTGTGGGAAACGCTCTGCAAGGATATAGAGTTGTTGATATTCAGGGCGGAAATCATGCCCCCATTGTGAGACACAATGCGCTTCATCAATGGCAAATAAAGCAAGCCCTACTCGTGCTTGAACCATCCCCAACAGATTCAACATACGATCTGTGACTAACCGCTCCGGTGCAATATAGAGCAAGTCTAACTCCCCCGCTAACAGGGCTGTTTCAATACGTTGAACCTCATTGAATCCGAGGGTGGAATTTAAAAACTCCGCGCGAATCCCAAGCTGCTGCAAAGCCACGACTTGATCTTGCATCAATGCAATTAGGGGGGAGACTACAATCCCAACTCCTTCCCGCACTAAAGCCGGAATTTGATAGCACAGTGATTTGCCACCACCCGTCGGCATTAGAGCCAAAACATCTTGACCCTCCAGCAAAGCAGTAATAATCGCCTGCTGATTGAGACGAAAATCAGCATAACCATAAATAGTTTTGAGGATTTGTTGAGCGCGCTGCATGAGGGGGATTATGCCATGCTTATAGTTTTGACTCAGCTTAGATTCTTGACATCCCCCCCCGACTAAAGTCAGGAGATTCCTAATTCATCGAGCGTTGGAGACTGAGCATTTCCCAGCCCCACTGACACACTCTCCAAAGGCTAACACCGAGAGTCCCTCGGCTTTAATATTCTTCGCCGCGTTCTGGTCACGATGATGATGAGTATTGCATTGTGGGCAATCCCAAGCACGTACCAATAGCGGCAACATATCCAGCTTGAAACCACAGCAGGAACAGGTTTTAGAACTGGGTTTCCACTGGTCAATCTGAACCACAGTACGCCCATACCAAGCGGCTTTGTAGTTCAGTTGGCGTGCCAGTTCGCCCCAGTTGCTATCACTGATGGCTTTAGCCAATTTAGGATTCTTCACCATGTTTTTGACCCGTAACGTTTCCATACTGATGACTTGGTTTTCGTGGATCAGTTTTGACGTTAATTTGTGGGTAAAATCACGGCGCGAATCGGCAATTTTCGCGTGAATTTTGGCAACCTTATGCTTGGCTTTTAAGCGGTTTTGGCTACCTAATTTTTTCTTAGCTAAGGCGCGTTGTGCCTTAGCGAGCTTAGCTTCATAGCGTTTCGTATATTTCGGATTGCCCGACTCCCAACCTGCATCATCCGTAATGAGTGAAGTAATACCCAAATCAATACCTGTTGTTTTCGGTGAAATGGGCAATAGTTTAACTTCATATTCACATAGACCGGACACGAAATACCGTCCCGCCGCATCTTTGGATACAGTGAGGCTACTCGGTACAGCCGGTAGAGGACGTGACCAACGAATGTTTAAAGGCTGTTGCTGCTTGGCTAGATACAACTGTCCATCACGATACTGAAACGCTGCTGCGGTAAAGCTAGCCGATTGACGACTGTGCTTTTTCTTGAAGTTCGGAAACTTCGCCGTACCCTTGAAGAAGTTTAGAAAAGCCGTGTCTAAGTGGCGTAAGGCTTGCTGCAAAGGCACGCTAGAGACTGCTTTCAACCAATCATGCGTCCTTGCTTTCTTTAGCTCCGTAAGCTTAGCAGACAAAGCCACATAGTTAACCTTGGTCTTATCCGTTTCATACGCGGTTTTCTTTAAGGCCAATGCCCAATTGTAGACGAAACGCGCACAACCGAAGGTCTGAGCTAACTGCTGTGCTTGCTCAGCCGTGGGATAGAATCGGTATTGATAGGCGCGTTTCACCACAGGCATTTAGTCGGTCGCCTCAGTTTTTGGCGTGTAGCAAACACAGTACTCTGAAGGAAAAGACAATCCAGCCTCTTCAAACTTTGCTCTTATCAGAGCCAAGGTTGCAGGTCTAGCCTCGCCATTTTCAGCTTTATTTAGAGTGTTCTTGTGTAAGCCGGTTTTTATAGCTAGATCAGTGTTTGACCATTTTAAGGCGGCTTTCGCCATGCGTATTTGAATATCTGTAATCATACATTGAATCATACAGAACAAAATATGTGTTGACAACATATTTTATAGGCTGATACTACATGTTTCATTGAAACAAAAAATGTTTCATTAGCAAGCTAGAAACAGTCTTCGACCTCTGCTTCTAGCTCTAACCCACCGAACCTATCTGGAGATTCGATATGGCTACTGAAAAGTCTAGCACAGTTACACCTGCTGTTTCTAACATCGCCCCACTGAACAAGCGCATACCACCCTTCAGAAATGACACTGTCTTTTGGAAACTCAAAGATATGTTTCATTTTGCGGATGCACTTTTACGCCTATCGGCGCATCAGGACACTACCGAAGAGCATCTTCTAGTATTACTACACGGCCACTTAGAAGACTTGATGACACATTATGAAGCACTCACTGAACAAGACGAGCAAGACTTTGAGCAGGATGTTGCTCAGCGCGGACTAAGTATAGTAGCTGCTGAGTTAAGACAAAAAATGGCAGTGGAGGCTTAATCATGTACCGTAATCCATCTACACGCTACAACAAGCAAACTAAGCGGACTACGGCTCAATGGCGCGAATACTTGAAAGAAAAGTTTCCAGTACAGAAACCGACTGATAAGCCCAGCAAACCATGAGAACTGAACACCGACGCAATGCGCATTCGGTGTTTCTCCTTCACGTTCACTTGGTCTTTGTGACCAAGTATCGACGTAAGGTCTTCACCAAAGCTATTCTGGATGAGATGCGATCCGTTTTTGAGCGAGTTTGTTTAGAACAGGGTGTTCAACTGACTGAGTTTGACGGTGAAGCCGACCCTGTTCATTTGCTGCTTAATTATCCGCCGAAGCTCTCAATTGCATTACTGGTTAAACAGTTGAAAGGTGCGTCAAGTCGGCATATTCGACAACAACGCTATGCCAGTATTCGGCAAAAGTTGTGGGGCAATCACTTGTGGTCACCTTCCTACTTTGCGGGTAGCTGTGGTGGTGCGCCGTTAGAGGTCATTCGGCAATACATCGAGCAACAGGACACGCCGCATTAATCGGCTATCGCCGATTCACCTTGTATCCCCGTACTGAAGTACGGGGTTTTACGGCGCGGAGGATAAAACGCACAATCTCAACTGTGTTTATTCGCTATCACTATTGTGCTTGTTTTACAGTCAATAGCTTAATTCCTACTAGTTTACTAGGAATTGAATACATCTTAATAACTGTTAGGAGTAACTCGCCGTGGAGACCATTGGCACCCCGTGGATGTGGGCGGGATTTTTTATCTTTGTGATTGCCATGATTTTGGCAGACTTATTTTTACTTGGAGGCCGGAAAGCACATAAGGTGTCTTTCAAAGAAGCGGCCATTTGGTCTTTGACTTGGGTCTTGGTTGCACTGCTATTTGCACTGGGCTTGTGGTGGTACTTATCTGAAACCCAAAGTCAAGCGCTGGCTGATACCAAAGCACTTGAATTCATTACCGGCTATCTAGTAGAGAAATCTTTAGCAGTCGATAATATTTTCGTGTGGCTAATGATCTTTAGCTATTTCGCTGTCCCTATCGAATATCAACGCCGAATTTTGTTGTATGGCGTGCTAGGTGCTTTGGTCATGCGCACGGTTATGATTCTAATGGGTGCTTGGTTACTCACACATTTCCACTGGATACTTTATGTGTTTGGGGCGTTCTTAGTCTTTACCGGTTTTAAAATGCTCTGGGCTTCTGAACATCAGCCTGATCTTGAAAACAATAAACTAGTACGTTGGATTCGCGGACATATGCGTATGACCACCACCCTGCACGAAGAGCGCTTCTTTGTGATGCAAGATGGCTTGCGCTATGCGACCCCCTTGTTTTTAGTTCTAGTTTTGGTAGAAATTACCGACTTAATTTTTGCTGTGGATTCGATTCCAGCGATTTTCGCGATTACCTCTGATCCCTTCATTGTTTTAACCTCGAATGTATTCGCGATTCTAGGTTTACGTGCTATGTACTTCTTATTGGCTGATATAGCTGATCGCTTTGTCTATTTGAAATATGGCTTAGCCTTAGTACTGCTATTTATCGGCACGAAAATGCTGTTATTAGACGTGTATAAAATACCGATTACTTGGTCTTTGGGCATCGTGGCTAGCTTAATTGCAGGCTCAGTGATTCTTAGCCTCTTGCGCACACGTCAAGCCTAGTCAAACTTGAAAGCAAGGGTAGAAACTCTACCCTTCTTTCAATTCCCGCCACTCATCCCGTTTTCGTCTGCTTGGCTGCTGCTAGCTTAAGCAATGTGCAGTATACTCGACGCTTTCTTGGCAAAAATTACAGAATCAACAATGGCTAACTACGACTTATCCACCTTTCAGGGCATGATTCAAGCACTGCAAGCGTATTGGGCTGAGCAAGGTTGTGTGTTAATGCAGCCTTATGATATGGAAATGGGTGCAGGTACTTTCCATCCAGCGACTTTTTTACGTGCCATTGGCCCTGAGCCTTGGCGGGCTGCTTATGTGCAACCTTCACGCCGCCCCACTGATGGTCGCTATGGTGAAAACCCGAATCGCTTACAGCACTACTATCAATTCCAAGTATTACTCAAGCCCTCGCCTCCCAATTTCCAAGAGCTGTATTTAGGTTCACTCAAAGCTTTAGGTTTTGATCCTTTAGTGAATGATATTCGCTTCGTGGAGGATAACTGGGAATCGCCTACTTTAGGCGCTTGGGGTTTAGGCTGGGAAATTTGGTTGAATGGAATGGAAGTCACTCAATTCACTTATTTCCAACAAGTTGGTGGTCTAGATTGCCGTCCAGTCAGTGGTGAAATCACCTATGGCTTAGAACGCTTAGCCATGTATATGCAAAACGTCACTAGCGTTTATGATTTAGTGTGGGCGAAAGGTCCCCAAGGCATCGTCACTTATGGCGATGTTTACCATCAAAACGAAGTGGAGCAATCCACGTACAACTTCGAACATGCGGATACTGAAGCGCTGTTTCATCATTTCAATGTGGCTGAACGTGAAAGTCAGCGCATGAGTGAGTTAGGTTTACCGCTACCGGCTTATGAGCAAATGCTCAAAGCTTCGCATACCTTTAATCTGCTAGATGCACGCAAGGCTATCTCGGTTACTGAACGCCAACGCTATATTTTGCGCGTGCGTACTTTAGCCCGAGCCGTTGCCGAGGGTTATTACGCCACCCGTGAAAAACTCGGTTTCCCGATGCTGCAATCAGAACCCAAGGTAGCCTAAGATGACTGATACAATAGATTTACTGGTAGAAATCGGCACTGAAGAACTACCTCCCAAAGCTTTAAAGAAACTTTCTGATGCCTTCACTGACGGCATTGTATCCGGCTATCAAACCGCCGGTTTAGCCGCTGATAAAGTCATCGCTTATGCAGCACCCCGCCGTTTAGCGGTTTGGCTGAAAGGCATTCCAGCCCAACAAGCCGATCAACTGGTTGAGAAACGAGGCCCTGCCATCCAAGCAGCCTTTGACAAAGAAGGTAATCCTTCTAAAGCAGCACTGGGTTTTGCAGCTTCCTGTGGGGTTGAGTTTGCCAGTTTACAGCGCTTAGAAACTGATAAAGGCGCTTGGTTAGTCTTCCGCCAACAACAAGCAGGGCAGAAAACGGCTGAAATGTTCCCGAAAATAGTGGATCAATCTTTAGCGAACTTACCAATTCCTAAACGTATGCGCTGGGGCGAGGGTGAAGCTGAATTCGTGCGCCCAGTGCATTGGATTGTGATGCTAGCAGATGAACAGGTGATCGACGCTGAAATCCTTAGCATTAAGACCAGCCGTGAAAGCCGTGGACATCGCTTCCATGCGCCCGCACCGATTAGTATTCGCAATCCTGCTGATTATGCCGTGCAATTAGGCGAAGCTTATGTGGTCGCACGCTTTGAAGCGCGTAGCGAAATGATCAGCCAGCGCGTCCAAGAACTAGCAACTGAACTAGGCGGAAAAGCCATTATGCCGGATTCCTTATTGGATGAGGTGGCTGCTTTAGTCGAATGGCCTGTACCTATTGCTGGGCGCTTTGAAGAAAAATTCCTCGATGTACCACAAGAAGCATTGATTCACACTATGCAAGGTGACCAAAAATACTTTGGCTTGACGGATACCCATGGCAAGTTGATGCCGAATTTCATCACCATCAGCAATATTGAAAGCAAAGACCCGAGCAAAGTCAGCGAAGGCAATGAACGGGTAATTCGCCCCCGCTTTAGTGATGCAGCCTTTTTCTGGGAGCAAGATAAGAAACAGCCTCTAGCCGCTCGACGTGACAAACTGAAAACCGTGGTTTTCCAACAGCAACTCGGCACCTTGCATGATAAATCTGCGCGCGTCGCTAAGCTTGCAAAATACATAGCTCAGCAACTTAAAGCGGATGAAAACTTGGCGGTACGAGCTGCTGAACTAGGTAAATGCGATTTAGTCACCAATATGGTGTTTGAATTCACTGATCTCCAAGGCACGATGGGGCGCTACTATGCCCAACATGATGGTGAACCGACAGAAGTCGCTCAAGCTTTGGAAGAACAGTATTTGCCACGCTTCGCAGGCGATCAGCTACCTAGCACCGCCACTGGACGGATTCTGGCTTTAGCTGAAAGGGTTGATACCCTAGCGGGTATTTTCGCAATCGGCCAAAAGCCCACAGGCACGAAAGACCCCTTTGGTTTACGCCGCTTAGCAGTAGGTGTTTTGCGCATTCTGATTGAGCAAAAGTTGCCTTTAGATTTGGCTGATCTACTCGATCAAGCCGCGCATAATCTCACTGCCCAATTAGGTAAAAAGCCGGATATGCAAGAGGCACTGGATTATATTCTGGAACGCTTGCGGGCTTACTACCAAGAACAAGGCATTAATGCGGAACTGGTTGAAGCCGTCGCCGTTTTGAAACCCACGCAACCTTTGGACTTTGAGCAGCGCTTGAAAGCGGTTGTGTCTTTCCGACAATTAACAGCATCAGAAAGCTTAGCGGCGGCGAATAAGCGTATTAGCAATATTCTGAAGAAAGTCGAAACGGCTATTCCTGCTGAAGTAAATCCTAGTCTTTTAAAAGAACCCGCTGAGCAGGCTTTAGCAGCAAGCTTAGAAGCCCAACAAGCTCAGGTATTACCTTTATTTGCGACAGGTGATTATGAACAGGCTTTATTGTCTTTAGCTCATCTGCGCGAACCAGTGGATAACTTCTTTAATGAGGTGATGGTGATGGCGGAGGATGAAGCTTTACGCAATAATCGCTTAGCTTTATTAAATCAACTGCGTGGCTTGTTCTTGCGCGTCGCAGATTTATCAGTGCTTTAATCAACTAAACTAGGCAGATTCATGAGATCTGCCTAGTTTGCGATTCCTTAGTCCTCTTCTACAGCAGGAGCAGATTTTGCTGCTGGTTGAGGCGTAGCTTCTGGAGCTGGAGCTGGAGCTGGAGCTGGAGCTGGAGCTGGAGCTGGAGCTGGCATAGTTTGCGCCGTTGGATCAGCCGCTGCTACTGCTGCGGGCGCAGCACCCAAGTTCAAACTAATCTGCCCACTGCTTTTAAGCTGCACACTACCATCAGTCTGCACGGAACCTAATAAACTCAAACCTTGGGCAATACTGGGATCTGCCTCTGCTGAAGGCTTAAGAAAAATCTCTGCTGTATACAAGCCATCTTTTTCAATATCCACTTTACCGTCTAGCACAATGCTGGCTTGATCGGATTGCAAAGCAATGTTTAAGGCCTGCTTGCCGCTACCCTCTCGAACACGCGCCCGATATTGACCACCCAGATTGAGTGCAATAGGCGTTTGTACGCTGCCATCTGCCCAAATCAACGAGCCATTCATAATGGGCATCGTTTCCTGATCCCAATAAATATCATCGATAATAGCGCGAAAAGTACCACCTAAAGTGACCGGTAAGTTTTGCAAAGCTGGATTCACTTGCCCTAAAGAAGCCGCAGGCAGTTCTAAATTCAGGGGTGAGCAAGCTAAATTAGTATTCCAAACCAAGCCACATTGACCTTTTAGATGTACTGCTTGGACAGTACCCTCCATATCTGCGGCGAGCATACCCTTGAGTAATTTAGTCGGCGCAAACCTCCAAGTTAAATCGGTAATTTGTGCTTGCGATATAATAGCCTTAGCAATCTTGCCATCCCATAAAGTTCCACTCACACCAGCAAAGCTTAGCTCTGGCCTAGCTTTAGTCGCTTGTTGCGTGAAGAAACTCAAAGGTGCTAGCACTGCCAAAGACACTGTGAAGCTAGTAAGGCCAGCTAAGATCCAAAATACTTGTTTTTTCATCGTTCTAAAGTCAGTTGCAAGCCTGCTAAACCCGGAGCAGCCCCCGGAATAAGCCCAATGGTTGTCGCATAAATTGCATACTGGGCTTCAAGCTCAGCCAGAAACGCAATCACCTGATCAAAAGGCGCATTATCTAAGCGAATATTGACACCATCTTTACCTTTGGCTTCAGAACGCACCAAAATCTCAGGTTTATCTAGTTGATATTTCTGTAAGGCTGGTGTAATAGCGATTTGCACACTAGTTGTGGTATCAATCGGCTGCCTAACACTAGCAGCAGCTTGTTCAGCGACTAATTGTGCTTTCGCACTTTTCAGCAAAGTTGCATCTTCCGCAGCGGTCACTAAATCAGCGGCCACTTGGTTTTTATATTTTACCAGAGGCTTCCAAGCATAGAACCATAGCACCGCAGCCAGAATGACCGTTACGCCAATCAGTAACAAATAACGTTCACGTTCGGAGAGCGCTGTAAACCAAGCTTTCACGTATTTTCTCCTCCAGCACCTAAAGTCACTTCGCCACGGACAATATTATTAGCTTGCGTCGATTTCACATTGACTTCACGTCCCAATAAAGTGGTTAACCCCTGCCCAATGCGTTCGGTCGCTTTTAAGTCGGGGGTTTCAAACACTACACTTAAGCGCCCATCTCGGGCACGGATTTCAGTAATTTTCAAGCCTTGCTCTTGTTGGAAAACTTTGCCGACCATCGTTAAATAAGGTAAGAGGCTAATCTTATCAGTCGCTGCTGGATTCAGAGCTTCAATCTTGGCCATTTCTGAGGTAGCCCGTGAGCGTAGCGCATTTACTTCAATATCTTTGACTTCAGGAAAGATTTCGCGAAATAAGCTGAGATTGTGCTGTTCTGCCAGCTTCAATTGTTCGGCACTGCGCCAAATATCCATACCCTGAATACCTGCCCAAACAGCGCCACAAAAGACTGCCAGACCAGCTACTAGCTTCCAACGCCGCCAATTACGATTGAAGCTGGACATGCTGTCATCTTGATAACCCGCGAGCAGATTCAACCCCATTCCTGCTTGCAAGCTTTTCTGCAATAAATGATTAGGCTGCGGTTCTGGGAAAATAGTAAAAGCTTGCTGCCAATCTGCCGGCTGATCAGTATATAGTTGCAGTTTGCGTTCCTGTGCATCCGGAGCAAACAAGCTATTGACTAATAAAGGCAGAGAGATCGCTGGGCAACTAAACCCACTCAATGCATCAGTGCGTACCCAAGCTTGTCCGTCGCGTTGCCACAAGGTGGGCATAGCCTCATTCACCGGCAAAGCAAACACATCGGGCAAAATAGCCTTGGCACGCAATTTCTGTTGCTTTAAAAGCTGAATCCAAGCTTTTAGACGCTCGCGCTCAATCACTGCAACAGCGAGTGTGTTATCGTTTTCAGCTTGCCAAACAAAATGCTGATCTTCGACTTCGCCAACTAAGCTTTCCTCTAAGGCATAAGGTAACGCTTGTTTTAATTGACGATTATTTGTAGTGACCAAGATCGTGCGTGTCAGTAAAACATCAGCGCTTGGAATCAACAAAATAACTGGCTGGTTACCATTTAGTTTATTAACTTGCGCCCAAGTACCAGAATGCCATTCCCCTGAAGTAGCATTACCCTCCAGTTTTGCATAAGCAAACTCAGCATCTTGAGGTGTTTGTAAACGCAGGATCAACATAAGTCATCATCAACTAGTTATTTGTACTAAACGTAGCAGGCTTTAGGCTGCTTCTGGCTCAGGCGGTGGATTCACTCGATTAAACTGGCGCATTATGACATGAACCTTCCCCTCTGCTGAACGAAATAGCACACTGTTTAAAAATAATCGGCTTTTCCCTAAACGCACTTGCCCACTTAAGCGAAAATAATTTGAACTTACCCCTAATAAAACTTTTTGCTCTTTAGTTAAGTTCTGTACTAATTTCTGTAAAGCTTCCACGGATTTAATTGGATTATTATTTCGCTCTTGCACAATCGCTTGTAATTGCGGATCCGTTAAACCGATGGCAGTCAATACTTTATTAGACGCTGTATTTACATTCACCGAGGTCGGCGTTGGCAACGCTGTCACTAAAGGCATTAACTCTGCAAGTAATGCCTGCTTTGGTTCTTCATCACTAACACTGCCTAGTTTAATTAGTTTTAACTCGCTAGGATCTAATAACAAAGCATTACTTGCCTGATAGGGCTGGTCTTGCATTAAATAATAATCGGATTCTGCACTATCTCGGTCAACTAATTCATCATCAGGATCAATCCAGTCCACAATATTATTCGCAAACCCTAAAGGTAAAGCACCTGCTGTTTGCAGCATCTGTTGAAAAATCTTTATCATTGAGCCACGTGGCTTTTTAGCCTGCACATCATAAAGATTATTCACATTAAAATAGGCTTGCAGATCGTCAATTTTTACTTGGAGCTCGCCAATCGGCTGTCCATTATCATCATCAATTGGCTTCGGCTCGATTTTTCCCGCCCACTTATCTTGGAGAGCATCATAAGTAGCGTCTTTAGTATCTTTTATATCTTGCTCTAACCAGAAACCTGCCATTTTTTCTGCTGCATAGGCATATTGATAAGCCTGCTCCATATCCTGCAAATTAGAACTCAAGCGGATACTATAGCGCTGCTGCACAAAAATAGAGGTGACGACAATCACTGCTAAAGCCACAATCAGCAGCGCAGTGAGCATAGCGACACCTTGTTGTCGCTGCTGCGACTTCATGTCGAAACTTTCTCCTATTCAACTTCAACTCGTTTATTTGGCTGGAATCGGTTGTAAGCGCATTGATAAACGCAAGTGTTGATCCTTATTAAGTTTATGATCATAGACCGTGGTATAGGCCATCACTGCTCGTACATATTTACGCGTTTCATCAAAGGGAATACTTTCAACCCATTGATCGGCTGCAAGCATTTGTGGAGGTGCCCATTTAGGAATCCGCCCAGGCCCCGCATTATACGCCGCTGTCGCTTGTGCATAATTTCCAGAGAAGCGCTTTAACATATCACGCAGGTAGGCACTTCCTAGCTTAACATTCAGATCTGGCTGCAAAATATCTTCTTTTGCGACCAACTCCATCCCCATCTGCCGACCTATATCGCGCGCGGTTCCGGGCATCAATTGCATTAAACCTAAAGCTTTCGCACTAGACTCTGCACTGGCATCAAACGCACTTTCTCGACGCATAATACCCAGAATCCATTCAGGGCGTATACCCTGCAAACGTGCTTGATCCATTACAATTTGTTCATACATCAAAGGAAAACGTACATCAACACTATTCCAATCTTTAACCTTAGACACCGTCCAAATGGCTAAATTTGCGTCATTTTGTCGTAAAGCTAATTCAGCAGCAGCTAGAACGCCCTCTTTATCCATCGCTTGCAGCAAACGAAACCACTCTTTACGTGCTTGGCTGCGCTCACCCAATGCATTCCACTCCTGCCAGCGCTGATACGCCGCTAATTTTTGCAAACCTTGAATGCGCTGATTACGATCTGGTGGAGTTTGCTCTAAATACACATAGTCTTGGCCAATTCGATCTGCAGCTAAGAAGCCGTAGTAGGTTGAGTTTTTTGCCAAGCGCTCGTAAACGGTTTGTGCCTCTGCGGGCTTTTTTAATTTCTCTAAAGAACGTGCTTGCCAATAAAACCAAGTATCCCATTCATCGTCAGTACCTTCCGTCGCCTCTAGCGCAGTGGAGGCTTCCAATAAGGCCGGCCAATCCTGTGAACGCATTGCCAAGCGTGCCAGCCAAGCATTTCCTTCCTTAGTTCGATCTACAAGCGGAATGCGTTTTAAACGCTGCAAACCTTCTTCATTATGTCGCCACGCTTCCCACATACCTAAGCGACTCTCCACTTCGCCCTTTTCAGCACTAGTAAACTTAAAGCTCGCTTGAGCTTGCGTCCAAAGCAACAAAGCCGTTTCTAACTTAGAATCAGAGATTTCCTTAATTGTATCGACAATGATAGTACGTAGCTGTGAACTATCAGCTTGGATAAATAACTCAGGTAATTTTTTTGCAGGTTCAACACGGGTAGCTAACCACAACTCAAAGAATTTTTTATCTTCTTCGGTTAAATAAGGTGCTAAATTACGCGCTGCACTCAGACGATTATTGCTGATTAACATTTTAATCCGCTGCCAATAATCGCTATGGCTTAAAACTTTATGGGTTTGCAGTTGCAGGAGCAGACTTGCGCAATCATTGGGGAAATCTTTTTTCGTGGTATCCCAAATAGTTTTGGCTTGCTCTAAGCCTTGCTTGATAATTCCGGTATTTAATAAAGCTTCAGCTCGATAACATTGAGTGGTGAGTTGCTCGCGATTATCGGGAATAGTATTTAAAAGCTCCGTCCATTTGCCTTGAGCAGCCAAGCGTTCTGCTAAGCGTGCACTGAGACTATCGCCCATTAAAGAATATGGATTATTCTGAATAAATTTAGCTAAAGTAGCATCCGCCACTTGTGCTAGATCAGCCGTTAGCAGTTGTGCTTCCAGCCAAGAAGCTAAGGGATAGCCGTTCAATTGTGGCAGTAACAGACGAGCCTCTTCCACCTTACCAGCCTGTAGTGCTGCACGTGCAGTTTGAAAACTAATCCGTTGTTCTTCAAGAGGACTGGCCTTTAGACTTTGAATTAAGCTCAAGCCACTTATCAAGCAGCACAAAAACCAGTTGAGCTTGAAACGATCCTTCATCACTTTAATAAACTCTTGGGATTAGCCAGTTTTAAATTAGTTATTACTTTGGCTTTTTAATAGGGTTAAATAACGCTGATAACGTCGCGGTGGAATTTCTCCAACCGTAAGCGCCGTCTTTATAGCACAACCCGGCTCATGTTGATGAGTGCAATTATTAAATCGACACTCCCCTGCAAAACGAGAAAACTCTGGATAACCGGCTTGTAATTGACTCACCATTAATTTTGGGAGCGGAAAATCGCGTACCCCCGGCGAATCTATCAAACTCGCCTGTCCGGGCAAATGATACAAACTGGACACGGTCGTAGTGTGCCGTCCCTCACCCGTCTCCGCAATTTCCCCTACTCGAATTTCTTCTGCAGGCACTAATTGGCTAATCAGTGAAGACTTCCCGACTCCGGACTGTCCTGCAAAAATAGCTGTTTTTCCCTGAATGGCCTCTTCAATCTCTGCTAAGCCTTGTGCTTGATTGGCTTGCGTATGCACGACACGATAACCAATTTCTAAATATTCTTTTAGGCAGGCTTCATGCTCAGAGTGACGGTAACTATCGCGCAAATCGGCTTTATTAAACACAATCAGCACTTCAGCGGGTAATAAATGTGCCGCCACTAAATAGCGATCCAGCATTTCCCAATTGGGTTCAGGACGCCAACTACTCACGACTAGCAGGATATCAATATTGGCAGCAACCGCACGTAACTTGCCACGAAAATCTGGGCGCTCTAAGACATTTTGACGGGGTAAAATCGCCAGCACACTGGCATTGCCCTGCTGCTCGACTTGCCAACGAACATAATCGCCACAAGCAATATGCTCTAATTTACGCCGAGTGGTACAGCGTAAGCGCTCACCACTCGCGGTTTCTAAAATGAGTTCAGCCCCATAACGGGTGATCACTCGGCCAATATCCTGTGCAGTTTTCATCATAGAGCCTATTGTGAAGCAAAACTGCCAGAAAGCGAACTGAAACTATTACGGTTTTGGGGGAGCAGAAGTAGGGGCTGGGAACTTGTAATACATTTGATTTAAATAAGAAACCACATCTAGGATTTGGTCATCGAACCAATTGGTACTGAGATTAGCGTCACAACGCCCGCACTTGGGCTCTCGAGTGCAGCGTAGCTTTTCACTTTTCGCGTCGGACTGGTGAAGACTTCAGTGG
>AATN01000216.1_pt1 | contig 14367 bp, 9 predicted proteins | sample 270648 | NCBI WGS metagenome assembly AATN01 (sample SAMN02954269, study PRJNA17659) | bioreactor sludge metagenome | biome: terrestrial; feature: bioreactor; material: sludge; isolation source: Enhanced Biological Phosphorus Removal (EBPR) bioreactor sludge | place: Australia: Brisbane, Queensland
GACTCGTACTTATTATGATTTATTAAATTAAAAAATAAATGACAACCATTCATATTTATTATATAATAATAAGATTTTTCTATTTAAAACCTTATTGAAACCTCACTCTGCTAATATAATCACCAATCTCATTCATTAATTTATTGTTAATAAAGTAACACTTATAATCCGCCCATAGCAATACAGACTTCATGGGCATGGAGTCTGCACAAGTTTTTAAAACAGGGGAAATTTAAATGCACTTACAAAGCAACCTACGTTGGTGTGCAGTGTTTTTGGCTTTGTCTACATCTTTAGCACCTACTATTAGTATTGCGGAAACTCATGTTCCTTACAAAATTCAGATGACCCGAACCCAACCGGATGAACCACTGCGCAAATCGACCATTATGGGTAAAGTCAAAGACATGTACCCTGGGCGAATTTTATCGATTGAGCCACAATCTGATCGTGGCCCTGATTGCCATGTGGTAAAATTAATGGGTGATGACGGTGAGTTCCGGATTATTCATGTGTCTTGCACTAAATAAGCTGGTTGACCATTGTAACTAACTTTAAAGCCTAGCCCTTGAGCTAGGCTTTTTTATTAATATGAAAAGAAATTGATAGTTTTTTATTCTGAAACTTCAGTGTATGATGGCTTAACAAAAGACGGTACAGGGCTCCGTCTATCTAGATAGACTACACTCAAACCATTAACATAACATACTAAATAGTCGAAAAATCTATGCGTGTACTTGTTGTTGAAGATAAAGCACCCATCCGTGAACAAATCGCTAGTGATCTCAAAAAAAACGGTTTTACCGTCGATGTAGCGAGTGATGGTGCGCAAGGGCTGTATATTGCAACTGAATATCCCATTGATATCGCCGTTATTGACTTAGGTCTCCCCCATGTAACGGGTTTAGAGATTATCCGCAGTGTGCGCTCTAAAGGCTTGGAGTATCCGATTGTCACCCTCACCGTGCGGGATCGTTGGGAAACTAAAGTTGAAGTTTTAGAAGCCGGTGCCGATGATTATTTGGTCAAACCGATCCATGCAGAAGAACTAGCCGCTCGCTTGCGTGCACTCTTGCGTCGGACTAAGGGTTGGACGCAAGCTGAACTTAGCTGCCCACCCATTCGCTTGAATCTGTCTGAGCAACGTGTGTACGTAAGTGAAAATGAAATCACCTTGACTGCTTATGAGTACCGTGTGTTAGAGCATTTAATGCTGCACGCGGGTCAAGTGATTTCTAAAACTCATTTAACGGATAGCTTGTACGAAGAAGATGCTGATCGTGATAGTAATGTGATCGAAGTCTTCATTCGCCGTTTGCGGCAAAAACTCGATCCTGATGAAAGTTTGAAACCTATCGAGACTTTGCGCGGACGTGGCTATCGATTTACTTTAGACTGTCATCGCTCAAACATTTAGTCATGATGGGTTCTTTACGTAGCCGCCAATTGGTTAGCGGCTTCACGATCATTGTGATTGGGAATCTTAATCTTAGGGATTCTCCTCAGCTTAAGTATTTACCAGCGCAAAACCGAAGCTATCCGCTTAGAACTAGAGCGGACAGCTTCTGATTTACTCGGATTCATTGAATATGAACGCGGTAGCTTCTTGATCCCTCAACGTAATAAGCAAGCCGCCGAACAATTCATCTCCCGCAATCAATTAGTCCAAGATCGTAAGCGCCGTTTTGCTTATATTTGGGATCGTCAGCAGAATCGGATTATTTGGAGTTCTATTGACAATGAGGGAGTAGACTTAAGTCGGGTTGATTTATTCTTCGCCTATTTCCCTTTCGAAGAATTATTTAACGATCCCAAAGTAAAAAACTTCACGCCGTTAGCACGCCGTATGAGCTCTACGCCCCCGCCGCATGGCAAGGCTGATGAGAAATTTCATCCTGAGGAATACATGCTGGCAGTGCAGCATTTTTCCTTCCGTGAAAATGCTGAGGAAGGTAACAGCGCTAATAGACATTATCTATTTATCGTTGCGGAATCTATGGCGAATGTGGATCGAGAAATCGACGACTTAGTTATGATTTTCTCTATTCTATTTTTCGCTTCGGTCATTCTGATCTTAATTGCCCAGTTAGCCTCCAGTTTCTGGGTAGTTGCCCCGATTCGTGAGTTTGAAGAGGAGGTACGTGCGATTGAAGCAGGTAATAAAGAAACTATCCAAGATGAATACCCTGATGAACTAGTGCCCATCAAAAATACAATCAATGCTTTGATTGGGCATGAAAAAGGCCAAAAGCAACGCTATAAAGACTCTTTAGACGATCTTGCACATAGCTTGAAAACACCGCTAGCCGCTATTCAATCCCATCTCGACAGCGGTAGCTTCCAAGATTTGCCGCATGATCATGCTGGTTTAGCAGGCATTGCGGCTGAAATTGAGCACATGCAAGAAATCATCTCACGACAACTGCGTAAAGCGATGGTGACGAGTGAAAACGCGATTATCATGTCACAACCAATTCGCCCAATCTTAACGCGTTTAGCCAGTACTATGCACAAAGTCCATCGCAGCAAAACCTTTGAGATTCGTGTAAATGTGGATGAATACGCTAAATGCCGCTTAGACTCAGAAGACTTGATGGAATTATTCGGTAATCTAATCAACAATGCCTGCCGCTTCTGTGATCGCCTAGTAGAGATTTCTGCTTTCCGCGATAATGATATGCTGGTCATTGATATTGATGATGATGGTATGGGTTTCCCAAGTGAAAACCCATCCAAACTGCTGAAGCGTGGCATTCGTGAAGACAGTAAAACAGAAGGCCAAGGTATTGGTTTAGCCGTCAGTACTGAGATTGTTTCTGCAGTTGGTGGCAAGATTGAATTACTCGTTTCACCCTATGTCGGTGCACGTGTCCGCTTACACTTACCCACTTAAAATTCACCTTAATCAGCATTAGCTACTCAAGCCTATAAAAGAGTAGCTAATTGTTTAAACCCGCTACTTTAAGGTGTTGTTTTCAAACGCTCCGCCCCTGCACTTAAGCCTTGAATAAAGGGTCGATCCAAATCAATCACATAAGCCTGCGGTGTAATCACCTGCCCCGCCTGAGCTATGCGCACTAGATAAAATAAGGTACGGGAACTTTTAGCCTTTATAGCTAAGTTTGCAATATAACGATCTTGCCAAAACCCTTCATGCACAGCTGCAGAGTAAGCCATGGTTTCTGCTACGGATACCGCCATATCATCTAACTTTAAGCCCTGCAACACTTCATTAGCTTGTAAATCGCTCAATTCCAGTTCAAACCCTGCAGGGAGTAAATCCACTACTAAAGCATGCGGGATAGGTTCCGTGCTTTCGATATTCAAGCGCGTCAGCACTAAGTCACCAACTTTTAAATCTGCTGGCTTTAGAACTTGACCTGCTAAGTTATACCACTTGCGCTGAATACGAATCGGCTTTTCAGTCGCCGCTAGCATTTGTTTAGGATACGCTTGGGTTAGAAGATTAAAGTAAATAGCTTCATCAGTGGTGGTGAGAAGTTTACTGTCACCTTTAAACTCTGCAAACAACGCGTAAAGCTACCCGTTTGAGCTAAATCCAAGCTTTGCCCATCCACTACCAACTGTGCTTTCCAAGGCGCTTTAGCCTGCTGTTCGATGAGCTGACCTAGTAAAAAGATATAAATTTGCTCTTGTGTACTAAGATAAGTATTGGCTGCTAGATCACGTAAAATGTAGTCTAAATGCATACTCAAGGCTGGTACAGTCTGCTTAGCTAGCAGTAAATGGTAGAGCAACATCGCGCGATCACGCAGGGGACTTCCATAATCACCTAAATACAAATCAGGATCACGGTTTAAGCCTAAACCACGCTGAATATATTCATCACCACGTGCAGCATCGCCTTGTAAGCTTAAAGCCAAACCTAAATTCACTAAGCTTAAGCCAGACTCCATTTGTGCCCCTGCTTTATCAGCAAAGGCCTTGAGATCATTTAAGGTCAATTTATGTTCACGCGCTAAAACATAAGCTGTATAAGCTCGCACGGCTAAATCCATTTGTACTACATTTTCCGCAAGTGAATAACGATCCTCTAGTTGTGGAGTTTCTTGCTTCCAAGTCTGTTGTAAATTACTTAAGGCTGCATCCAACATAGCATCTGGCACGTCAAAACCTTTTTGACGTGCATCGAGTAGAAAACTAGTTACATAAACATTCAACCAATACTCTTCCGAACCTATTCTAGCCCATGAACTAAAACCACCATTCGGTAATTGCATACTACGTAAGCGAATAATGGCTTTTTGTACTTGCTGAGTGCGTTGTGCCAAAGATAGAGCCGGTAAATCCCATTTTTTTAAAGCAGCTTCATCTAAAAATAAATAAGGATAGCTACTACTGACCGTTTGCTCCAAAGAATCATAAGGATAATTCAGTAAACTGCGTAAAATTGCCGCTACCGGTAAACTGGGGGTATTAGAAATACTCAAACAAGTCTCCGCCGTATTCGGCAAAGAATCTTTAGCCCCTGCAGTTGTTAGAGCAAAACTCTTACCCACTCCCAATAACTCTTGCTGCTGATAAGACACAGTGGACATATAAGCAGGCCGTATGGGGATTTTCAGCTCACGCTTAAACTTAAAATCCCTGCCTGTTAGTTCTAAAGTAACTTCCCCTAAGCCCATGGAACTGAGCGTCGTGATAGGTAATTGTAACTGCTCGGTTTGCCCTTTACTTAGAGTTAATTCTTTCTCGAAGCTTACACCTTCAAGTAAGTCATTACTTTTTAATTTGATAGATACTAATTGATCCGCATCATCCAAGCTCTTTACTGAAAACCTTAGTAAAGCTTGATCACCGGTGGCTAAAAAAGCTGGAGCCCTAGATAAGCTGAAAGGCGCTCTTACTTGAATCGTCTTGCTAATGCTGCCTAATTGCTCAGTACCGATAACCGTAGCGGTCAGATGTAAATCACCGGTGAACGCTGGCAGATTAAGGATAATTTCTGCTTTACCCTCAGCATCAAACTTGATAGGTTCAACCTCTAGAATCGTCATGCGGCGCGGCAACCTAGGCGCTAAAGCAGCACTAACTTCATTAGTCACTTGCTGATTAGCAGTCGTACTAACAAACTCATGATCTGCAATAATCTCATCGTAGCTATCATATAAGCGCGTCTCATAAGCATGCGGACTAAAATAAAAATCAAACGGATTCTGCGGTTTGAATGGCATACGCTGTAAAATCTGTGTATCAACCGCAGATAAAGTGATTAAGGTATTAGGGGCTGTTAAATTCTTAGCCCGTATTATGACTTTAACCGCTTGCTCAGCCATCACTAGCTCAGGTGCTTCTAGGCTAAGCTCTAACTGTCGCTCACTACGATCTAGGACTAAAGGCAAAATGCCTAACCAGCGCGTTGGCTTGTTTGCCTGACTTGCATCACTGGTTTGCAAAGCTTGTACGCCTATATAGAGATCATGCTGTTGCCAAGCCTTATCAATCGGCACTTCGAGAAATGAAGCACCTGCAGGTAAGTTCATTTGCCGACTCCATAAGAGTTTCCCACCCTCTACAGTGAGCAAGACTTCACTCGCAGCCGGTAAATTGACGGTCAATTGTGCAGTGTCCCCAGATTTATAGACGGCTTTATCCAGCCTTAAATCCAAGCTTTTGGGTTGCCTAGTAGTACTCGCTACAGTTTGCCAGCCTGCTGTAAACACATAAGCGGTCTTTAACTTAGTATCTGCATCTTCTAGTTCGAGCCGATATTGTCCAGAAGTTACTGCTAAAGCAAGCTGGCCTTTTTGCCCTGCTGAAATTTCTATTTGTTGCTGAGAGACTGGATATTGATTACGAATGCCCCGCTGTTGCCAGCCTTTTTCCTGATCATATTCCCAATAATAATCATACGACTCACTAAATAAAGTAGCAGTCAAATGTTGCGCAGCCACTAAACTACCGGTTGGATCAACCCGCACTAGCTCAAAACGAGCTTCAGAATTAGCAGCTACATTAGCATTGGCAAATAAAGGTTTAATACCAACTAGATGCTGAGTGGGCCAATAGACCTGTTGCAGCTCACTGCTGATAGCTTGGCTACCTAGCTCTAATAAACTCGCCGTTACACGTGTTTTTAGTGGGGACTGAATCTCAGGATGAATGGCTGGAAACTCTAAAAAACTATTCCCCTGCTCGTCTAAACTCGTTTGAGGCAATTTTACTGAAGCTAAGCGTTGCGCATCTTCTGGTACACCAAAACTATAATCTTTAAATGCAGTACCCAAGGGTTGTAAATCTAGTTCTAGGCTACGCGTTGCGGCAATTTTTTGTTTAGCAGCCGGCGCCCCATAAGCATAATCTCCCTGCACAGAAATGACTTGCTTATCATCGCGTGTTAATAAGGCTTTACCGCCACTCAAACTTAAATTTAAATATTCAGGCTTATACTGCTCAACCTTAAACTCAAACACACTAACCAGCTCTGGATCATCATCCAAACGCAACTCAGCTCGCCAAGTCCCTTCTGGTGCATCGTCTTCTAAACTAAACCGCTGCAAGTAATAACCTAACTCAGCATCGATCGGACTTAGGATTTGCTCCCAAATCACTTTGGTATCCGGTCGCACGATACTGAGCTTGAGATCATGTGTCGCCACTAAACCATCTTGATCACGCTGCAGAATATTTAGACTCAGCGTATCGCCGGGACGGTACAACGCATGCGAAGCATAAATATAAGGATCAATCGGCTTTTCAGGTAAACCTTGAATCGGGAAGCTCTCTAGATTTAGAGGAGCTGAGCGCAAGTCTAAAAAAGCAAATTGATTATCAGGGCTGACTGCAGTAATAAAAAAAGCCTTATCAGGACGCTTCGCAAAACTAGCACGACCATTTTCGTCAGTGATGATTTCTGTGCCGTTTTGATTGTCTTTTACTGCTATTTTAATGCCACGTAAAGGTTTGCTTGAATCTAAAGCATGAGCAAACACCTCCAAGGTTTTGGCATAAAGCCGTGCTTGTAGACCAATATTACTCACAATAAAATGATTAATCCGATAGGCTTTATCCGTAAAGCGTCCGGGCTGACGAATCACTGCAAAATATAGTCCGGGCTGTTTTAAAGCCTCAATTTGATTAATTGGCAGATTAAATGTCTCTCGCGCATTCGGCTTAGCATTGGTTAGATAGCGCATGGTGTAGACACTAGTGGTGAACTGATGAATCTCTTCTAATTCCCAAGATTGTAAGCTGCCGTCCAAACGAATCGCTTTAAACACCTCACTGAGTTTTTCAGGTGGTACTCGCAAAAATTCAACATCAAGTTCAGGCACATTAACAACACGAATCGGCAAACTGTTGGCTAATTGCTGCGGGATCAAACTACCTTTGCTGGCAAAATCGAAAGCAGGCTGAATGATGCGGGTCTTAATCTCAAAATCGACTGGCTTTAATAGCTTTAAGCCATTCTTAGCAGTGACACCGGGGCGAATTTGAATACGGTAGTTGGTATTGGCTTGGATTTGAGTGAAATATAAACGCCGTGGGCTATTGATAACTGCCCATTTGCCTTCTACCGCTTTGCCCTCTTGAGTAATCGTAAAAAATTCAGCCGGGTCTTGATTCGTCTCCAGATCTTGCGAAAACGTCACGACTAAAGCAGGAGCTTGGTCTAAGGTCTGCTCAGCAGCATCCACTACCAACATTTCAGATAAAAGTTGCTGATTGGTATAAGTCGCGAGTTTGAGCGTAGATAGCTCTTCAGCGACTAAATAGGGAGTGCTGAATAAAAACCAAAAACCAATTAGTGCCGACTGCCAAAAACTTAGCTGGCGCAAGCCCATTGCGAAACTCCATTGTTCTTTATCTTGTTTAAAGAGTAACTTTGGGAATTGGCAAGCCCAAGATTAGGAAAGACAGCCCTAGCTACCCAAAGAATAATTTGTGTTTTGGCTTATTTTGCGGGAAAAAAAGAGGAGTGAAAAGAGACTACAGTGTTTAAAATGGCGTCCCCACGGGGATTCGAACCCCGGTTACTGCCGTGAAAGGGCGGTGTCCTAGGCCTCTAGACGATGGGGACGCTGTATAAACGTCAAAACTCGATTGTAAGATTGGCGTCCCCACGGGGATTCGAACCCCGGTTACTGCCGTGAAAGGGCGGTGTCCTAGGCCTCTAGACGATGGGGACGTCGTTAAAACTTAATTTTAATTCTTATCGTTACTACGTTCTTCTAGCAACACATTGGTCGATAGACCCGCAAATAACAACATGAACCCAAGCGGTACTGCCATAAAGCAGAACTGCGCCCAGTTTTGGATATTCATATACAGTAAAGTAAAGCCTGCAATAAGTGATACTACTGTAATCAATAAACCAACAAAAAATACTATTCGACCTAGCAGTAAAATCATCGTTGACTCACTGAGCAAGGTTCATCGGAAGGTTTGGTGGAGCTAAGCGGGATCGAACCGCTGACCTCTACAATGCCATTGTAGCGCTCTCCCAGCTGAGCTATAGCCCCCCGAAGAAGCGCGAATTCTGAATTAATCCACGCTGACTGTCAAGCACTTGTTGGCATTTTTTCTATATAAGCCACTGCCGCTTCAACCCGTGCTAAACTGCGTTCCCGCCCGATCAAACTTAAGGTAATTTCTAAGGAGGGCGAAGAAGCAGAACCGGTCACTGCCACGCGTAGAGCGGGGCCTACTTTGCCTAATTTAACGCCCAACCCCTCACAAGCTTGCTGAATCGCCTGATGAATGGCTGCAGCTTCCCAAGCTGATAAACTCGCTAAGGCGGTGTATACGGCTTGCAAATATCCGGCTGTTTCTGGCTTAAACTGCTTTTGCACAGCCGCTGCATCGTACTGTTTAAAGTCTTCATAGAAATAACGACTCGTTGAGACTAGCTCAGCTAAGCTTTTGACACGTTCACGCTGGGCTAGAATCACCGCTTCTACAGCAGGTCCTTGACTCGTATCAAGTTGTTGATGCGCTAACTGCCATTGTAATTGCGCAGCAATCTCAGCCGGTGTCAACGTTTTCAAATAATGCTGATTCAGCCAGATTAATTTATCTGGATTGATCGAGGAAGGAGCACGGTTAATACCGTTCAGCTCGAAAAACTCAATCATTTCTTGGCGCGAGAAAATCTCCTGATCACCATGCGACCAGCCTAAGCGTACTAAATAATTGAGCAAGGCTTCAGGGGTATAGCCTTCATCGCGGTATTGCATGACATTGACCGCACCATGCCGTTTCGATAAGCGCTGTCCATCAGGGCCTAAGATCATCGGCACATGCGCAAACACAGGGATTTCATGTCCGAGTGCTCGCATAATATTGATTTGACGTGGGGTATTATTGATATGGTCATCGCCACGAATCACATGCGTGATCCCCATATCGATATCGTCGACGACGACGGATAAGTTATAAGTAGGCACTCCATCAGAACGAGCGATAATTAAATCATCTAGCTCAGTATTGCTGATAACAATTTTGCCACGCGCTTGATCATCAATCTCGACCACACCCTCTAAGGGATTTTTAAAACGCACAACCGGCGCAACACCTGCAGGTGGTGTTTCTTTGCTATCGCGCCAACGTCCGTCATAGCGTGGTTTTTCTTTACGCGCCATTTGCGCTTCGCGCATGGCGTCTAACTCTTCTTTTGAGCAATAGCAGTAATAAGCGTGACCCGTCTCTAAGAGCTGTTGCACCACTTCTTTATAACGATCAAAACGCTGGGTTTGATAGAACGGGCCTTCGTCATAATCCAAGCCTAACCAATCCATCGCATGCAAAATCGCATCCACTGAGGCTTGTGTGGAGCGCTCTAAATCGGTGTCTTCAATCCTTAGGATAAAATCCCCGCCCATTTTGCGAGCATATAACCAAGAAAACAAAGCAGTACGAGCGCCACCAATGTGCAGGTAGCCAGTAGGACTAGGAGCAAAACGGGTTCTGACTTTCATATTCAACTCGGAAAAACAGCGTGAAGCGCGAAGAGTAGCAGTTTGATAGGAGTGAGACTAGGGCTAGGTTTGAATGCTACCAACAGTTATCAGTCCTCAGTCAATAAAGACACCCACCGGTACCTTGAAACGGGCAGACAAGGCTTTGATTTGACGTAAGTTCAACTCGCGCTTGCCTCGCAGCAATTCAGACATGACGCCTTGGCTAGCCACCTCAGGCAAATCGCCTTGACTTAAACCGTGACTGTCCATGAGAAACTTGAGTGCATCTAGCGCCGTTGCCAGAATGGGGGCTAAATGCTGATCTTCATAATCAGCGATCAAGTCGCCGATTCGATCCGCCAAGGACGCTAAGGGATGTGTTTCATCCGCACCACCGGCATCCAGTACCGCATCCAAAGCTTCCACTAGGGCTTCATAGTCGGCCTCTGTTTTAGGCGCAACTAGTACAGGTGCTACATACTGCCAATGGTCTAACACGGTTTTAATCATGATACCCATGCCCTACTCCTTCCATTTGCCTTTGTCATACTCGCTATGAGTCAATATTTCACGGATGAATACCTTGCCTGTGTTGAAATGAATCGCGGCAATCAGCCTAAGCTTGTTACCACCAATATCAAACACATACAGATGCTCTACTTTATCCACACTGTTAAACGCGGCTTTTAATTCTGAGAAATTCGTGAAGCTAGCTGCCTTCATGGTCTGATACCACCCGCTCAACGCCGTCGCACAGCCTTTGTGCAATTCGGCGGCTTGGATAATGCGCTTGCGGGTGATGATGTGCATATCTTACTGCATTCCTGAGATTGTGATTACACAATAACTCAATTTGAGATTCTTAGCAATTCAATTTGAAATTTTCAAAGAATACAAACCGAAATTTTTCCAAAAAAACAAATAGCTTAAATATAACTTGAACAAGGAAACACCCTAGTTTCAATCCACTCCCAACTTAATTAGCTGGGAGAAGTTTGCCGAGGCTGCTGCACACTATATCGACACAGTTTCAATCCACTCCCAACTTAATTAGCTGGGAGATTCAGCAAAAAGATGGCAAGGTTTGGTGTGGTGAGTGGTTTCAATCCACTCCCAACTTAATTAGCTGGGAGATTGCTGTATCGGCATGCTGGGCGTTTTGTAGGTATGGTTTCAATCCACTCCCAACATAATTAGCTGGGAGAATTTGGAATTTAAAGGGAGCGCAAAATATGACACAAGTTTCAATCCACTCCCAACTTAATTAGCTGGGAGAATTCACGATTGCGCTCGTCACGCCCCAAATAGACAGTTTCAATCCACTCCCAACATAATTAGCTGGGAGAATGCCCGCAGTCACTTGCTGATAAGCGCTTAACGCCTTGTTTCAATCCACTCCCAACATAATTAGCTGGGAGAATGTACAACCGATTAAGATTTATTTACAACAGGAGAATGTTTCAATCCACTCCCAACATAATTAGCTGGGAGAATACGTCGCGGGGTTAAACACCATACCTGCCACCCGTTTCAATCCACTCCCAACATAATTAGCTGGGAGAATGATTGCGGGTCGGATTATCTGCGGGTGCTAGTCGCTTTCAATCCACTCCCAACATAATTAGCTGGGAGAATCCGCTACTGTTGTAGTACTGAGGCTCACGATTAAGGGTTTCAATCCACTCCCAACATAATTAGCTGGGAGAATCTGTTTTGGACGTTTTTAAATAAAAAGGCCACCCGGTTTCAATCCACTCCCAACATAATTAGCTGGGAGAATTCCCAGTTCATAGCCTTTATCGGTTTGATAGATGCGTTTCAATCCACTCCCAACATAATTAGCTGGGAGAATGATCAACCCCCTCGACCCCGGCAGTGCCACCAAGTTTCAATCCACTCCCAACATAATTAGCTGGGAGAATCTGTTGCTTATCCATGATTAAACGCCTTCGATTTGTTTCAATCCACTCCCAACATAATTAGCTGGGAGAATTGGAAAACCGTCCCCAAAAAACACTCGTGGCAAGTGTTTCAATCCACTCCCAACATAATTAGCTGGGAGAATGGCGGTGTCTGCGTCTAACCAGCCGCGGGCTGCAATGTTTCAATCCACTCCCAACATAATTAGCTGGGAGAATGGGCGACTGGGGGTGCGGTTGACGTGGGGCGGCAGTTGGTTTCAATCCACTCCCAACATAATTAGCTGGGAGAATTTGTCCATCAATATGCGCTCTAAACCCGCGAGCGAGTTTCAATCCACTCCCAACATAATTAGCTGGGAGAATTATGCCGCGAAGGTAAAAAATGCCGCGAAAGTACAAGTTTCAATCCACTCCCAACATAATTAGCTGGGAGAATAGCAGTAAAATCAATTACAGCTAACTGAGTTTTTGTTTCAATCCACTCCCAACATAATTAGCTGGGAGAATAGATGGTAAGGTACTAAAGGGTGCGATTGAAAAAGTTTCAATCCACTCCCAACATAATTAGCTGGGAGAATTTACAATCATATCCCCCTGCTTAATAGTCGGCTGCATTGTTTCAATCCACTCCCAACATAATTAGCTGGGAGAATGTCGCTTAACCGCCGAACGCCTTGCTTCAATGGCTTTTGTTTCAATCCACTCCCAACATAATTAGCTGGGAGAATGCTACATAGGTTCCATAACCATCTGGGAGCAACTTTATTTCAATCCACTCCCAACATAATTAGCTGGGAGAATTCCTTTTACGATTTTTACAGGATTTAAGCTATAGGTTTCAATCCACTCCCAACATAATTAGCTGGGAGAATACATCCTTGCGGAAACAAAGACACGAACATAAAACGTTTCAATCCACTCCCAACATAATTAGCTGGGAGAATATCAACTCTCTCCAATCGACGCGATGCTCATCCATTGTTTCAATCCACTCCCAACATAATTAGCTGGGAGAATCTTCTAACTGGATTTATCAGGCCACTTTGCCCGGTTGTTTCAATCCACTCCCAACATAATTAGCTGGGAGAATGCATCGTTCCGAATGCAAGCGCTGGCGGCAATGGCTGTTTCAATCCACTCCCAACATAATTAGCTGGGAGAATAGCCGAACGTATTGCCCGTGAACGTGCCGAAGCAGTTTCAATCCACTCCCAACATAATTAGCTGGGAGAATCTCAAGAGCGCCATAATCAGCAGCTCAATCAAATCGTTTCAATCCACTCCCAACATAATTAGCTGGGAGAATCCGGCCAACCTAACTTTTTAATTGTTTAACTGATTAGTTTCAATCCACTCCCAACATAATTAGCTGGGAGAATGAGTACAGTTGGTGTATTGCGAAACAGCGTGACAAGGTTTCAATCCACTCCCAACATAATTAGCTGGGAGAATGATGCTATGCGTGAAACGCAGCAGCAGTTGATAAATGTTTCAATCCACTCCCAACATAATTAGCTGGGAGAATGAAACTACCGTGAGCAACCAAGGGCAGTATCTAAAGTGTTTCAATCCACTCCCAACATAATTAGCTGGGAGAATTGGTTCATCCGGTTGTTCGGGCTGTAGCTGAAACGGTTTCAATCCACTCCCAACATAATTAGCTGGGAGAATCAACGATAAGCAAATAAAAGCGTTTTACGATGATGTTTCAATCCACTCCCAACATAATTAGCTGGGAGAATTTACTACGGGCATAATATACACCTAACCAACAGCAAAGTTTCAATCCACTCCCAACATAATTAGCTGGGAGAATCAAAGAAGAAGCAGAGTATTTTTTATTGCTTGATGTTTCAATCCACTCCCAACATAATTAGCTGGGAGAATCGTAAGGCCTGTTTAGTTGAAGCCATGCAGGCGGTGTTTCAATCCACTCCCAACATAATTAGCTGGGAGAATGAACTTGATGCGCCACGTCTTGATAACTAGCGATGTTTCAATCCACTCCCAACATAATTAGCTGGGAGAATGTATCGACACTAAAACGCTAATGGGACATAAACATGTTTCAATCCACTCCCAACATAATTAGCTGGGAGAATGAAAAGCAAAGTGGAAAACTAGCCGATAATCGACCTGTTTCAATCCACTCCCAACATAATTAGCTGGGAGAATTCGCCGGAGGTAATCGGGCGCTGTAAAACAATAATTGTTTCAATCCACTCCCAACATAATTAGCTGGGAGAATCTTGATTGGCTGGATTAGCACCCGCGCCGATAAATAAGTTTCAATCCACTCCCAACATAATTAGCTGGGAGAATCCTGAAGTCGCCCGATCATGTCCAGCCGCCACCATCGTTTCAATCCACTCCCAACATAATTAGCTGGGAGAATTAAGGACTTAGCAGCATTTGAGCAGGGTTTGAATGTTTCAATCCACTCCCAACATAATTAGCTGGGAGAATCGTGCCCGATACCAAGGTAGCACGCCGTGGACGGGTGTTTCAATCCACTCCCAACATAA
>AATN01000217.1_pt1 | contig 14360 bp, 10 predicted proteins | sample 270648 | NCBI WGS metagenome assembly AATN01 (sample SAMN02954269, study PRJNA17659) | bioreactor sludge metagenome | biome: terrestrial; feature: bioreactor; material: sludge; isolation source: Enhanced Biological Phosphorus Removal (EBPR) bioreactor sludge | place: Australia: Brisbane, Queensland
ATCCTGCTGGGCGGCCGAGACCGCCGGCATAGCGAACCTGTGCAACCTTCTCCAGGCGAACGATCAGGTCGAGGATTTCCCGGGTCAGTTTTTCGTTGCGGGAGAGGTAATAGCGCTGCGCGTGCGCGGCCTTGATGCGCGCGGCGAGGTCGGACCAGGTTCCCCGCGCCCGGCTCGTTGCGCCTTCGGCTTCGAATTCGGCGATTTCCCGCTTCAGCTCACGCTTGCCGAACCACGGCAGATCCTGCGACAGCAGGTAGCGGGTACTGCCGACCTGGCTGGGTGACAGCGTCGCGTTCTGCTCGCCGGACTTGGTGATGTCCCGCAGTTCCATCCTGAACTTCGGGTCGGCCAGCGCACCGGCGGGCGTCACGCGCTCCAGCGCGGCGTCGGCTTCGGAGCGCATCGCGGCGTACTCGGGATTGGTCTCTCGGGCAAAGACGAGCAGGCTCTCGACGGTCCTGCCGATGGCCTTGTCCTGTGGCCAGGCCGGGGCGGCGATGGCAAGCGCCAGCCCGAGCGCGCATGCCTGGGCGGCAATCACTGCGCGCATGCCTGCGCCCAGAGAAACCCGCACGGCAACACCCGAAGCGGCCGGACCCGACGGGATCTCTGCGATCGTTCGTCCTGCCCACTCGCAATGGTCGGTTGCCGCATGCGTCGGAGATCCTCGGTCATGATCGTATGATGCTGTCGGCAGCCTGACAGGAAGCTGTCTGCTTGATTACATTCCTGTAATCTTCGCGGAAGGGCCATGCGCCGGCGCAGACTGGCGGGAGAGTATAAGTCCGGCAAAGGAGGGTACTGATGAAGATCCTGGTCGTCGAAGACGAGCCGAAGACAGGCAACTACCTCAAGCAGGGTCTGCTGGAAGCTGGTTTCGTCGTCGATCTGGCACGCGACGGAGAAGACGGCATGCACTGCGCGCTGACCGAGGCCTACGATCTGGTGATTCTCGACGTGATGTTGCCGGGCATCGATGGCTGGTCGGTGCTGCGGGGAATTCGCAAGTCGGGGAAGGACATGCCCGTGCTGTTCCTGACAGCCCGCGATCATGTCGATGATCGGGTTCGCGGCCTCGAACTGGGCGCCGACGACTATTTGGTGAAGCCGTTCGCGTTCTCGGAACTGCTGGCGCGGGTGCGCAGCCTGCTGCGCCGCGGCGGCAAGGCCACGGAGTCGGAGTTTCTGCGCGCCGCCGATCTGGAACTCGACCTGCTGCGGCGACGGGTGAACCGTTCCGGCAAACGAATCGATCTGACGGCCAAGGAGTTCGCCCTGCTCGAACTGCTGCTGCGCCGTCAGGGCGAGGTTCTGCCGCGCTCGCTGATCGCCTCGCAGGTCTGGGACATGAACTTCGACAGCGATACCAACGTGATCGAGGTGGCGATCCGGCGCCTGCGGGCAAAAATGGACGATGGCTTCGAGCCGAAACTGATCCGTACCGTACGTGGCATGGGTTATGTGCTGGAGGTGACGGCATGCGCTTGAGCGGCATCCGCTCGATGACCTTCCGGCTGACGATGCTCTTCGCGCTGTCCTCGACGGTGGTCCTGCTGTTGCTTGGCTACTTGATCGCCAGTGCGGTCGAGCGCCACTTCGAAGAGCAGGACATGGAGGTGCTTTCCGGCAAGCTCAAACTGGCTCAGCACGCTCTCGAGAAGGCTCACTCGCAGGCCGATCTCGATGCGCTGCCACAGCAACTGGCGGACTCGCTGGTGGGCCACGATAATTTGGCGGTGATCGTCCTGGCGCCGGACGGGCGGACGCTTTTTGCCACCCGCGCTGCCGAGTTTCCCCGGACGCTGCTGGAAAGCTCGCAGGCAGAGCCGGCACGCCCGACAGTCTGGACGACGGGCAACCGGCGGCCGCTACGCGGCATCTCCGCTCTCGCTCGCACCGGCATCAAGGGATCCCGCCCACTGATCGTCGGCGTCGCCACCGATGTTTCGCACCACGAGCATTTCATGAAGTCGTTCCGGACGACGCTATGGTCGTTCGTCATCCTGGCCGCCTTCCTGACGGGCGTCCTCGGCTGGCTCGCCGTCCGCCGCGGACTCGCCCCATTGCAGGCGATCCGGCGAGAAGCCGCGGCAATTACCGCGCATCGGCTGCACTCTCGACTTCCTGCCGACGCGATCCCCGTCGAACTCGCCGAATTGACCGCGACTCTGAACGAAATGCTGGCTCGCCTGGAGGATTCCTTCCGGCGGCTGACGGCTTTCTCGTCGGACATCGCGCATGAATTGCGGACCCCCGTCACCAATCTGCTGACGCAGACCCAGGTCACTCTCGCCAAGGAAAGATCCGCCGGCGAGTACGGTGATGTGCTGGCCTCGAATGCCGAGGAACTGGAGCGCCTGTCGCGGATGATTGCCGACATGCTGTTCCTGGCCCGGGCAGACAACGACCTGGTGATGCCCAGGCAGGAGCCCCTCGACCTGGTGGACGAAGTCAAGGGCTTGTTCGCGTTCTACGAGGCGCTGGCGGAGGAGAAGACGATCACGCTCACCTGCTCCGGAAGCGGCCGAGTCAGCGGCGACCAGTTGATGTTACGGCGGGCGATCAGCAATCTGCTGTCGAACGCTCTGCGCCATACTCCGGTAGGTGGTCAGGTAAGCGTCCATGTGGACGACACGGGCGATGCCGGCGTCCGACTGTCGGTGGAGAACTCTGGCGAGACCATTGCCCTCGAACACCTGCCTCGCCTGTTCGACCGCTTCTACCGCGTGGACTCTTCGCGGCAGCGCGCGAGCGACGGCGCCGGACTGGGCCTGGCAATCACCCGGTCGATCATGCGCGCGCACGGTGGCGACGCCGTCATCCGCTCACAGCGTGGCATCACCGTGTGCGAACTGCAGTTTCCCAGCAGAACGCTGCCGGCCACCAGGCCGTGAAAGTGGGGCGATCGCTGCATATCGATTCTCCTCTTGCCACTGTCGCTTCTGAGGAGCGAGTCGCAGCGAAGTTCCGACCAGGAGCGAGCCGACGTTCACGGCGCCGGAGAGTCTCCGAGCGGGGGTGGCACGTCTGCCGACTGGCGATGAATATGGTAGCCGTTGCGCCCCGCAGCCTTGGCGATGTACATGGCAGTATCGGCGTCGCGCAGCAGACCGGCTTGATCCGTGCCGTGGTCCGGATACAGCGCAATGCCGACGCTGCAACCCACCTGCACCTCACGTCCAGCGATGGCGACCGGGCGGCGGACTGCGTCGATGATGCGACGGATCACGCCCTCGACGGCTTCCGCCGACTCGGGTGCGGAGAGCACGACCACAAACTCGTCGCCGCCAACCCGCGCCACCGTATCCACGTCGCGCACCATGGACGTGAGACGCGTGGCGAGTTCGCGCAGCAGAGCGTCACCCGCCGCATGACCCATCTCGTCGTTGATCGGCTTGAAGTGATCGAGGTCGATGAAGGCGACCGCGACCACGCGGCCGTCGCGCGCCGCTTGCGCCAGCGCCTGCTTCAGGCGCTCTTCGAGGACCCGGCGGTTGGCCAGTCCGGTCAGCAGATCCTGCCGTGCCTGGTCTTCCAGCTGGGCCTCGTAGCGCTTCTGCTCGCTGATGTCCTGCAGCGTTTCGACGGCGCCGATCACCCGGCCGTCGGCGCCATGCAAGGGCGCGGCCGTGAAATACAACCAGCGCCCGCCACCCGGGAACTGCGGGAAGTGATCCTTGGCCTCCCAGGCGCCGGCTATCAACCGCGAGGGTTGGTACTTGCCGGCATAGAACCTCTCCACTTCGCCGATCGCCGCATCGAGAACGAGGTCGGCCATCACCGGTCGCGGCTCCGGATAGAACGGCCACCAGTGCTGCCGGGAGCCGATCATCTGCTCCGCGGGCACGCCAGCCATCGACTCGCAAGCGCGATTCCAATGCGTTACCCGGTGCTCGGCGTCGATCACGAACATCGGCACCGGGCAACCCTGAACGATTTCCGACAGGAGGACTGCCCCATCGCGTGCTGCCCGTTCCGCTTCGCGCTGTGCCGTTATGTCGCGGAAAGTTTCAACGGCGCCGATGATGCGGCCTTCGCCGTCGCGCAGCGGCGCCGCCGTGAAGGCCAGCCACTTGCCACCAGCCGGTAGCTGCGGGAAGAAATCCTCGCACTCCCAGCCACCCTCGACCAAGACCGAGGGCCGGTACTTGCCCTCGTAATAGCGTTCGAGGTCCTCGTGGCGGCAGCCGGTCAGGACCAGATCGGCCATGACCGGCCGCCGACTTGGATAGAAGGCGGACCATGCGCCGGCCTTGCGCAGCATGAACTTGCCTGGAATCCCGGTGATCCGCTCGCAGGAAGCATTCCAGAAGACAACCCGGTGCTCATCGTCGATGGCGAACATCGGCATCGGCAAAGCGTCGACGACGTACTTTGCCAATCTCTCCGCCACCGCATCGCCGGAGTGGCCTTCGCTGTTGACGTCGCTCATGGTGTAGGCTCCGTGCTGGTTGACATGGCGTGGGGCAACGCCAGACACCCCACGAGGCGGGAATTATCACCCTTCTCTGCTTGAGTTGGGAGGCGGCTACGCGTCCGAGTCTGGTGCCCGAGCCGAAGACCTTGAGGTCCCGGAAGGGATGGTGGTGCCCAGGTTAACCCGCCGTTGCCGGCAATGTTGCGCGCGATCGCCGTAGAAGGTTACAGCGTCAGCGCGCGACCGGGCGACACCGCTACCGACAGGGCCCACGCCCGCACCGTGCCTGAGCGTGCTCTGGATTGCTCGGACTTGGCGACAAGGCGACTACAAGCAAGCAGAAAACAAAGAAGCCAGGCCTTGTGGGCCTGGCCAAATGCGTGCTTTCCTTGGTGGAGACAGGCAGGATCGAACTGCCGACCTTCTGATTGCGAACCAGACGCTCTCCCAGCTGAGCTATGCCCCCAAAGCCGCACGGATTCTACGCGGCGCGACTTGCAGCGTCAATCCCGGAAACGGCCTGGCGATGCCAGGCTGCCTACCCGAGGAAGACGACACTCTTACTTCTTGGCCTTGGCGGGTGCCGGGACGACGGAAACGGCCACGGCCTCCGCATAAACGCCCTCAACCTGATCACCCTTCTTGATCAGCTTGAGCTGTTCCGGATCCTTGATCTTCAGGCGAACAGTCCTGGTCGCGCCACGCAAGGTGACGGTCTGATTCTTGCGGTCAACCTGTTGCACGTCGGCGACGAAGGTAACCTCCTTGACCTCATAGCCGGCCGGCTTCTCGCCCTTGGCGGCGGAGGCGGTTTCGCCGCTATCGATCCGCTCGCGCAGCGCGCCGCCGCCTTTCTTGAGGGTGATTACCAGGCCCTGGGTGTAAGTGGCGATGACGTTGTCACCAACCTTGATCTGGTCGAAATTCTTGACTTCGTCGCCGGCGACAATCTTGACCTGGTCGCCCTTGGCGTCCTTCAGGACAACGGCGCGCGTCGCCTTGTCAATCGACTCGACGACCAGCGTGACCTTGGCTTCGATCATGCCGGCAAACTTGCCCGGGGCTACCGCGGTCAGTGCTTCGGCGGCCGGGGCCTGTTGGGCGGAAACAGCCAGCGGCATGAGGGCAAGCGCTGCGGTGGCAAGGGCGGTGCAAAGACGCATTAGCCCAAGTTTAACGAGTCCCAAAAAACATCTCGCTGAATCAATCGGTTGCGGGCAAGCAGAATTCCGAGTGGCACTACAAGCCCGTAATTGGCGATTCAGCTGATGAGTTTTCTCGTCCCCCCTGGTGCGGCGCCGATGCCCAGCGCGCGGTAGATCGCCAGCAGATCCGGTTCGGCAACGGTGGCTTTGCGCACATGCAGGGATCGTCCGTCGCGCTGGCTGAAGGTCGCAGTGACCCGGCGCTGCACCGAGAGGATGTCACGCAGGGTCGCCCAGCTGTCGGTGATTCCCGCGGCCTTGAGTTTCACGCGCAGGAACTGAACGCACTGGTAGGCGAGCACGGTGATGAACAGATGTCCGTCCGAGCGCTCTTCCTTGTGATGGTAGATGGGGCGCAAGCCGAGCTCGCTTTTCAGACTGCGAAACACACTCTCCAGGTCGGTTAGCATCGTGTAGGTACGCCAGAGTTTCTCTTCATCCCAGGCGAGTTCGTTGGTCCGCAGGCAGTAGACGCCGGGATGCGTGGCCATCGTGCCGGGAACCGGCACCTTCTGCCAGGTGATCGCCGTCACCGTCTTGCCGCTCTCCTCGGTGACGAGATTGACCTGGTAGTGCTGGCTGGCGCCGCGGCTCTTCTGCTTGAGTCGGCCGAGACGTTCCAGCAGCTTGTCGTGCCTTTTTTCGCTCTTGGGCTTTTTCAGGCCATCACTCATCTGCTGCAATCCGGCCTCGAAACGCCCACAGGATAGCGCGAGCATGGCTTCTTCCTTGAGTTGCCGACTCGGTGAGTGGCAATACAGGCAAAGCTCCTGGCCATCCGGGCTCAGTTCCTTCTGCAGATGTAACCACTCCTCACCGGCGGTCTCGATAGTCACGGCGCGTGTCTCATCGAACTGGCGCATCCCCCCGCGACGCACCACCAGATAACGATAGCCGTGCTCAACCAGCCAGGCGACGTTGGCATCGGTGGCAATACCGGCATCCATGACCACCAGCGCTCCCGCCGGCGTCCCCAGTCCGGTTAGCATGGACGTCAGCGTGCCGGGCTCGGAAACGTTGCCGGCGAAGGTCTGTGAGCGCCGGACGAAGCCGCTGCCGTCGAGCACCAAACCGAGCGTCACCAGCGGGCAGTCGCTGCGCTTCTCCTTCGAACGCCCTCGCCTGGCCTTACGATTCCGCTTGGCTTCGCCTTCGAAATAGGTGTTGCTCAGGTCGTACAGGGTGACCGTCTCCTGCAGATCAAAGAGCGTCCGGGCCGTGCTGAACAAACGCGTCTCGATCACCTCCCGATGTTTCATCAGGACATCCGAGGCGCGATACAGGCACATGTGCGACATCGACAGGAAGTCGACGTCAAGCAACTCGCCCAGGGCGCTGTGCTGCTGCAGCCAGTTCCAGGTTGCCAGTTCCGACCCCGGCTGGCCCATTCGCCCGATCAGGTTGCCCAGGATCGATGCCTGCATCACCCCATTGACGCCCAGGCCGTTCAGCGTCTCGATCAAACCCAGCTCGCTCGCCGCATACAGACCGACGTGCTCCACGCCCACCGACCGCGGTTGCGTCATCTGCAGGGAGTCGACATCGACTTCCTGGAAGTCCGCCGGCGGGGGAGCTTCGCCGCCCGATCCAGCCACCTCGTCAGCCGGCGACGCCAGCGTCGGCGCGCGGGCAACCAGCTGCGCATGGTAACGCTGAGCCATCCGTTCGATCGACTCTGAACATTCCAAAGGCATGATCAGCGCCTGCGGATTGAGCAACTGCTCAATGCGGCTGCACAGGATCGGCCAGTCTTCCTGCTTGATCGGAAAATGGCGGCCGAGGTTCAACACCGTGATCTGACGGACCTTGCCACCGATGCGCTCGGTACGCACCAGTCGGTAGGTGACGTAACCTTCACCCGTCGCCTTGTTGCCGGTTCTCGTCTGTCGTATGAACATGCCCACGATCGTACAACAAAAGCAAGAGGTCGAGCGGCCCCGGCAGAACTATTATGGCACTACAAAACGCCAGAAAAACTCCCGATTAGAAAAATCAACAACTTATCATCAAGCCCGGCCTGAAAAGCAGGGAATATGCGCATGGGGTGTTAACAACCGGGTAGTCGGGCTCATTCTTGATCTCGGCAACCAACTCGCTGTGCAGCACTTTGTCATCGCCATCGAGAACGACCACCGCGCGAGCGGCGAGGCCGGCCAGTGGGCCGTCACTCAGCGCCACACCGTAGGCTTCGAGGAACTCGCGGCCGCGCATCGTGGACAGCGTGACGACTCGGTCGAGCCCCTCGGCACCGCAGAAGCGCGCCTGCGCAAAGGGCAGATCGGCGGAAACGCAGAGCACCACCGTATTGTTCGGCCCACTGGCTTTCTCGTTGAACTTGCGCACCGACGTTGCACAGGTCGGCGTGTCAATGCTCGGAAAGATGTTCAGAACCTTGCGCTGGCCCGCAAAACTGCTCAACGAGACGTTGGCGAGATCCTTGCCGACCAGTGTGAAGGCAGGTGCTGCCTGGCCTTTTTCGGGAAAACTGCCGCTCACCTGAAACGGCTTGCCACCGAGCGTCACTGTACTTGTCATGTTGCTTCCTCATGGAGGTTGAGAGATGGGGAGAGAAGACCTGGAACTTCGCCCGCGCGGGTGGGCGCTGCTTGGGCATTGTTTCTCGGCCAAAGTTCGCTGAAAAAGGCACTCTCTGACGACGGGAAAAGCTGCGGGGGCGGAGATGCCGTGGCAGCGGGGTATCCTCGTGCTCACCTGGTCCGCGACGCGCTCACATTGTTGCGTTGTTCTCGTCCGCGGCCCGCAAGCGCTGGCTGACCGCGTCGGGAAACTTTACAGGTCAGGGTTGATGATTGACGTCAGAGGCTCCCACTCCGCGACAGGTGTCGTCAATATCATGATTTAACGTTTAGCAGCATCCGACCCTCAGTCTTGGCACGAATCTCGCTTTGCTGTCGCATGATGCCATCGGCGATCGAGTGAAGATGGTGCAGTCGTGCTTGGGCGCGACGCGGACGGGCCAAGTGCCCTTTTTGCAGGTCACGGAATCATTTGGAGTTACGAGAATGAATGCATTCAGAGGTGTTCTGGCCGGAATTCTATTGGCCATTGGCGGCACAGCGCAGGCGGTGCCCTACTACTTTGTTGACTGGACCGCGGCCAATCCAGGCGCGGGTACGGCGTCCGGCACCATTACGCTGCCCGACACGTCGACGGTGAGCGTCAGCTTCTCGGTCACCCAAGTCACCGGGGCTCCCGGCAATTTCAAGTTTGCGCAAACCGCCGGTGGTACCGACTATTGGAGCCCCAGCGCACCGTACATCAGCAGTCAGGTGGACAATGCGCCACCCGATCCTGACATCATTGCCTTGATCGGCGGCAGTTCGACGACGACCTACAAGCTCACCCTGTCTGAAGCGATCAAGGATCCGATCATGGACATCGTCAGCTTGGGAAGACCCGGCGTCGCGATTACTTATGACTTCGACCGTCCTTTCGACATCGTCAGTCAGGGTGTCGGCTTCTGGGGGGGCGGGCCCACGGCACTCCAGGAGTTGCCCGGAGACGTGCTGCAGGGCGCGGAGGGGCATGGCACGATTCAGTTCATCGGCACGTTTGACTCGTTCTCCTGGACCGCACCGACATCTGAGGATTGGCACGGGTTCCAGTTTGGCATACGGACCACCGAGAAACTGGATCCCAGCGTTCCGGAGCCGGCCTCCCTTGCCCTGCTGGCGATCGGCTTTGCCGGACTGGCCGCCGCTCGTCGCCGCCGGACACGCTAAACCGGACCATGCCGTCCCGGGGAAGCCTGGCGTTCTCGGCGCCCATGTCGACGATCCAGACTCCCCCGACCATTGCACGATCCTTGCATTTTTATCTGCGCTCGGTTCTAATCGAGTCTTCGCTTTCGTGACTTCGATCTGACGACGATGCTCTGCTTCGACGACATCCACGCTGCCTCATTTGCTGCGGCTGATGCTTCAGCCAGCGGTTCGGCAGGCGTTTCGGTAGTCGGTGTAGTACGCGTCGTACGCGTACTGACGCGTGCGCCGTCGAGGGCAGGAAGCTAGATCGCAACGCAGAAAGCGACAGAAGATTCCAGAAACCCCCGCCGGCACACGCCGCGCGGGGGTTTTGCTTTTCCGGACCACCGCCTGGCGACGCCGAAATCGGCAGTTCTTTTGAAGGAGAAACCCTTGCCCAAGCAAACACCCGAAACACTCACCGGAGCACAGATTGTCGTCCGCCTGCTTGAACGCCAGGGCGTTCGCACCGTTGCCGGCATTCCCGGCGGCGCGATTCTGCCGATTTATGACGCGCTCTCGAAGTCGGAGATCCACCATGTGCTGGCTCGGCACGAACAAGGCGGCGGCTTCATGGCGCAGGGGATGGCGCGCGCCACCGGCGTGCCGGCGGTATGCATGGCATCGTCCGGGCCTGGCGCCACCAACCTGCTGACGGCCATCGCCGATGCCAAGCTCGATTCGATTCCGCTGGTGGCAATCACCGGCCAGGTACCGAAGCCGATGATCGGCACCGACGCCTTTCAGGAAGTCGACACCTATGGCCTGAGTATTCCGATCACCAAGCACAACTTCCTGGTCGGGTCGGCCGACGACCTGCTGACGGTCATTCCGCGTGCCTTCCGCATCGCCGCGTCGGGCCGCCCCGGACCGGTCCTGGTCGATATTCCCAAGGACGTGCAGAATCAGCTTGTCGACGTCGACGAATGGCCCGCCCCCGGTTGTGCGGATGTGGTGCCGCCGCCGGACGGCGAACTGATCGGACGTGCGGCAGCGATGATCAATGCCGCCGCGAAACCGGTTCTCTACCTCGGCGGCGGCGTCGTGCATTCCGGTGCTGCCGAAGCCGCCGTGGCACTCGCCCAGAAGGCCCGGCTGCCGACGGTAATGACCTTGATGGCGCTCGGCGCGATGCCGGTCGATCATGCCCTGTCGCTCGGCATGCTCGGCATGCATGGCGCACGCTGCACCAATCTGGCGCTCGACGAGTGCGATCTGCTGATCGCCGTCGGCGCGCGCTTCGACGACCGGGCGACGGGCAAGGTCGCCGGTTTCTGTCCGCAGGCGAAGATCATACACATCGACATCGATCCGTCGGAACTCGACAAGATCAAGACGGCGCATGTCGGCATCGCCGGCGACGTGCGTACGGTCCTGGAACTGCTGCAGCCGGTCATCGAGTCGCCACAGCGCCACGCCTGGCTGGCGCGCGTAGCGAGCCTGAAGGCCGACCACCCGCTGCGCATGCCGGGGATCGACGACCCGCGCACCCCGTACGGGCTGATCCGTGCCGTTGCCAACTGTCTCGACGACGAGGCGACGATTACCACCGACGTCGGTCAACACCAGATGTGGGTCGCCCAGGCCTATCCCTTGCGCCGCCCCAGGCAGTGGCTGACGTCGGGAGGGCTTGGCACGATGGGCTTCGGCATGCCGGCGGCAATCGGCGCGTCGCTGGCCGAGCCGGAACGGACGGTGGTCTGTTTCACGGGCGACGGCAGCATCCTGATGAACATCCAGGAACTCGTCACTGCGGCCGAAGAGGACGTCAACGTGAAGATCGTGCTGATGAACAACTCCTCGCTGGGCCTCGTCTTCCAGCAGCAGACGATGTTCTACGGGGAACGCATCTACGCCTCGAAGTTCAAGGGCATGCCGGACTTCATTCGCGTCGCCGAGGGTTTCGGCGTGCCGGCCGTCGATCTCGACAAGGCGAGCGATCCTCTTGCCGCGCTGGCAGCCGCCTTGGCAACACGCGGCCCGATGCTGATCCATGCCAGCATCGCCATGCACGAGCAGGTATTGCCGATGGTGCCGCCGGGTGCCGCCAACAAGGAAATGATCGGAGGCTGAACGATGAACTCGCTTACACGCACGGAAAACCAGGCACTCGCACGCACGGTGCTCGAACTCGACGTCAACAACCACGCCGGCGTCATGTCGCACGTCGTCGGTCTGTTTTCGCGGCGCGCCTACAACGTCGAAGGCATTCTGGTGATGCCGGTGGGCAGCGGCGCCACCAGCCGTATCTGGCTGCTGGTCAATGAGGACGAACGTCTCGACCAGATGGTCAAGCAGGTGGAAAAGCTCGAGGATGTGCTGGCAGTACGCCGGCATGGCGCCGAACACGAGGTTTTCGTACGGCTCGAGGAGTTCTTCGTCTAGCTGTCGAGTGGCGACCGCATCAGCGAAGTCGCTGGTGCGGATCGAAACGGACAATTGTTCGCCCGTCGGCCATCTTGCTTGGCTGGGATCTCCACGCGTGCCCGTAGACCACCTCGTAGGTCGCCGGCAGGCGACCCTCGCGAGCGCACTGCGCGTACGCAGCGCGCGTCGCGGCCCACGTCGAGCGCCCGGTCAGGCCGCGGCGGCGCGCCTGCATCGCGCACGCCGAACCACTCCGACGCAGATCGGCGAGCAGGTCGTCAAGACGCGCGTAGGTCATCGTCAGCACCTCCGCATCCATCACCGGATCGGTGAATCCACATTCAACCAGCATGTCGCCATAATCATGCATGTCGGTGAAGCGCTGCGTATGAGCATAGCCATCGCCGAAGCTCGCGCGCAGTTCCTTCAGGGTATCGGGTCCGAATGTCGAGAACATCAGCAGGCCGCCAACTTCGAGCAGGCGATTCGCCTCGCGAAATGCCGGCAGCGGGTCGTCGAGCCAGTGCAGCATCAGGTTCGACCACAGCAGACCGATCGACTGCGCTGGCAGCGGCAGTGCGCTCGCTTCGGCAGCCAGTAGCGGCGACCGATTGCCCCTCAGGAAGGGCAGCAACCAGCGCAAGCGCGAGTGCTGGCGCTGGCCCACACGCAGCATCGGCAGGCAGGGGTCGGCGCCGATGACGAGGGCGCCGGGGTAGCGTTCGTGCAGGGCCGTGAGGCTGGCACCCGTTCCGCAACCGAGATCGAGCACCCGTTGCGGCTCGATGCGTACGTAATCGAGCCGCTCCAGCATGCGCTTGCCGATCTCGCGCTGCAGCACCGCTGCTTCGTCGTAGCTCGATGCCGCGCGCGCAAAGTTCCGCCGCACCTGGCGCCGATCAACGAACTGCGCCTCCCATACGCGGCTGAACGGTCTGGGATCAGGGTTGCGCCCATGACCAGGGCACGTGTCCCGCAGCCAGCAGGCATTGAGGCAATAGCTGCATGCGCGCACAGTTACGGCCTCTCGGTTGCCCGACTCGTATCCCCATGTCTGCCGCCTGTGCCTCTGCTCGCATTGCCGTCTATCGCCGTCGCCGGCCCGAGCGTACGGTGCTCTATCGTACCGTGCAGACGCACCTCGCCACTTGGCTCGAACTCTCCTGCGACAGCCGCCAGGGCGCTTCCGGCCCAGCCCCTATCGACCGTGAGTCCCGCCGGTATCTCGAATGGGGCATTCTCGCGCATGGCTTTTCCCGCGCTCGATGCGCCGAGTGCGGTCACGATTTTCTCATTGCCTACGCGTGCACTCGTGCAAGGGCCGCGGCGTCTGTCCCGCTTGCAACACTCGGCGAATGGTCGAAACTGCCGCCCATCTGGCCAACCACGTTTTTCCGCGACTGCCGGTCCGTCAGTGGGTGCTGTCGGTTCCCAAGCGGCTTCGTTATCACCTCGAACATGACCGGGCGATCGAGACGCTGGCGCTGCGCATTTTCCTGAGCGTCGTGGAACAAGCCTTGCGCCGCGCCTGCCCGGCGGCGGGCTCCAATTCCCGGATCGGCGCGGTGGCCTTCATCCACCGCTTTGGCGCGCTGCTCAATCCGCATGAGCACTTCCACTGCCTCGTCATCAAGGGCGTCTTCGAAGTGGACGCCTCGGGAGCGGCGACGTTTCACGCCAGCCGTGCGGCCGAGCAGGAGTTGCTCGACGAAGTGCAGGCCAAGGTCCGCCGCCGTCTGCTGCGCGCGCTGACCCGCCGCGGTGTGCTCGAGTCGGCAGACGCCGAGGCGATGGCGCACTGGGCGCACGGTGGTGGCTTCTCGCTCGACGCCAGCGTGCGCATCGAAGGGACCGACCGCCAGGGCCTGGAACGTCTGCTGCGGTATTGCGCTCGCCCGGCCTTCGCGCTGGCGCGCTTGCGTGAAATCGACGCTGAACACTTGGTCTACGAGCGCCTCAAGCCGGGTCCCGGCGGCAGCGTGAGTTTGATGCTGACTTCGCTCGAACTGATCGAGCGTCTGGCGGTGCTGATTCCGCCGCTGCGCCGACATCGGCATCGTTGCGACGGGGTGCTGGCACCCAACGCGCCGCCGCGGGCACAGGTCACTGCGCTCGCCGCCATGCCAGACGGTACGCCGACGGCCGCCGCGATCGGGTCAATCGCTGCGCCAATCGTCACGCCAAGCCGGTCATCCGAGGGGACAGAAGAAGCAGCACCGGGGGAAACGGAAGCGATCCTCCGTCGCGCCGCCCGTTACGCGTGGGCGCTGCTGCTCGCGCGGATCCATGAGGTCGTTCCGCTCGTCTGTACACGCTGCGGCGGCGAGATGCGAATCATCGCCTTCATCACCGACGCCGACGCCGTCCGCGAGATCCTGACCCATCTGGGCGAACCGACCTCGCCGCCACGTTTGCTGAAAGCCCGTGCGCCCCCGCTCTGGGAGATGCAGGGCGCCAACATGGGCGAGGACGGAGCGCAGGCCCAACCAGTGCCGGAGTACGAATCGACCAGCGCATTGCCTGATGGGTGCCAATGCGCAAGGGTCCAGACTGAAGCAAAGCGAGCTGTCATCACCCGTCGTGGGAGGACTCGTGCCTGTGGTC
>AATN01000219.1_pt1 | contig 14320 bp, 9 predicted proteins | sample 270648 | NCBI WGS metagenome assembly AATN01 (sample SAMN02954269, study PRJNA17659) | bioreactor sludge metagenome | biome: terrestrial; feature: bioreactor; material: sludge; isolation source: Enhanced Biological Phosphorus Removal (EBPR) bioreactor sludge | place: Australia: Brisbane, Queensland
GGCGCACTCGGGCATCTCGAACTAGGCACTCTGGAAGTGCGTTCTGGCTCATATTCAGAACGATGATTATTACCCGACTTTCGAGGAAAAACTGACCCACCTGTTCTTCAGTGCCTGCAAGTTTCATTGCTTTCAGGACGGCAACAAGCGGATCGCGATCACGCTTTGCGCGCAAATGCTGCTGTTAAATGGCTACCTCTATTGCGCCAGCAGCTTCCTGCGCGAAATGGAAAACATCAGCTACCACGTTGCGGCGGGAAATATCGACAAGGCGTTGTTGCATGACTTGATCACCGCTCACTTGGCAGAGGAGTCCGACGACGAATCGCTCAAATTGAGGGTGTTAAACGCTATCGAGGACGCTGCCGGCGTTGATTGAGGAACGAGATGAAGCTGCATTTTGAATCCGACTTGCCGTATCAGGCAGCGGCGATTGAGGCGGTCTGCGATTTGTTTCGGGGGCAGGAAGTTTGCCGCTCCGAGTTCACGGTGACGATGCAGGCACTGTCGACCAGACCGCTGGTGCCCGAACTGCAGAGCGGCGAATTGTTCCCCGGTACGGTGCCGCAACAAATGACGCTGGAAGGCGTGCAGGAAACCGACCAGGGCGGTATCGGCAACCGGCTGACCCTGCTCGACGACGAGATCGCCGATAACCTCGTTTCGATTCAGGTACGCAACGGTCTGCCGCCGTCGGGCAAGCTGTCCGCCGACTTCACCGTGGAAATGGAAACCGGCACCGGCAAGACCTACGTTTATCTGCGCACGGTGTTCGAGCTGAACCGGCGCTACGGATTCACCAAGTTTGTTGTCGTCGTTCCGTCGGTGGCGATCAAGGAGGGCGTGAACAAGACGCTGGAAATCACCCGTGAGCACTTCGAGGCGCTGTACCCGAGCGCCAAGGGCTACGAGTTCTTCCAGTACGACTCGGCCAAGCTCGGGCAGGTGCGCAACTACGCGACCAGCCCGAACATCCAGATCATGGTCATTACCGTGGGCGCGATCAACAAGTTCGGCGACGAATCCGAGGCTGCCGTCGAAGAGTCCGACGAGTCGAAGCGCCGCGAGAAATCCAAGAACGTGATGTACCGCGCCAGCGAGAAGACCGGCGGCGAAAAGCCGATTGACCTCGTGCGGGCGACCAAGCCGATCATCATCGTCGATGAACCGCAAAGCGTGGATGGCGGTATCGACGGGCGCGGCAAGAAGGCGCTGGATCGCATGGACCCGCTGTGCACGCTGCGCTACTCGGCAACCCATGCCGAAAAGCACAACATGGTCTATCGGCTGGACGCGGTGGATGCCTACGAGCAAAAGCTGGTCAAACAGATCGAGGTGGCGGCGGCGACGGTGCAGGGGGCCAACAACAAGGCCTATGTGAAATTGCTCTCGGTCAGCAGCAAGCGCGGCGTGATCTCGGCCGTTGTTGAAGTGGATCGAGAAAACAGCTCCGGCGTGGTCCGGCGTGACCCCATTACCGTTCAGGATGGTTTCGATCTTGAGCAGGAAACCGGCCGCTCCTTGTACGCCAATGTTCGCATCGGGGAAATCCGTACCGCCAAGGGCGACCAGTTCATGGAGCTGAAAGTGCCGGGCAGCGAGGTCTTCTTGCGCCCCGGCGACGCATGGGGCGACGTGGATACGACGGCGATCCAGCGCGAAATGATCCGGCGCACGATCAAGGAACATCTGGACAAGGAAAAGCGCCTGCGGCCCTTGGGTGTCAAGGTATTGAGCCTGTTCTTCATCGACGCCGTCGACAAGTACCGCCAGTACGACGCCGAAGGCAACCCGGTGAAGGGTGAGTACGCGGCGATCTTCGAGGAAGAGTACAAGCGCTGGGCGCGGCATCCCGACTATTTGAGCCTGTTCGGCGAGATTGACCTGAACACGGCGGCGGATGAAGTGCACAACGGGTACTTCTCCATCGACAAGAAGAAAGTCGGCGGGAAGTCGGTGGAGGTGTTCAAGGACACCAGCGGCGTAACCAAGGCCGACGACGATACCTACAACCTCATCATGCGCGACAAGGAAAAGCTGCTGGGCTTCGAGTCGCCGCTGAAATTCATCTTCTCGCACTCGGCGCTCAAGGAAGGCTGGGACAATCCCAACGTCTTCCAGATCTGCAACTTCTCGACTCGCGAGACCGAGCGCTGGCGTCGGCAGACCATCGGCCGTGGCCTGCGCTTGTGCGTCAACCAGAACGGCGAGCGCCTGCGCGGCTTCGAGGTCAATACGTTGACGGTGATTGCGACCGAGAGCTATCAGCAGTTCGCCGAAAATCTGCAAAAGGACATCGAACGCGATACCGGCATCCAGTTTGGCGTGGTGCAGGATCACGAGTTCGCCGCCATTGCCGTGAAGCAAGACAACGGCGAGCTGGCGCCCTTGGGCTTCGATCAGTCGAAAGCCCTGTGGAGCCACCTCAAGGCGCAGGGCTACATCAACGACAAGGGCAAAGTACAGGACGCCTTGAAAGTGGCCTTGAAGGATGGGACGCTGGTCCTGCCCGCCGAGTACGAAGCGCAACGGGCACAGATCGCGGCCGTGCTGCGCAAGCTGTCCGGCAAGCTGGAAATCAAGAATTCCGACGACCGCAGGACAGTGCCGGTCCGCAAATCGGTGCTGGTCAGCCCCGAGTTCAAGGCCTTGTGGGATCGCATCAAGCACAAGACTACCTACCGCGTTCAGTTCGACAACGAGAAGCTGACAACCGGTTGCATCACGGCGCTACGAGACGCGCCGCCCATTACCAAGTCCCGGCTGCAATGGCGCAAGGCCGGTCTGGCGATTGGCAAGGCGGGCGTCGAAGTGACCGAAAAAGCGGGGGCAGACACCGTCACGCTGAACGAGACCGACATTGAGTTGCCCGACGTGCTGACCGAATTGCAGGACCGCACGCAACTGACCCGCCGGACCATCGCGCGCATCCTCACGGAAAGCAGGCGGTTGAACGACTTCAAGCGCAATCCGCAGCAGTTCATCGAACTGGCGTCAGACGCTGTCAATCGTTGCAAGCGCTTTGCCCTGGTCGATGGCATCAAGTATCAGCGCCTCGGCGACGAGCAGTATTACGCGCAGGAACTCTTTGAAACCGAGGAACTGAACGGCTACCTCAAGAACATGCTGATGGACACCGAGAAGTCGGTTTATCAGCACGTGGTGTACGACTCCGAGGTCGAGCGCGACTTTGCCGGTCAGCTTGAAAAGAACAACGCGATCAAGGTGTACGCCAAGCTCCCCGGCTGGTTCAAGGTACCAACCCCGCTAGGCACGTACAACCCTGACTGGGCCGTACTGGTCGAGCGCGATGGGCACGAGCGGCTTTACTTCGTGGTGGAAACCAAGAGCAGCCTGTTCACCGAAGACCTGCACGACCGCGAAGGCGGCAAGATCGAATGCGGACGCGCGCACTTCACGGCACTGGGCGTCGGCGAAAACCCGGCGATTTACGAGAAGCTCAAGGATGTGGATGGGTTGCTGACGTATGAACGCTAGACGATTCGCTCAGGGCTTTTGTGTTGCCGCAAATGTTGAGATGATTGGATTTGAAAAATGAAAGTACGAATCTACGGGCTTGCCATTTCAGCTGAAAAGCCAGTTGAGTTATCTGAACTTTTCTCCCACTTGGAAAAATCAAGTGGCAATAGTGCGGAATTCTCAGGGCACAACCGACTCCTCTACACCAGTGAAGTCGATGATTTTAATTGTGGCCTGTTCATCACGATTAAAGATCAACGCAAGTATCTGGAACTGAAGAATACGGGCAGCGAAGCAGAGATGCTTATCCGCAGCGTCACCGAAGGTGCGCACTTGGCTGATTTTAATTTCTTCGCGATCAGCAAAAAGACAGGACGTGGTCTGTATCAGCACTATCACAACTCATGCTCGGCAAATCAGTTTTGCATTTTCCTGAAGAGGAAGCATGATGAATTGAGAAATGCCCATATCGCGGCGGAGTTGGCAAAGATTGAAAACCCTACCGAGAAACAAAAGGCTGCTGTACGAAAGCGCTTCAGCGGAGCTTTTGAATGGCAACAGCTTGTCAGACCAGAAACGCTTGACGCATTGATTGCGTCTTTTAGTGAGGTGAAGGCGTTCTCATTCGACGTTGCAACTATCTCGCAACCAGAACATCAATTCACGGCGTTGGGCAGCTTCGCCAAAAAGGTCACGCATAGATTCCTGTTTTCGAAATCTGCGAAGTTGAACAGTTTGATCTCCGGGATCAGAGATGTTCTGAAGTCTTATCAACCTGAGTCGGGTTCGCTGGAAGGTTTGGACATGAATGGAATGGAACAAACAATCCACTTGTCCAATAACTTCGATTCATTTGGTGAATTCGACTTCGATGATGTTGCCGAGAAAATGACATTTTTGCCGAAGGACTTCACCGGCTCTTGGTTCATGAGCGAACTGATAAAGGCGGCAAAGGACAAACCAGCGCTTTTTTTGACTCCCACGAAATAGGCTTGCCATGAGCCGGCGGATTTTGGAGTCACTGATCTATTCTTCGCCAGCCGCACTGGCGTTGGTGCTGTTTTGCGCGATCTCGGCGTTCGCGCTGAACTGCCCTTCAGAAAACGTTCAGCAGTTTTACGCGGCCAACCTTCGCGGCAGCCTTTTTGCCGGCTTTTTGACATTGGGGAGTTTTCTGCTATCACTGAAGACCGGAATTGTCATCAAAATCAAAGAGGGGCTGTTCGACAGTGCGGATTACAAAAAGCGCCTTGATGAACGAAGGGCATTGAATCCGTCGTTGACTGCGTATGGACCTCTTCGCCGTCTGAACCGACTTTTATCCAACGCGGTGCTTTCAGCCCTTATTGCGGCCGCCCTCCAGTTGACTGTCGGGTTGATTCCACACTGGACCGCAGCAGCATTCTGTATGGCTTGTGCCGTGTTCTCTCTTGCTTTACTGCTCTCGTCGTTTTATCTCATTCAATCCAACCTGAATATCTGGTTTGATCTGATTGACGAGGTCGAGGAACGTCGAGCGCGACAACCGCAATCTGCAAGCGGAACGGAAGGGAAGGAGTAGCTTTCGCATAACGCCTTGCTCCGGTTGGGCTCGCACATAGGGCGCATAAGGGTCCAGGCTCCATTTAGGCGACTTCCTGAAATCAGGATCGCGACAGACGGCCCACCAACCGTAAGGTTTGAGCGTCAGGCGAGGGCCTCACGTGCAACCGGGGCGGCGTTCACGCTTGGCCGCCCTTGCGCTTCCAAAGCCGGCTGAAATCGAAATCGAAGGCGCACTTGGACAGTTCGAAACAGTAGATTTCGTCGTGGAAGTCGCCTAGCTTGCGATATTCCCCCTCTACGAGCCGCCACACTTTGGCCTTCTTCGCTTCCGGGTAGACCAGCACGTAATGGGGCACGCCTTCCGTGCGGTAGAGATCGAATTTGACAACTTCATCCCGGCGGGCGGTCTTGGGCGAGATGACTTCGAAAATCAGATCAGGGGCGCGGGTCAGCCGCTCACTTTCCGGTTGGTAGCAGATCACCAGCACGTCGGGTCGGACGACGGTGTCCTGCGCAAATTCCACATCTATCTCAAACACCGCATGGCAGTGCGGGCAATCGTCGAGCAATTCGTCGAGTTGCCGAAATACGGCGGCGCTTACCTGCTGATGATCGAAGCTGGGTGACGGAACCCTGGCCACCGGTTGGCCGTGAATCAGCTCCCAATCGCCTTCCCATTGCAGGTAATCCTGCACCGTGTAGGCTTCGGCTGCTGGCTGCATGGACATGGCCTTGATACTTCCTTCGTTTGCAAGCGGAGAGGAAAGCCGACGGAACCCCGGAAGTGTATGAAGCCCGATACATGGCCGTCAACCTTCGAATTCGCATTCGGAGAGCATTCGGGGACCGGTTCAACCTGCCGATGCTCCTGACCGTCCCTCTCAAGTCATGCTCCACAGCATTTCTTGTATTTCTTGCCACTGCCGCAGGGGCAAGCGTCGTTGCGACCGACTTTGGACGCTGATACAGGCGACCCAGGCGACGCCACCGGCGCAGCGGCAGCCGCAGTCGCTACCGACGACTCGCCGGGCCTCACTTGCCGCCGGAGATCGTTGTACAGTCGGGTGAATTCGCCGCGTCTCTCGAGCGGCCGAGCGGCGCCGGTCTGCCAGCGGCTGCTGTTCTTCTGCGCTTCTTCCAGAACATCCAGGGCTTCGACTTTCTTGCCGATCTGGACCAGCGTCTCGGCCAGATGTATAACGGCATCAAGCGCCAACGGATTGAGCGCGAGTGCCTTTTCCAGTGACGACACGGCGGCCTGCGGTCGGTTGATCTGTTGCCAGAGCTTGCCGAGTTCAAGCCACGAGCGCCAGTCCTCCGGGTTGCGCCGCAGCTTCTCCTGCAGGCCCGCACAGGCACTCGGGATCGACTGGCGGCTGCCATCCGCAGCGCGCACCCGGTCGGCGATGATCAGGCGCCGTGCCTTGCTCCCACTCGCGCCGTCCGCCGCCGACAGACTGGCCACTGCCGTCAGCAGCGTGGCGCGCGCCGACGGTTCGAAGTCGAACTCGGAGAGTTCGCCACAGCCGAGACAGGCAGGTTCGTCGGCAAGCAGCATCTCGTTCCGCGCCAGGTCACCGATGACGACGCCCTTGACCTCGTAGTCGTTGGCCGCGCCGCAGGCCGGGCAGCGCAAGGCCAGGCACAGGCTGCTGGGCGGCTCGGGACGCAAGGCGAAGTCGAGCAGGGCGGCTCGTTGCTTCCCGTCCTGGCGGTAACGCATGATCCGGGCGCGCAGCGGCTCCGCTTCCGGGCACGACGCGTCGAGCAGACGGCACAGACGATAGAAGGCCGCATCGATCGTCGCGTGCTTGCACTCCAGCTCCGGCCGCAGGCGCTCGAGCAGACGCTGGTCGGGCGTGGCGAGGGCAAGCTGGCACCAGCGCGCGACGTCGTCCGCCAGCAGATCGTCGTAGTGCTCCACGGCAAACTCGACGACGGGCTCGCCACCGACGGCGGAGATCACCGACAAGCCATAGATCCGCTGTGATTCGTCGAGCGATTCCCATTGCCGCATCAGTGCGTCACGCGCCGCCTCGCCGATGGCGACGAGTGCCCGTTGCGCCTCCTCGCAAAGGAAGTCGCCATCCTCGTCGCCGAGGCAAGCGATCAGTGCCGGAATCGATTCCGGCCAAGCCAGTTCGCCCATGGCCTGGGCCAGGGTAACCCCGCCCCGGGTTTCCCGGTTGGCCAGCAACTGTTGCGCCAGCGCGGGCGCCGCTTGGGTCCGCGGCAGGGCCGCCAGGCGGGCGACGAGTGGCGCGTAGTGGATGTTGCTGCTGACGTCGAGTGCCAGCAGGCTGAGGACCTGCTCGAGCGCCATGCCATCGCTGTCGATCGTCGCGCGCTCGCCGGCGGCCGCCACCGCGGCGAGAACGAGCCCCGCCAGGGCGACCTGGCGTTCGGGCGCGGCGTAGGTCTTGCTCCGCGATATCGCCTTCCAGGCACGATCCGACGCCGGCGAACGCTGGTGGCAGGCAGCCAGCAAGTCCAGCGCCGGGCCTACGGGATCCTCGGCGACCAGCACCGCGTCCATGCCGGCAATCGGCGCGTCATTCTCGAACAGGCAGGCGAGCTGGCGAAAGGTGGTCGTCGCGTGACCCTCGCGGCGTTCGAAGAAGAGATCCGCATAGCCGTCGTGACCGAAGAAGGCACGCGCGGCGCAACGAACTCCCGCTTCGACGCCATGCGCACGCCCCTCGTCCGCGAGAAGTGTGTCGAGCAGGCGAACGACGGCATCGTCCCGATCCAGCGTCAAGGCTATCCGGAAGGCGTCGGCGCGCAGCGCCAAGCGTTGCCAGGGATCCCGGCCCCAGGCCAGCGGAATCAGTCGGTCTGCCAGAGCCATGGCGGCAGCGCGCGGCAGTTGGTCGAGGCGCGCCAGAATGGCTCCGGCGCGCGTGAACTGCAGCTTTTCCAGATGCCGAAGGAAGGTCTCGGCAGCCAGTTCGGGGGCGATTCCCGCCAACACCGGTGTCGCGGCCTCGGCGAGCCGGTCCGGCCAGCGTTCCCAGCGTGCCGCGATCAGCGGGGCAAAGCTGGCGAAACGGCGAACCGGCAGAATGGCGAAAAGCATCTCCAGGATGTCGGCATCCGTTCCCTCGATCCAGTGCGCCAGCGTCTCGTCGGGAAACCATAGCGGCGCCAGCGCCTCCCGCACTGCGGACTGCCTGGGCAACAGGTCGAAATGGCGAACCGCCCATTCGATCATGATCGGGTCGTCAGCCAGCTTTGCGTGCCGCGTTAGCCACGGGTGGTCGTCATGCATCGTTTTCTCCAGGAGGAAGGGTCGGGACGGTGAAGGAAAGCCAGGCGGTTGCGCACAGACGGCTTGGTGGCGCCAAGCCGTCATCGACGAAGCCGGAATGCCAAGCCGCCATTGTAACGGCGCCCGCACGGTCGCCGGAACCACCGACCGTTCGCCCACAATTCGCCGACAGCGCGCTTTACGAGAAGCGGCCGCAACCGGTACTATCCGCGCACCGCGGCGGCTCCCGGGAGTTCCCTCCCGGTCGAGGCCCGACGCTCCGGGCATCGTCTCTCGACGCGCCGTGGTGCCGACGCCGCAGCAGGTCTTGCCGCTCCTCGGCGGCTGGCGCAAGGCTTCATACCGAGGCATCGGGCGGCGCAGCCGCCAGGCGACCGCCCAACTCCGGCGCGCGGCACTCAGGCCATCGCGCATTTGTGACTTCTCGAAGGATCTGGCCTCAATTGCCAGGGAACTGGATATGTCGATTACTTTGCGAGACTCGCTGGCATCCCTCACCGTGCCGGATTTGAAAGACCTGGTGAGCCACCTGCCGGGGAGCACAACGGCGACGCGCAAGGACGATCTGATCGAACGCATCGTCGTCGCCATGCTCGGTCCGGAACTGACGGCAATCTGGTCGCGGCTTGACGAGACGCAGCAGGCTGCCGTCGCCGAAGCGGCGCATCACCCGCTCGGCGAGTACTCCGACCGTCGGTTTCGCGCCAGATACCAGCGCGCACCGGCTTTTCGCGTCGCCGTGGCGAAGTCGTACGGCTATTCCGCTGGCAAGAGCACGGCCTTGTGCCTGTTCATTCAGTACTCGCGGGATGAGGGTAGCTATGTCGTCCCGACCGACCTGCGCGCCCGCCTGCAGGCGTTCGTGCCGCCGCCAGCGCCGCCCGGCATCGACAGCTCCGATACCCTGGCCGATGACGAACGCTTGACCGTGCGCCTGACCGAGCGCGAAGCTCTGCAGGAAGTGGTGATCATGTTGCGCACCATCGAGCAGACGCGCGTGCAGGTCAGCGACAAGACGGCGCTGCCGGGCACCGCCACCCTGCGCTTGCTCGCCGACAAGCTGGCGGGTGGCGACTATTACGCCGCCGAGGAGAAACAGAACGCCTGGGACCAGGAAGTCGGCCCGATCAAGGCCTTTGCCTGGCCGATGCTGTTGCAGGCCGGCGGTCTGGCGGTTGGCGTGGCGGGCCGTCTGCAACTCAGCCCGAGCGGCGTCAAGGCCCTCAGCCTGCCGCCGGCACAGGTGCTGCGCGGGCTTTGGCAGAAGTGGCTGAAGACGACGCTGTTCGACGAGTTCAGCCGCGTCGACGAGATCAAGGGACAGAACTCCAAGGGGCGGGTGATGACCGCCGTCGCTCCCCGGCGGGCAGCCATCGAAGACACCTTGCGCACGTGCCCGATTGGCCGGTGGGTGGCCTTTGACGATTTCTCGCGGCACATGCGGGCGTCCGATCGGGTCTTTGCGGTAACCCACGACGCCTGGAAGCTCTATCTCTGCGAGCGTCAGTACGGCAGCCTCGGCTATGATGGATCGGGCGGCTGGAACATCCTGCAGGATCGCTACATCCTCACCTTCCTGTTCGAGTACGCGGCAACGCTTGGCCTGGTGGATGTCGCCTACTTTCATCCGAAACAGGCACGCGCCGACTTTGGCGGCATGTGGGGCGCCGACGACCTGGCCTTCCTGAGCCGCTACGACGGCCTCAGTGCCTTCCGGGTGACACCGCTCGGCGCTTACCTGCTTGGTCGCGAGGCCGCCTATCAGCCTGCCGCCGTTGCCAGCAGCGTCGGCTTGTCGTTCGCACCCGGGCTGCACGTGGACATCGTGCGCGGTGTTCTGGCGGCAGAGGAAACGCTGCTGCTCGACAACTGGGCGGTCCCGGTGCAGGCCGGAACCTGGCGACTCGATCGCGAGAAGTCGCTGTCCGCGATCGAGAAAGGCCACGACATCGGCGAACTGAAGGGCTTTCTCGAAAGCACCGGCAGCCTGCCGCTGCCCGCGCCGGTCGAATCGTTCATCGGGCTTTGCGAGCACAATGGCAAGGCGCTGAAGACGCTCGGCAGCGCCCTGCTGATCGAGTGCCGCGACGCGGACACCGCCGAGCAGATTGCCGGCCGCCGGGAAACGGGCTCGCTGTGTCTGCGCGCCGGACCCAAGACGCTGGTCGTGCGTACCAACCAGCTCGACAAGTTCCGCGAAAAGGTTCGCTCGCTCGGCTTCGGCATGGTCTCCTGAAGCCATCTCGCGCCACCGGCGCCGTGCATGCCGGCGACCGGGTGACCACCCCCCGTCCGCGCCTGCGCGCGACGGCCGGCGAGGCGACTTGTGGACACGCCGGATGAAGAAAGGCCGGCAGCGCGGGGCCGCATGCTGAACCGATCGACCCTGCCCTACCTGCGACTGCTCGCGGTAGCGCTGTTTCTCGGCGTATTGTTCGCGACCTTCGAGCTGTCCGGTTGGCGCGACCACTTCAGTCGGCAGTTCCTGCACGACCAGTTCCTCGAGCACCGGCTGAACGGAGTCCTGATTTTTGTCGTGCTGTTCTCGCTGGGCAACCTGGTCCAGATCCCGGGGTGGATCTTTCTCGCTGCCGCTGTGCTGGCCCTGGGGCGGAGCTGGGGCGGCGGCGTCACCTACCTCGCCGCCAACATCTCCTGTGCAGTGACTTTCCTCAGCATACGGCTGGTCGGTGGCGATGCCCTGCGACAGTTGAAGAACCGGCCCGCGCGCCGCCTGCTGGAGCAACTCGATGGCCACCCGATCCGCAGCGTTCTCTGCCTGCGCATCCTGTTTCAGACGGCGCCGGCGCTCAACTACGCCCTCGCCATGTCCGGGGTCGGCTTTCGCCAGTACATGCTCGGCACGCTGCTCGGCATGCCTCTGCCGATCGCCGTCTATTGCCTGTTCTTCGACTTCCTGGCCAGGCTGCTCCATCTCGGCTAGGAATCGGCGTGACCAGGCCTGTGCCGCGAATTTTCGGCAACAAGACTGTAAGGATCGGCCCCGCGAGCCGACAAAGAATCGGCAGCCCGGTTGTCGTCCGGTCACTGCGACCGGGCGAACTGCGCTGGCACCGCCGGCCCGGCCAGCTTCTTGATCGCCCGGCGCGGGCTTTCGCACGAGGAGAGGAACCTTGAGCAAGTGGATGTTGGCCCGACGGACCCGCTGACGATGCCGGCCGACTGCCGTTTGAGACGAGTCCGCCGCGCGGCCGCAAAGCGTTCGCCGCGCCGTGGCGGCCAGCGGGTTGGCGCCGACGCCGGGATCGATCGATGATGCGCAGCTGCCGGAAAGTGACCCGTCTGTGCTCGGACGCCCTCGAACGGGAGCTGACGCTGAAAGAGCGCGTAACGATGAGGACGCACCTGATGATGTGCGTCGCCTGTCGGAACTTCCGCAGCCACCTCGCCTTTCTGCGCCAGGCCATGCGCAGGTACGCCGAAGGCAAGGGTGATGCCGTGCCGGACAACCCCGAGGACCGGGAGAAGCGATGAGAGCATCCGATCACCGACGCGTCGAGGCCAGCCCGCCGGCTGATCCGGCGGCCATGGTGGGCGCGCGGCACACCCGCTTCACGGTCTTGACCTCGCGACTCCTGCGTCTCGAGTTCGCTGCCGACGAGCGCTTCGAAGATCGGCCCAGCCGCAGCTTCTGGCATCGCCGCCAGCCTGTGCCAGGTTTCGAGGTGTCACGCAACGGCGACGTCGTCGGGATCCGGACCGAGCACCTGCGTCTGCATTACGATTCCCGACTCGGCTTCACGCGCGACGGACTACAGGTGACGCTGCTCGAGTCGGGCCTCGTCTGGCACTACGGCGACCACGATAGCGGCAACCTGGGCGGCACGGCGCGCACGCTCGACAAGAGCGACGGCCCGATCCCGCTCGATCCGGGTCTGCTGTCGACGGCCGGCTGGACGGTGGTCGACGACTCGCAAGCGCCAGTGCTGGAAGACGGCTGGATCGCGGCGCGCGGCAGCCGGGCGGATTCCCTCGATCTTTACTTCTTCGGCTATGGCCGCGACTTTACGGCCTGCCTGCGCGACTTCCGGCAGGTGAGCGGCGCCGTGCCGTTGATTCCGCGCTGGGCGCTGGGCAACTGGTGGAGCCGCTACTGGCCCTACCGCCAGGACGAGTTGCTGGACCTGTTACGTGCCTTCCGCGCGCACGATCTGCCCTTGTCGGTCTGCATCATCGACATGGACTGGCACATCACCCGCACCGGCAACGCCTCGCGCGGCTGGACCGGCTATACCTGGAACCGGGAGCTGTTTCCCGACCACCGCGCCCTGCTCGCCGAGTTGCACGCGCTGGGGCTGAAGACGGCGCTCAACCTGCATCCGGCCGACGGTGTCTGGCCGCATGAGGACGCCTACCCAGCGATGGTCCACCGCCTCGGCGGCGACCCGGCGACGGGCGAGCCGGTCGCTTTCGACATCACCAATCCCGTTTTCGCGCTGGCCTACTTCGAGCTTCTGCACCATCCCCTGGAGGCGGAGGGCGTCGATTTCTGGTGGATCGACTGGCAACAGGGCAGGCGCACGCCGCTGTCCGGACTCGATCCGCTGTGGTGGCTCAATCATCTGCACTTCCTGGATCTGGGCCGCCAGCCGGCGAAACGCTCGTTCGCGTTCTCGCGCTGGGGCGGACTCGGCAGCCACCGCTACCCGATCGGCTTCTCGGGCGACACCGTGGTTTCCTGGCGCTCGCTGGCCTTCCAGGTTCATTTTACGGCGACGGCGGCCAACGTCGCCTTTGGCTGGTGGAGCCACGACATCGGTGGCCACATGGACGGCATCGAGGATCCCGAGCTGTATGCACGCTGGCTGCAGTTCGGCGTCTTCAGCCCGATCCTGCGCCTGCACAGCACCCAGAATCCCTTCCACGAGCGCCGTCCCTGGGGCTGGGATGCGCAGACCTTCGCGGTTGCCCGCGCGGCCATGCAGTTGCGGCACGCCTTCATCCCCTACCTCTACAGCATGGCCTGGCGGGAACATCAGGGCGGCGGCACCCTGCTGCGGCCAATGTACCACCTGCACCCGGAGGCGCCTGAAGCCTACGCGTGCCCCGGCCAGTATGCCTTCAGCAGCGAGCTGATCGTGGCGCCGTTCACCTCCCCGCGTGACCCGGACACCCGCCTCAGCCGACAGGTCGTCTGGTTGCCGGACGGCGACTGGTACGACTTCTTCAGCGGGCAACACTACGCCGGCGCGACGTGGCACAGCCTGCATGGCGGACTCGATGAAATCCCCGTCTTTGCGCGCGCCGGCGCCATCGTCGCACTCGCCGACAGCAGCGGTGAAGAGCTCGCGGCAAGCACTGTCGGCAACCCGCGCGCGCTCTGCGTGCATGTCTTTCCCGGGGCCGACAACTGTTTCGAGCTGTATGAAGATGACGGGGAAAGCGGCCGCTACCGGCACGGGACGCAGGCGGTGACGCCGCTGCGCCAGGAGTGGACGGGCAGCACGTTACGACTGCGTATCGGCCCGGTACGCGGCGACCCCGGGGTCCTGCCCAGGGCGCGCGGCTACACGCTGGTCTTCCATGCGATCGACGGGCCAGGGCAGACAACCGCCACCGGCGATGGCGTGCGCCTGCCCGCCGATACGCACTACGATGACACGAACGGGACACTCACCGTCCGCCTGCCGCCGGCGGCGCCGGTCAGCACCGTCGAGGTGACGCTGGACAGCAGTTCGGGAAGCCTGCAGCGCCACGACGACGCCACCCGCCCACTGCTCGCCAAGCTCCTCACGGCGTTCCGTTGCGGCAGCGAAGCGAAGCGTGGGCTGAGCCTGCGTTTTGACGAGATCCTCGCCGACTTCGAAGCACTCGGCGCCTACCGTACGGCGCTCTCCGATACGCAGTTGCGTGCATTCCTGGAAGTTCTGGTAGGCGCCGGGATGCACGTCTGCGAGAACAGCGGCGAGGCCTTTGCCGTCGTCTGGAACAACCGCGAGGATCAGCGGGCCAGCGTACGCTGGGCGATCGAGAACCGCCGGACCTGGGATCCGCAACGACGTTCCG
>AATN01000221.1_pt1 | contig 14294 bp, 13 predicted proteins | sample 270648 | NCBI WGS metagenome assembly AATN01 (sample SAMN02954269, study PRJNA17659) | bioreactor sludge metagenome | biome: terrestrial; feature: bioreactor; material: sludge; isolation source: Enhanced Biological Phosphorus Removal (EBPR) bioreactor sludge | place: Australia: Brisbane, Queensland
GGACGATCTTCTTCAGAAGCGAGAGATTCTGTGGGGCGTTATCTTGCGCACGGCGCTGGCATCTTCGCCGAAGCTGACGTCGAGCACCCAGTGAAGTCGGTTCTACACGCCCCAGTGGCTTCGCACGGACGCGGCAAGTTGTTCGGCGGTCAGTTCGCGAGAGCTGATGTAGTAGCGCCGCTCGAAGCTGGATTCCTTGTCGCCGACCTGGCGCAGGGAGTCGACCAGACCGATCGTCCGGCACTTGGGCCAATCTGCCAGATCAACGATGCCTTGCGCGGGCAGCACGGAGGCAATTTGTCCGACGATTCGACCACGGGACTTCCGGGCGTGCCCGTGGCGGTCCACCGCGTCGCAGCCAGACTGGTCAATGAACTCGGTCTCGAGGGCTTCAAGCAGCGTCGGTTGGTTGCCTTTGACCGCCAGCAGGTAGTCGCCCCCTTGGTCCGTGATCTGATGGGCAATGCTCTTCTGGCACCCCATGGCATCGATGGAGACCAGCAACCCGTTGATATACAGCGCTTTGAGCAGTTCCGGGATCGCCGTGATCTCATTGCTCTTGCTGGCGACCTTTTCCTGGCCCAGCACGAGGCCCAACTCCGTCGCGAAGGCACTGACCATATGAATCGCCGTCTCCCCGCCACTGCCCGAACCTCGCACCGTCTTGCCGTCGACCGCAACACTACCCCTCAGGGTGCCGACCACGCCGGCCACCCAACGGCGAAATGCGGCCTCAAATTGCTTCGGGTCCAGCGCTCGGAACACCCGCAGAAACGTCTCCTCGGACGGGACGCCGTTCTTGAGCACCAAGAACTCGCGCAACCAAGGCGCCTTCGTCCGTCCCCAGCACGCGATGTCTTCAATGGTGTCACAATCGGACAGCGCCGCTGCCATCGCGACCACGAGCATCTCCACGAAGTCATGCCGCGTGCCGTTGCTCGGTCTGCGCGGGTCTTCCACTTCCCTCAAGCAGCACATCAGGCTTGCCTCCTTCGTCGCCATCATTTCGGTCGCCCAAAAGACGAGAGTAGACCTGATTCCGCAAGGGTTTACAAGCTATCTGCATAAGCCCATGAATGTTAACGATTTTGCCTGCCTCTATTATGACGAAAGAGAGTATGTCATCCGAGTGCGGAGGCCCTGGGATTGTCATCGACTAGCAGCTCTCCTGGATGAACAGCGTTATTGCCTGTCACGCGGACAACATCTAATGCCTGTTGAATCTGAATAGGCAGGCCCTTCTTTACCAGAGCGCCTATATCAGCATTGATGTTTTCGCCCGGTTCGCCAAGATGTTTGCACAATTTTTGGATCGCTAGACGCAATAGAGCTGCCGCCCCACGTGGGGACAATTTGCAGATGTTCCGTGCTTCAAGATAATCTGCCTTTACGTCTTCAGGCATGTCTTCATGCGGCAGCGGTGCGTTAGCCATTCCAAAAGGCCAAAGCATGTATGAGTTGTATTCGTTAACAAACCAGACAACGCGACCTTGGCAATGAGTGCATTTCGCAATGTGCAAGTCATTGTTTGTGTAGCCACGAGCGCCGTTGCTCATACTCATATCCTCTTTTGCTTCTTTCCACCAGAAGCTCGCGTACACGTCGCAATGCGGGCAGGTAAAGGCTGCTTTCTTGAATTCAGGAGGTTCGTATTTCATGCGTGCCTCGTGTATTGCTAGCGTCTGAAATCACCGGCGCTGCGCGGCTTTATCGCGCAGCGTCCGGTGGATTGATGGGTTAGCAAACTACGTCGAGGAGGCAATGATTACTTTCTCCGCCAGGTACTTAACGAGTGGTACTTCCTTGCGTATTTCGGCCTCTGCAGCCCGAGTTGGAACAAAGTTTTCTTGACGGTTATAGCGATCAGACGAGTGAACCAAAGCATTGCGAATCAATTTGACGCGCTTGGCTACATTCCCAACCACATGGCCGGCGGTGGCTCTTACTTCGTTTTCTTCGCCGAATACTCTTCGTTTCTTTGTGAACCACCTATCACCGAGGTGATTCTCGTAGGCGTCAATGAATGCGATGAGTTCCGACTCGTCCACATGCTTGCTCAGAACGAGCCTGAGCATTTCCGTCTCATCGGACTCGCGCTTATGGCTGATTGTTGCCTGAATTACCTTATCGAGATGTTTAGGCTTGGTAGAAAACAACGGGTCATTTACCAAGGTTGCCAATTTTCGATAAAGCTCTTCGTCAGAAACCGACAGAAAGAAATACTCCAGGACTTGGTAGAACGATAGGAATTGATTTACAGGGTCTTCGACCGCTGTGCCGCGTTGATAGAAACGCGCAACATCCCTATTGATTTTCGCCTTCGGCAAAGGTAGCTGCTTGCCGAAATCGTTTTCCTCAAACTGAAAGTTCTCTCCGATCGCCTGCCTCTTGGGTAGCTCTTCTTCGAGTACGAGCGATATACCTTTTAGATAGGACAGATTGAACAGACAACCCTCGATTAAGTCGATAGCCTTCTTAGCTGAATTCTCCGCCGATGCCTCGGCAAGCCCAAGAACTTTTATGGTCAATGGTGCATACAGAAAGTCGCTTAGAGTAGAACTTTCGCGATCTGATCGCCGCATGCGAATTCTCTCAACTGTCCTCATCAGGGAGTATTCGTGAAATCGGAAGTAGTTCTTGAAATCGGAACTAGCATCTCCGATCTCGACAACCAATGGACTGGTTTCTGCGTTGCCAAATTGAATAACTTCTCCGCGACGAAACCCAAACAATGGGGAGAAGCGGTTTGCGCTGGTAATCATCTGTTCGTAGTAAGTAGGACTACAGAGACAGGTTTCGAACGGCTTGTTTTCGAATGTCGCCTTCCTGCCTTCGAAATCCAGGTATGCATTTAGGTCTTCGGAAGAGACTTTGAACTGCGTTCCCCCGCGCGTCTTGAAAAATAGTTCATCCTGATGCTCGTCGACTAGTTCAATCCACGGACGCGCGTACTCCTTCTTGAATTTTTCCTTCGCTTCGTCGAGGGTCATCGGTGATGTACTCCTGAGTTTGCTAACGTCAAAGCTCAGGCGACCGCCGCGGCTTCATGCGGCGGTCGCCTGGAGCGCCGGGTTGGGCCACTATCGGAACCTTAGGACGAACTCACGGACTCCCTCGAGCATCCTTCGCGCAACGCCAGTCTCAATGTCCTCGGGCGTTGTGAAGTTTCCGTGCGCCACTTGGTTGCGAAGCTTGCCCCATGCCTCAATTTCTCCGAAGACAACTTTGTCGTACGCGCCCCCCTTGTAGAGAAGCAGATTGAGCTTCGTGATTGAGCTTTGTCCGGCCCATTCGAGACCCTTCCGGATCGCGAGATCCCTGAGAGATGACTCAAGAACCGCTCCACAGATAGGTACGGCGGCCAAGTGGTGCATTTCTTCCAGCAAATGTGCTGCCGCCTCCAGAAGGTCACCGAACGCCTCGGCGGTCGCTATCTGCCGAATATCCTGCAACATTCCAGCGCTCAGGTCATCCCGAGCCGCCTTCAGAATTCCGGAACAAGAATCCAGATCCAGATTCCCGGTCTTCACATACTGCTCCCGACAGCGCTCAAGCTCTCTGAGGTGAGGGCTATCTCGACCGCAACTCTTGTCCACTGTCTGGAGCGAGGAGAGCAGGAAGCGCCACAGTTCGCTCTTGGACACCCGAGCGCGCTTTCCGGGAGCACCAGCGTTTCCTACTCCAGTTTCCAGGACAACCAGCATGAATTCATCACATCTCTGTACTAATTCATCAAGCCGCCGTTCGAATTCTTCGGGTCTTCTGGCCATCTATTGCTCTCCATTCTCGGACCCATCGCCAGTCGCCCAACGTGATGTCGCAATCCTACATGACGCAAAGCTTTGCGTCAAAATGCAATCGCCATCAACGATGTGCGGCAGATTCGCTGATAGAACAAGACGATGGCGCATTGGCTGGTCCACTAAAATTGCCGGCAAATGCGTCACGGCCGCGGCCGCTTCGCTGGCCGCCCGCATCCCACGTGAAGGACCGACGGGCGGCGACCGGCGTCGCTGCGGCGGGGGACGAGACGCCATGTCCTTTCCCCCGCGGTTGCCGATGCGCCGATGCCCGGCACGCGGCGGTCTACTTGGAAGCTTTGCCAGTGCGGGCGGGCGCCTTGCGTTCGGACTTTTTCTTCAGGCCCAGCGAAGCGACCTCGTCCGAATCGGCGCCGAATTGGGCGATGACCTGATCCTTGACGCCGAGAATCAGGTTGTGATGTTCCCACTGCGCGGCAATCGCCGCGTCGCGTGCGGCGTCGAGCGCATTCTGGGCGCGCAGTTCGACCTCCGCGGCGGCGCGCATGGCGTCGTATCGGGCCGTGACCGTTGCCAGGCTATAGACCGGGTTGGCCGGGCTGTAGCCGGCGATCGCCTTGAGCGCCAGAAAGGCGTTTTCATCGGCCTGCTGTGTTTCCGCCGACAGGCGGATTTTTTCGTTCTTTGCCATGTTGCTCCCCCCGGAATATGAAGTTGTCGAGAAACGGATTGTCCCTCGCCGAAAATGGTAGGTTGTCGCAGGCAGTCGTGTCAACGCACCGCGTGTCTGATGCCCGTGACGGCGATCCTGAGGCTTTCGAAAGGCACGCCGACCGCCCGGGGAAGCATCCTGACGCCTCAGGGAAGCATCCTGACGCTTCAGGGAAGCATCCTGACGCCTCAGGGAAGCATCCTGACGCTTCAGGGAAGCATCCTGACGCCTCAGGGAAGCATCATGACGCTTCACGGAAGCATCCCGACGCTTCACGGAAGCATCCCGACGCTTCACGGAAGCATCCCGACGCTTCACGGAAGCATCCCGACGCTTCACGGAAGCATCCTGATGCCTCATGGAAGCACCCTGGTCCCTCAGGCAGCCGTTCGGCGATGTCACGCGCCGCCGTTGTCGCCCATCCGGTAGTCCATCCGGTAGTCTTTTCCCGCACGGACCGCGCCCGCGGCGCGCGGGCGGATGTTGCCGGCGGGTTGGGGCCAGCCCGGTGTCTGCAGGCGCGGATGCTGGCGAGCAGCCGCACAGCAGGAGCAGCGGGTCACTGGCCGCAACGGCGACGCGGTGACGCGATGTGGGCTTCGTCGCGCGCAGCAGATGGTGTCGCCGGGGCCGATCGCGAACGACTCCACGCCGAGGCTCATCTCGCCCTCGTCGGCGGTGACGTGGTCGATCTGCGCGCGCAGCAGGCGCCGGTGCAGCTGGGTGGCGGCGCCGGCGGCGACCGTCGCTGCGGCCAGCCTCTGCGGCGGTGGCCATGCAGGGCCTGGCCGATGCCTCTTGCCGTGACGGGGCGCGTTGCGGCGTGGATGCAGAAGCGGCAGAACCGGGCAGAGAGCGCGCTGCTCTTCCGCTACAGGGAGGTGCCCGGCGCCGCTCTTTCCGGGCGCGATGAGTTCGCGCCGGCCAAGGCTTGCCGGCGCCTGTCGGCGGTGCTCACGCCGAAAGAAGTCGCCCGCTTGCCGATTCCGGGTGCGGGAACGACCGGTCCGATCCTGTGGCTACCCTACGGCACCGGCATGCCGATCACCCCCGTGCTCGATCGCCGTCGGCTGGGCGTCGCCAGTCCGCTCGCCGCCCGGCGTCTGGCGGTGGCCACGCCAAGGGTATCTCCGACACCCGGTTGAGCCGGATGCGTGGCTTTGCACGACACGGCCTCATTCCTCCGGCAGCGTCGCCGGGCTCTGGAGGGGCGGTTCGTCCTTGAAGTGGGCGAGGTCGCGGATGTTCTTCTGCACGGCGACGGCGCCAAACAGGCTGAGGAGAAAGGACATCGCGTAGAAGCCCTTCTCGGAGGCCACCAGCGTGGCATTCCACAGCCCGATGGTGAGCAGCAGCACCGCCAGGAGCAGGGAGACCCAGCACAGGCCGTAGTAGATGGCCGTCACGGGGATGCTTTCGAGCCGGTCGCGTACCGACTTCTGCAGCGAAACGGCCGAGAACAGGCCGTACATGAGGACCGTGAAATAGTAGCCCTTCTCGTTGAGCGCCATGCCGGCGTTCCAGAGGCCCGTCAGGTAGGCGATGGCACCGACCAGGAGGGCTGCCCACGATGCGCCGATGAAGGCTCCGGTCGGGCGTTGCGGTTGCGCTTGCATGTACGGACCTTTCCCTGATGTTCAATCCTGTCGCGAGAGGGTGAGTGCCCGACGCTGATGCGATGTCGCGCCTGGTCGATCAGGTCGCTCATGCAAGCCATGCAGGCCTCCCCGGCGAAGCAGTTTGCGCTCGTCCTGCAGTAAAGGCTGTCAAGTCCAGGCGCGGCGGGTCGAGTGTAGGGATCGCAGCAAGGGGTGTCAATCCGCCGGTCCGTTCCTCGAGGGCCGGAAGGTTCCTCCCGCTTGCCGGCGCAGCGGAAGACGGGCGCGGCGAATCGTCGAAGCTTCGGAGGTCTTCCGCGCGGGCGGCGATCGCCGCCAGCAGCGCTTGAAGATCAGCGTCGTCTGTCCGGTACGTCGTCGAGGAAGCCTAGCAGCCTGTCGGACTTTCGGCTTGCTTGCCGCCGGATATGCTAGAATCATGCGTGCTGAAGCAACCGAGGTCCGGCATGTCCCACTTCATCGTCACCGACCGTAAGACCGACTACCTGCTACCGCCGTCACTGGACGATTGGCTGAACCAGGATCACTTGGCGCGATTCATCGTGGAGGTAGTCGACCAGTTGGACCTTTCGAAGCTGACGCGACGGTACGCTGGACGGGGATCGAAGGCGTACCATCCGGCGACCCTGCTGGCAATTCTGGTCTATGGCTACGCGACGGGTATTTTCTCCAGCCGCAGGCTGGAGCGGGCAACCTACGATTCGGTGGCGTTCCGCTACATTGCCGCCGGAAGCCATCCCGATCACGACAGCCTGGCGACGTTCCGCCGGCGTTTTCTGGACGAACTGAGCGACCTGTTTCTGCAGGTCCTGGCGATGGCCAAGGAAATGAAGCTGCTCAAGCTGGGGAACGTCTGTCTCGACGGCACGAAGATCGAAGCCAACGCCTCAAGGCACAGCGCGCTTTCCCACGGACACATCGAAAAGCTGGAAGCCCAGCTCAAGGCTGAGGTGCAGGAACTCTTCAGCTTGGCGGAACAGGCGGATCAAGCCGACGTTCCGGACGGCGTCAGCCTGCCCGAAGAAATCAAGCGCCGTGGAGATCGGCTGGCGGCGATGGCAGTGGCCAAGGCGAAGATTGCTGCCCGGGCCGAGGAGCGTTATCAGCGAGAGAAAGCCGAGTACGACGAGAAAATGGCGCGGCGCGCGGCCAAGGAAGAAGCGGCCGGCAAGAAGTTGGGCGGCAAGCCGCCGAAAGCCCCCGAGCCCGGCGCACGGGACAGTGACCAGATCAATCTGACCGACGAAGAATCCCGCATCATGCCGGTAGCCGGTGGCGGCTTCGAACAGGCATACAACGCCCAGGCCGGCGTTGATGCGGCGACGATGCTGGTTGTGGCGGTCGGCGTGACGCAAGCCCCCAATGACAAAGAGCAGGTCGAACCGATGCTGGCGACGCTCAAGGCACAAGCCGAGATACTGGGCCCCGTGGAAAGTCTGATCGCCGACAGTGGCTTCTGCAGCGAGAAGAACATCACGGCGTGCGAGGCAGCCGGCATCGATCCACTGATCGCGGTGGCTCGCGACGAGCACCATCCCGACTGGCGGGAGCGGCACAGCGAACCGGCACCGCTGCCGGCGAATGCGACACCCGTGCAGGCCCTGTCGCATCGCTTGAAGACCAAAGCGGGACGAGCCCTCTATGCCTTGCGTAAGCAGACCGTCGAGCCGGTCTTCGGCATCATCAAGTCGGTCATGGGCTTTCGCCAGTTCTCGCTGCGCGGTTTGAAGAAGGTCACCGGGGAGTGGACGCTGGTCTGCTTGGCGTGGAACTTGAAGCGCATGGCCAAATTGCGTCCACAGTAGGGAAAAACGAGGAGAAAACCGTCCAAAAGGCCGCAAAGTCGAGAAAATCCGGCCCGCTCATTCCGCATTATGAAATCTGGCGGTTTTCTAAACCTCAAGTCCGACAGGCTGCTAGAGCTCGAGGAAGCGGAACTCGTCGCAGTCGGCGATGCGCACGACATCGCCGGGGCGCAGCAGGCGGCGGCCGTCGACGCGCTCGCCGTTGAGGAAGATGCCGTTGCCGCTCTCGAGGTCGGTCAGCATGCAGATGCCGTCGTCCAGGCTGATGTGGGCGTGGTACCTGCTGACGCGTGCGTCGCTGATGACCAAGTCATTGTCCTGCGCCCGTCCGATGCTATTCATCCCCTCGCGCAGCGCGTGCCGGAGTTGCGGGTTGGTGCGCGAGATGAGGACGAAAGCACCCGTCGCCGACGTCAGCGGCTCGGTTGGCGCAAACTGGCTCTGCCGCAGCACCTGCGTCGCCGTGCTGTCGGGCAGCGGTGGCCGGTGTTCCCAGTCGCTTTCAAAGACCGCGTTCAGTCCCTGCAGCACCTCGGCATCATCGACGATGATCGAAAGCTCGCGGCGGCGGTCGAGGCTCTCCGTGCGCAGGTTCATGCTGCCGATGACGGCAGTGACGCCGTCGACGATGCTGCACTTGGCATGCAGCCGGTAGCGCGGTACCGCCCGGAACTCGACTCCCGGCGGCAAGGTACGGCGCTGGCTCTCGTCGCCGAGGACGCGCACGCCGATGCCGCTGCGCGCCTTTTTCATCAGTAGGCGAAGCATCGCCGGGTCGGCGAGCTTGGCGTCGGCGATCTGGATCGAGGTGCGCGCGCTGGCAAGCAGCGTTTCCATCTTCTGCCGGCTGTTGAACGGGCTGACCAGAAGCGGTGAGTCGTGGTCGGGGGCGAAGGGCTGATCCGCCCAGTCGGCGTCGAACAGCCGGTTGATTTCGGCAGCGATCGACGGGCTGTGGACCTCGACGCCGAAGTCGCGCGCGTAGTGGAGGTTGTCGCGTGTCGGGTTGAAGGTGAAGACGAAGGCCTCGGCCTCGTCCACCGTCATCACCTTGTAGTGGTAGCGCGCGCGCTTGCTGTCGCCGGCGGGCTCGCGGGTGTCGATGCCGGCCTCGTTCGCGTCCTTGAGCAGCTTGCGATTGCGTTCCTCCCAGCCGCGGGCGCTGCTCGAGATCAGCACGCGAATGCGAACGCCCCGCTGGCGGGCTTCGATCAGCGCGCGCTGAATGATCGGATCGTCCATGCGAAAGACGGTCAGGTTGATCGAGCGCTCGGCACGGTCGATCGCGCGCACGATCGGGAAGAAGCTGTCGCCGGGCTGAACGATGAGCGAAATCTTCCGATGCATCACGAGGTCCGGTTGTTGCTGCAGGTCGTCACGAGGGCGGGAATTCACCGTCGGGCGATCAGAACTTTCCACTGCTGCGCGTGTCCCGACAGCTACCTGACGGGAACCCCCGGCCGCCGGCGGCAGGGCACCGGGCAAGAGTGTGGTCAGTGGCTGCCGTTGCCCGACGCAGCGGCGAAGCGGCGGCACGCGGCTGCGGCTACCGCGGGGATTGTAATCCAGGAGCGTGCCTGCGCGCAGGCTTGGCGTGATCGGCCTGCCGGCTGCATCCGCTGCCGTCGCCAGCGCGTATCTTCGTGCATCGAGCAGAAGAAAAGGAGGAGCGCGATGACGACTCGCTCGCACGCCGACGAGTGTCGCAATTGTCAGCAGGTGGTGCGGCACTTGGCGACCGTCGCCTTTCCCTGGGACACGACGCGTGCCCTCGAACTGGCACTGTTCCGCAGCTTCGCGTCGGTGCGCATCGGCGGCCTGCTGCACGCGACCGGCGAGTTCGAGGGGCGGCCGCAGAAGCGCTACGACGACACCGACCTGATCGTCAGCGAGATCATCGAGAACGGCTTCGACAGCGTGCGCGGGCAGCGCGCGATCGGCCGCATGAACGAGCTGCACGCGCGGTTCCGCATCGCCAACGAGGATTTTCTCTATGTGCTGTCGACCTTCGTCTTCGAGCCGTTGCGCTGGAACGAGCGTTTCGGCTGGCGACGGATGAGCGAAGACGAACGCCTGGCGTGGTTCCGCTTCTGGCGCGCGGTTGGCGAGCGCATGCAGATCCTCGGGATTCCCGCGACGCTGGCCGACTTCGCTGCCTTCAGCAGCGACTACGAGAAGCGGAACTTCCGCCCGCAGCCGGCCAGCCGGCAGGTCGCGCTGGCGACGCGGGAAATGTTCGCCAGTTGGTTCCCGGCGCCCTGCGACCGCTGGTTCGCCGCAGCATCCACGCGCTGCTCGACCCGCCGCTGCTGGCGGCACTCGATCTGCAGCCGGCGCCGCGGTGGCTGCAGCGGACGGTCGCGGCCGCGCTGCGCTGCCGGGCACGCCTCTTGCGCTGGTTGCCGCGGCGGCGGCAGCCGATGCTGCGGACGCGGATCGCCCGGGCCGCTTATCCGCGTGGTTACGACATCGCGACGCTGGGCCCGGCGGCAGCGCCACGGGGAGTTTGTCCGGTGTCGCTGGACCACGGTCGCACCGCAACCGCGCCGGCGCTGGCTGCCGCGGAACGGGGAGTCGATGGTTGAGGCCCCGCCCTTGCGGCTGGCACTCCTGCCGCCGCTTCGTCGGGCATCGGGCGGCCCGGCTGCATCCGCGAGAGTGCCGGCTGCGTATGGTCGATGGTTGGTTGATGAACGTCCGGCAACGATGAACGCCGGATCCGGAGAAGAGGAGGGAGCGATGATCAGGATCATGGCGCGGCTCACGGCCCGCGCGGGATGCGAGGGGAGGCTGCAGGCGGTGCTCGTCGAGCTGGCGCTGGCGAGCCGCGAGGAGGCTGGCTGTCTCGGCTACGAGCTGTTTCACAACCAGGACGATGCATGCGAGTTCGTCACCGCCGAGCGCTGGTCCGATCAGGCGGCAGCCGATGGGCATCTGGCGACGGCGCATGTCGCGCGCGCCATCGAGCGGGCGGGCGAGCTGTTGGCGCAGCCACCGTTGATCCATCGCTTTCAACAGCTTGCCTGAGGCAGCGCGATGATCGGCGAACGACCCTTGCCGGCGCCTGCCGGCATCCTGGCGCCACCGGCGGGCGACCGCGTGGCGCCATGGCACAATGCGCTTGGCTGGCTGCGGGCCTTTGGCTCGCTGGCTGCTCTCGCCGGCTTGGCCTATCTGGTGTTGCTGGCCTGGATCTACCACCATCAGGAGCGGCTGATCTTCCGGCCGGCGCCGTTGCCGGCGACGCACCGATTCGCTCTGGCGGACGTCCACGAGGTCGCCATACCGGTCGCCGGCGCGACCCTTTCGGCGCTGCACCTGCGGCTGCCGAATCCGCGCGGGCTGATCTTCTTCCTGCACGGCAACAGCGGCAACGCCGCCGACTGGCTGACCAGCACCGACTTCTATCGCGCCGCGAACTACGATCTGCTGCTGCTCGACTATCGCGGCTATGGCAAGAGTGGTGGACGCATCGAGAGCGAGGAGCAGTTGCGCGCCGACGTGCGCGCCGCCTGGCAGGCGGTTGCGCCCGCCTACGCCGGCCGGCGCACGGTGATCTACGGGCGCTCGCTCGGCACCGCGCTGGCGGCGGGACTGGCCGCCGAGGTGCAGCCGGACTTGACGATCCTCGTCTCACCCTACTGCAGCATGCGGCAGTTGATGCGGCAGCATCACCCGCTGTTGCCGCCGGCGCTGTTGCGCTATCCGCTGGCCACCTGCGCCGATGCGGTCCGCATCGACGGCCCGCTGTTGCTGGTGCATGGCGACAGGGACCGACTGATCCCGATCGCGCACAGCGAGCAACTGGCGGCAACGGTACCACACGCCCGGCTGTTGCGCCTGGCCGACGCCGCGCATGCCGACGTCCATGAGTTCGCGGCCTACGGCAGCGAACTCATGCGCACGCTGCAGGCGCTGCCAAGCAACCCGTCGGAGGAGGACGACTGATGCTCAAGGGACTGATGCAGGAGCAACCGCTGTTGATCTCTTCGCTCATCGAGCACGCCGCCCGCCTGCATCCGCAGGGCGAGATCGTCTCGCGCACGAGCGAGGGGCCGATCCATCGTTGTACCTATGCCGACATCCGGCGCCGCGCCTGCCAGTTGGCCAACGCGCTGACGGCGCGCGGCGTCGGCGCCGGCGAGCGGATCGCGACGCTGGCGTGGAACGGTTATCGACACATGGAGCTGTACTACGGCGTTTCCGGACTGGGGGCGGTTCTGCACACGATCAATCCGCGCCTCTTCCCGGAGCAGATCGAGTACATCGTCAACCATGCCGAAGACCGGCTGTTGTTTTTCGATCCCGGCTTCCTGCCGCTGGTCGAGAAGCTGGCGGCGCGGGCGCCCGGGATCAGCGGCTACGTCGTCCTGACCGATCGCGCCCACATGCCCGCAAGCAGCCTGCCCGATCTGCTGTGTTACGAAGAGCTGCTCGGCGGACAGTCCGGCGATTTCGCGTGGCCGCAGTTCGACGAGAACAGTGCCTCGTCGCTCTGCTACACCTCGGGGACGACCGGCAACCCGAAAGGCGTTCTCTACTCGCACCGCTCGTCGGTACTGCATTCCTGGGCCGCCTGCGCGGTCGACGGACTGGCCGTCAGTGCGCACGAGACGGTCCTGCTGGTCGTACCGATGTTCCACGTCAACGCCTGGGGAATGCCCTACGCCGGCGCGATGAGCGGCGCGCGGCTGGTGATGCCGGGACCGGCACTCGACGGGCGCAGCGTCTACGAACTGATGCGCGACGAACGCGTCACCCTGGCGCTTGGCGTGCCGACGGTGTGGCTGATGCTGCAGCAGTACGTCGAGGCGGCCGGCCTGCAACCGGCAGAGGAACTCTGCCTGCGGCGTGTCGTCATCGGCGGTTCGGCGGCGCCGCGGGCGATGAGCGAGCGCTTCGCGAGCCAGTTCGGCGCCTTCGTCGTCCACGCCTGGGGGATGACCGAGATGTCGCCGCTGGGCAGCGTCTGCAACTTCCTGCCGCGGCACGCCGGCCTCTCGCCCGAGCAGCGCCTGGCATTGCAGGAGAAGCAGGGCAGGGCGGTCTATGGCGTCGAGATGAAGATCGTCGACGACGACGGCGTCGAGCTGCCGCACGATGGGCAGGCCGCCGGCCATCTGCTGGTTCGCGGGCCGTGGATCACCCGCGCCTACTACCGCGACGAGGGCGCCGGCAATGTCGACGGCGATGGCTTCTTCGACACCGGCGACGTGGCGACGATCGACGCCGACGGCTACATGCAGATCACCGACCGCGCCAAGGACGTGATCAAGTCGGGTGGCGAGTGGATCTCGTCGATTGCTCTCGAGAACGCCGCCATTGCCCATCCGGCGGTCGCCGAGGCGGCGGTGATCGGCGCCGCGCACGACAAGTGGCAGGAGCGGCCGCTGCTGATCGTCGTCCGCAAGGCGGGCCAGGAACTCAGCCGGGAGGCGATGATCGATTTCCTTCGCGACAGGGTCGCCACCTGGTGGCTGCCGGACGATGTCGCCTTCGTCGACGAACTGCCGCACACCGCCACCGGCAAGCTGCACAAGCTGCGTCTGCGCGAGCAGTTCAGGGACTATCGGCTGCCTGGCGTTTGAGATCCTGGAGGCGGGGCGAGGGTGCCACCGCAAGCCGACGCCGCCAAGGGCCCGGATGCGGGGCGGCGGCCGCCGGAGGGCCACCAGCCGTCGTCGATCCCGCTGCCAGGCAGCAGTCAGACGAGGCGGCCGAGGTGCTGCAACAGTCCGCGTTCGCTGACGAAGCTCAGGTCGTACATGGCGGTCAGGCCCTTCGCGATCTCGTCTTCGAGACCGGCGACGCAGAGGATCAGGTGCGTGCCACTCAGGCCGAGGCGCTTGCGCAGCCCGACATATTTGTCGATGTCCTGGCGATACTCACCGCTCTTGCATTCGATGAGGATCGGTAGCCCGCCGTCGAGCAGCAGGAACACGTCGACCTCCAGTTGCTCTCCGTCGGCGAGCGTCAGCCCCAGCTTGCGGGCACACGAGAACTGCTTGCCACGCGCGGTGGCTTGCTCCATGCAGCTCATCAGGGCAAACCATTCCAGCCATTCACCATTGAAGAAATGGCGAATGGCGGGAGCAGTCTGGACGACTAGCAGCAGATGGTTCTTCTGCTTGTTGGGGACTGTCTTGGCGACGAAAGAGTACTCGTAGAGCTGGCGGCAGAAGCTCGTCAGGCTTTGCACGTCGGCAGGCGACTTGCCGTCAAAGGGGATCACCGTACTCGCGTAGCCCTTCTGCTGCGCCCAGCGGATGCGGTCGAGTACCTCCTTCAGCAGCGGTAGATTGCGCCCGATCAGGGTTGCGACTTCGTCGAAGAAGCCACTCGTGTCGACGGCACCGGCCGCAATCTGGACCGAGACCTGCTTGCGCCGAACCAGTCG
>AATN01000222.1_pt1 | contig 14239 bp, 13 predicted proteins | sample 270648 | NCBI WGS metagenome assembly AATN01 (sample SAMN02954269, study PRJNA17659) | bioreactor sludge metagenome | biome: terrestrial; feature: bioreactor; material: sludge; isolation source: Enhanced Biological Phosphorus Removal (EBPR) bioreactor sludge | place: Australia: Brisbane, Queensland
GACCGTCGGACGCCGCTTCATGACCTGGGACGGAGTGGAGTACCCTGGGCCGGACACCGGCGAGCCGACGCGTGGCAAGTGGTGAGGGCGGAAGCCGAGGCAAGTGAGCCGCGCCGATGCCCCGAGCGGCGAGTGAATCCTGGTCAACCGGTCGCCGGCACCATTCAGACAGTTGATTGGACGCCGCCGCGGCTCTCTTGCTAGTGTCGCAGTTTGACCTTCAACGACTCTGGCGCCGACCTTGGCGCCAGCAAGGGGGCGAGCGATGAACGAGTTGCCGGCAGTGAATGGTTTCATCGGCGAATCTGCCGCTTTCCGGGCGATGCTGGCGATTCTCGCCAGGATCGCCCGCTACGACACCACCGTTCTGATCACCGGCGAAACCGGCAGTGGCAAGGAAATGGCGGCGCGTGCGATCCATTACCAGGGCCAGCGTCAGGACCGCCCGTTCATACCGGTCAACTGCGGAGCGCTGCCGGATCATCTGGTCGAGAACGAACTTTTCGGCCATGCTCGCGGCGCTTACACCGATGCTCGCGAGAGCCAGATCGGCCTGATCGCGCAAGCCGAGGGCGGCACGCTCTTCCTTGATGAGGTGGATGCGCTGACCGCCAAGGCCCAGGTCAGCCTGCTGCGCTTCCTGCAGGATGGCCAGTACCGCCGGCTGGGCAGCAGCCGTACCGAAAAGGCCGACGTGCGGATCGTTGCCGCCTGCAACAGCGATCTCCTCGAGAGTGTCGGGCAAGGGCAGTTCCGGGCCGACCTCTACTATCGACTGGCGGCCATGGACCTGCACGTGCCGCCGCTGCGGCGCCGCGAGCATGACCCGGTGTTGCTCGCCCGCCACTTCATCGCCGAAGCCGCGCATCAGTACCAGCGAACGGTCCAGGAACTGCATCCGGATACCGTGCACTGGTTGCTGACCTACGCCTGGCCGGGCAACGTTCGCGAACTGCAGAACCGTATCCAGCGCGAATTCCTGCTCTGCGACGGGCCGGACATCCTGGTGCGCGACCTGGCTCCCGACAGCGATCGGCGATGCCAGCCCGATCGCCGCCTCGGCTGCCCGACGACGCTCAATTTCAACGAAGCCAAGCAGCAGGTGCTGAACGCCTTCGAGCGCAGCCAGTTGCAGCGCCTGCTCGCGGAGACCGGCGGCAACGTTTCGAGTGCAGCGCGTCTGGCCGGCAAGGAGCGGCGCGCGCTCGGCAAGCTGCTCAAGAAGCACGGCATCGAGCCGGACCACTTCCGGCGTAGCTGAAAACTCACGCGCAGCGCTCCCGCCGCGCTTCCCGGAAGCGGCTCGTCGCGACCTCGCCTGCATCCGCGCGCAGAGTCGGCGCGTATCTGCGGTCAAGGGCTCCCAACAAGGACACCCGAGGCCACCGCAAATACCCCCTCTCTGAAAGGACGCTCCATGTTGATCCAGACCACTCCCGCCCAGTACAGCGCGCGCCGCAACTTTCTCGGCAGAAGCACCGGCATCGCCCTGTCGGGTGCCGCCGTCGCGCTGCTCGCCGGCAACTCGCGTCTCGCCGTCGCCGCCACCGGCAACCCGTCCGGCGACGTCAACATCCTCAACGTCGCGCTCGGACTCGAGCACGAGGCGATCGCCGCCTACCAGGTCGGCGCCGAGAGCGGGCTGCTGCAGAAGCCCGTGCTCGACACCGCCGTCCTCTTCCAGAGCCATCACAAGCAGCACCGCGACGCACTGGTGGCCACCATCGAAAAACTCGGCGGCAAGCCGGTGAACGCCAAGTCGAACGCCGACTATGCGGCGGGCCTGGGAGCGGGCGGGCTGAAGTCGCAGGCGGACATCCTGACTCTCGCTGCGCGCCTGGAGCTGGGCGCCGCCAACGCCTATATCGGCGTCATTCCAGCTTTCTCCGAGAAGGATCTGGCCAAGGTCGCCGCCCGCCTGGCCGCCGACGAGACGATGCACTGGTCGCTGCTGGCCAACGCGCTTGGCAAGCCGGTGCCGATGGCCGCCCTCAGTTTTGGCGCGTGAAATGGTCATCGCCGAGCGACTGCTGCCGGCGGTCCTGGGGTTGGCCATCGCGGGTGCCGCCGCGGCCGCCGACCCCGGGCGCGGCGCCGGTCTCTACGAGGCGCGTTGCGCTGCCTGCCACAGCCTCGATGCCCATCGCGTCGGGCCGCTGCATCGGGGCGTCGTCGGTCGCCGTGCCGGATCGGCTCCCGGATACGACTACTCACCGGCGCTGGCCGCTGCCGCCTTTACCTGGGACGCGGCCCTGCTCGATGCCTGGCTGAAGGATCCGGAAGCACTGGTTCCGGGCCAGCGCATGGGCTATTCCGTTGCCGATGCCGGCGACCGGGGCGATCTGGTCGCCTTCCTGCTGTCGGTATCGCGGCGCTGAAGCCACGGTGGCCGTCGAGGCCGGTACCTCTCGCTCGTTGCGGAGACTTGGCGCCGCGCGCAGATTGTTTCATCCAGGAGACTCGCCAGTCGCGGGCTACTTCGCTGCGGGAAGGTTTATGTTGGACTGAGCCAATAACTGCCTGACCAGCACCATGCTCTTGATGGCGTGGCGATTGACCTTCTCGAGGGGACCACGACCGTCTCCCGCCCCGGCTCCCGACCCGTCTCCCGCCCCCTCGGCGGCGCCCACCGAGGCGTCCGATGAACTAGCGGCGCCATCGCCCCCGGAGGAGCCGCCCTGCCCACTGACTCCCCCATCCCCGGAACTGCCAGACGAGCCACCAGATGATTGAGCACGGCAGTCGTCGGGGTGGAACGCCGCGACGAGACCAGCCAACAGAAAAACAACCATAAGCCGATTCTTGGTGGCCATTGTCATTCCTTCAGCGCACTGTTGAGAGCATCCTCGATCTGACCCAGCGAGGACGGATTGTGGATCACCCGGTCACCGACGATGAAGCTCGGCGCCATGGTCACCCGCCAGGATTGCGTGGCGGTCCGGCGCAGGGCCTCGACATACCCGATGATGGCGTTGTTGCGCATGCACTTTTCTGCCTTGTCGCGCGGGATATCGAACTCCTTGAGAATTCCCCATACATAGTTGGGCGTGTTCAGGTAGGACGCCTGCTTCATGCCCTCGGAAAAGCTGTTGTAGCGCACGGCCGCCTGCATGGCTGCCAGGTGCTTGTCCGCCGGCAGACAACGAAATCCTGCCAGTGCCTGCATGTCGTGCCATGTCAGAGGGAAATCATAGACAATCAGGCGAACTCTACCGGTGTCGACATACTTCTCCTTCAGCCGCGGAAACATCTTCTCCATGACATACGCGGAGTTTCCCGAAAGTCCGAAAACTAGGACTGCCGTCACCTTCGCTTCCGGCTTGCCGAGGACCACCAACTGGTCATTGAAAGGAATGGCATCGTCGTTGAACGTCGCCGCCAGCGCAGCGACGTCCTTCGGTACCTGGTACGGCGGTGGTGCTGCCGGTTGGCACGCTGCGGCAAGGCTCCAGAGAGCCAACGCGGCACCGGAGAGCCAGTTCGACAGGCTGCACCCAGATCGATTTCGCGGATCCATTTATTTCCCCTTGGAGTAACATGGAATACTAAGTCTAGTCCGCTTTTCTGGCCCGCGAGGACTTTTTCGAGATGCTGAACAATCTTTTTTTCGTATCGCTGTGCTTGGTCCTGGGGCAGCTCTTTTCGGCACCCGCCGAGGCTGACGAAGACGACCGCTGGGACGGATTGATGGAGAAAGCGACGGTCGCGCTGGCCGAAGACAAGCTGTCGTTGGCACGTGCGGCCGCCCGCGAGGCGGTTCGCGTCGGCGAATACGAGAATGCCGATCGGCACGTGACGAGTCTTGCCCTGCTGGCTCGCATCGAGCAGGAGGCCGGCGATCTGGTGCAGGCCGAAAGGGCGTTGCGCCAGGCAATTGAGGTCATGGATCGTATCCCCGGACCCCTCGCCGAAGAGAAGGCAACCCTGCACAACAACCTCGGGGCAGTTCTGGAACTGAAAGGCGATCTGGCGGGCGCCGAAAGGCATTACCTGACAGCTCTGAAGCTGCGCGAGTCGATGCCAGGCTTCCAGACCGAAGCGCGCTTCGCACTCCTCCTGAACCTGGCGGGTCTGGCCGACAGGCGCGGCGATGCGGACGCGGCTCTCGATCTCTACCAGCGTGCGGAAGCCAGCCTGCCTTCCTCGTCGCGGGTGGCCAGGGCACAGTTGGACAACAACGTCGGCACGCTGCTGTACCGCTTGGGGCGCCTGCCGGAGGCGCAGGCACGCCTGACGGCTGCGCTGGCGGCGCTTGCTCCGGGCGGCAACCCCTTGCTGCTTGCTTCGCTGCAGCATAACCTGGGGACGATCGAACTGCAGATGGGGCAACTCGACGCTGCCGCCACACACCTCCGCGAGGCGGAGACGCGCCGGCGCAGTCTGCTCGGGAACCAGCATCGGGATACGGCGCGCACGTTACTCAGTCTGGCGCTCCTGCTTGACCGACAGGGGAGCGGGAAAGCCGCGCTGGCTGCTGCTCGCGAAGGCAACGCCGCCGTCATGGACAGCCTCGTCGCCACCGCCGGCACCTCTGCCGCAGCGGCGTCTGCCCAGGAACGGCGCGAATGGCGTGAGGGCTTCATTACCCACCTGAGCCTGCTGGCACGGACCGAGAAGGATCCCGACAGGCGGGTCAGCGAGGGGCTGCGATTGATTCAGGCGACCAAACAGGGCGAACTGGCGCGGGTTTTTGCCGATGCCGCGGCCGGTGCGGGTGCGGCCGGCGAGTTGGGACAGCGAACGCAGGAGATTCGTGCCCAGATGGACCGCTACCAGCAGAGGGAAAAGGAACTGCTACAGAAGCTTCAAGCGAGTCAGTCGCTGACCGATCGGGAGTCTCGCCTGCGCAGCGAACTCGCCAGGGAGCGAGAAAAGCTCGACAGGATGCAGGCCGATCTGGCCCGTACGCATCCGCGTTACCACGAACTGGTCTCCGGACAGGTCGTCGAGGCCGAGCGCTTGCGACTGGTCCTGCGCGAGGACGAAGCTCTGCTCGTTTTCCTTGTCGGCGGTCAGCAGACCTTTCTGGTCGTCGCCACGCGCAAGGAGATACGTTTCCTGGCGCTGCCGATCGGGCGTGATGTCCTTGACGCGCTGGTTCGTCGAATCCGCTCGACCGTTGATCCCGACAACGATGTCGAGACGGCCTTTGCCTTTGCTGAAGCCAATCGCCTGTACCGGGAATTGCTCGCTCCTGCCGAGGCCTTGCTGGCCGACAAAGCGGTCTGGTTCGTGCTGCCGGACGGACCCCTGGAAAGCCTGCCGCTGACACTGCTGCTGAAGACCCCGACCTCGGCAGCGAGCGCCAGTCATGATTGGCGGCAGTTGACCTGGGTGGGGCGCCAGCATGCGCTGGCCACCCTGCCATCGGTAGGTGCACTGGCTCTGGCGCGCTCGGAGGTGCCGCCCGCCCCGGCGCCCGAGGCCTTGGTCGCCTTCGCCGACCCTGTCCTCGGTCCGACCGGAAAGGAGGGAACGCGTGCGGTGCGCAAGGCGCTGACCCGAGGCCTGTGGGGTGAGCACCGCCTGGCCGACCCGACCCGGCTGCGCATGCTTCCGCCCTTGCCGGAAACCGCCGACGAAGCACGCGCCGTGGCCGCCACACTGGGCGGCGGCCAGGTGTTCCTGCGCGAGGAGACCAGCGAAAGCAATGTCAAGACAAAAGACCTGTCGCGCTATCGCAATGTGCTGTTTGCCACCCACGGCGCGATGGCCAGCGACTTCGTCGAGTTTGGCGAGCCGGCCCTGGTGATGACCCCGCCCGCCGTGGCGAATTCATTTGACGACGGATTGCTGTCGGCAAACGAGATTGCGAACCTGAAACTCAACGCCGACTGGGTCTTGCTGTCGGCCTGCAATACGGCGGCAGCCGACGGTACACCCGGCGCAGAAGGCCTGTCCGGTCTGGCCAAATCCTTCTTCCACGCGGGCGCGCGGAACCTCCTGGTTTCCCATTGGCCGGTGGTGTCGGAGTCGACGGTCTTGATCACCACCGGCGCTTTTGGCGAACTGGCTCGCCAGCCGGAACGAGGAAAGGCGCGCGCCCTCCAGTCGGCGATGTTGCGACTGATGGATCACGAGACCTATCACCACCCGGTGTATTGGGCTCCTTTCGTTCTTGTTGGCGAAGGGCGTTGATCCGGGGCCGCGCTTTGCCCACCCTGCCACACCTCATTCAGGCGGGAGGCGAAGGCCTTTACGGCGCGGGCTGCCTGAGCCGTTATCGCCTCGATCTCCAGTCAAGTCCGGCATAGCACGATGATTGCTTGCGGATTCCTGTCGCTTCAGGGGAGAGGAGACAATGGATCCGCAGCCGCGCCTCAGCGAGGTGGTAGACGCCATCCTGCGCTATCTGCACCATCACCCGGATGCTGCCGACACCGTGGAGGGTATCTGCGAGTGGTGGCTACCGCCATCCTGGTGCGTCGACAGTCAACGCGTCGAGGCGGCTCTCGCGCGTTTGCAGGCGCAGGGCCTGGTGCGTCGGCGCGAGAATGCCGACCGGCACGTCGTCTATTCCGGTACCGATGACGATTCCCGGCGGTCTCCCCGGCCGGGGTAGCCCGGCCGGGGCGGCAAGGGCCGACTGGCGCTGCGATTCGGCGTCGTAGTGGGTCACGTTCAACCCACCCGGGTCGTCACGGACCCGGCCTCGCGCGGCTGCCCTGGCAGGCCGCCGGCCGCATGATCCACGGGCGGCGGTGGCGAGCCGGCGGCCATCAGGCCGCCATCAGGCCGCGATCGCCATCGGCAAACCCCGGGTCGTCCTTGACCCGGGTCGGCGCGCCGACCACCAGCGAGGCGCGGAAAGGCGCAGCGATACAGGCAGTTGAAGCGCTGCCTGGCGCTGGCACGCGGCTTGCTGAATATGACCGGCAACAGCCACGGGAATGGAATACGCATGGCAGGCCTTCACAGGCATCGCCGCTGTCGGGAAAAGCATCGAGCGGGTGCTCGCGCGCGCCTTTCTCGAACGCGAGCCGGTGCCGGGCAAGAAGACCAAGGCCGTGCTGATCCGTACCGAGGACCTCAGCGACAGCCAGTCGAAGGACAAGATCGGCGACAACGCGCTGTCGATCCTGCTCTACCGGGTGGACTTCAACAACACCATGCGCGCCGCCTGGTCGGCCGTCGGCAATGCCGACGGCCGCGGTCATCTGGCGCTCGACCTGCATTATCTGCTGACACCCTGGGCCGAGAACGCCGAGTACCAGCATATGATCCTCGGGCGGACGATGCAGGTGCTGGAAAGGGCGCCGGTCCTCTCGGGGCCGCTGCTCTATGCCCCGAGCCTGCCGGCGACCGTCGAATATGCCGGTGAACCGCAGGCGGCGCCGACCGACGCCGTGCAGCTCCTGCTCGAGGAGATCTCGACCGAAGCCCTGATGCGCACCTTCGACTCGCTGCCGAGCGATTACCGCTTGTCGGTGCCGTATCTGGCGCGCGTGGTACGCATCGATACCGCCGAAGCGCTGGTCACGCCGCCGGTCACCGACGCCGATATCCGCCTGCGGGTCAGCACGTGAACACCGTCGCCACCACCCGGCCGCTGGGCATCGAGGATACGACCGATGTCAGCCGCGTCAGCCATCGTCTGGCGCTGGGTATCCAGTGGCTGGACGCACTGACCGGGGCGCCGGTGGCCGGTGACTGGGTCAACGACCTCGAAGCCATCGGTACGCGCCGCGCGCTCTGGCGCTTCGAGCGCCACGCGCAGGCGCGCCAGGCCGTGCGGCACGCCGGCCGCCTGGCGAAAGTGCTGCGCCTCGCCGCGGCCGACAAGGTGGCCACGCCGCCGGTCGACGTCGCCGATGACCCGACCAATTTCGTCGTGCGTGCCTTTGCCCGCCGTGACCCACGCCATGCCGACTACCGGACCGACAACGACCCACGCCAGTACGTGCCGCGCCGGCTGTCGCTGACGCCGGTGCAGAGCGGCGGCGTGCCGCCGTCCTCGCTGGCCAATATCCGCACCGCCTGGCTGTGGCCCGGTGCCACCTACCCCTTGGCCGCCAACGCGTCGGCGATTCGCGGCTGCATCCGGCGCGGCGCTTCGCTGGCGAGCGCCTTGCCTGCCGCCTGGGCGCGCGTCGTGGTCACCCGCCCGGGCGCCGGGGTGGCCGACTTCGCCAGCGAAACACCACTTGCCTGGGCGCATGGCGACGATCGCGGCGAATTCCTGGTCGTCCTCGGCACGCAGGCCGTTCCCGGCGGCGTCATCCTGCCGGCGACCATGGCACTGCGCCTGTGGGTCTTCCTAGCGCCCGCAGTCACCCTGGATGCGGCGGATCCGCTGGCCAGCCTGCCACTCGAGGTCGCCGGCAGCGATCCGCTGAACGAGGTTCTCAGCGGCAGGGCGATACCGGCGGGCTACGTCATGCAGCCCGATTTCGTCGACATCACGCTGCCGCCGGGCGTCCTGTCAGGAGTAGATGATGCCGACCTGCTCTTCGCCTAGTCGGCAGAATCGTCGGCTAAAGCGGGCGTTGCGGTCGATCCGCGGCGCCTTTTTGTCTCGTCACCACACCGTAGAACAGAGGGGAACACCATGCCCGAGTATCTAGCACCTGGCGTCTATGTCGAGGAGGTCAGCTTCCGCTCCAAGTCGATCGAAGGCGTGCCGACCAGCACCACCGGTTTTGCCGGCGTGACCCGCTTCGGGCCGGTGCAGTACTCGGCCGGGGCGACGACGACCAAGCCGCGCCTGATCACGTCCTACACCGAATTCGAGCGCGTCTATGGCAGTCTGGCGCCGCTCGACCTGGTGACTGGCGAGCGCACTGCCTACCTGGCGCACGCCGCGCGCGCGTTTTTCAACAACGGTGGTCGCCGTCTGTATGTTTCGCGTGTCTTCGCGCCGGCGGCAGGTCAGCCGGTCGCCAACTACATTGCCCACCTGACCGTCCCGACGACGCTCGGGGCGGCGGCCTGGCGTGCGCGCTGGCCTGGCCAGGACGGCAATGCGCTGGTCGACACGCAGGTCCAGCGCAGCAAGAACCTGGCTTTCGAATACCCGATGGTCGTCGGCGACATTCTTGCCAGGCATACCTGGGGCGTGCAGGTGAAAAGTGTTCGCGCCGGCGCTGTCGTCGAAGTCAGCGCGCCCTTGCCGGTCGTTGCACCGACTGGCAACGCACCGCTGGTCGCCGGCAACCTGCGCGTCATCAGTGTCGACAGCGACGGCCGCCAGACCTTCATCGACAGCACCGGGCTGGCCGTGCCGGTCGCCGCCGGCTCGCAGATCGCGCTCGTCGAACTGCGCGTCACCGTTTACGGTCCTGAGGGTCGTATTGACGTCTATGACCAGCTCGGTGCTCACCGCGACCAGCGTCGCGACATCGCCAAGGTACTCGAGCTCGACGACCCCGAAGACGAGAACGCGATGGTCTACCTCGACTGGCTGCCGGGTGCGAATGCGTTCGCGCCGGCGGCCTTGATGGTCGGCCTGCAAACCGCCGACAAGCGCCTGACCGGCGGTGGCGACGGCACGCTGCCGAGTCCCGACGACCTGCGCGGCGAGGAAGCCAACCCGGACGTCGTCGCCGAGCGCGCCACCGGCCTCGAAGCGCTCGGCGAACTCGACGACATCGCCATCGTTGCGCTGCCCGACGCCGGTGCGCTGCTCGACGACGACTCGATCCAGGCAGCGGCCGACCATCTGATCGCGCACGCCGAGAAGTATCGCTACCGGATCGCCGTCGTCGATGCCGCGGCGAACAGTTCGATCTCGGAAATTCGCGAGTTCCGCGGCAAGTTCGACAGCAAGTACGCGGCGCTCTATCACCCGTGGATCGAGATCCTCGATCCCCTGTTCCCGACGCTTCCCGGCTCGCCGCCGCGCAAGCTGACGCTGCCGCCGTCGGGCTTCGTCTGCGGCATCTACGCGCGCAACGACATCGAACGCGGCGTGCACAAGGCACCCGCCAACGAGGTCGTGCGCGGCCTGACGAAGTTCGAGATCAACATCAACAAGGCGCGCCAGGACGTCCTCAACCCGGAGGGCGTGAACTGCCTGCGCTTCTTCGACGGCCGCGGCAACCGCGTCTGGGGTGCGCGGACGATGAGTTCCGACCCAGAATGGAAATACGTCAATGTGCGCCGCCTGTTCATCTACGTGGAGCATTCGATCGACAAGGCCACGCAGTGGGCGGTCTTCGAGCCCAACAACGAACGGCTGTGGACCAACATTCGCAGCATGGTCGAGGACTTCCTCTATGTCCTGTGGCGCGACGGCGCATTGATCGGCGCCAAGCCCGAGGAAGCCTACTTCGTTCGTTGCGATCGCACGACGATGACCCAGAACGACCTCGACAACGGCCGCCTGATCTGCCTGGTCGGCATCGCGCCGAGCCGCCCGGCCGAGTTCGTGATCTTCCGTGTCGGGCAATGGACTGCCGACAGCAAGAGCTGATTGAGGAGAAACCCAGATGGCAACCCAACGCAACAATCCCTACGGCGCCTTCAATTTCCTGGTCTCGCTCGGCAATGGCAGCGAGACCAGCGTCATTGCAGGGTTTTCCGACGCCTCCGGCCTCGGCACCGAGATCAACTACTCCGAATACCGCAACGGTAACGACGTGGTCAACACGGTGCGCAAGATCGCTAATACCTTCAAGCAGGAGGACGTGACGCTCAAGCGCGGCCTGATCGGCTCGACCGATCTCTTCCAGTGGGTCAAGGACGTCCGTGAAGGCGGTGACGGTCGCCGCACGGTGACGATCACCGTCCTCGACGAGGCACGCAATCCGGTCGCCGCGTTCAAGCTGACCAATGCGCAGCCGAAGAAGTGGGTCGGCCCGACCCTGGCGGCGAAAGGCGGCGGCGAGGTGGCGATGGAAGAACTGCACCTCGTCCACGAAGGCGTCGAGTACGTCTAGGGCTGAGGCGCGAGGCGTTTACCCTCACCGACCTGTGATCGACACGCCATGCTGACCCCGGTCCGCTCACCGCTCGGCGCTCCCGGCGTCTTCGCGCTTCCCGACGTGCGCGTAACGGCATTGAATCCGCAGCGCATGGATGTCTGCGCCTTCGTCGGCGTCGCGCCGCGTGGTCCGGCGCGCGTGCCGGTGGTCGACGAGACCTGGCCGCCGGGCTACCGCATGGTCAGCGACGTCGCGCGGCCGCTGCGGCGCAGTCAGGCGGTGCCGGTACGCAGTTTCGACGAGTACGTGCATCACTTTGGCGGTTTCGAAGGGCCGGGACTGTTGCCGCACGCCGTCGCCAGCTATTTCGAGCAGGGCGGTCGGCTGGCGTGGATCGTCCGCATCGTGCATGCGCGTGCCGGCGCACTTGCCGATGCCTGCGCGGTCGGCAGACTGAGCGGCACGTTCACGGCCGGTCTCGATTTCGTCGCCCGCAACGAAGGCATGTGGGGTAACCAGCTCAGCGTCGCCGTGGGTTTTTCGACGACGGCGCTCGCGTTCACGCTCGACGCGCTCGACCGGCTGCTGGTCGACCCGCGCAGCCCGCTGGCGGTGGGTAGCTGCCTGCGCCTGACCAATGCGGCCGGCGCGGCGACGCTGGCCTTCTGCACGGCAATGCAGCGGGTGCGCGACCGCGAGCGTGCCCGCGAGCGCTGGCTGCTGACGCTTGACGTGGCGCTCGCATCGCGGCCGGTACGTGCAGAGCTGGTCGGCGTCAACGTGTCGATCGGCGATGGCGCGGGCCGCCACGAGCTGTTCGAGAATCTGGCGCTGTCGCCCGATCATCCGGACAGCCTGGCGAGCGTGCTCTGCACTCGTTCGACACTCGTCTGGCCGCACCCGGACTGGGCGGCGACGCGAATCGTGCCGGTCGACGCGCGCATCGAGTCGCTGCGCGGCGTCAGCGCTGCCTTTGCCGGCGGGCGCGACGACTGGCAGACGATCATCGCCGACGACTTCTTCGACAGTCTCTGGTCGGTCGCCGACGAGCGTGCCGGCGCCGGCATCGCCGCGCTGGCACACGCCGATACGGTCACCCAGCTGGTCGTCCCCGATCTCTACGTGCCGGCGCAATGGGCCGGCCCGGAGATCGTCGAAGAGCGGGCGGTGAGCAGCGCCGGCGCCGAGTTCGCCGCCTGCCTGGACGTCACGACGACCAGCAGCGCCAGCCGGGTGCCGCCGAGCGCGTTATCGGGGCTGATCGTGGACCCGCGCACGCAGGCCGGTTTGGCGGCGATCATCGGCCTGCAGCAACGCGTGCTCGAGTTCTGCGAGAGCACGCAGGCGCTGATCGCGCTGTTCGACGTGCCCCCCGGTCTGTCGCAGGCGCGCATCGAACAGTGGCGGGCGCAGTTCGACAGCGGCTGGGCGGCGGCTTACCACCCCTGGCTGGTGCCCGCCCGCCGCACTGCCGATGCGGCTGACCCGGCGCAGGCACGCCGCGATCAGTTGCCGCCGTCGGCGGTTGCCGCCGGCATCATCGCCCGGCGCGAGTTCGAGCGTGGCATCCAGTTCGGCCCGGCCAACGAGATCGCCCGCCAGATCATCCATGTCGCCGAGGCGCAGCCCGAGGGGCGTGCCGACGCGCTGCATCCGCAGGGAATCAACTGCTTCGTACGCGGGCCCGACGGCATCGCCCTGGTTGCCGCGCGCACGCTGTCGCGCGAGCGTGACTGGCGTCAGTTGTCGGTGCGCCGGTTGATCCTGATGCTGCGGCGAACGCTGCTGGCCGAGATGCAGTGGGCGGTTTTCGAGCCGAACGGTCCGGCGCTCTGGCGCGACCTGCAGCACGCCATCGAAAGCCTGCTGCGCGGCCTGTTTCGCGCCGGCGCCTTCGTCGGGCGCAGCGAGTCGGAATCCTTCTTCGTGCGCGTCCATACCGATACGCCACGCCTCGATCGTGGCGAACTGCTCGTCGACATAGGCGTCGCGCCGGCCGAGCCGCTCGAATTCATTCTCGTCCGCCTGCGCCGCGACGGCGACGGCACACTCAATCTCGAGGAGTGAGGCGGCCATGGCCGAGGTTCTGATCCTGCCCGCTTTCCGCTTCGAAGTGAAGCTGCTGCGCTCGCCCGACATCATCGCCGGCCGGCAGCGGCTGCCCGGCGCCGGTGACGGCTACAGTCCGGCGCAGGGCGCGACCTTGCTCGGCACCGGTGCTTTCCAGGAATGCAGCGGTCTCGAGATCGAGATGGACATCCAGGAGTATCAGGAGGGCGGTCGCAACAACGGCACGATACGGCGTGTCGGACGCGCCAAGTACCAGCCGCTGTTGCTCAAGCGCGGCATGTTCCATCAGCTCACCGGCGACGGCCAGGCGAATACCGACCTCTGGCACTGGCTGCAACGAATCGTCAATGGCGAGCGGCCGGTCGCGCGCTACGACGGCATCGTCTATGTGATGAGCGCCGACAAGACGGTGCGCGCCACCTGGATGTTCGATCGCGGCCTGCCGGCGAAGATTCGCGGCCCCGAGCTGAACGCCAGAACCGGCGAGATCGCCATCGAGGAGCTGTCGATCGCACACGAGGGGCTGCGCCTGCTGCCCGCCGAGGTGCCGGCATGAGCGCGCTGGTCAAGGCCCGGCTGGCCGAGATCGGCTCGGGCGAGCGCCCGACCGAGACGCCGAACACCTCGGTGGACGTGCAGTTCAACCCGACGACACTGCGCGTGCAGATCTCGAATCGCACCGCCGGCGGCGCGCAGGCTGGCGCCCAGGCGCGCCAGCGGCCGGGTACCGGCGAGATGCAGGTCAGCTTCGACCTGATCTTCGATACCGCCGACGAAGGCAGCAGCGAAGCCGGCGTCAGCGTTCTCGACAGGACGGCGACGGTCGAGCGCTTCGTCCGTCCGCGCGGACCCCGTCCCGGCCAGGAGGCGCCGCCGCGCGTGCTCTTCGAATGGGGCAGCTTCCTGGTGCAGGGGACGATGGAGAGCGCCAACATCGACCTCGACCTGTTCGACGCCAACGGCGTGCCCTTGCGCGCCAAGGTGTCGGTCAGCATCAAGGGCCAGGATCCGCGGTGGACCTACACGCCGGCGCCGGCCAACGCCGCCGCGGCGCCCGGCAGTTCGCCGGCGCGGCCGGGTTCCGGCAGTGCGTTGCCCGCCGGGTCGCCGGGGACGCAGGGCAACAGTCAGTCGCCCGAGCGCATCGCCCAGGCGATGCCCGGCGAGAGTCTGGCGCAACTCGCCGCGCGCAACGGTTTCGATCCCAAGGCCTGGCGGGCGCTGGCCGAGGGGCTGAGCAATCCGCTGCAGCTCACGCTCGGCCAGGAGGTGCCGCTTCCCGCTGGTGCGGGCCGCGGCGTCGCCGG
>AATN01000223.1_pt1 | contig 14238 bp, 19 predicted proteins | sample 270648 | NCBI WGS metagenome assembly AATN01 (sample SAMN02954269, study PRJNA17659) | bioreactor sludge metagenome | biome: terrestrial; feature: bioreactor; material: sludge; isolation source: Enhanced Biological Phosphorus Removal (EBPR) bioreactor sludge | place: Australia: Brisbane, Queensland
GATGCTCTTAGGTGGTACAGGTTTGCTGTATTTCTTATCTTTTAGTGGCTGTGTCATTTTGCTTTTCACCGTTTAGAGACTGATTGCTTTGAGTAATAAAGTTCGTCCTTATATTTTTTACGGCCACACCCAATCTTTATGTGAAACCTGCCTTGCGGTAGTTCCCACTAAAATTATTTTCCAAAACGAGAAGGTTTATTATCAAAAGCGTTGTGCAGAACATGGAGTACAAAAAACCTTAGTCTCTACCGATATTGAATATTTCAAGCGCTGTAAAGAATATCTCAAACCGGGCGATATGCCGAGCCAGTTTCAAACCGCCATCAATAAGGGATGTCCGCATGATTGCGGTTTGTGCCCTGATCACGAGCAGCATTCTTGCTTAGCCCTATTTGAAATCATTGATGAATGTAATATGCGCTGTCCGGTGTGTTTTGCCAATTCTGCCCCAGGTTTAGGTAATCCACGCAGTATGGAACAGATTGAAACCATGCTACAAACCTTATTGGCTAGTGAGCAACAACCCGATTTAGTACAAGTGTCGGGTGGTGAACCAACTTTGCATCCACAACTCATGCCGATTTTGCGTCGCCTCAAAGCTAGCCCGATTCGGCATTTAATGCTCAATACCAATGGGATTCGCATTGCGCGTGATCCACATTTAGTTGAAGAGTTAGCTAGCTTAAAACCCGGTTTTGAAGTGTATTTGCAATTCGACTCGTTAAAAGTGGAAGCTCTACAGAATATTCGTGGGCAAGATATGCGTAATATTCGCCGTCAAGCTTTGGAAAAATTAGAACAGCATAATATCTCCACGACATTAGTTTGTGTAGTGCGCAAAGGCGTGAATGACGACGAAATCGGTGAGCTGATTCAATTCGCCCAACAATGGAAATGTGTACGTGGCATTACTTTTCAACCGGTACAAGATGCTGGACGCAATGAAGAAGGTAAACCAGCGAATCGAATGACTCTAAGCGAAATTCGCACGCGTATTATTGAGGCAGATAATCCCTTCGGCGATACGGATATGATTCCTTTACCTTGCCACCCTGAAAATATTGCTATTGGCTATGGGATTCGTATGGATAAGCAGATTCTTCCTGTTACGGGTCTATTGCCACGCGAGGAGTTACTCAAAGGCGTTGATAATACGATTACCTTTGAAAAAAGCGCGGGCTTAAAAGAGGCGTTTTTTAAACTGTTTTCGCTCGATGCTTGTAGCGAGCAAACCACTGAAAAATTAGAAACCTTGCTCTGCTGTCTCCCCCGCATTCAAAGCAATGGTGGCCTGACTTACGATAATGTTTTCCGTATTGTGATTATGTCTTTTATGGATAAATACGACTTTGACCTAGGCTCAATCAAACGCTCCTGTACGCATTTTGTCGAGCCAAACGGCAAAATCTATCCGTTTGATACTTGGAATTTGTTTTATCGGGAGAGGGTGCGTTCAGGCTATTAATTAAGTGTATCATTCTTATGAAAAGTTATCATTATAAATAACCTCGGAAAATGAGCTTTGCACAATTTGCCAATGCCCATTTTCGATGTTTCTAGGTAAAAAATTATTTTCTGCATCTACATAGCACGTTCTAATAAGTAAGTTTCTAGTAATAATCTTACTTTTTATTTCAAAGCTAAATTCTACTAAGACATTGGAAATAGCCGATGTTTCATCATTAACATCTAGTATTATATATGACGCTGGTATGTGTTTGCTAAAGTCTTGTTTAGCTCTGCCTGCTTTAATGCCTTTTGAAGGGTTTGTGTAGTTTAGTAAATCCTCGGATAAAAGACCAAAGCGCTTAGCTTGCCAATTATTTATAAACCGACCAACTACTGTTTCTGGAGCAGTAGTTGGTAATTTACTTATATCCCCACTGAAAGGTAAATACGGCATATCACTAACAGAGCGTGCTTGCCAGTTTTCTATTGCCTTATTTATCTGATTTGTTTCATTAATTTTTGCAAAAATCTCTTTCCAACTAAGCTCTTTTTTATGTGGCGCTTCTTTTTTACCGTCTTGAAGGGTACTTGCCCAGTCTCTAATAGCAAATAAAGCCGCCCAACATTTGGCAGCAACTATTTTGTTATCAAAGGCTAGATCACGGCCGTGTAGTATGCCATTTCGATAGGGAACTGTAATTGATTCCTCACTCGTTTTATTTCTACCTTTATTCAAAAGCTCTGCTAAGCTTTGAAGTCCTGTTTCATGTGCAGCTATACAATCCCATGCAGTTAAGTTTGTATTACTAGCAAAAAAACCAACATGTTTAGATACATCATTAACTATGCCATCAAGTAAGCTCAATAAAAGAGGAACACACGCATGATAACGGCGTTCTAAGTAGTCAATCTTAGCTAAGTTTGCTAATCTCATTCTTCTACGAAATTCAATATGGCTAGTAAAACGCATGATTCCCCAACTGAGAGTGTCTTCATCATAGGTGTCAGCTAGGTATGCATCAGCAGCGTCTAATCCGCTAGTTTCATGTAGATGAATAGCATTCTTAATTACTTCGACACTCATACTTTCATATACAATCCAGCCTTGAGTAGAAAAAATTTCATTAAATTTATCTGGTAATAAAAGTATTGAGGTTTGATCTTTGAGTTGAGTAAATGAGGAAAGTGTATTTACAAGTTTAGGAAAAATTTTTTCTAAAAATGGAAGTGCTTCATATACAGATTTAGCTCCATCTAAAAGCTTAACTGTATCGAGTAGTCTCTTAGTTGACTCATTGTCAGCAATTTTAGATTTTTCAGTCATAAACTTTGTGAATTGATAAAATTACCAAGCACTGTAGTTTACTGCTATTTGGAGTAGATTCAATAAATTTTAGAGAGTATTTTAAATATAGAAAGCTTAGCTATATTCTAAAAATAAGCTTTAGTTAATTACCGAAAACCTTTTTGATGTTGCAATGGTTGGATTTTATCAGTTATCGCTAATATAGGTGCTGCCCCAAACGTTATTACAAACCATAAAGGTTCAGTCAGTGGGTTATCAAACGCCATCAAAATACTCAAATGTGTTAGTTAAGTAACCCAAGTTGTGCGAACTAAGGCAAAGCCCCTGAAGAAGGTTTAAAGTGTTATTGACCAAAACAACCGCTTTAAACGAGGTTCCTCATGGACACGATTATCATAGCGCTGTATGGCTTATGTGACGATCTGTTAAACCACCAAGGTCATCGCGAAAGTCCCAGCCGCATGAGCGATGCGGAGGTCATCACCACGGTCGTGGGGTGAGCGTACTCTACTTTTCCGGTCATCATGACAAGAGCTGTCAGTTTATGAAAGCTCATGGCTACAGTCCCCAGATGTTGAGCAAGAGTCGCTTTAACCGTCGAGTCCATGAATGCGCTTCGGTGATTAGGCCGCTCTTTCAAATCTTTGGGCATTATTGGAATAGTCATTCGCCTTCACACCTTGATGTCATCGACAGCTTTCCTATAGCCGTGTGCGATAATAAGCGCATTCAGCGCTGCCAACGGTTTCAAGGGGAAGAGTGGCGCGGTTATCAAGCTAGTAAGCAGCGCTATTTTTATGGGCTTAAAGTCCATCTACTGGTGACCGAGGCAGGTCAGCCCGTCGAGTGCTTCTTTACCGAAGGTTCGATGAGTGATGTGAAAGCCTTGAAACTATTCGATTTTGACTTGCCTGAAGGCGCTGAAATCTTAGCTGACAAAGCCTACAATGATTATGACTTCGAGGATCAGCTCGCTGAAGTGAATGTGCTCTTGTCTCCTTTAAGAAAAACTAACTCCAAACGGGCGGTTTCTGCCTACACTGCCTATTGGCGATCTCTCAAACGCAAAGTCGTCGAGACCACGGGGAGTCTCTTAGAAAGGCTAATGCCCAAGCATCTTCACACCTCTACAGGTGTAGGTTTTGAAATTAAACTCATGACCTTTATGTTAGCCCTTAGCTTCAAATTATTGCTCGATTAAGCTCACGCAACTTGGGTTAGTTATCATTGGCAATAAAGGAAATCCTATAAATTTGGCTGTTTGGATAGCAACTATCGATAAAGGAAAGTCTTGGTTAAAGCTTAATGAGTTATAGGTTTTTCGAAAAATACATAAATTCCGTACCAACTAAACTACTTTGGAATCACAATACGCGGAGCTAATCCAAGCTTTTTAACCCGTCTTGCAAATTTCCGATCATCAAACGAAGCCATTGCTTCACAATCTTGATAATAGGCATGATGGAGTGCATCCGCAAAGTCCAAGCCATCGGTTAGGCCAGCTATAGCTTGCTCAACTTCTTCACGTGCCTCGATATAAAGATGGGACTGACTGAGTAAGTGTTGCAATACGGAGATAATTTCATCCACATCAAAGCGATAATAACCACGCAAAACCCATTCAAATTCGAGCAATACCGTTTTACTAACCTTTAAATCTTGGCCCGATTCGAACAGTTTTTTAGCAGCAAGCTGCTGTTTTTGCGCCTCCACATCGTTTTCATCATTCACGTAGTAGCGTGCCAGAATATTTGTGTCTATTCCAATCATTGTTTGCTCAACAAACTAGCGACGTCAAAATCAACAGGAACTGCTTTACGCTTACTTTTCAGCATGCCAAAGCCACTACTGTCAACGGTTTCAGGTGTTTTGCTGACTAGTAATTCAACATGATTGCCAGACATGACGAATGTCACACGGCTTCCCTTACGAATACCCAAGCGTTGGCGGATTTTCAGAGGGATCGTGACTTGCCCTTTGCTAGTAACAGAGGTGGTTTCCATAGCTTTTACCCTAAAAGTAATACTAGGTAAGAATATCACTGTAATCTTTAAAACAACAAATGGAGTTTTTTCTCCTTTTGTCCGCCCGAACTTGCAACTCGTTATCACGACTAAGTTTAGACGTGTAGGCTTCTATCGATTTCAATCTGTTTAATGCACTACCAAGGTTTTTAATAAAGTAGTCATATCTAGCACTTTGCCATAAGTGTGATCCAGCATATGCGTGAATTGATGTAAGTTGCTTTCGTTTTCACTAATGCAGTGCCAAGGTGGCGGTGGTGCTAACCAACCTTGGGGTGTTTGCATATGTCTACGATCTGATTTTAAATACTTCACATAATCTTGTGCGCTGAGGACGCGAAATAGCGGCACATATTCAGGATAAAGCAAATCCTCTGCTAAAAACGATTGCTGCATATAGTCTTCAAGTGGTGTGCAAAAGGCTAAGCATGTATCGAAATCGAGCAGATAATTGCGTTCAGCGTTTTGCCATAGTAACACCACATGATAATCCCAGAGCAAAGGCTCTTGTGCTGAACTAGCCGCACGTTGGCAGAGCATTGGAAAGCAGTCGGCCTGTGCCGCAATCACAATGACTTGGCTTCGAGCAAATTCAGGGCATTGACATAAATGCCAAATATTTTCCTCACAATAACGAGAGTGGTAAAGATACGATGCGCGTTGGGGTAATGACATAGTTTTACCGCTTAACGCTGCTCTGGAGTCAAGCCTTGGAGTTTATTTAATAATTGCTGATGGGCAGCAAAATCTACAGGTCGGAATTTCACCTTAGTACTAGCAGGATATTGACCCAAATAATTATCACCTAGCCAATGGTTTGCAGGTCGGATAGGGCGTAGGGTAAAACCACCGCCACAATTGGGGCAAGTGTTTTGTAATAAAGCCACACAATCGCGACAAAATGTACATTCAAAGCTACAAATCATGGCGTCTAGTGCATTAGCTGGCAGCGGTTTATTGCAATTTTCGCAAGTAGGGCGTAGTTCTAACATAATACATCCTTTTTACAATTGCTCAGCAAGGTGGGAGTGATTCAGCTAGGTTTTTCCCATCTAGCTGTTTACGTAAATCATAATCTACTAGCACTGGTAAATAACCTTGTTCGGCATTTAAACGCAAGTAATTACTCACCAAGATAGCCCCATCTTTTAACTCACCCTTGCGACACCCTTTCACACCCGCACTCATCGATCCCTTAGTTTTTATACCGGCTGCTTTTTTAGCTTTACCATTTCACGAAAGGCTTCAAGACGAGGTAATCAGCCGGGTTGAGGCGATAGACATAGAGCTTATACCCCGTGCTTGGCTTCAACCTGTAAATTGCTTGATTCCAAAGACAAGGGGATAGGTTGCAGAATAAAGATTTCTTGATTTTCCCTGCCAGCAAATTTCGCTTTGATCTCTAAGCTAGCGCCATTAGTGCGTGGCTCAAGCCAATCTGGCATGCGAGCTGCTGTCCGAATGATTTTAGGGTCAACGGTCATAGGGTCAGTAGTGGCAAGTGTATACATGGTTTTGACCGGAATGGCGGTACAGGCACTCAGGAATAAGATTAGGCCTAATAGGAGGAGTTTGTTCATAAAGCTTACCTAAATACGGTTTGATTTGTAAAAATTATTGTATTACGATAATATTTTAAAATGCAAATTTAACTTAGAGGCTAATATGTCTGTTTTTAATTCACGCGTGGCAGGCTGGTTGGCTTTCCTCACTAAAGCTTTGGTTAGTGTCTGTTTGCTTGCCAATCTGTTCGGCTGGTTCATTCCAGAAGCTGCTGAAACGATTGCACGAAATATCACGACTCTCAGCATTGAACCCATTAGTTTGACAACTCGTGCTTTAGTGTTGGGTGGATTGATTTCTACTGTCCAATTAGGAATTCTGACCATAGGTTTCTGGGCGATGGCAGCCGTTTTTAAGTTGTTTGCGCAAGGGGATTATTTGCACCCAGACATAGGTAAACAGGTACAGTGCTTTGGCAAATCGCTAGCTCTCTTTGGAGTGCTCAGTCCGGTGATGCGTACTTTATTGGCCTTAGTCATTACCTTGGATAATCCTGAAGGTCAGCAGATCCTGATGATTCGTTTGGTGACCAATGATTTTGTAATCATACTGGTGGGAATGCTATTGATTATGCTGGGCTATGCACTCAAACAAGCAGCCATGATTGCTGAAGAAAACCGTCAGATTGTGTGATTTTTATGCCAATTATTGTCAATCTTGATGTGATGCTTGCTAAGCGCAAAATGCGTTCTAAAGAACTTGCCGAGCGCATTGGCATTACTGAGCAAAATGTGTCACTGCTAAAGTCAGGTAAAGTGAAAGGTATGCGCTTTGAAACTTTGGAAAAAATTTGTGAAGTATTGGCGTGTCAACCGGGGGATATTTTGGTGTTTGAACCTACCGTTAAGAGCGACTAAAAGACTATGCTAACTAACGTATTGTTGTTAATACTAGGAACTGGTTTTGCTGGGGTTTTCTACCTGCGTTATCGCTTACATACACTCAAGGATCGAGGCAATTTAGCGGCTGCTATTGAGCAAGAGTTTCATAAAGTCACTAAACGACATCAGTGTGGTGGCTTAGTGCTTGGAGTTTATAAATCAGGAAAAACTTTATTTAAAAGCTATGGCTCGGTTAATGCAGCTAATCCTCATCTACCCAATGCCCAAGCTATTTTTCAAATTGGCTCAGTAAGTAAGGTTTTTACAGGAGTGACTTTACAAATTTTATGTGATGAAGGTATTGTCAGCCTAGATGACAATTTAGAGCAGTTAATCGGGCATAAAATTCCATTAGCGGCTTCTATCAAACCGATTACTTTGCGTCAGCTCGCCACGCATACATCTGGATTCCCACGTGTTCCGAAAATATTACTAGAGCAACTGGAAGCTAAGGTTGGTAAACAACACCTGCTAGATAATTCCTATAATGCAACAGCATTGGCAGATATTTATGCTTACTTACAAAACCCTAGCGATTTGGGAAAAACAGGAGATTTTTTTTACTCCAATTATGGCATGGGTTTATTAGGGCATATTCTGGAGCAGGTGACTGGGCAGAGTTTAGAAACGCTGGTACAAGAGAAAATTTTCCAACCTTTGCAAATGCAACATAGCGGCATTCATTTGAATAAAGAAAATCCCACGCAAATTATGCAAGGTTATACTGCTAATGGTGAGTTAGCTCAAGTTTGGACTTTTCAAGTACTAGCCGGGGCAGGGGCTTTTTATTCCACGGCTGAGGATATGCTGCAATTTATTCAGGCGAATTTAAGTAAAGACAATCCTTTGATGCATAGCTTACAAAAAACACATCTACCTCAAGCGAGTGGGAAAACGGGTATAGCTTGGATGCAGGCTAGTGGTTTAGATCGCTTTATCGGCAATCAACATACTATTTGGCATGATGGGCAAGTCGGTGGGTTTACTGCCTATTTAGGATTTGATCCTAAACAAGACTGTGGCCTAGTCGTTTTATCAAGTCGCTCAATAAGTATGAATATGCTAGGCATGATGGTGATGCGTCAATTACGTTCACAGTCGTGGGCAAGCTAGTTGTATATTTGCTGATAAACCTAAGCCGAGGAGTTTTGTATGCAGTCTTTTGCTATTTTTTATCCCGTTTTTGCTATGGCATGTCTTACGTTTGGCGTAGGTGTGTGGCTGTTAATGATGCGCATCAAGGCTTACAAAGCGGGTACACATCCAAGCTACTTTAAATTTAATGAAGGGGATTTGCCTGCTTATGCCAAACAAGCTGAGCAGCATTATGCGAATCTGTTTGAAATGCCAGTACTGTTTTACGTGATCGTGCTGCTAGCCTTTGTCACCCAAACCGCCAATCTGGGTTTAGTCTTACTCGCATGGGCTTATGTGCTGCTTAGAGCAGGGCATAGTTATGTGCATTTGGGCGCAAATAAACTGCTACTGCGTCGTAATATGTTTTTAGCCAGCTTTGCCATTTTAGTGGTGATGTGGGTTTGGGTTTTGTTGGCTTTGTTGATGCGTTAAGTAGACAAATTAGGCTGAAATTGTCCAGCCCAATCTGTAAGTAATGTATTTATGACTGAGCCTGTTGAGCTTTTAAGGTTTCAGTCGCTTGTTTAATCCATTCCTGTTCTTTTTGGCGATAGTATTTTGGTGAACGACGAACACGTAATTGAATCTCTTCCAGAACCTGTAAAGCTTTACGGGTTTGGCCTTGGTGGTTTAAAAGATTGGCATATCGCCAACGTGCTTCCTCACCGGGGAAGGTTGGTATTAAAGCTTGGTATTCCTCTAAAGCACGGAGTGGCTCATTAGAAGTTTCTAAGGCACGCGCATAAAGAAGATGACCATCTGAAGAACGGAACTGTGGGTTTTTAGCGATCAGTTCATCTAAGGTTTTGACGGTGTCCTGCGGTAAGTTGGCGCCGAATTGCGCTTGAGCTAACTTCAAGTAAATATCAGGTTCATCGTGTCCATTGCGAATGCAACGCTCTAATAAGTCAATGGCATCGATATAAAATCCTGCTTCAATACATTCATCCGCGAGCTTAACCCGATTATCGATGGTGTCAGCCAATTCTAGTTCATCTTTGCGCTTACGTAATTCACGTTCAGGATCAAGTGCTTTTAATAATTGACTGCTCGCGCGTCGAACCGTGCGACTATTACCCATTTCGGGTAGCACTTGAGTAAAGAAATAAACAGCACAACCCAATACAGGTAGAAAAGCAATAATATAAATCCAAAAGGTTTCACGGCCAGTACGAACAACGTGAATAGCAAACCCAATTTGAATCAAAATAATTAAAGCACCTACTATTGGCATAAGCTTGCTCCTTGTTATTGGTTGGATGTTTGGAGTATAGAAGCTAGCGACTAAATTGTGGATTAATTAATCACCGCATAGTGCCGTGTGTGCTAGTTTGGCAATTTGCACGCTAATCGTAAGCAAAGCAAAACATGCCATAGGTTTCATAACCATGAAGTGGCTTGATGTGAGTCAATGCGCTGGTCGCTGTAGCTACTTAGTCTTGAGTGTTTTGATTCATTCTTTAGGTGTCTTGCATGCTGCAAATCACAGAGCCACAAAGCCATGCACCGCGTTTTGCACTGTGGCAATTGGGGTTTCGCCCGTTTTTTTTCGCGGCCAGTTTGTTTGCAGTACTTGGTACGGTGTTGTGGACGGCTTTATATAGTTTTCATTGGGTCGGTTTGCCAGCCTCGTATCCTGCGATGACTTGGCATGCACATGAAATGATTTTTGCCTATGCCTTAGCCGTGATTGCGGGCTTCTTACTGACAGCAGTAAAAAATTGGACTGGGATAGCTACCTTACAAGGCTATGCTTTGGCCGTTTTGCTGGGCGTTTGGCTGCTAGCTCGCTGTTTACCCTTTACAGGTTGGCCGCTGATTTGGACAGCTTTGGCTGATTTAAGCTTTCTAGTCGGTTTATTCATCGCTGTAGCGCGTCCGATTGTGCTGGCTAAACAATGGAAGCAAGCGGGGATTCTAGCCAAACTTGCTCTGTTGACTTTCGCTAATATGCTGTTTTATTTGGGTTTACTAGGTTATTGCCCTTTGGGCTTAGTACTGGGTTTGTATTTGAGTTTTTATTTAGTGATTGCGCTGATTTTGACTATGGGGCGGCGGGTCATTCCGTTTTTTATTGAAAAAGGCATCGGTCTTCCCTTTGTAGCACGGAATTATCAATGGCTAGATCGGGCTAGCTTAGTACTATTCTTGGCCTTTGCCCTCCTTGATTTAGCGGCGATGAGTACCGGCAATCAGCTAGTCATTGATCTGGTTGCCGCCTTGGCTTTGCTTCAAGGGGTACTGCACAGTGTACGTTTACAAGGCTGGTATCATCCCTTGATTTGGAAAAAGCCGCTGCTTTGGGTGTTGTATCTGGGTTATGCGTGGCTGGTACTGGGGTTTTTACTGAAATTTTTGAGCTTAATTGAGGGAATTTCACCGTGGCTGGCGGTACATGCCTTCGCTTATGGTGGGATTGGCATGATGACACTGGGGATGATAGCGCGTGTCAGTTTAGGGCATACAGGGCGTGATATGGCTAATCCACCAACGATACTATTTGTGTTGTTTGCTTTATTAGCTTTAGGTGCTTTGATTCGGGTATTTTTGGTCTGGTGGCTACCGGATGCACAGGCGATCTGGATTCTGGCTGCACAATATTTATGGATCACCGCTTTTGCCGGTTTGGTTTGGGTCTATGCGCCGATGTGGTGGTATGCCAGAGTGGATGGACGCCCCGGCTAATACGCCTACCTGAAACCTGTTCACGAATTTCAAAGTGTTTAAGTAAAGCAGCAATTAATCCGGTTTGGAGAGCAAATGATTGAATTATTGGATCGGGTGGGATTGCAGAAAATGGTTAAACTTGGAGTAGTAAATAGTTCGTTTAGTAGATTTAAGTTTAAGGTATGCTAAAAAAATAAACTCTTTATTTAAAAGGATTATTTATGAAAGGTTTTAAAGCTGCTTTATCAGGTTGCTTATTGATTGCAAGTTGTGGTTTGGTCAGTGCCGATAGTTTGGTATGCCATCTTTCATATGAAAAGCCAATTCATCTCGATTTCAATTTGTCGGTTCTCAATATTAAGCATCAAGTAGAGGGTGGTAAAATTATCTCTATCACTGCACAGATAAAGCAACCCACGTTTTTAGTTTATAATTTATTTGCTAGAACTTATCAGTTAAACACCAAAAATTTAGCGTATAGCCGCTTTCAACAAGGTCAACCAAGTGTCAACGGTAGTTGTAAATTACTAGCAGCTAGCACTTCAGTACCTGCGCCAGTGCAGCCAGTGATTCCTGCCCAACCTGTTAAACCTGCTCTAAAACCTAGCTTACCCAACGCTGCCTACACTTGTGGTGCAAAGCGCTACTGTACGCAAATGATCACTTGTGATGAAGCTAAGTTTTATTTAAATCAATGCGGCTTAGATAAGTTAGATAAAGATGGTGATGGGCGCCCTTGTGAAAATGTATGTGGTTAAGGCTCAGTCTTGATGGCTTGCTAGAAGCTTGACCCTTCCGTATACGCGACTTAAAGTTTGCTATTAATAACATCAATAGCTATAGAGAGGGCAATATGCCAGCGCGTCATGCCAAACTAGGGGGATGTAAAGTTGGAGCGGTTCCATCCCAAGCGAAACGGCGTAAAGTCGGGCGTTCTGCCGCGAAGCCTTTACCACCCAAAGTCGATTTACGTCCTTTCTTAACCAAGATTGAAGAACAAGTGGGGATGAGTTGCGTGGCGAATACTTGTGCGGGTGCGTATGAGTATTTGGCGAAACGTAATTTGGGGAATGCCAGCGATGTGAGCCGCTTGTTTATTTATTATAACGCGCGTGCCGAGTCAGATAGTCAAGAAGACGACGATGGTACGAGCATGATTGACGCGATTGAGGCACTGAAAAAGTACGGTGCCTGCCGCGAAGACTTATGGCCAAATGACGAAGATGCGATTAATGATGAGCCTTCCACAGAGGCTTATACGCATGGCGAACATTTCAAAATTGCCGAAGCCGAATATGTCGAAACCAATTTGGACTTATGGAAACATACCCTTGCTGATGGTTATCCAATTGCGTTTTGCCTGAATACCTTCACCTCCTTTGATAATGCTACGAATAGTCGTGGACGTGTGCCTTTGCCGAAACAGTCCGAACAAGAACGAGAAGAGCATGGCTGGCATGCGATGTTGTGCGTGGGGTATTTGGAAAAAGATCAGCTTTTTATTGTGCGCAATTCATGGGGGACAGCATGGGGTGACCGTGGCTATTGCTACATTCCCTACAAATATGTGATTCATTCAGAACTCAATGGGCATGATAGTTGGGTAGTGAAATCGCTTGAAGATTTGGATTTTAGCCAAGAGATTGAATCGGAAGATGAGAGTTCCTATTTCGCGGAAGAAGGCTCGATTCAACTCTTCGATTTTTATGTGACGACTGAGGATGTGGAAGGCTTTGCTACGGCTTTAGATGAACTTTGTAATGAATACGCTACTGATGAAGAGTACTACTTCGATTATGAAGAAACAGAAGAAGATGATACGACTTACGCAGAAATGAGTAATTTCGATATCACCCTTGAAGACCCTGAAGGTTTTCTAGAAGCATTGGATGAGCTATGCGAGGAATGGGCAGAAGATGAAGATTATGACTATTCGGTTGAAGGCGTAGATGGTAGCGCGGAAGATTCAAAGGAAGATGAAGAGTTTGACGACGAAGCAAGCGCAGGTGAAACTTTAAGCCTCACTGATTTTTATATCTACACCGAAAATGGCGAGCAAGTCGTTGAGAAGATTGACAAACTCTGCGCAAAGCATAGTCAGGAAAGCGAGCATTATGACTACGATTGGGAAGAAGAGGAAGACGACGACGGTACTTATGTTTCCTTCACTAGTTTCGAGATTATTCCGGATGATGAGGACAAGTTCTTAGCGGCTTTAGAGGCTTTGTGTGAGAAAGTGGCTGAGGATGGGGGGTATGATTGGGGGTAGAGTGATAATTATTCTGGCGGATGCTTGCCCACGATATAGAGTACTGCTCGCAAGTTTTGCAATGTAACCCGATTCAACTGCAAGGCTTCGACAGTAGCGCGTCCAGTCGGTGTTAAACCAATAACCAGTGTATACGCTTCATTCCATGTGAAATGTTCTGTCCAGTGCTGTATACGTGGGTGAAATAAGGCTACTAATTCGTTAGAGATAGGATCTAAGGCTTGGGTTTTATTGTATTTGTGAGCATTACAGCCTGCACAAGAGAGTGCTAGATTGTCTAACTGTGTTATGCCACCGGCTGAGCGTGGGTGAATATGTTCAATGCTAAAGGGATTTGGTGAAAATTGAGCCTGACTTAAACAATATTCACAACAACCTCGGGCACGCTCAGCGACTTGCTGGCGTTGTTGGGTCGTCACACGTTGCTCAGGCATAATCCGGTGCTTTGATGCCTAAATTGTTCATTAAAGTCGTTAAGCTTACTTGGCGCAGCATAGCTAGTTGAGCAAGGCTCTGCATGCGTACTGTATTCAGTTGCTCCATTTGCGTGACTAAGGCTAATAGCTCTTGGTGTTCGAGTTCACTCAGCGTTTCATCTTGGCGTTTATGGTCAAGCTCTGTGAAGCGTTGGAGCTGTTGTTTAGGTAAACCTTGATTGATCTGCTTCAGCAACTGTGCTTCCTGTTCGGATAGGCTAGGTGCTCTGAGTTTGGCACGTAAAGCCAACACTTTAGCAACAAATTGATCTAATTCAGCAGCAGGTAAACTAGCTACGCCATGCAATAATTGTTCAGTAGAAACTTGGGTCGTGATTTGGACGCTGGACATCAAGTATAACCTCTTACTAGTTGAGTCAGAGCATAGCATGTTTAGGGGTAAGGTGAGTAAGCCACTCTCTCAGACTGCGAAAATTCAGAGGAGTGGCTTACAACCAATGAATAG
>AATN01000224.1_pt1 | contig 14157 bp, 13 predicted proteins | sample 270648 | NCBI WGS metagenome assembly AATN01 (sample SAMN02954269, study PRJNA17659) | bioreactor sludge metagenome | biome: terrestrial; feature: bioreactor; material: sludge; isolation source: Enhanced Biological Phosphorus Removal (EBPR) bioreactor sludge | place: Australia: Brisbane, Queensland
CCAGCGAGAGTATCCACTTAATAAACCTGTTGGTACAGACTCTCCATCAAGCATTAATGATGTAGCTACTGAGCCTTCAGTAAGGGCATTGCCTGAATCTGCAAAAATTGGAATAGATGACTCTGTTGGAATAGATGCGATAACTGGTGCTTCAAATGGATCACCTCCAATACCACCTAGCTCTCCACCTGATTGGGATGCTGCATCTGCTTATACTCCGCCGAATCCCAATGATAAAAAAGGTGGATTACTTTCCTTTCTAACTCAGTGGCTGCGCAGTCCTGTTCGCCGCTATGGAGCAAAGGCTCAAAATGCACTAGAGCGCTATCAAGCTACGCCTAATAATTCTCACTACATTATCAGCAAGCCAACATTGGCATTAAAAGAATTTGAAAAAGAAAACGGAGCTATTTCTCCAGAAGAGCGATCTTCTATGTATGATTATTTAACAAAACCTCCGCTTGGTAAGCCAGTCATACGACCAGAACTTAAGGGCATTCTCGATGGTATGAGAAAAGATATTGATAAATTAACGGATGCCGTGATTGAGCAAATACGAGTAGATGCATCTCGACAAGCAGGCATTAACATTAGCGTTGATGATATTCTATCTGAGCGATACTACGACATTGTAGATAAAACAACTGGGGAGCTTCTACTGCCTGCCAAGGCCATGAAGGAAATTTTTAGCAATAAGAAATTAAAAATTGTTGATCTTCTGAATAATAAGGGTAAATACCTCACTCGTACCTATGCGATCCATACTCACCCCGACTGGTGGGAAAAAAGTGTACTGCAAAGCAATGAAGACTCATTTAAAACTATTCGCAAAAATGCACTTCAGTATTTTGATTCTAAAAACCTCGCTGAAAATCCTACGCTCACCACTGATGAGCGCCAGTCTAAAGCTTTGCAGGATATGATCGACTTCGTGTTAGATAGAAAATCTAAAGAGCTAACAGAAGGATTGCTACAAGGTCGTGATAAGGAACTTGAAAATCATCCTGAACTTCGTGCTTTACTTGGTGAGCACACTGATCCGATGGATGCTTATGCCTACACGGTAACACGGGTGAATGAGCTGGTAGCAGTAAAGGATTTCTATGAGGAGTTATCCAAAACCAACCTTAAAGTTTTTGACAGTATAGATGCTGAAGGCAAGCTCCGCCCGATCAATGTTAGTAAAGGCGATATTTTCCATAATCCATTTTACGGAAAGTATGCTGAGCCGCATGTGGCAGAGTTCATTGAAAACGCACTGGATACTGAAGTAATGAACGGCTTTACCAAAGTTGCTTCAGCTATCAATGGCGTATGGCAAACGGTTACAGTACCATTATCTATCCCAACCTCGGTTAGCAATATTACTTCAACTGTTCCTATTTTGATTGCGACAGGCTCATTGAATCCCAACGTCTTAATAGACTCTTTCAGAACAATAGGCCATTTGTTTATTAGCCCAAAAATAGGAGAGCTTGAACGACAAGCGACGATAGATCGCTATGGCTATGACCCTGAGACATTGCGAAACTACATGACGCATAATCAGATTTCTCATGGTGGGGCATTAGAAGGCGAGATCAAGGCTAATTTAAAAGAAAGCGGTATTGATAAAGCGCTACATAGACTTTACATGAATCCCGATGTCACCCTCAGCGGCAAGGCCATTAAAACGACAAGTGGATTAACAGGTAAAGCCCTTGAAGTTGCGATGCGGACTTATGCAGCAGGCGATTCTGTTCCTAAGATTCCTACGTTCCTTTCTATGCTTCAGATGCATCAGGGTTTGAAGGCCAAGATACGGTGATGCGGTCGTTGTTGATAGTTTAGGTGGGGCAGGTCATGCTGCTAAACAGTTTGCTCCACAGTATTCCCGTATCCCTAAACTCGTCAATATGTTCCGTAGACTACCTACGCACGGTTTATTTGTTGCATTCAAGGCGCAAACCTATCAGACAGTTAAAAATCAAGCTGCCTTCAACTTTGCGCTGATACGTGCAGATACCCACGTTGATTACTTGAAAGATTATGGAATTAACTTAGAGGGTACTCGCACGGCAATAGAGCGCAAGCAATTAGTCAGTGAACTCCGCAATGATGGCATGAAACGTATGTCACTTCTTGGAGCAATGGTTTCCGCCTACCCTGCACTGATTGGCGGAATTGCTTATGCCTTTCTTGGAGGCAATGATGAACCTACTGAAGAAGAGTTAGCCTCTATCAACAAACTCATGCCTGAGTATTATCGGTTTAGTGAAAAAGCGTGGATTGGTCGAGATGAAAATGGGTATCACCGCTTTATCAATACAGGCCGTGCTAGTCTATGGGGTGATATTAACCAAGCTATCAATATCATCAAGGACTATGAGCAAGGAAACATCCCCTCTGCGGGTGAGGCCGCTACCTTATTTGCTGAACACATGGCAAATCCGTTCTATTCAGCTAAATTATTTGGACGCTTAATTTCATTCTCGACCACAGGTCAGGATCAATATGGACGTGACGTGCTTTCCCCAGAAGATGGCACAGCAGGCAATATCCTAAATGTCGGAAAGTACCTGATGGGCGAATTAGTCACCAATGGTACAAGTAAAGTAGCTGAAGAATTGTATTACGATTTACTCACTGAGAACGACTATAACGAAAAAACAGGTGAGCCGTATGATGCCTCTAACGCCATGATGCTAATGGCGGGAATGCAGGTGATTAAGTTTGATCCTAAGAAACAGTCATCCTTCTGGCTTGCGACATCAGGTCGAAAAAAGAACCAGCTTAAGACACGCCTATCAGGACGACTCAAGTCTTTTGGTAAAATGAGTGATGATGACATCACCGATGCCCTAAGCCTAGCTCGGGATGAACATAACCGCATTTATATTGATCTAATGACTAAGATTGAATCGGCTAAGCTGCTGGGTCTTTCTCAGCCTCAGTTATATGAGGCAATTAAACTAGCAGGGTTCTCTAAAAAGGATTATGACCTTTATCTCAAGCGAGGACGGATTCCTCCAATGAGTTTAGACCGCCTAGGTGATCGACAAACTGAGATTGCAGGATTCCGAAGCTTGCCTAATCAGGCAAAGCAAAATGTATCTAGCAACTACGATCAAGCCCGTCGATTATTGAATAGCCTACCTGCCCAATAATATCCGTTAGAAACGCCACTTCGCTTAACTTGATTTTTTATGATGAGCATTATTTATCGGAATTGTGCTCATGCCTTGTGTTGCATCAAATAGTTCAGTTGAAGTTCTAGTGCCTCTAGGCGGCTGCCAGATTGCTCCTGATTGGAAGGATTGCAATACGTGCGGCGGTGACTTTGATGGCTATGTTAAATCAGATGGATTCGTTCAGCTCTGCGTGAATAACACGCTTTATCTTTGCCGCTCAACTACCACTATTCCGAATAAAGATAAGCCGTTTGAAGGGGCATTTAAGCAGCCACCTACATGGGAAATCAATTCGCTTGGCGGCTGGCTATCAAAACTATTAGGTGCATAAATATGGGTTGCTCAACTAAAAATCCTATCATAGAGCCTGCTTGCAGTTACTTCGCTGATTGGCAAGACTGTAATAGCTCATGTGGCAGTGGCCTCGATTTTGATGGCTATAGCTCATCCAGTGGCTGTGTTCAAATTTGCATTGATGGCAGATACTATATTGCCAACTCTCTAACCGCTGCACCTAACAAGGATCACCCCTTAGAAGGCGTGGCAAAACATCCGCCTACTTGGAAAATAGAAAGCCTATGTAACTTAAAGGGTGATAAGGGTGACACTGGTGCTAAGGGCGATAAAGGTGATAAAGGCGACACTGGTGCTACTGGTGCTACTGGTGCTAAGGGCGATAAAGGTGATAAGGGCGACACTGGTGCTAAGGGCGATAAAGGTGATAAGGGCGATACTGGTGCTACTGGTGCTAAGGGCGATAAAGGTGATAAGGGCGATAAAGGAGACTCATCCGCCGCATCTATTACAGACTTAGGACAATCGCCTAATTACGAAGCTGGCGATATTGCTATCACTAGCTCTGATGGCGCTGACACCTCTATCAATATTACGGATGCTAGATTTTGGCCTTCTGCTTGGGTTCGTGTTGGCACGACTAATAATCAAGGTGTTAGTGGAGATAAGCCGCCTAATGTATCTTTAAGTACGGGTAAAGCTAATTTATTTGGTGGATTTGCTTTTGATGGAAATGGTCACTTAGTTGTCCCAAAAACAGGAGTATATAGATTCCTGTATCGAGTTGCCTCGATTGCCCAACAGCAAATTCTTTATCCAACTGGACAGCGCTTACTGTGCAAATTAATGATTAGTGGTACGCAATTTAGCCAGCTCATTGAGGATGACCACACGGGGGTTCATACTGGTGAGGAAATGAATGATTTTCGTGAGCATATCGCTGTATTAAATAAAGGCGATACCATCACTATTGTTACCGCAGAGGAAACAGCAGGTCATTGGCTTGATGCTTATGATATTACCATTGATTTCATTTCGGGAAATTAATAGCGGGTTGTGACCAATATCAAGGTCAGGTGATTACACTCAATAATAGCCTGACCTTGCCGCCTAACTGCACTCTCACAGATACCCGCTTTATTATAGATGGCGTACAGAATATCGTTCTTGATTTGAATGGTAGTACGTTAGTCTCGTCGGGTACTAATCCTGCCATCTTCATAACAAGTTCCAATCCAAGCCAACCAACAGCGCATATCACTGTAAAAAATGGAACTATTCAGGGTTATGGTACAGCGACTTATGTGCATCGGAATATCACGGCAACTGAGCTTGCTGCACTGAAGAATGATCCAGAAGGTGTTTTTCCTTCTATCCAAGCGACTGCGCCTCACCACATCACGTTTAATAACATTCATATCAAAGAGCCTAAAGGCACAGGGTTCTATGTTTGGGTAGGTGCTAGTTATGTCACTATCAATAATTGCTCTGTCGATCAAGCTAGAGGGCTAGGTGTTTATCTTGACACAGGCAGTCATCATAACACGGTGAGCAATAGCACCTTTACCAATGGCGGCTATTTGAATCCTGATGGCTCTGCTAAAACAGGTCGTGGACGACGTGAAGCGATTGCGATTGATGGCAGTTACTCGAATACGATCAGTGGCAATACGATCACGGGCAATGCCTATGGCGGCATTCATCTTTATTCAAACTGCGGTGAGCATGTCAGTACCGACCCTACTTATATCCCTAGAATTTTCGATGCGGAATATAACCTGATTGATGGGAATACTATCGTCAATAATGGTACGGCAGGTGGCTCTATTGAAATCGGTAAGCGAGTTGATTGGAACTTAGAAGCGTGGGATTGTGCTAAACCGATCTATCAGCAATATCTAGGCTTTAAGTATTACTGGGATAACTCTGGCTTTAACACGGTTAAGAATACCACGGGTGATGGTGATATTTTGGTAAGGACTGATAACAATACGCTGATAGGAAATCAGCAGACTGTTACGGTTAATAGCGTAGTGAGGTCGTTAGCGGGTGATCCGCTGGTGAATAATAGTGTTTCTTGATCACAAATCATCAAAATACTGTGCTTGGTAATACTTAGGGTTGTAATCAGCATCGTAATGCTGCCATCCGGCTTTCCATTGCTGCGCTAGGATGCTATCCGACGGATAGGGATTAGATGTTAGTCCGTCGTGGCAGGCATTGTAGCCTGATGCGTAGGCTACATCGAGTTCTGCTTCAGTGTGTGGATTGGGTGAGTCTAGTTCGTGTTCTAGCATTTTTAGGTTTCCGAATAAGGTTGTCGGGATAATTTCGTGAGCGCATGTGTTATTATATGTTGCTATGCGCTTATAAGCACAAAGTTCTTGCAGTATAAGTTATTGATTTTATTGTCCTGCTGTGTAGCTATTTGCACTCATAATGCTGGGGTCGTAAGTTCGAGTCTCACCGTAGCCACCATTTTCAAAGCCCTTGGAGATACATTCTTCAAGGGCTTTTTACTATGCGCAATCATGACGCTGATTCTTACTACCATTTCACCGATTTTTATTTTGTTAATGCTTGGCTATCTAGCGAAGCGTACTGGCTTTTTGCCGGCTGATTTTTGGCCGTATGTTGAAAAAGCCTCTTATTATGTGCTGTTGCCCGCACTTCTAATTCTTAACTTAAGCCAAGCACAGATTTATTGGTCTGAAACTGGCCGTTTGATCTGCGGGATTATCTTAGTACCCATCCTAGCGGGTTTAGTCAGTTGGCCATTTAAAGTGGTTCTAAGCTTAAATGCCGCCGATTACACTTCATTTTTTCAAGGGGTAGTGCGTTTTAGTACCTACATTGGTTTAGCCATGTCTACAGTTTTTCCAGCACCAGCGCCGACCTTAGGTGCGCTAGTATTGGCAGTGATGATTCCGGTGGTGAATATCTTGTGTGTGCTAGTCTTTGCATTGTTTGTACAAAAGCAGTTGAAGCTAGATATTTTATTTAAGTCTTTAGCGACTAATCCTTTGCTAGTAGCCTGTGTCCTTGGGATGATTTTAAATATTTTACCTTGGAAGCTACCAGCTATTGTTATTGATGTATGTAAACAATTAGGGCAGATGGCTTTGCCAGCAGGCTTGCTAGCCGTGGGTGCCGGTCTCAATTTAGCAGCTTTAAAAGGTTTACACGCGCCTTTCTTTTGGAGTGCAACCTTAAAACTGTTAGTAGTGCCTTTATTAGCCTTGGGTGTAGCCTTGGCTATAGGCTTAGATGCCACATCGAGCGCTATTTTGGTTATCTTTGCGGCTTTACCGACTGCGCCCTCTGCTTATATCTTAGCGCGCCAACTAGGTGGCAATGCGGAGTTAATGGCGGGCATGATCACGGGTCAAACTTTGTTGGCTTTAGTGACTTTGCCACTGGTTTTGTCCTTCTTGCTGCATTGAAGCAAAAAATATCTATATAACCCATCGAGTCACGTGAATTATCGCTGAATTCATATTATGATTCGGCTCTTTTCTTTATAAATCCTTAATCAGGAGTTAAGTGTGGAACTGACCGGTGCCGAGATATTCGTTGAGTGTCTGAAGGCAGAAGGGGTTGATACCATCTTCGGCTATCCGGGTGGAGCAGTGTTACATATTTACGACGCGCTTTACAAAGAAGCTGAGCATGTCAACCACATTCTGGTGCGACACGAACAAGCGGCTGTGCATGCAGCCGAAGGCTATGCTAAGGCTACTAATAGACCTGGTGTGGTATTAGTCACTTCTGGCCCTGGTGCGACCAATGCCGTGACAGGGATTGCCGATGCATACATGGATTCGGTACCGTTGGTGGTGTTTACAGGGCAAGTTCCACGCCATTTAATTGGCAATGATGCTTTCCAAGAAGTTGACATTGTGGGGATTACCCGTCCTTGTGTTAAGCATAATTTCTTGGTGACTGATGTAAAAGACTTAGCTTCAACCGTTAAGAAAGCGTTTTATATCGCTAGTACTGGTCGCCCTGGCCCTGTGTTGGTGGATATTCCTAAGGATATTACGGCTGCTCGCTGTGAGTTCAATTATCCGAAAGAAATCAGTATTCGCTCTTATAATCCAACAGTTAAAGGTAATAAGCGCCAAGTTCGTCGTGCTATTGATCTAATGCTGGAGAGTAAGCGCCCGATTTTGTATACCGGTGGTGGTGTGGTTTTATCCGGTGGTGCGGCTGAATTAACTCAATTGGCTCGTGAATTAAAGTTTCCGGTTACGAATACGCTAATGGGTTTAGGGGCTTATCCTGCAACCGATCCGTTATTTGTCGGCATGCTTGGTATGCATGGGACTTACGAAGCTAACCATGCGATGCACCAGTCTGATTTGGTAATAGCGATTGGTGCGCGCTTTGATGACCGTGTGACAGGTAATATCGAGAAATTCTGCCCACACGCAAAAATTATTCATGTCGATATTGATCCTGCTTCTATTTCTAAAAATGTGAAGGTTGATATTCCCATCGTTGGCGATGTCAAGCGCGTTTTAGCCGATTTATTGGAAGAACTACACTCGCGTAAAGATTGGCAGACCGCCGATATTAGCGCATGGTGGGCGCAAATTAATGAATGGCGTAAAACAGATTGTTTGCATTATGAGCAGGATCATGAATCGATTCGCTCGCAGTTTGTCGTAGAAAAGTTATGGGAAGTCACGGGTGGAGATGCTTATGTCACTTCTGACGTAGGCCAACATCAAATGTGGGCTGCCCAGTTCTATAAGTTTGATAAGCCCAACCGTTGGATTAACTCGGGTGGCTTAGGTACGATGGGTTTTGGCTTGCCAGCAGCGATGGGTGTACAGATTGCTTATCCTGAGGCAACGGTAGCTTGTATTACTGGTGATGGCAGTATTCAGATGAATATTCAAGAGCTGTCGACGTGTATGCAATATCAGTTGCCGATCAAGATTATCACCCTGAATAATGGCTATTTAGGGATGGTACGGCAGTGGCAAGAGTTTTTCTATCAGAAGCGCTATTCCATGTCTTATATGGATGCATTGCCTGATTTTGTCAAGCTGGCTGAAGCTTATGGACATGTGGGAATGCGCATTGAACGTCCTGCAGATGTCGAAGGTGCACTGAAAGAAGCGATGGCAATGAAGAATCGTTTAGTGTTTATGGACTTCATTACTAAGCGTGAAAGCAATGTTTATCCGATGGTTCCAGCCAATGCTGGTCACAATGAAATGATCTTGGTGTAAGCGATGAGTGACGAAACCCGGCATGTAATTTCCATTTTAATGGAAAACGAAGCAGGTGCCTTGTCGCGGGTATCTGGCTTGTTCTCAGCACGCGGCTATAATATTGAGTCGCTTACCGTAGCACCGACTGAAGATGCTACCTTGTCACGTTTGACTTTGGTCACCTTGTGTAGTGAGGAAATCGTTGAACAAATCATGAAGCAGCTACATAAACTGGTCGATGTAGTGAAGCTCATGGATTTAAACGATTATCCACATATTGAGCGTGAAATGATGCTAGTCAAGGTCGATGTGCAAAAGCATGGTTCTTGTGATCAAGTTAAGCGCTTGACTGATATTTTCCGGGCGCGGATTATTGATGTGAGTGACAAAACCTATACGATAGAAGTCACCGGTAATCGTTCTAAACTTGATGCTTTCTTACAGGCTCTCAGCGAGGCGCGGATTATGGAAGTCGTGCGCTCTGGTAGTATGGGGATTGCACGCGGCTCTAGCGCTTTAACGGTGTAAAACACCTCTAAAGCTAAATCTGCAATACTAAAGAGGGATAGTGCAAGCTGTCCCTTTTTTATCTCTTAAGCACGTAGCTTAAAAATGGGTTGATTTTGTGCGTCCAATAAGCCGTAATTGATTAGCCAAAGACGAGCATCCTCTGCATCCTCTTCAAACCAGCGTTGTGCAGAACCCAAGCGAAACGTATAACCCCAACGATCCATATCAAGCAGGGCACGTGCTTTCCCAAAACTTGAAAATTGCTCAGCTAGTAGAATCTGCAGATAACACACGGCATCCTCTTCGGACGTTTCGCCACCAGCATCGGTATGCAAATGCTGACGGCGTTTCTCATCCATGCAGATAACATGACAGGTTTCATGTAGAAAAGAATGCATGGGGGTATCAGGACGGATATAGATAGTATGCCCAATCATGCCAGCTTCAGCTTCACCCCAATAACTACCCGGAATAGGGGCCTGAGCTTCTACTAGCGCCAAAACTAAACCATAGCGCTCTAACAGTTGCTGTAAGGCTTGAAAAGGTAATTCAGCAACGCTCATCACCGGCTCGAAAACACTCACAACCAATACTTACCTGCAGCACCAATCACTATGTTAGCCAAGCCAATCATGAGATTTAAGCCAATCAAAAAGCGAATTTGATTCAATGCTTTGCCAGCTTCCTGCCAATTAGATTGCTGTACATAGTGGGTCAAACGTTTATAAGGCGCAAAGAAAACGTGCAAGAAAATCGCCATCATGACCAAGCCAAGGGTGTGCATAATGTGAATGAAGATAGGTGCATTTTTCATTCCCCCATAAGGGCCAAACAACATCCAATAGCCTGAAGCCAAAATTAAAGCAATTGCCGCCCATACCCAAGGAAAAAAGCGACTAAATACGCCTTGCCAAAGTGGTAAGCGTTGTGGCGGCTGCAGTTGGCTTGCAGCAATCGGTCTCAACACCATATAGGCGAAAAACATTCCGCCCACCCATACAGTAATCGCTAAGACATGTAGTGCTAAAGCAATCGACATGCTAACTTCCTTTTAGCTAATAAATTCTTAAACTTTGTTGGGATAGTGATAATAATCATCACCATAGCCTAAACGCTCGGCATCTTTAACTTGGTTCAAGATGATCCCTGAAACCTGTGCGCCAGTTTCTTGTAAGCGTTTTAATGCATTATTAATGGTACTAGTGCTGGTGTCATTAGCATGCACAGTCAGTAAGGTGATATTCGCTAGCGAGGTTAAAATCATCGCATCCGCTAAACCTAAAATAGGTGGACCATCCAAAATCACCACATCATAATGCTGTCCTGCAACCTTTAGTAGTGCTTCCATCTTAGTATTAGCTAAGAGTTCAGAAGGATCGGTCGGTGGTGTGCCTGCTACCACAATATCTAAATTCGGCACATTAGAAGTTTGCGATAGTTGATCTAGAGGATATTCGCCCGATAAATACCCGACTAGATTTTGCTGGTTCCTAGTGCCAATTAGTTTGTGCAAAGAGGGGTTACGCAAATCAGCATCAATTAATAAGACACGATTACCCGTATGGGCAAAAGCACTAGCTAAGTTCATGGCTATGGTGGTTTTACCCTCATTAGCCCGTGCACTGGTAATAAATAACACTGGATTTTCGTTCTGTTCACGCAGTTTAAAGCGAATCGTAGTACGTAAAGAGCGGAAGGACTCTGCTAATGCTGACTTGGGCGAATTTAAAACTAATTGTGAAATTTTCTTAGGATCATTTTCACTGACTGCAGGAACTAAACCTAAAACGGGTAAACAGGTTTGGCGCTCTAATTCGTTAATATCTTTAACACTGTCATCCATAAATTCGTGCAAGAAAGCAGCAGCGATACCTAGGAATAAGCCTAGTAAACCAGCAAACATAAGATTAGTTGATAAGTTTGGCTTAAATTTTTTCAGAGGAGGCAATGCCTTATCAATAATGCTTAGATTATTGCTACCCGCTTCACCAGCTACATTAATTTCCTTTAGGCGTTGGAGTAAGCCTTGATAAAGAGCCTGATTAGTTTCAACTTCACGCTCTAAAGTGTTGTAAGCCACTCGGCTATCTTGGAAGATCAATGCTTTCTTTTCTTCCTCACTTAAAGCATCACGCAATAATTCAGCCCGTTTTCTAGCCGCTGAAAGCTCACTTTGTCGTGCTGGATCAGTTTCAATAATAATTGCTTCGCTTTCAGCTTTTACAAGTTCCTCAGAGAGGCGCATGATTTTATGCGAGCTAGTGGTTGATTCTTTATCATCTAGGTTGATGATAGTATTTTCTTTGGCATAAGCGTTCAGGGCTTTTTCGCTTTCTTGTAGTTTTCCCTTAGCTTCTTGAATTTGTTGTTGAAGGAAGGTTTGTGCACCACCTGTCAATTCTAAGCGGCGAGTTCGATTGCTATTCACAAACTCTTCGACGATAGCGTTGGCGACTTCGGCTGCTTTTTCTGGGCTAGATGCATCAAAATGGATGGCGACTAGGCGCGAATTTTTAATCGGCTCAATATCCAAGTTTTCCATAATGGCATTGGCTAATGCAGTTTTGCTGTTAGCTGTATCGACTGGCGAAAGTAGACTTTTAACCTTGCCTAATAAAGAACGGCGAATAACATCTTCGGTTAGTTGTAATTTGTCGATGACTTTTTCAATCACCGAATAACTTCTAATTAATTCAAACTGGGTAGCGTAAAAGTCGCGGGTATCGCGGATATCACCGTTATTTAAAAAATCTACATTGACAACCTTGGTCGCTTCACGTTCAACTTGTAAACTAGCAGTGGCACGGTAGACTGGGCTACTTAAAAAAGTTAAGAGTAAGGCGAGAAGTAAGGTTGCCCCAACAATACCCAACACCAATTTTTTCTGACGCACCAGAGTCTTCCAAAATTCACGCAGATCGAGGGTATCCTGAGCCTTGGCGTAAGCTGGAACGTGACTGGTTCCATTTACTTGACTTGCAGTGTTCTGATTCATAGTCGGTATATGTAAGTTCTTGGGGTTAATCGTATTTTCGGTATGGTAGCGCTGGTCAAGTTTGACTAAAACGCAAGCTTTTATCTTGTGGAAGGCGAGTGTGCATAGACTTAAGTGCTTGAGCTAGCTTTCCCAGATGAGCCGTAAAATGAGTTGATCAAACGCCGTAACGGTGTNTCCATGTATCTACAAGATAAAATAGAGGCTACGGTTAGCAAGATCGCAAATAGATAATAGTGCAGATTAGCATCTAAAGGTAACCAATGGCCTACGACTCGGTCATAAATTCCATAACCTGGCCGCTGCAGAATATACAATGAATAGCTCGCTTCGCCTAGCAATACTAAAAAAGGCAAAGACATAAAGCGCTTAGTCCAACCGTCATTGACAGCTAAGAGCACGAGAATAGCCAAAAAAACAGGCGCAATTAAGCCGTTATTATAGTCAATTAGCAAGCCTAACTGCTGTTCAAAGCTTGTTTCATAGGCCAGCAATAAAATCACTAACAGCGTTAAGCCAAGAATTCCTAGACCATTCCAAGACTGATTAAGCTTACTAAACTGGCCCTTGCAGAAAGTGATTCCTACCACCAAACCCAACATGAAGGTACTCAGATGCATCAGAGGATGGTAGTAAATAAACTGATGCAGTGTACCTTTCTCCTCGTAACTCGCAGAGTTGTGCAAAATGATTTGGAGAAGTTGTGTTGCAAGCCACAGAGCTAGGGTAATAAACGTCAAAGTTTTTAAACCTTTAGCATGTACAAAATAGAGCAAAAACGGAAAGCTTAGGTAAAACAGGGCTTCAACTGAAAGTGACCAGCCGGGAGAGTTGAGTACCATCGCGTAGCTTGGTATCCAAGCTTGCAGCATCGTTAGGCTTAAGCCAACAGCAGCAGGATCTCGTCCATCGGTTTTAAGATTAGCCAAAATCATCAGAATTAGGGCTAATAAGTAAACCGGATATATGCGTGCAAAACGTGCTAGCCAGTATTTAGTTTTGTTAATGCGAGGACGTTCAGGTTGATAATAAGCGACCGCCATTATAAACCCGGAAAGTACAAAGAAAAAGCTAACTGCTATAGGACCTGCAGTAACAATTGGATGCCACCATGTATTAGTGGCAGGAAACGCTTGTTGTCCGAAATGAAAGAATACAACCGTTAAGGCAGCGATGTAACGAGTAAAGGTGAGCTGATCAAGTTTCAAGGTTGTCTAAGATTAAGTTGAATTTAGTAAGCATTTTTATCCGACAAGGTTTTAAAAGCAGTCGCCACAATAATCCGTAAGTCTAACCACAAGCTCCATGAGCGAATATATTCCATATCACACTCAACGCGCTTTTGCATTTTATATAAAGTGTCAGTTTCACCACGCCAACCATTCACTTGTGCCCAACCGGTAATACCAGGCTTCATCATATGACGCCGCATATAGCCCGGAATTAGCGCTTTATAAGCTTCATTGTGAGCAACTGCATGTGGACGTGGCCCTACAATGGACATATGGCCTTGAATGACATTAAAAAACTGTGGTAGCTCATCTAAAGAGGTTTTACGTAGGAAAGCACCAACTTTAGTGACACGTACATCATTACGTGTAGCTTGCTTAATCACCTCGCCATTTTCGCAAACCGTCATAGTGCGGAACTTCCAAACTTGGAACTCTTCACCTTTCAAACCATGCCGTGACTGCTTAAAGAGTATGGGACCAGGAGATGTAGTTTTAATGGCCAAAGCAATAACAGCCATAATAGGCAAGATTAAAAGCAGAATTAGGCTACCAATAATTAAATCTTCAGCACGCTTAATCAAAGCACGTTGCGCTGAAAGGGGGGTGTCATAAATACACAACACCGGTGTATCAGCAATTTCTAAATACTTATTATGTAGAAGTGCATGAGTGAAGTTATCAGGGGATTAAACGGACTGGCGTAATAGTATCCGCTAACTGACTAATAAGCTGAC
>AATN01000227.1_pt1 | contig 14046 bp, 12 predicted proteins | sample 270648 | NCBI WGS metagenome assembly AATN01 (sample SAMN02954269, study PRJNA17659) | bioreactor sludge metagenome | biome: terrestrial; feature: bioreactor; material: sludge; isolation source: Enhanced Biological Phosphorus Removal (EBPR) bioreactor sludge | place: Australia: Brisbane, Queensland
AGGAAGGACGGACTTTGCGAGAAAAACACGGCGAAGGCCGACAGGGCCGCATCCTCCATCTCATAGAGCCGGGCGTTGCTCTGCTTGCGCCCATCGGGCAAAGCCCGGAATGCATCCCGAACCTTCTCGATCAAGGCGACGGCGGGACTCGGCAAGGGGATGGGGGCAACGGTTGAAATGGGCTGGGCACCTGAAAAATCATCAATACTTCGATCAAATTCGAGGTTAACACTATAACGTACTGTTTACCAGCATTATTATCCTGAGAAAACCCCCGGCTCTGCCGGGGTGACCGTAGCAGTTTGACATTTCCGGGAGTCGGCCTTTCTTGAGACGTTCACCGCCGGTAGTGGCATCGTGGTTCCGTCAAGTTCTGGTATGGCAGTTGCAGAAGACGAAGGAACCGCTCTCACCCGTCGCGAATAGGCCCCTTTGAGGGGCCAGCGACGGAAAGCCCCCGGCTCTGCCGGGGGATGGTTACTTTCCGAAAATCCGGGGTTTCCCTCAATCTGCGTCGCCCAAGCCTGCCCGTCCTCGTGCGCGAACCTACGCCAACAGCCGCCTTGCGTGGGTTTGAAATGAGAACTGCTGGCATTTCCTGCTTTTTTCACCCAAGAACATTTGTATGGTAAAAAGTTATGCTGACAGTTGAGCGGTTAATTTTTTTGGTTCATTCAGGGAGGGGTTCATGAACAAGTTTACATGGCGCCGGGCCGCTACGTGGCTCGTGGCGACAGCAATGGCGCTCATCGCGGCATCACCCGCGTTCGCGCAGGCGCAGAAAAAACCCAATATCCTCGTCATCTGGGGCGACGACATCGGCACCTGGAACATCAGCCACACCAACCGCGGCATGATGGGCTACATGACGCCTAACATCGACCGTATCGCCAGGGAAGGCGTCGGCTTTACAGATTACTACGCGCAGCAGAGCTGCACGGCGGGCCGCGCGGCCTTCATCAGCGGCTCGGTGCCGGTACGTTCCGGCATGACCAAGGTCGGCTTGCCCGGAGCCAAGGAAGGCTGGCAAAAGACCGACGTCACTATGGCTACGATTCTCAAGAGTCAGGGTTACGCCACTGGCCAGTTCGGCAAGAACCACCAGGGCGACCGCGACGAGCATCTGCCCACCGTGCATGGTTTTGACGAATTCATGGGCAGCCTTTACCACCTGAATGCCGAGGAAGAGCCCGAGAACCGCGATTATCCGCGCGACCTCAAGCTGCCCAATGGCAAGACCTTTTTGCAGCAGTTCGGCCCGCGTGGCGTGATCAAGTCCAAGGCCGACGGCAAGGGTGGCCAGACCATCGAGAACCTGGGCCCGCTGACCAAGAAGCGCATGGAGACCATCGATGAGGAATCGCTGGCCGCGGCCAAGGAGTTCCTGACTCGCCAAGCCAAAGAAGGCAAGCCCTTCTTCGTGTGGTGGAACGCCACTCGCATGCACTTCCGCACCCATGTGAAGCCAGAGCACACAGGGATCAGCGGCAAGAGTGGCGATGAATACCATGACGGCATGGTAGAGCACGATATGCACGTGGGCGAGTTGCTCAAGCTGATCGACGAGCTTGGCCTGGCCAACGACACCATCGTCCAGTATTCGACTGACAACGGCCCGCACTACAACACCTGGCCCGATGCCGGCACCACGCCTTTCCGTGGCGAGAAGAACTCGAACTGGGAAGGCGCCTACCGCGTACCGGCCTTCGTCCGCTGGCCCGGTCATTTTCCTGCCGGCACGACGCTGAACGGCATCGTCTCGCATGAGGACTGGCTGCCGACTTTTGCCGCCGCCGCCGGCGCGCCCGACATCAAGGAAAAGCTACTCAAGGGCGCGACTCTGAACGGTCGCAGCTACAAGAACCATATCGATGGCTACAACCAGCTTGATTACCTGAGCGGCAAGACCAACGAATCGCCACGCAAAGAGTTCATCTATGTGGGTGACGACGGCGCCGTGATGGCCATTCGCGTCGGTGACTGGAAGGCTGTTTATCTCGAGAACCGCGGCTACCAGCTGGACGTGTGGCGTGAGCCTGTGGCTCATCTGCGTTTGCCGCTGGTGTTCAATTTGCGCCGCGATCCGTTCGAGAAATCACAGCATAATTCCAACACGTATCACGACTGGATGATTGACCGGGCGTACGTGCTGATCCCACTGCAGGCCGTGGCCACCAAGTTCCTGCTGACCTTGAAGGACTTCCCGCCCAGCCAGACGCCGGGCGATTGGAGCCTTGATTCGCTGGAAAAGCAGATCAAGGGCATGACCACTTCAGGCAAATAAGTTGATCTGCATCGGGGCACCGTCATGGTTGACGGCGCCCCGTTTTTCATTGAAAAACGGGGTTTTCATGAAGAAGATACTGAGCAAGATAGCCGCTGTTTTGCTGAGCGCGGCGGCAGCGATGGCCTTTGCGGCCCCGGTCGTCGACCCACTGCCCTCCTGGAACGACACCGCGTCCCGACGTGCCATCGTCGAGTTTGTCGAGAAGGTGACGCACGAAGGCTCCCCCAACTATGTGCCGGCGCCCGAACGCATTGCCACTTTTGACAATGACGGCACGCTGTGGGCCGAGCAGCCGATGTATTTTCAGGCCTTTTTCATCGTCGACCGCATCAAGGCGCTGGCGCCGAAGCATCCGGAGTGGACAACGCAAGAGCCGTTCGCGTCGGTGCTCAAGGGCGACATGAAAGCGGCGCTGGCGGGCGGCGAGAAGGCGCTGCTGGAAATGGTCATGGCCACCCACGCAGGCATGAGTACGGCGGAATTCGAGCAGATCGTCAAGGACTGGATTGCCACTGCGAAGCACCCGAAGACGGGGCGGCCGTTTACCGAGATGGTCTATCAGCCGATGCTCGAACTGCTCGCCTACCTGCGTGCCAACGGCTTCAAGACCTACATCGTCTCCGGGGGCGGCATCGAGTTCATGCGTCCGTGGACGGAGAAGGTTTATGGCGTGCCGCCGGAACAGGTCATTGGCAGCAGCATCAAGACAAAATATGAAATCCGCGACGGCAAGCCGGTGCTGGTGCGTCTGCCGGAGATCAACTTCATCGACGACAAGGCTGGCAAGCCGGTCGGCATCAACCAGCAGATCGGTCGTCGACCGATCGCCGCGTTCGGCAATTCCGACGGCGATTTGCAGATGCTGCAATGGACGACTGCCGGCGCCGGGCCGCGCTTCGCGCTCATCGTCCACCATACCGATGCCGAACGCGAATGGGCTTACGACCGCAAGTCGCACATCGGCAAGCTCGACAAGGCGCTCGACGAAGCGCAAGCGCGCGGTTGGACGGTGGTGGATATGAGGCGCGACTGGAAGACAGTCTTCGCAGCGCCAACAAAGCAATGAACCACCCGTCGGGCAGGATGGCTAGCTCCCCCGAGCACTCTTTCTCGCCCATCGACAACGAGCCGCCACTGCGCTGGCAGCGCAAGCTCGGGTGGTCACCAGCGCATTCCTGTGGCTGTTACCGTTGCTGATGCTGGCGCCCGCGTTGTTGGCGGCCAAGCGGCGGGCGCGTCCGGCCTACGCCGCGCTGGTCGGCGAGCACGAGCGCATGGTGCACCGGCGCTGGATACTGCGCGAGCCGGTGGCCGACCCGACGCTGCTCGAAGCCGCCGAGATCGGGCCGGTCGCCGATACCGCAGCCATCTATCACGCAGTAAAGGCCATGCGCCCGGCGCCGATCGGCATGCGTGCGATGGTTGCAATCATGCTGCCAATAGCGCTGCCGATGTTGCTGGCCGCCGCGCTGCAAATCCAATCAAGGATATCGTCCTAGAATTGCTCAAGGCGCTTGTATGAACGACAATGCTTAACGATATTCACCGAAGTTTTTGTTGGCTGTACTTTGACCTTCCCCGAATGGCATTTGCCTTAGTTGCCAGTCCTTTTTTATTACTCCCGAGGAGATAACCATGGTAAGAAAAAAACTGGTGCTCAGCCTGCTGGCAATCTCGCTTGCAGCGCCCGGCATCCATGCACAGACGGCGCCGGCTGCCGCCCCCGCTGCCGTACCGGCGGTGGCAAATGCGGTCGATCCGGCATCGATTCAGGCCCTCAAGAACATGGGTGCGTATCTGCAGACCCTGAAACGTTTCCAGGTGTCCACCGAGCTGACTGGCGAGCGTGTTCTCGCCGACGGTCAGAAGCTGCAGCACATGGCGACGGCGGACATGGACGTCGAGCGTCCGAACCGGCTACACGCCCGGATTTGGAGCGCCCGGGCCGAACGCGAACTGATCTACGACGGCAAGACGGCTACGCTCTATACGCCGGCGCAGAAGTACTACTCGACCGTCGAGTTTTCCGGCAACCTCGGCGAACTGATCAACAAGCTGGAAGAGCGCTATGGCGTGGAAGTGCCGCTGGCCGACATGTTCATCTGGGGTACGCCGGCAGCATCGTTCGACAAGATCGAATCGGCAATGAATGCCGGTCAGGACTTCATCGGCAAGGACCTCTGCGACCACTACGCCTTCCGTCAGGGAATGTTCGACTGGCAGATCTGGATCACCACCGGTGACAAGCCGCTGCCGCGCAAGCTCGTGATCACCAATCGCAATGACGACGCTCGTCCCCAGTCGCTCCAACTGATCGCCTGGAACCTGAAGCCGACGTTCAAGGACGCGGTTTTCAGGTTCACGCCGCCCAAGGGCGCGACCGCGGTTGAAATTCGTCCGCTGGTTCAGAAGTAAAGGAGAGCCCACATGAAAAAATCATTCAGCAAAATCTTCCTGGCCCCCCTGACGGTTCTCGTTCTGGCCAGTTTCGCCATGGCTCCAGTGGCTGAGGCACGCGGCGGTGGCGGTCACTTTAGCGGTGGTGGTGGTGGCGGCAACCGGCAGGTCAACAACGCCCGTGCCGACGTGCGCACCAACAATGTCCGGAACACCAGTGTCAACAACGTCAACGTCAACCGGAACGTCAACGTCAATGCCAACAATAACCGTGGTGGCTGCTGCAACGGCGGCTGGGATAACAACTATCACCCGGTGGCGACGGCGGCGGCGGTCACTGCTGCGGTGGTCGTGACTTCGGCCGTCGTTGGCTCAATGGTGCGCACCGTGCCGGCCGGCTGCGTCCCAGTGAACTATGGTGGCATGATCTATCAGCAGTGCGGCAGCACCTGGTATCAACCCCAGGGTTCCCAGTATGTCGTCATCAATCCGCCGTATTGACCGGCCGAGCAAAAGAAAGACCGCGCTGCGCGGTTTTTTTGGTGCGGATATCTCCGATAGCCCGGCACCAGGATAAGACGAACAGCCTCGCTCGTCGGGGACGACTCGTGCCAGTGGCGACCTGCACGGTAAACCTCCGCCACCCAGGTGGCCACCAATCCTCGAAAGTTAGCACATAGGCATAGTCACTTATAGGCGTGAGACAGGTGGGGTTTCGGCTGAGGCTGGCGAGGTCGCGAGCGATCGGGAGCGAACTTCTGGAGGTTCAGGGCGATTTCTGCGAGAAGCGGTTTGAGGCGGCGAGTGGTAGCCTGGGCGGCGAGGAGCCAGCGACCGAGTTGCCGCTTGATCTTGTCGAAGGCGAGAGTGCGGTTGATCTTGTACGAGGATTCCGGGTCCAGATGAGCATCGGTGGCGACGTAGGCCGCCAGCGCGTTGAGGTTGTCGCAGACGGCCTTGGCGCCGAAGTCCTGCCGCGCCGCGTGCCAGGACAGGCCGGAGGTATGCTCCAGTTGGAGCCGATGCTTGATCCGCTTGTATGCCTCCTCGATCCGCCACCGACCGTGGTACAGGTTGGCGAACGCGGCGGCGGGAAACGCCATCGGATCAAAGAGCGAGGTCATCACCACATGAACCCGTCCATTTGGCGTCACCACCCGTACCAAGCGAACGGTGGTCGGCGTCGCGGGACACTCGTAGTCTTCAGCATCGCGGGCATTCGGGGCGCGCAAGACGACCACCTGCTCGCTTTGGCCGGACTGCAGGAACTTTCGTACCACCTTGAATCCTCGAGACAAATCGCATCGAATACAAAAATGGAGCCGGCGCGCGTTCATTACCGATACCAGCCAACGACACGGAAAGCCGCGATCCATCAGCAGCAGATCGTCGGGGCGCAGACAGTCGATCGCCTCGAAGAACATCTGGCGCTCATCGCACAAAGGTTCATGCAGCCGGAAGTCCAGAAAGAGTTCGATCCCTGGCAAGTACAAGCCGAACGCCATACCCTTGACGATCGACCGGATCCCGTCCTTCTCCATGGTCAGGCGAACGTCGCTGCCATCCGCTGCGACCAGACGGAGCCCCTTCCACCGCGGGATCGGCAAGTGCTTCTCCGCCAAACGGATCAGTTCCTGATTGACGTCGCCAAACACCAGCGCACTGATCTTGTAGCGCGCCTGCGAAAAGGCTTGTGCCGTCACTTCGCGCACCGAGTCGGCACGATTGCGCAGATTGGCGAAGAACTGATCGAGTTCGGACTGTACGGCGGCTCGGACCCCGGAGAGCAGAAAGCTCACGACGGTCGGCAAGGTCAGAGTCCGTTGGCGGGTGAAGTGTTTCGGGTCGAGCCTGGCAGCATCCAGGAACTCCTTTGAAAACAGATACTTCGAGAGCATCTCAAGTATATTAGCATATTCAGGCCGTCATACGATTTCCCTTTATAAACAATGTTTTACACGGCAATTATGCAATAGAAGTACGATCCGCGCAACGGCGCGCGAAACATATGCGTTTGTGCTAACTTGTGAGGATTGGCAAGGATCCTGGGGCTCACGCCACTATGACATCCGAGTGACGAGGCCCTGGTAGGGAGTCTGGATTCGAGTTCAATCACGATTTCGCGCAGACAGTGTAGAGGCAAACTGCCGGGAGAATGGCCCTCATCCGCACGGCACGGCACAGGCAATAGGCGCTCGTGGCGGCCAAGAGCGCAAAATATCACGGTCCGCCGGCGCCTTGTTGCTACAATCTCTCTATCGAACAGGTCGTTCCAGCCGGACATTTGCGCATTACGCGACCTCCAGATCGAGCTTTTTCCAGCGAAAGACGGCCGGTGTGGTGTTCATTTCGTCGATGCCTTTGAGGATGCGTGTCTTGAGTTCGGTGATCGAAGCGAAACGGAACCTTGTTTATCATGGAAACGACATACGATGAATCGATCCTGCCCTGCTCGCCAGCCTTCCATCTAAACTATAGCCTGATCGAAAGCCTCTACCGGGGCAAAGCCATTCATCGGGCCGAATACGACGGGCGTCTGATGGAATGGCATACGAAGTGGACGGAGAATTCCCGAACAGTGTACCACCTGACGCAATTTCGTTCGCCGCAGATCAAGCGGTTTGCCGGATGGCTCAAAGCCTCTCGCTTGGCCGCTTACTTTCGGAAAGCGCCGGCGTGAAGTTCGTACGCTTTGACCCGAAACCCTGTGGTTTTCCGAAACCGCTGATCTCGCCGTTACCCAACACGCTCATCTTCCCATCACCCTTGACCTGCCGCTGCGGATCGACCCCGCGTCGGGAGACCAGCCACTTCCGGCATTTCTCGCGCGGGCGATACGCGCTGGGTGAGGCCTATCGGCTGGCCGGTCTGAATCGTGAGGCGGTTCTGCTGGCTCCCGCGTATCACTGCGTGACCATGCTGGATCCGGCCATGGTCCTGAAAGCGGACGTCCATCTCTATCGCCTCCAGGCCGATCTATCACCAGACCTCGACGCCCTGGAGAAACTTCTTGCCACTATCGAGAAACCGGTCAAGGCGCTGCTGGCGACGCATTACTTCGGTATCGCCAAGGATTTCAGCCGATTGAAAGCATTATGCGTCAATCGCCAAATCGCCTTGATCGAGGACTGTTCTCATGTGCTTTTTACGGAGCGCTTTTGCGCAGCCGGCACTGGTAGCTATGGCCATTTTGTCGTATCCAGCCCTTACAAGTTCTTCGCTTGCGATGATGGAGGGTTGCTCTACATGCGCGATGATCGCCTGCTCGATTGTTTGAAAACCGTGCCAGCCACGCCAATCGAGGAGCTACGCGGCGTCAAGCACGCCTGGGAAAGAAGCCGGTCGGCACGGATCACGATTGCTGACATCACTTCGATCGATTTGCGCCTTGAGTCCATGCGCGCCTGTCCAGTTGTCCTCGGCAATGACGAGGTCGAGGAACGCTCCGCCCCTTCCCCCCTCTTTTCGGTAACGTCAGCCCATAGGGAGTCACTGCGCTTCTCGCGCCTGGTCGTCGACCATGCGTCCGTCACCGACAACATGCGTCGCCGACGAGAGAACTACTTGCGCTGGCTGGAAGCTGTCACCCGCATACCAAACTGCCGGGCGCTGTTTTCTGCCTTGCCGGCACACTGTGCGCCATACATGTTCCCACTGCACATCGCCCATCCAGATCCGCATTTTTATTGGCTGAAGCATCTCGGAGTGCCGATGTGGCGCTGGGATGAGATGGCCGACTCCCATTGCCGGGTCTCGCAAGACTATCGGCTTCACCTCCTGCATTTGCCGTGCCATCAAGCGCTGACCAGGAATCAACTGGACTGGATGATCGCCGCCCTCGACAAGACGCTCAACCGTTCCTCAGCGAAAGGGCTTCAGTAATGGGATGGGAAATCCATGTCGCAAAGACCGCCTTCCGACAGTTCGCTGACGAATGGGACTGCCTGAATGCGCGGCTGTACGACCGCCGCCCTTTTTTCGACAGTCGTTTTATTGAACCTTTGCTGGATCATTTCGGCGATGGTGGCGAACAGTTGTGCATTCACCGAACAGATGCAGGCATTTCGGGCGCGCTGATCCTTTGCTCGATTGGCTTGGGCCACTGGCGCTCATTTTGCCCTGCACAGCTACAGACATGCGCAGTCCTGCTCGATGACGCCTGCCTGCTCGAAACCCTGCTGGCCGCACTACCGGGTCTGGCATGGACGATTGAACTGCTTGCAGTAGACCCGCGCTATTCCCCTGACTTGTCGAGTCTGGCCTTGCCCCAGACCGTCTACGCACACGCAGACACTATCGGAATTCGGCTGGAGAACTCTGATTTCCGTAGTTACTGGGAAGGGCGCCCGAAAAAAATGGCGGCGAACATCGCTCGATACTTCCGGCGCGCGCTGACCGAGGCGGGAGCTTGTGGCCGGGCGACGTTTGTTGAAGCGGCAGACATGGAAGCTTGCATTGACAGGTACGGCGCACTGGAAGGCACTGGCTGGAAAGGACGGGCGGGGACTGCAGTTTCGAACGACAACTTGCAAGGCGCCTTCTATCGAGAAGTCCTGCGCCGTTTTGCGCTGAGCCACCAGGCAGCGGTCCATGAACTCCATCTTGGCGCTCATCTAGCATCCTCTCGCCTGGTAATTACAAACGATCATATGCTGATCTGTTTGAAAACTGCATACAACGAATCCCTGGCGCATTTCGCTCCCGGCCGACTGCTGCTCTCTCTCTTGGTCGAGGAGAGTTTCGCCGAGCAATCCGGAAAAACGATCGAGTTCTACACCAATGCCACCAGCGATCAGAAGGAATGGGCGACATTTGGCTGCACTCTTATCAACGTGCAGATTTTCAGGGGCCCGCTGTACGCCGCTGGATTCTCCATCCTGAGAGCCTTCAGGGAGAATCTTCGGAACATCCGGGGTGGACAGCCAGAACACACTCCCCGACACGACGATGTCAAGGACTGCAAGCACATCGAAAACTTCAAGGATACACCGTACGACCTCGGCGAGTTCGCTAGCCAAAACCATTTCGAGACGTCCACCGCCTGGCTCGAACTCCTGGAAAGAAATGTGTACCCGACCGATCCGGGTGTGCGTTATTACTTCACAGCCGCGAAGCAATTACCTCGAGTGATCCTTCCGGTAAGGTTGACACTGAGAGGCCCGGTCAAGAGTGTTGAATCCCTAAGCAACTACTACACCTCGCTCTACGCTCCGCTGGTCAGTAAAGATGCTGACTTGCTGGAATTGAAACATCTGCTCGCAGCGGTCGATCGAGACCATGGAGGCGCCCATGTGATGCGTTTTGTCCCCATGGATCCGGACACAACAGCATATCAATCGCTGCTCAACGCGCTGAAAGCAAACAACTGGATCCCGTTTCCCTTCTTCTGCTTTGGCAACTGGTTTCTCAGGGTCGACGGCACCTGGGAAGATTATCTCAAGAAGCGAAGCGCCAACCTACGCAGCTCCATCCGGCGCAGATGCAAACGGTTTTACGCTGAAGGGGGAACGCTTGCGATCGCCTCCACGAATGATGATCACGTAGAGCAGTTCATCGCTGACTACGAGGAAATCTATGCCGCAAGCTGGAAGAATCCGGAACCTTATCCTGATTTTGTGCCATCGCTGATTCGCCAACTTGCCGTCAATGGCACACTCCGTCTCGGTATCGCCCGGCTGGGAGAGCGCACGATCGCGGCACAACTCTGGTTCGTAGACGGCAAGAAAGCGAGCATCTACAAAGTGGCCTATCATCCGGATTTCGCTTCGCATTCCCCCGGAACCGTGCTCACCGCACATCTGATGCGCCACGTCATCGAAATAGATCATGTTCAGGAAGTTGATTTCCTGATCGGCGACGACGACTACAAACGCATGTGGATGAGTGACCGCCGTGAGCGCTGGGGAATCATCGCCTTCAACCCCAGGACGATCATTGGCTTCGCATTGTTGATGAAGGAGGTTCTGGGTCGGGTGGTCAAGACCATCGCCGCAAGAATCGGGTTGGCCAAGTCGCAAGCAGGCTTTGTCCGGTCATTGCGGGAATGATCAACGAGGGCCAACAACCAGATGGTTAGTCATCACCGCACTGAAAAACCTTATTCAGCCGTCGCCCAATGTATTCGAACTTCACAGGACCAACAGCCGTGCATAAGGCCATGAAAGTCTATCTGACTTTCGATATCGAGATCTGGTGCAACAACTGGGAAGAACTGGACGCCCGCTTTCCTCACAGTTTCCACCGTTATGTCTATGGCCATTCGCAAAGCGGTGACTATGCGCTGCCAAAAACTCTCGAGATTCTTGATCGCTATGCGCTGAGGGGGGTTTTTTTCGTGGAGCCCCTGTTTGCCGGGCGCTTCGGAGTCGAGCACCTGGCCGTCATCGTTGATATGATTCGTGCCGGGAACCACGATATCCAGTTGCACTTGCATCCGGAATGGACCGACGAAATCCGTCCCTTGCTCTTTCCTGGAGCGAACCGGAAGCGACAGCATCTTTCCTTCTACACCCTGGAGGAACAGTGCACCCTCCTGACCTACGGTCGCAATCTTCTGGCCACTGCCGGACATGACCAGGTGACTGCCTTCCGCGCCGGTAGCTTTGCCTGTAACGCGGACACCTACCGCGCGCTGCGACAATGCGGGATCACCCTTGACAGCAGCCTGAACGCGGTGCATCCGGATTGCGGAATGGACCTCAGGGACACGCTGGATTTCCATCGGCCACAGGAATTCGAGGGAGTGAGCATCTTGCCTTTGACGATTTTTCGCGACGGCTTCGGCAAGCCAAGGCCAGCCCAGGTCGGCGCCTGCAGCTTCCCTGAAATGCGCAATGCCCTGGAATCCGCGGCCGACAACGGAACCGGGCACTTCGTCATCCTTTCGCACAATTTCGAAATGCTGCGGCAGGGGCGCAGTGAGCCCGACGGCATCGTGGTCAGGCGTTTCGAGGCGCTTTGCGCCTTTCTGGCGGCACGAGGAGACAAATTTGAAGTCAGTACGCTATCTCCTGCCCCAACGATCGATACCCAACTGCAGCAGACATATCTGGGCAAGGCTGGCATTTCATCGACGATCCTACGTCACGGAGAGCAATTGGCGAGAAGACTTCTCGGTTAGACGACCTTGCCCATGATCCCCCAAGAGCGACGATCGCGTTCATTGATGTCATGGGACCTCTTCATTCAGCAGCTGAATAACGTACCATGAGCACCAAGGCAACCTTCGCTGATAGTCACTCTTCTCTGGCGGAATCGAATTGGCATCGCTGCGCATGCTCGGCAAGCACCTCGGCCGAATGATCAGCGAAGTCAAACAAACAGCACATAGGAATCTCAAGAATGTTCAGGTACACGAAACCGAGGAAATATCTGTCTCGAATTGCCGCGCGACATCTGGCGCTCGCTCTGGCGCTGGTGGGCATGGCGACCACCACCCCGGCAGCCCAGCCTCCAAACGTCACTGCGGAGGAAATGCGCCTGATTCCGGCCTACTGCCCCTATACCCAAAGCTGGGACTATGGGAGCCCTGAGAGCAAGCGCTGGGAAGCTCGGGTGGGCAAGGTGTTCGGGGCCTTACACCATTATTGTTGGGGGCAGATCCTCGTGATACGCGCCTTGAGCAGCGGTACGCCGGAAGCCACCAGAAACTCCATGCTGCACGGCGCGCGCGCGGATTACCAATACGTTCTCCGTAGCTCCAGGCGCGATTTCGTCCTGCTCCCGGAAATCCTCACTCGAACCGGCGAGGTGGAACTTCGCCTATCCCTCTTCAAAGAGGCCAATAGTTCATTCGCCCAGGCCAGAGCCCTGCTGCCTGAATACTGGCCGGCTTATTCACACTGGGCGGAGTTTCTGATACAGGCTGGAAAGAAAGCTGAAGCAAAGCAGTTGGTGAAATCAGGCCTGGAATATAGTCCGGGTTCAAGGGTGCTGCGTGAGCAATATCGCCTCCTTGGCGGCAATCCATCCGAGATCGTTCCGATTGTCCAGAAACATGCTCCTGAAAGCGCCGCCGAAACTGCCGCCCCAGCGCTCGTCGAACAGGCGACATCTGCTGAGGATGACGGCGACGATTCTCCTCTCTCGGATCCTGACCAGCAGAAATGACTATGACAGCAGCAATACCCCAAATGGCGGACAACAGAAAGTTACTCATGATCGCCTACCACTTCCCGCCATTCCAGGCCAGTAGTGGCATACAGAGGACATTGAAGTTCTCAGCTTACCTGCGCGAGTACGGCTGGGAACCACTGGTTCTTACGGCCTCCCCCACGGCCTACGAAGCGACCAGTCCTCATCAACTCAAGGAGATCCCGGCGGGCGCCATTGTTCGACGTGCCTTCGGGCTTGACACCTCTCGCCATCTCTCAATCGGAGGCAGGTATTTCCGCTGGATGGCGCAGCCAGACCGCTGGGTCAGCTGGTGGCCGGGGGCCGTCTGGACCGGTATGCGAATGATCCGCCGTTACCGACCTGCAGCCATTTTTTCCACGTCCCCCATTGTCACGGCTCACCTGATCGGGCTCAGCCTGTGCAAGCGAAGCCGGCTACCATGGATCGCAGACTTTCGCGATTCGATGACCGAGCCGGGCTACCCGCGCGACCCGAGGACATGGAAAATTCATCGCAAGATCGAGCATGAAACGGTTCATCACTGCTCAAAGGCCGTGTTCACCACCGAGCCGACGCGACAGATGTATGCCGAACGCTACCCCGAGATTCCGGCATCGCGCTGGGCCGTCATCGAAAACGGCTTCGACGAAGACAACTTCCTCAGCGCCGAAGCCGGTCTCGCCGCAACTCCCCTTGGCCGCCCCGGGCAGATCACACTCGTGCACAGTGGTGTCCTCTACCCGATAGAAAGAGACCGCGCCCTTTCTTCGCGGCACTGGGCATGCTGAAGCGCTCGGGCGGCATTGACAGTTCAAAGCTTCAGGTCATCCTTCGGGCAACCGGTAACGACGACCAGTACAGGCCGATGATTGCCGACTTGGGCATCGGTGACATCGTGCGCCTGGAGCCTGCGATCGCCTATCGCGACGCCCTGCAGGAAATGCTGCGTGCCGATGGTCTGCTGCTCTTTCAGGCAGGATGCTGCAATCATCAGATCCCGGCGAAGATCTACGAGTACTATCGGTCAGGACGGCCGATCATGGGGCTTGTCGACCCCGCAGGCGTTTCCGCCAGGATGTTGATGGATGCCAAGATTGACAGCCTGGCCAACATAGCTGACGCGGAGGATATCGCTCGTACGATTCAATCGTTCACCCAGAGACTTTCTGAGGTAGACTTCCGAGGCGTTTCGAGGCAGTTTGCCATGACGCACTCGCGCATGGCGCGAACGCGAGAGCTCGCGGAGC